>Ga0187851_10002319_pt1 | contig 17057 bp, 14 predicted proteins | sample June2016WEW_6_10_FD_132997 | JGI IMG/M metagenome (GOLD analysis project Ga0187851, IMG submission 132997) | Peatland microbial communities from SPRUCE experiment site at the Marcell Experimental Forest, Minnesota, USA - June2016WEW_6_10 | ecosystem: Environmental > Terrestrial > Soil >...
AGGAATCGATCCTAACTATTCGGAAAGAATCTTTGAGATTTTTAAAAGATTGCATACCAAGGAAGCATATTCTGGAACAGGGATCGGGCTTGCGATCTGTAAGAAAATTGTAGAAGGGCATGGCGGACGTATATGGGTAGAATCTGAATTAGGCAAAGGCTCAACTTTTTACTTCACTTTACCAATCAGCACCGCACAGAATTTCTAAAATCAGATTTTAATGCATAATATAAACATTTAAAGATACCTAGTTAAGTTTGCGTGTTAAAGAAGTCTCATACATGTGGACACCTTTTTTCTTGCTTGAAGTTGTGATGTTAATATAAAAATTTTTATTATCAGTGTTTAGCTGGAACCTAATCTAATGCACTGGCCACAATTTGACTATCCTATACATATGTAATTATAAAATCTGTGTTTTTTGCATCAGTTTGGGTAAAGAATGCTCTCAAATCTAGGCTAAAATGGGAAAAATACACTGATTTAGACCCAAAAACTGTGTATAAGTACCAAAAGTGGATTCGATTTTTCTAATTACTTAAGGTTGTACAATTTCCGTTTAAGCATATCGATTTTAATAGTCGGTTTTTGAATCAATTTTAAAGCTAACAATTATTTTGTTGTTAGCTTACATAGATTTTCACAAGAAAACTCTCATAATAAATTATTGATTTTCAAGCTCTCTGTAAGATAATAAATATTAATATATTGTTTGATTATAAAATATTTTACGTTAAACTAATTTGTGCTTCTAATATATTTTTCGTACAGTTAATTAGAAATAATTCTAAGAAGAACCTAATTTGGATAACAGCTTAAGTTTCTCATATTAATATAAATTGGAGACACATGGCTCGTGAAAATCAAGAATTTATCGAGATTCCTATGGATTATTTAGATCTTATAGGTCTTCCCAGATTGATGAATCTAACATATGGTAGATCTGATATTACCATTGGACTGATCGATGGGCCAGTTGATATAGAGCATCCTGACTTAGAAAGCTCGAAAATAGTAAGCCTATCTGGTAGGGGAGCATGTGCCTATAAAGATAGTAATGCATGTGCACATGGAACTTTTACTGCTGGCATATTAAATGGTAAGAGAGACTCCAAAGCACCCGGAATTTGCCCTGGCTGCACCCTAATTTTGCGCCAGATATTTTCTGAGGATACTCAGGTAAATGTTCCACGCACATCACCAAAGGAACTCTCGAATGCAATCATAGAATGCGTAAAGGCCGGTGCCAAAATAATCAACATGAGCGTAGGTTTAACAAAACCGGCTATTAAAGAATCAGTTCTAGTAGAAGCTCTAGACTATGCGTTGAAGCATCGTGTAATGATTGTTGTCTCTTCAGGGAATCAGGGAATCATAGGGGATTCGTGTCTCACTAGTCATCCATGGGTGATTCCAGTTACTGCATGTGACTCAACAGGTAAACCGATGAGAACTTCAAATTTTGGTAAATCCATAAGTATGTATGGCCTAAGTGCACCAGGTAAGAGCATAACTAGTCTAGCCCCTGGCGGGAAATCTATCAGAATGTGTGGAACAAGCGTAGCGGCTCCTTTTGTTACTGGTACCATAGCACTTTTGTGGTCGCTATTTCCAGAGGCCACTGCTGCTGAAATTAAATTTGCTTTAAGGCCCAGGAGATCCCACACAATTGTGCCACCTATATTGAATGCTCTAGCTGCGTATAAACTTCTTGTCGAAGAAAAAATCCCAACAGAATTTAAAAGGAGCATATAATATGACCGAACAGAATACAAGCGTCGAATTGAATTGTAATTTAATAGAAGATTTAAGTTCTGGTACTGAATTGGAAAATAACCCCGTTATGGCTATGGCCAGTGACAGCTTGCCTATTGGAGTATCGAACGCGAACTTAGTTGAGAACAGCTCTGCTTGTGGAAAATGTAATGGAGCCAATGAAAAAGTCAATAGAAATCCAACCTATGTATGGGCTTATGGCAGAATTAAGTCCCGTTTTACGGACGAATGCATAAACAGGGAATTTAAAAATGCTGTCAAGAAAGTAAATACAAATGGATTAGATGATGCTCAAGTGATGTATGAGGTACTAAAAAGACCAGAGAATAGATACCTTCTGCGTAAGATATGTTGGGTACTGCAAATATCTGGAATCGATGTTTATGTATTGTTACCAACAGATATACAAGACTATAGTCTATTGATTGAAGCCATTAACCCTAGCTCTTCGGCTGGTGAAATTCTAGTCGATATAGTTATCGGTACCAGAGGGCCCATAGCCGATCTTTCTATTTGTAATTGTCTTCCGTTGCCCATTGTGTTTTATGATCGAGTCTATTCTTTTAATATGGGACAGATGATCAACGGAATAATAGAAGAGATTATTACAAGAAGGAATGAATCGAGAGCTTTAAATACAGATGATGAAAATGCATTACGGAAGGCCACCGCAGATCTGTTCACTATGATTGTGTTTTCCGCTATGGATAATGCGGGCGGAACAGACGAACATCGAGCTATGAATTACATGCTTACGGATCCCAATGTATATATTAGTGTAAAAGCTGCATTCGACTCTGATAAATCATTGGAATCTATAACTGCCCGCCCTGCGGAAGTTAGCGGCGTTCGTAAAATCGTTGACGTAATTTTTACTTACAGATCGCGCAAAAATGATGCAATTTATCAGGAATTAGTTCGCGTGGATGTAACCTGTGAATTCCCATTCATAGTCTTCGAACCTACACGAACGATAACGTTCTAATGTGAAAAACAGGAGAACTAATGGAAAAGTAACTTCAACTTTTCATTTTTGGAAGAGGTCTATAATTCCATTTCCCAAATAACCATCAAATACAATATTGGTAACTGAAAATACTTGAAATTATATTTTCGTCCTTCCTAAATTAAAATGGAACAAAAATGATACCGGATATAACTAATTCGATTAGCGGATACACAAGCACTCGATATGTTTGGGGCCGGTTTTACAACTTTGTTGTCGAGTACTGGGTTTTTACTAGTATTTTCCTTAATGGTTACCAATTCTAAACTAGCTTCTCGCGCTCCTCTAACTTTAGAAGGAGAAAATGTATAGGAGGTGAAATAAAAATGTTACCAAATATGGCTTATGCAAATGCCGAATATGCCAGCACTCAGTCTGTAGAGGCCCAATGGCCAAATTGGCACATTCCTCAGCCAAATCCGTGTTTCGTTTGCGCAGGTATCGTTGCGACCTGTTTAGCCGAAACCGGAGGGAATGTACCTGCTGCCATACTGTGTGCTGTAGCGGCAGGTCGGTCAGACTGCTCAAAATGTTTTTAAGGTGTCATAGATGTCTGTCTCTATTTTGATCTGCACATCTTGCCATTATGGTAGTCAGAAAGCATGACAATGGTAAGATAGGCATGATTATCATTTATTTCATGTTTTTTGAATGCACAGAGTAAGACTTCAATAAGTGTTTATAAAAACAAGTTAGTCAATTAATAACTCAGTTAATATCTAATAAGTTGCTTTATTAATGAAATTTATTAAAGATGTTATTAACTACTGCCTATGTTACTCTGCAACACATCTTAGGAAGGTGAAATAAAAATGTTACCAAATTTCGCTTACGCGAGCAACTTAGTCGTTGACAAGCAAGAGGTTATCCCTCAACAATATATATGCACATCTGATGAATGTGCTAATGCCTTGCTTATGTGTGAACATGCCATTGATCCTAAATTGTGTATGAAATCAATGCATAAAGAAAAGTGCATACCATGCCTCAGCGAGTACACGCAGCTAGGAACATAAAAACAGGTCATGCACCAAAGAATATAGTAAGAACAGGTAGTCGCACCGGCCGCGTGCCCAGTACTGCCATAACCAACTCGTCGTCTTTAAATGCAGCCAGGTCACAATTCCTAAGCCGGCTCTAAGATATATTCCATAGGTAATTAGGCATATTTTTGCCACTAAAATTTTAACTTTTTTGGTTCTTCTCCAGCTTTAAAAGAACATAGTACTTATGCAGCGGAACTAGAAATCAACAGCTAAAACCTGTAATTACCTAAAACATAAATTTGTAGCGGAACATAGTCATTCTAAGGAGGATATCATATGGTAAATGTCGACACGAGTAATGGTTCCGTTGCAAAAACTTCTGAATAAGCATGTAAATTTATGAGTAATGAATAAAAAGCAAAAGATCCAAGGAAAGTGTGCTGAAACTTATGTAAAAATGACCAATTTCTAACCTTTTTTATCATTACAAAACATGATTTTTTGTATAATTTATGCATAGGTTTTATAGCAAAAACTCTGCATTTGCTAAGCTCACTCCCGCTGAACGTTATGATCAATATATCCAACAGTGTCCTAGGTTTAACATGGAATCAGAAATATCAATTATCTCATCATGAAGATGCTTTTTAGAAATAGGAAGATGCTTTTTAGAAGTGGGAGAATTGTGATAAGGAAGATGCCTTGTAGAAGTGGGCAAATTATGATCAGTAACAAAAAGAGAGCTATAATTATTTCAACTCTAAATACCCACTCCATTATTAATTTAAATTCACTGTTTTTCCATCTAAGACACAGCCACTCTTCAAGAGTTTTGTGCGGGAAATCTTTGGGCAAACATAATGGATCCTGGAAACCAAGATATTTATCAATTTTTTTCAATATTAAGCCTAATTTTTCAAGAATTTTGTACAGGTAATTTTTATTGGATGATTCATGATTTTCATCTTTGAACAAGAGTAGTCCATAATTTTTAGGAGGTACTAAATGATTATCATTGAAGAACAAACATTTATCTTGTGATACTGTGACATGGAAATCAAGATATTTTTCAATTTTAAGCATTGAAGCTTCCTGCTCCCATAAAAGTCTAGATTCACGCTTGAGATTTTTCATAGCCAGATATGATAATATAAATACACTACAAGGTAGAGGCACAAGAAGAAAACGTGTGTACAAGTCTATTTCTACACCTTTATACACAAGTAAAGTTATAGAAGCTGTTATAATTGTACCATTTAAAGAAGTAAAAAATTTGATCGTTCTCCATTTTATTGTGTTGTAATCCATACGACTAAGGTTGAATTCATGATATAATTCAATGAGGTATTTTTCTTCCAAACTGCACACTCCTAAAATACTGGTTCAGTTGCAAAAAAATGAGCTCGGTACGATGAAACAAATAGAAATTTAAGAGTATATAATATGTCATTAAATGCCTTTAAATGGAAATTGGATTGAGTAAGAAATATAATATCAAGCTGTGAAAATATTATTTTTGTGACGTAATCCTTTTTTTACTTCAGAATTTGTTCTTTCTTCGGCTAGTACAATTGCTCCCATCACTCCAGCGTATTTACCCAACTTTGGTGTAACGATATAGTCATCTATATTTTTGGTAATCTCTGGTTTGTTGATATAATTATTCAACAGTTTTTGTACTTCATCTCGGATTAGTGAAAGTATTACTGAGCGTTCCATAACCCCACCACCTAAAATAATTCGCTCTGGCGATAATATGCAGATATAGTTAACTAATGCAAGAGCAATATAATGCGCTTCTAAATCCCAAGCTGGATGCTTATCAGGCAGTTCCTCTGCGGATTTTCCCCATCTTATAGACATGGCTGGTCCAGAGGCTAATCCTTCGAAGCAATCCTTATGGTACGGGCATAAACCGGGGAATGCATCCTTTTCTTGATTGTGTGGAATGCGGATATGTCCCATTTCAGGGTGAAGTAATCCATGCATTAATTTGCCATTTATTATACCTCCGCCACCAATTCCTGTACCGATATTTAAGTAAATGAAATTGTCTATATCTTTAGCATTACCAAAACGGTGTTCTCCTAGAGCAGCTCCATTTACATCTGTATCGAATGCAACTGGTACATTTAATGCACTTTTGATCGTTCCAAAGATGTCTGTGTTTTTCCATCCTGGTTTAGGTGTCGAGGTTATATAACCAAAAGTCAAAGAGGATGTGTTTAGATCTATAGGTCCAAAGGAAGCAATACCTATAGCATTGAGTTTGTACGAATGCTTTTTGAAGAATTCAATAGTACGGTTTAATGTCTCGGCAGGCATTGTAGTTGGAAAGCTCGTCTTGGCTTTCAAATCACTTGGTCCTGTGCCTATAACACAAACAAATTTTGTACCTCCGGTCTCAATACCTCCATATATCATCTCACTTTTATTTTCTAATTCTTGTGTAGTCTTTTGTTTATCTTGCTTTACTTTGTCCATAGTAATCTCCCCTATTCCCCCATCTTTTAGGAAGATATACATAGTTTTATTCTAATATATATTAATTAAGTTTCTTTTTTGTGTTATAATTTATATCGTTTTTTTCTCGATAAGAGATCGTGGTGCAAAAAATCGTCTAGAGATAAAAAATTCCACAAAAAATTTTTACAACATGAAAACAATTAGATATTAATAATGATTGCACATTATTTTTTAAAATCTTCAGTACTCATTAACATTTAGTTCTGTATCAACTAACTAGGATGAAATTACCATATTCAATTATGCACAGTTTTTATAGCAAAAGCTATGTCTAAATGAAATAATAAAAATACAAAATTGTTAGTAAAAAATTATCAATTGATCATACATGTTTTTAATTTTTTGAAACTGAACTTTAGAATGTAATTGTATTAATGTTTTGAGTACAACTTTTGTACATTATTCCATTGTTTTTTCACAATTTAAATAATTTTCTCATTATTTATTTGCATTTTGAGAGAACCTGGGAACAATTGGAGAAAAAAACGGGAACATTTAATTAGTTGTTCCCATTATTCTGTGATATGCAAGAAGCAAAGAAAAAAATAGGTGCGTGGATCCCTGTCACATTATATGAAGACATAGAAAAAGCTGGATACACGAGCTTTACAGTCGCCGTGACAAAAGGTCTAAAATTATTACTTCGGGAACATTATGAGACTATTACGGGGACAATTGGGAACAATCTGGGGACTATTGGGAACGATTTGGAGACATCTGGGGACAAATTCGAAATAAATGGGAACAATGTGGGGACAGGTTGGGAACAATTGGAAATCGAAAATAAGAGCCTGAAAAGTGAGATTGAACAATTAAATATTTCCCTGCAAGAAACCCGGGAACCTGTGGAACTTCTCCAGCTGCGTGCCATATCTGAAAAATTGGAAAAAAAGATTAAAGACCTGGAAGCGAACCTAAGAAAAGCTCCGGACCCTGTAGATACTGCAAAGACGCAAGAGCGTTTAGAAGGCCTACAGGTTGTACTTGAAGAAAAAAATAATAGAATAAATGATCTCACAAAAGAAATTGAAAACACTAGACAGGATCAAGAAGCTATTCAAAATCTTTATGACAACTATATGCGCCAAGTGCAGACACTCATTAATCAGAAGGCAATAGAAGTACCTGGAGCAAAGAAACCATGGTGGCGATTTTGGTAACTTCCGTTATAATTACACAATAGAATAAAAGATTCTTAATTATCTCCACCCAAAGCAAACTTTTCTAGAATTTGTACCCTAATGCCATCGGCATCATTGATTGGTATATCAACATTCACATTCTGATTCTCTGATACAACATTTGTTTTCTTATAGACACGGCGTCCAAAGTCCTCACTGAAGCGTCTTTCTAGGATAAACATGCAAACTTGGCAATTTCCAGCTTCTGCGGCATCGTTCAATCTCTGTAAAATTTTTAGAGCTCCTTCTGCATTCCGTTGTTCAATGTGTTTATAGAATTCAAAGTACTTTCCTGAAGTTGAATCTCTCCCCAATTTCATCCATTGATTGAACGTTTGATATGTCACACCGGCAGCAGAAGCAGCGAGAGAATAAGTTAATCCAAGGGATACGCCATCGCCGATCTTCTGTTTTACTTCATTTGTTAATTTTGTAGGTCTGGACATTGATAACACCGTTTTTTATTTTATATAGTTAATATTAGTAAGTATTGTATTTAATGTTTTTTTAGTTCTTTTATGCACTAAAGCTGGGTTTGACTAGATTAATTAATATAAGCCATTCTTAGCCGTTTTAAGACGTTTTTTTACAAGGGCAATGTATTCATAGTGCTTGCTTAAAAGTCTCACCAGTGAGCTTAGATTACGTCGTTTTCCAGACCAAATTCATTCCCCATGATTTAACCACTACCGCACGGTAGGTACCTTCAAGATATTTTTCATATACTTTTATTATTTTATAATAATAAAACTAATGTGTTATATATAACCACTTAGATTTTAAGATGGGAATCTCACCTAAATTTAACACTCCTTAGCTTAAGGTAGTACTATTTAGAGTATGTGAGTAAACTATGCAATAAATTAAATTAAGATATAGTTGGATTTTAGAACCTATAAACTAATTCTATACCGGACTGCAGGACGCAATCCACTACAGTTCACAAAATCTTTCCGAACTTTTTTGATATTCTAGATCAGCCTGGTCAATAAACTAATTAAATTACGTAAAAAAAGATCGATTGCTGGGTGATTTAATGAACATTGGAGAGTTGGTTAATGTTTTCCTATTGAATTAATTATAAGCAGGCTCTCTGGGCTTAGCTGTAGTCATTTATGACTAGCATAGGACAGCTTCCCTATGTTATAACTAGCGAAAGCTGAACAAAGTAAATTTAAAATACTAAATAGTTTAAAACATGCTATTTAGAATATGTGGAAAAACTATATAACAAATTAAACTTAGGTTTACTGTCTAGGTTCTTCCATAGACCCAACCCAAAACTTCTACCAAGCTGCAGGTATCTCTTCCCTGCGGCTCACAAGATCAATTTTTTTAAAATTTTAGATCAGCTCTGTAATCAAAACAAATTAAGTAAACGAACTATCATTTTGGAATTTGACATATAATCTATCAATGTATTTCCTTTGTGTACATATATCTTGCTTTAGTTAGAGTTTGTACTATTTAGTATATATGCAAAAAATATATATATACTAAAATCTAGTTATATCTTAAAGGTTTTCTGGAACCTTTACTTGGGCATTGTATCAAGCTGCAGGATTCTCGTCTCCTGCAGCTACAAGATCAACTTTTTTGACATTTCAGATTTGCGTCTGTTGGACTAACCAGATTAAATAAGGCATAAAAAGATAGATTGTGCGACGATCTAGGATATTTTCAGTATTTAGATGCTATTCTCCTATTACAAGGGTTGTGAGAATGCTGTTGGGATTGAGATGCAGTCATTGATTGACTAGCGTAACCCACGTCTCATTTTATAATTAACAAGATATGACGCAAGCAATTTCAAGCTTCTAATCAGTTTAAAGCATACTATATAGGATATATGGAATAACTATATACCAAATTAAATTTATTTATAAATTAAAGGTTTACCCTACCTTTAAACTATCCTTCCATGGGCTGCGGGTATTGGCTCACTTGCAGCTCACAAAGATCAACTTTTTTGACATTTTAGATTATCACGTCCATCCCCACGAATTGAGTTTTTCTGCTTCTTCTTGTAAATTTTGATAACCTAATACCTGGTTATACCCTGGATAACGCTTATTGAAGTCGTTTAATAAATCAGAGATACTATTAACAACGCCATTATAGTCACTTCTAACTAAATTTTTTAAATCTGTCCTAAATGCCTTGATGTTTGTATCTTTTTTTAAAATGTTGTCTTCTTCAGATTGCTCGTTATTTATCACTTTTTGATCTAGGACAAGCACATTGACAAGATTGTTTTGCAAGCCTGTCCTATGGCGCTCGTTATCTAAAAAACACATATTAGGACATGCTTGATCCCTTCTTGTTGGCAGGTTTTCTGAAATTGTGATATTTGGGCTTGGTTTACTCTCATTTACTTTATAATATTTTACATATTGTGTGTGTGCACTATTATCGTATAAAGTTTGGGATGGTAAAAAAGCCTGTCCTACCTGTCCTAAGTTTGTTTTTTCGCTATCCAATAGTTCTGTATAAATAGGACAGGCATCATCATCGTTTTTTGGAATTAGCCTGTCCTGCACGTCACTACGGATTTGTATATCGGCCCACTTAGTAATTTTTTTAGTGCAGTTACTTCCTGGCACGTTCTCACGGTAATTTTCATATCCAAGTTTTTTAAGCTCTTTGGCAAATTGGTTATCTTTAATTTTATTTTTGCCGTAGTACTTGACCCATAAAATATACGTGCTGTATAGTGTCACTGCGTCTATGTCTACGTCTCCTTGTTCTACGCATTCGTCCATAAAAACAGCGATTGGATTACTGTTAAGCTCATATTCCTTTTGAGTTTCTTCAATGGACTTACTATTTGTGAACTCACCTTTTTGGTTTAGTCTTTTTAATGCACCTAAAACTAAGTTCAGAAAACCAGATAACTCATTTGGTGCCTGCAATTTTTTAATTAATAACCGGTCTTCTGATCCCCCTTCAAAATTGTTAGGGAACTGGATCAATTGCCAACGGCGATAATAAGCCTTGTCTCGCTTGACTTCAGGTAGAGCATTGGCAGAAAAAACCAATTTGGCAGTATTTCTAAATACAAAAGAATCTTGATATTTGTTCTCGCCATCTATCAAATCGAGTCCGCTTGTCAACTTCTTAAAAATTTCTGTTTTATGCACCTTAGAGTCAGGAATATCACCGCAGATATTGACTCGCTTTCCATACAATTTGGCAGTTCGATACTTATCATGTTCCAACTTATGCAGACTTTCTGCTGATGTATTATCCTTACCAACAAACGATTCTAAAAGTGCAAGGAATACACTCTTGCCATTCGATCCCATTCCATACAACATGAATGCTTTTTGATAAGAACAATCTGGAGTCAAACAATAGCCTGCTAGCTCACAGAGTAAATCTATATCTAGTGCGGCTACAACATCTTTCAAAAATTTATAGATTAGCGGACATTCTGCTTTTTCATTGTAATCTACAGGGATTTGGCATATAGTTTTTATTTTGGGAGTATGTGATTTTAATTCCCACGTATCAAGATTAAAAAGCTTATTTTTAAAGTTTAGATACTTTTTTTGATCTTCTTCAATACTTTCCCTTGGGATGTACGTGAACGCCTTAATATGTGCAATAACTTCAGCAACATATCTTGTTGTTGCTTTTGGTGTATGTCCAATATCATGTGTTGGATTTATCTGGTTCCAATACTCTATATATACTTCATCATGCGCAATCCTGATTTGTTTGTCTAAAATGGCATCGGATCCATCGCTCTTGTAAACACCATTGGAATAAATATACACCTGTTTACTATCTTGCATTGTAAATATATCGAACTCGCATAGTATTCTTTCGGCTACCACGTCAAATGGAACGGTTATTTTTTTTACTTTGCCTTCGTTAGCTATCACATATCTTTTCTCTTCCGTTATTTTAGTTCCATCACTTGCAGTGAAGAACCTGCTGAGATATGGATCGTTTAAAATGGATTCTGTCGTAGCTGGAAGTGGTTTAATCTGTTTTAATTCTTTTTCTGTCGTAGTCGGGTCATACCTATCACCGAATATCAGCATGCACACTAAAGCAAGATGCTGATCTGTAGCTCCATTTTCCTTCAGTTCCGCACACAGATGTAAATGCCTATCCCGATTATTTTTATCTCCCATAAAAATTGAAGTCTTATGATAAAATTCGTGATTTTTGTCAATAAAAAGCGCATCCCATAACCCTTGAAATGATCTCCTACATTTTGGGAGTATTTCATTATTTATTTCTTTATAAAGTTCAATTACATTATTGATCCGAGTTATCACTATTTTAGGAATAACAGGACGCTCATCAATGTTTCCAGTTATTTTATATTTATTTCCATCAGGATGTGTAGAAGGAGCTGCAACACAGTTATTACCCACAGTGCGTTGCAGCCCTGTTTCATTGTCTACCTGTGTGGTATCACTGAGAACATCAAATCCCAACCCCGGATATGTTTTAGCTTTAATATCATTAAAATACCGGAATAAATAATGCAATTTCAATCCAGTATGCTCTTGTTTAACCCAATCGCTGGTATCAACATCTTTCAAGATACTGTCCCAGATTCCTTTAACACACCAATCAATATCTAAAACAGTTAAATCGGATCTTTGTCCGCATATAAATCCCAAATTCCCAGCATCAGAGTATTTACTCTCTATCTCTTCATCACTGAAAGGATTTTCTAACTTTTGCCATTTACTGAGTACCGGCTGTTTGCCAGGGCTTTTAACCATTTTATCTGGACCATGCAAAGGGTGCGAGATTATGCCTAAAAAAGCGTAATATTTGGCTGCATCTTTAATAGACATATCATTGACGTTAAATTCATGCTGAGCGTTGATTACTGCATTATAATTATCAGGGTCAACCACAATGCTCATAATGAACACCTAAATCCCTGCTGATGTTCCTTTACAATATTATTCGCTCTGAGTAAATCGCTCATATATTGAACTATCTTGACTACGACAGAACTCATATTTATTTTCAAAACTATTAACATGGGGCATCGGCCCCCCACATAGTCCAACCATCTCGTTGATGCCGACTGAATATTTCTAGATAAGGTCCATAGCTACAACTTTCAATCAGACCATAAACTTCATTAGGTTTCTCACTATGTCTTTCTCCCCTTGGAGCTTCAAAATGAGTACCTACATCATGTCTTCTTAATGGAATATTCCCTTTTATTGCAAAGAGTACTTGTTCGGTACTCCCCCGAAAATAAATTCCTAGCCCGAAACTTGGTTTCACCCACGTAAGGCAGGTTATATATCTGAATCCCCATGCTTCAATTAATTCGAATCCTTTTGGTAGACTCCAATTCGTAACCCATAAATACAAATGACAATTTTCATCTGCCAATCTAGTTACAGGAGATTTTAGGATATCTTCAAATGGCATGGTTGCATAATCTGGTTTTGCTCTTCCGAATAGATTATTGCCGTCCTCATCTCCCCAATCCCAAGGTGGATCAATTACAATTGTTTGGAATAGACCATCGATTTCACTCATTGAGGTTACTTGTTTAACTTTTTCAATATTTTCTTTAACATGTTGATCTCTTTGCTCTTGTTTTTCTTTTCGTTTAATGAAAATGTACATCTGATTAACACTAACTTCCCCAGCTCTTGTTTTCTCGATTTCTTCTGGAGATGCTGTTTCTAATATTTTTTCTACTTTTGAAATTGTATCATGACCTACCCCAGCAATCTTTGCAACTTCTTCTCGTGCATTTATCTTTATACAACTGTCTAAAATAGGTTTTGCTGAATTCGGCAAAAGCTCTTTTACACAGTTAGCATCGCTAACACCATGTAATCTTCCAGCAATTTTTTTGTTTTCTAATCCTTTTTCTTGGAAAAAATGTTTCAATTTAAGACCAAGTTCTGCCCTCGCAAAATGTGTTAAATTGCGTCTCCCAAATTGGTTTTGTATTATCCAAATCGAAGCGTCATTTCGCGAATTGAAAGGTCTTTCTATAACATTAAATTTAATATCATGTTGTGTGCAGATTGCATGACGATTATGTCCATCGATCAGGATTCCATTCCATAAAACAAGTGGATCTCGGCATCCTTCTTTAACAATACTCTTTTGTAGAAGGGTATACTCTTCAATAGATAAAGGTGGAATTAATCCCTGGAATTCTTTATCAATAATCAAATCCAACCAGAAGCCCCCCGATAAGTTTTTCAGATTTGATCTCCCGCTTTTGATTTTTGAATGTCTGAGCCTTATGTTTTTTACAATGTCGCCATTCTCGAAGTCCATATTGACACGACTCGCAGATATGCTCTAATAGAACCGCGTCTCTTGGAGAATCTAAATCTAGTCGAAGTGGAAATGATCTATAAAATTTCAGCCTGTTATTCATCTATAGCCACACCACCTGTCAAATCTTCTGAAAAAGCCTTGTTTTCGATAGTTTGGACTATTTTCAAATTGCAGATCGAGCATTGATCCGAAAACTTAAAACAATTGAAATAATTGTTTAAGTAAGGTTCAATAAGTGCTGTTTTGACAGAATTCAGTTTTACATTAAACATATTGAGTTCTCCATATATTGTTTTCAGAGAACTATAGCAAACCCTATGGCGTTAGAAACGGTAACCTAATTGCGCAGAATGTCTCCAAATTGAGTTTCGTTTTAGAGACACCCTATATGGATAAGTTTTAAATCATTAGACGAACCAATTTAAATTGAATTAATCGTCTGGAACGATTTTGTTCCTTTGCCTGAGACCGTGGGAACCGGTCTTGGGTCTCCTAGTTCTCCTTGTGGATTATATTGTTCATCTCCATGTCTTTTTCAGAATTCGCTAGACAACCATTCTCATCCTGGCCTGGTTCAATTCTAAGACTTTTGTCTTCGGTCATTTTGATATGGAGTCTGTCTCCCTTTTCTATTTTCATATCCTTGACCCAATTTGTTGGTAGGGGGACCAAGTACGAATAACCAACTTTCTGTATTCTTCTTTGACCAAAATCGAATAACATTTTTTGGGATCACCAGTAGAACATATGGGTCAGTTTATATAAAAAGATTTTTGGTTATTAATACCCTATGTTTATAACTTAAACTTATATTGATACTATATTTGTTTAATATATTGTGAACTATGTTTAAATAGCATGCATGCATCTTAGACTATATGATAAAGTCAAAAGGAGACCACCTTAAGCGTAAAGAAGTGAAATCTAGCATCCTGGAATTCATTTTGAGAAACAATGGGCCTGTCGCAGAACCAGCTATCAGAGTATATTTAAAGAAAAAACACGGTGTAATAGATCAAAGCACTATCAATAAACACATGCATAATCTACAAAATCTGATATGTATCGAACTAATTCCACCTAAAAAGGGTCTACGTAATTATTGGAATATAACGACACTTCTACATTTAAAAAATATTAGATTTTATTTTGAAGAAATTAAGCTAAATACGCATGGAAAATCGTTAGATATACTCCTTACAGAGCGTCTTCTTATAGAACATCCCCTTAAAAAGGATTCCATGCGTGCAAAAAAGTCTTTCGTTCAGCTGTTCCTATCAGCCTCATTCTTTGATATGTGCATAAAAACTAACGTTGAAACGCTGTATGCCCGAGCTTCTGAACTCTACCAATTAGGGGAACTCTTTAATGAAGAGCAATACATCAAAAATTTGATTGTTGAAAAACAAACTTCCGAAGAATTGATTGATGAAGTTTATATTAAATGTCTTAGACGAATTTCGAAAATTAATAATATTAAACAAATTGTTGACAGTGAATATCTAAAAGATCCATTGACATTAGACATGTTTCAAAACTTTCCAGAATACTTTTCGCGCTTGGGGATATCAAAAGAAACATTCGGACAAATGTTAAAAGAGATACCATCATCGATGGAAAGCGAATCACAGGAAGAACAAACTAATAGAATTATAAAAAACTTGTCTATAAAAATATCAAATAAAATAATTCCAAAAATGATGAAAGAGATACATGAAAATTCCCCAGAAATGCCCAATGAAGAATTGAATAAAATGTCACAAAAGATATTGAATAAGACTTCTGAAGCGATATTCAAAAAAATAATTGAAGGACTTCCTGAAATATTGAGCGATAAAATAATTAGAATAAAATATTACCACTACGTAAGCGCTGGAGTAACCTCAAATCTATTATTCAAACACTGCTTTCAAAGGGATGTCATGGATGGCACCCCCTCACCAGACGAAAGAGAATTTGTCCATAAAATGAATGAGTTGATTCCAATTTATAAAGAAAAAGACCCACTGACCGGACTTAAAGAATTAGATAAACTTTATAGTAATTGTTTCGAAAAGTGCCAGAAAAAAATTATAAGCCCATAATAATTACAAAACAATTGTTTTGGCTTAAATATCTATAAAGTTCCTGAATCACTGCGTTTTTGCCCAATATAACTATCATATCTACAAGACCTACAACTTGAAGAAAAAAATTATAATATATTAGAACAAATGGTTACTTTGTCAAACAGACAAACAAATTCTTATACAGTAACTTAGATACCGTTGGTTTGTGCATCGCCCACACTATCTTCCTCTCCACTTTATAATGCACTTTGATTACCATAATAGTTAATTTTTGCAACACTCAGACCCTTATCCCAAGTTCCATCGTATTGCAATTGAGCATGGATTAGAGATCCTTTTACTAAACATACTATTTTTGTTTTAATATTTCCGCCATTGATACTCAATGTACTAATAGCCCCGTGAATAATTAAAATTAAACGTAAAATAATAACTATTCAGCCAAGACAAGATTGATAGCTCATTTTATTTAACTATTGACTTAAATTTTTTTGTCTTTTCATCAGTTAGTAATTATAAATGTCTATTACGTCAAAATAGATATCTACTAACTGATTTTTGGTAGACTGAATATTATTTGTTTGTATATATCCAACCCAAACGGATGTTAGTTGGAATATACTATATACATTTTTTTCCTATTTACTTACTAAATTTATACCAGTACATGAGATGTTTAAAAAATCATATTTACTTTTTTGCAGCAAAGTACCTTTTATTCATAGCCATGTGGGACCTTTATATCTTTTATATAAGACGGCGTATGCCATTCTCACTCCCAATAACTTACATTGTCATCCTGAGTAGTGTTAGGATAGCCTGAAGAAGTATGAGCATAAATAACAGCCGATGATGAATGATTAGGTTCTATAGCAACCGATCCTACTAAAAGAATTGTGACCAATAAAAATTTCACTGGGCCAGACATTGATATATTCAACTCGGATTCAAGCAAGTTTGAAATCGGCGGAAATGATACAAAAGCTGCCATGAATATAAATACTGCTGAAAAATATTCGTGTTCTGTAACCATCCCTACAGCAATTGATATAAAGAACAATCCAAATATCCAACGGATAATTCCACTTAACGTTATTTTCAATGGCTCCTTGGGATTCATTTGCATACCTCACTCAGTTGCCAGTTAATATATACAAAAATTAATAAGTTAGTAAAAGTCCGAGACTAAACTTGTGCTATAACGTAGATAATAAAAGGAGATTAC
>Ga0187851_10002320_pt1 | contig 17046 bp, 13 predicted proteins | sample June2016WEW_6_10_FD_132997 | JGI IMG/M metagenome (GOLD analysis project Ga0187851, IMG submission 132997) | Peatland microbial communities from SPRUCE experiment site at the Marcell Experimental Forest, Minnesota, USA - June2016WEW_6_10 | ecosystem: Environmental > Terrestrial > Soil >...
AAATCCAGCAAGCCCTCTGCGTGCCCCTCCTCCTCCTCTCGCCCTTGATCGCCGCCAACTGGCTCTCCTACGGCCACGACCCGCAACGCACCGGCTGGAGCCCGCAGGAAACCGACATCAACCGCGCCAATGCGAAATCCATGTCGCTGCTGTGGAAAGCGCACCTCGATAACCAGCCCCGCGAGCTGAACTCCCTCACCGCGCCGGTCAACGTCGAATGGGTGACCACCGACAAAGGCATGGCGGAAATCGTGATCGTGGGCGGCGCTTCCGACAACCTCTTCGCGCTGGACGCCAACAGCGGCAAATTGATCTGGAAGAAGTCCTTCGAGGCCGAGGGCAAGCCGCACGGGTCCTTCTGGCTTTGCCCCAACGCCCTCAACGATACGCCCCTGATCCGCAAGGACGGCCTGGCCGCTACGGTTTTCGTCATCTCGAGCGACGGCAAGCTGCACACGCTCAACGCCATCAACGGAGAGGACCGCACGCCGCCCCAAAAATTCGTGCCACCGTTTTCCAAGAACTGGAGCCTGAACCTGGTGAACAACGTCCTCTACACCAACACTTCCCAAGGCTGCAACGGCGCCCGGTCGGGCGTCTACGCCATGGACCTCGGCGCGCCGGATCATCCCAGCAAGTTCTTCCAGTCGGCCACCGGCGGCGCCGGCATCTGGGGACGCGCAGGCGTGGCCATCGGCGAGCACGGCATGGTCTTCGCACAAACCGGCGACGGCTCCTACGACGCCAGTCGCGGCCAGCTTCCCGACACCGTGGTGCAGCTTTCGGTGAAGGATCTGACGCTGGTCGATTACTTCACTCCCGCCAATCACAATTACCTGTCGCGCAAGGACCTCGACATGGGATCTGCCTCGCCCACCGTCTTCTCCATCAACGGGCACGAGGTGGTGGCCGCCGGCGGCAAGGAAGGCGTCATCTACCTGCTGGATGCGCAGCACATCGGCGGCCCCGACCACAAGACGTCGCTCTACCACAGCCCGCTGCTGGCCAATGAGGACGCCGATTTCGCGGGCCGCGGATTCTGGGGCGCCTTCGCCACCGCCGAAGACGAGCAGAAGGGCCGGTGGCTCTACGCGCCGGCGTTGGGCGCAGCAGCAAGCGGCGTGAAGTTCACGCTGACCAACGGCGATGCCCCGAACGGCAGCATCATGGCCCTCCGTGTCACCGAGAAGGATGGCAAGTTCGAGGCGACGCCCGCCTGGATCTCGCGCGACATGAACCTGCCCGAGCCTCCCATCGTGGCGGGCGGCCTGGTCTTCGCGATATCCAACGGCGAGTTTGCGCGCCAGTCCAAGGGGACCGAAGGCGGACTATATAGTTCCGCCGAGCGTATCGCCAAACATGCGGGGCACGCGGTGCTCTACGCGTTCGACATGACCACCGGAAAGGAACTGTATTCGAGCGGTGAGACCATGCCCGGCTGGACGCACTTCAGCGGCATCTCGATCTCGGGCGGCAAGGTGTTTGTGACCACTTTCGATTCGAATGTGTACGCGTTCGGCGTGAAGGAGCAGTAGGACCGGCCTCCCGACCTTGTCCCGGTGACTTACCGAGCCGCGCACGTGGGTAAGCGGGGCTTGCTATAAGTAGTGAAGATGTACCATGACCCTCGTCCTCATATTCTACACCGAGCTCCTGGTCCCGCCCAGCGTGCGCCGCCAAACGGGTATCAAACCGGGAGACCAGCTTGAGTTTAAGGCATCCCGTGGCGCCATCACCATCAAAGCCGTACCGCCGCGCACATGCAAAACGACGAAGGCCGAGCTTGCAGCCATCCGCGAAGGCGAGGCCGAGATTGCCCGAGGCGAGTACGTAACTTTAGTTGAGCTGCTCCATGGCCTGGACCAGTCCTCGTCGCAAGAGCGGCACAAAAACAGCTAACAAGATTTCCGGCTAACGACCGGATCAAGATCGCCGCTGCGCTCCGGTCCATTTCCGACGATCCTTTCTCGGGCGACATCGTCAAGTTGGAGGGCTTTACCAACCGCTGGCGTCGCCGTGTTGGCAACCATCGCATCTTTTTCGCCGTTGACACAGCCGCCAGGACGTGGCCGTAGGCGCTATTGCCCGCCGCACCTCCACGACGTATTGAATCGCCGCGCATTTCACGAGGAGCAGGCAACTTGCGCTGCTCTTGCGATTCCCTCTCGCGGCACGGCTTTTCCTGACCCGATCACACTCGCGAGTCTTGGCCGGCGCGCGCGCATAGCCCGAATGAGAGAGAATAAGCATTCCTAGCGCGCGATATCTTGCGAGCGGCCGCCCGCACCACCAGAGTCTTCGGGTGCCCGCCACGCCCCGAGAAAAACGGAACAATGGCGTTCAAGAAATCCGAATTCTACAGCTCCCTCTGGGCCAGTTGCGACGAGCTTCGCGACGGCATGGACGCCAGCCAATACAAGGATTACGTCCTCCTCTTCATCAAATACGTCAGCGACAAATACGCCGGCGTGCCCTACGCCCCCATCACCATCCGCCCAGGCGCCAGCTTCAAAGACATGGTCGAGCTAAAGGGCAAGTCCGACATCGGCGCCCAGATCAACAAGAAGATCATCGCTCCCCTCGAAAGAGCCAACGAACTGTCCGACATGCCGGACTTCAACGACGACAACAAGCTCGGCAGCGACAAAGACAAGGTGGACCGCATGCGCAATTTATTATGACGCTGTATTTAACCATAGGGACACGCTCGACCTGGAGAGGTAGGGCGGGCTGTGAGCCCCGCTGGGAAGGCCGGATTCATTGGGCTTCCGGAGTGGGCTGGTGTATCCTTAACTAACTGGTTTCGGCGGTTGGCTGGGCGCGGCGGTCGTGACTGAAGTACGCCGCGGAGGTCCGTGTGCGCGGGGAACGCCCCGGTGCACCAACGCGGTTGCGAAATAGGAAGTGTCCGCTTTCGATCCACCGTAGCTGGTGAATGGCGACGGCTCCCCGCGGCCCGCTAAGTAGTCGGTGGCTGATACAGATTAGGCATTCGCCAGGCGCGGTAGGCCTGCGCGCTCTCCAGGTTGAAGACCTGCGTGCCGGTGTCCGTGCCGGCAGTGGAAAGGATTTCGATCGAGGCGCTGCCTTGGACTGTCTGTGAGAAAGGCGCGAAAGGCGCCAAGAAGAAGTAGTTATTGTCGGGCAGCAATTGGGCGGCTCCGAACGCCTGGGAGTAAACCCCTAAGTCCACACTAAGGACTGGCGTAACCTGCAAACTCGTACACATGGGCGGCGACCCTGAACAATTCTGAACTACGGTCAGTGCCATGCCTCGGCTGTCACCGCTACCCAACCCGAGTGGCGGTGGGGAAACCCGGGTATTGCCGTTGTCGTAAACCGTTAAGGACCCCGACCCGCCGTTTTGGACGCCCGCATCGTGCTGGTGGGAGAACCACGGCCAGGGATCGTTATAGATGTTATTGAAGACGAAGTCGCCGCCCGGTCCCATGCGCCATAAGATGTTTCCCGTAGCGGCGGGCGATCCGTTCTCATAGTCGATTTTCATCACCCAGTCCTGATGCCGCGAAGACCAGATAATCGAACCGTCCTGAGGGTTGTAATAGAGGCTGTTAGCGTGCAGCCAATCCATCGCTAGCGGCGCGATGCCGGGACCGAGCAGGAATGTCGTCTGGCATTCGAATACGCCCGTTTGGCAGGTTTCCCCAAGTACCGCCGGCCGGTTGATATCCAATTCTGGAGCGCCGCCATCGTGTTGAAAAGCGTCGAAATACCAGGTAACTTGCCAGTTGGAATTCAGCACGATAATCATGTCTCCGATGATGTCGACCGGAAGGCCGCTGGTGTCCCCCTGAGTTCCGGGCGGGAAGATCTTTTCAATGTCGACGATGATCGCGGTCTGGCCATTGGGGAGAGTCTGAATGGCATCATGGTGAAAAAAACCGAGACAGGCCGTGCCGATTTGCGACGTAACGGGAGAAGAGGGACACGGCCCCGCGTCGGTTGCTCCGAAGGCGAGCAGTTGCTGCTGGATGACGCCCGTGTTCGTCTCTTTGATGATATTGCCCGCCAAGTCGATTTCTCGTAAGACTTGGCTCTCCACTGACGCTGGATTCCAGGCCGGGGCACTCTGAATGGTGAGAAACTTGCCGCCCGTAAGAGGCCGCGTCAGAACCTCGAAATGACCCGAATCGCTCGGGTAATAATACCAGAGAATACTGCCTGATAAGTTAGTCGCCACGGCGGGATAGGCGCCGGTGCTGCTAAGCTTGAGGGGCGTGAGAACGAGAACAGATTCTGCGGTATCGGCTTGACCGCTCACTGGTACTACTGCCTTGAATGGTGGAAAGGGAACACCGGTCGGCAGCGCGCCCGTTGTAAAGCTGACGGTGGGCCCGTTCACCGTCTGCGTACCGGTAATCGTCTGGGAGTACATGTTGTACGCGGTGCTCGGGTACATGCCCGCTACTTCGAAATTCATGGTCGCAGGTGGATGACAGGCTACCGCATTTGTCGCAATCGCCGGTCTACTCATCGACTGCTGTTGAAAGACGACCCGCATGGAACTTCCCGCGGGGCATGAAGGCGCGCCGAATGACGCCACCAGAGGGTTAGCTGTCGATACGACCGCGGGCGTGCTGCCGCTCACCAATGGAGTCACTTGGAAGCTTTTCGTTAGCGAGTTGGTTTGGCCGGAGCCGAAGTCCTTGGTGACCACCTGGATTTGATAGCGTCCTTCGAAACTGGTCGGGCTCCACGTGAATGGCTGGGAGGTCCAGACACCGGAGCTGAGCGTACCCACGTTGAAGTCCCGCACCACAGCCAGAGGCCCGCCGGGGAGAGCCACATTGAATTGAAACGTCAAAGGGCCGGGACCGTTGTCTGTGGCCTTCACGGTCCAGACGATCTGTGTGCCGATTGGTTTCGGCGGGCTGGCCGACGGCATCATGGACAAAATACTAACCTGAGCATGTGCCGGCGCACAGACCGCTGCCAGCAGCCCTACGAGATACAGAGTGGTGGATTTCGGGGAGTTCTTCAAGCATTTGCGAGGCATCGGATCAATTCCCCTGGACTGTGACCGTCATCGCCGCACTGGTCATCGACTCGGGATCCCATACCGTCACAGTGAGCTGGTCTCCGGCCACCAGCGGACACGCTCCGTCCTGATTCGCGTTTGCAGGCTTACCGCTCCATTATAAGACAATCCCAGCGAACGCACACCGCCGGGCGCGGAAAGCATGTCGCGCTCGTATTTCGTCAGGCGGTAGTCAGTCGGCCAATTCCAGGATCTTCCGCTCATCAAAACCATCCATCGCTCCAGCCAGGCCGCGGGATGCCCGCGCAGGGTGGCATGAACGCACTTCGCGCCGGGTGGAGGGCGGCGCGGGCATGATCGGCGCAGGGACGAGCGCCAGGAAGTGCGAGAAGCGTGGTTTCATGCCCATCGCGATCTTCGATTCCGACACCATCCCGCGGGATCGCAGGCCTGAACCTGAGGCGGCCGTCGTTGCTGCCGGTCGGCATCTGAGCAAACGCTTCGAGGGCTCGGATCGTCGCCGCCCAGGACCGCCGGAGGTTCGCGGTGTGGATCACGTCATACCCCGAGGTGGATATTTCCATCCCGTTCGACTGGGACGCGACTGCGGCCAAGGTGACAGAGCGCGTGCGCGCGGCGATGGACGATTGTTTCGCGGGCTGAATCAACAGTTCCAGGAGGAGGCGCTACCGAACCTTTCCAGTCCTAGCTTGAATCCTTCGACAGATGCTTTCGAATCTTGGCGATGTCTTCATGGGAGGGAGGCCAGTCCGTGTCACAGGTATTACAGTGGAACACCAACGCACCGGTTTTCAGCGCTTCTTCGAATCCTTCCCGACTGAGTGTGACTGTCTGGTTGTGGTCGTTCGGACAAACAATCTCGAAATCCATCCGGTCGCTCATTTGCCTCCTGTTGATCAGCCAAACCGCCGTTGCGCTTGCTCGAACGGTTCCGTCAATCCTTTGATGGTAACGCGAATGGTCCGTGGTCCGTCGCCGCGACGCCTGTGGGCGGATGGGGATGCGCGGCGCGCAGCCGTCGTCTTGCGCGCTCGTGGTGCAGGTGCGCCAGACGATACTTCCGGGTGCCGGGTTCGGCGCCGCCGCCCGCGATCCGTCGCCGCGATCGCCGGCGCGCGGATGGGATGCGCCTACTCCGCCTGCTGCCCCACAGCCAGTCCCCATGGGGCCGATCCAGCAGTAGCGGGCGGAGGGCGCCGCATCCGTGAGCCGAATCGTTCTTCACCGGGATGCCGCCGCGCAGCCGTGTTGCCTGCACGCCCGTGGCACGGGTGCGCCGGGCGATACTTCCCCCCGCTCCGGCGCCGCCGCCAGCGTGCGGATGGGGATGCCCGGCGAGGAAGGCGCCGCGTCCATGATGCGCAGGGGAAGGTGTCGTCGAGCGAGCCGGAGCGCCCATTTTGCGCTCTTCCCGCAGCCTTACGCCGGCGGCCGTTCCGGCCCCCGCCGCCGTCGTCCGTCGCCACGACCGCCGGCGCGCGGAGGGCGATGCGAAGCGCGGCGTGCTGCTCCACTCCTATAGTTAACTCGTTTATTTTGTGCCCTTTGTTGGGTAATATCTGACATGAAGACCTTCCCTCCGCACGAGCGGCAACCTCAAGCATGAGAATATTTTCGGGCGCGCGGAACTAGCAAACGCGGTCACTGTGGCTCTCAGGTCCTTGCGTTGAGCGCCCAGCCTGCTGCCGCCGCAGATGTGGTCGCTCAGACTTCGAGCGCGATGCGAATTTCGCCCTGCTACGAACGTCGACCTTTTGCTTACTGCACCAAAAGACCTGGGAAGAGACGCGTATTCGAGTCTAAGCTGCTTGGCTGTTTAAATTAAACGATGTCCCTCCAGAGCCTCAAAATCCGCTATTCTATTTAGGCACGATGTCGACTATGCCTTACTGACACAGACTCGGAGGTACTTTGAGCACAACCGTTCCCCTAACCAAACAGGTCGGCAGCCTGCCGCCCAAGAGTTGGTCGATGGTTACGTGGGCATCCCTCGCCGCTCTCTCGGTTGTCCTGAGTTATTTGATAACCTTTGTCCTCGGCCTTGCCAGCGTTCTCTTCGGACTCCTGCTGCTGCTCGGAATGCTCAAAGGGAGCCTGTCTTTAATCGGCGTGCTCCTCGCCGTGTTCACACTCGTGATAGGAGGAACCGTCTTTTGGTCCCTGCTGCCTCGAAAAATCCCGTTCGAGACCAATGGAGTCCCCATCGACCTGTCCCGCGAAACCCGCCTCCGCGCGGAAGTCGACGCATTGGCGAAGGCCCTGAACGAGAAAATGCCTACCGAAGTCTATCTCGTTCCCATTGCCAACGCGGCAGTTCTGGAGCGCGGGCCAAATCGCATCATGTTACTCGGCCTCCCGCTCCTGCAGTTGCTTACAGTATCCCAATTTCGAGCTATTCTGGCCCACGAATTCGGACACTTCTATGCGGGCGACACGCGGATGGGTCCTTGGGTCTTCCGTGCGCGGATGAACATGGCCCAGGTAATCACGCGGCTCGGCGCAAATTCCGTCGTGCTCTCGTTCCTCAGCCGGTGGGTCGTCGTTGCCGTCTTGCGGTTGGCTATCCTCGGCGGCTTATCGCTCTGGTGGAAGCTTTTCAATCGAGTCACGCAGCACGTTTCGCGCAAGCAGGAGTACCGTTGCGATGAACTGGCCTGCTATCTCGCCGGATCCGAGAGTTTGGAAAAAGGTCTCTGTTCGGTCAGTCGGGCCGCCGCGACCTTCGCTCCGTATTGGAATCAAATCGTCAGACCCGTCGCCGCCGGTGGATACCGGCCGGAACTCGCCGATGGATATAGGCGATTCCTCGATACTCCCGAAATCGCAAAAGCTGCATCGGCAGCGCTTGAAAAGCAACTGGCAACCAATGCGACTGATCCGATGGATTCGCATCCGCCCTTGAACGCGCGAGTCGGGAATGCTCGAGCCTTGGCGATCGCATCTGCCCCCGACGATAGCCGCTCTGCGGTCAGCCTGTTTGAAGAGTTGCCGGCGCTTGAACTCCAACTGCTGGTCAAGCTGATGCCGGCCCTGAAGCCTTCCGAGTTGAAGCCCATGCATTGGGACACAGCTGGATTGGAAGTGTACGTTCCACTTTGGCGCACCGAGGTGGCAAAGTTCGCGCCGGCCCTGATTGCTTTCACGATTTACACGGTGCCCGACGCCATTGCGAGCCTTCCCCAGAGCGCAGGCCGAAGCCTCGACCCTCCAGGCACTCTGCTCTCACGCGAGCAGCGCGTGGCTCGGGCAGCCGAAGTGATCGCGCAGGCCGTGACCCTGGCGCTCATTGATCACGGCTGGAAACTTCATCTCCAGCCCGGGCAGTTCTATCTGGAGAGCGAAAACGGCACCCGGATGAATCCCCGAACCGAGGTGCTCCGCAAGGACCGCCAAAAAACGGACACGTGGCCACAATACTGCCAAACCAATTCCCTTGGCGATTGGCCATTGGCGTCGCTGGCGACACAGGAAAGCGCTCAATAACCGTTTCCGTGCGATAAACGTCGCTAGATGGCCATCAGTTTTTAAGGAAATCGTGTCCGCCCGAGCCAGCTAATTCTTGTCCAACTCTGCCTCCTTGGGGATGCGAAGGTAGTGCAGCACAGGCCTCATGTCAGGATTTATCGTCGAGCGACCCTTCAAACGCGCTGCGCCCGCGTCATAAGTTCCCCAGCGCCCAGCGGCACACTTTCGAGTAACGTCCCTTTCCCGGTACCATAAAGAACACCCCACGGATGGTGCGCCCAGAACCAGCGGAAGGCACAGCCGAGCACAGGCTTAAGCCGGACCCGCGGGCTGGTGGTGTTCGATTTGGGACAGTGTTTTTCGATTGGGGACAAGGCGCGGCGCCGGGTTGAGGTTTGTGGACGGCGAGTAGCGTGACGCGGAAAAACAGGCAATCGAATGACGGAACGACGGAATGCTCCGATGTGCCGGGTAGGGCCGGTACGCTGCACAAGACGGCCATCGGCGTGCTTCCTAGGAGAGCCAGGGGGGCGTGGGTGTTTAATCGAATTCTCGAAATCCTGCCAGCGGTTTGCCTGGCGACTGGCATGGCATGGGCGGCGGAAAGCCTCTTCATCGGCGAGTGGAAGCTCGACCCATCGAAGAGCAGAATGCCCGACGAGATGAAGGTTCAGAGCATGGGCGGCAACAGGTACGCGTTCGATTTTGGCGGGGGCGCCGAGATGATTCTGTTGGATGGGAGCGACCAACCGGGCTACGGCGGGACCCTGCTGTCGGTGAAGGCTGAAGCGCCCGACACCTGGATCGTCGAGCGCAAGAAAGGCGGCCGCGTGCTGTTGAAGGCGACGTGGAAGCTCTCGGAGGACGGCAGCACGCTCACGGACTATTACCGCGAGTTCGAGTCCGACGGTTCGACGCTCAGTATGGATTACGTCTACCAGCGCACTGCTGGAGGATCGGGCTTCGCGGCAGACTGGCAGAGCATCAAGGAGACGATGAACACGCCCTTTTTGATGCAGGTGAAGGAGTTCCAAGGCGACGGCCTCTCCTTCATCACTCCCTCCGAACAAGAGACGAAAAACGTGAAGTTCGATGGCAAGGAATATCCCAACGAGGGGCCGAAAGCGGACCGTGGCGCTTCCTCCTCGATCCGGCGGGTGGACGAGCGCACCCTCGTGATCACCGACAAGGCCGGCGGTAAAGTGACGGATACCGAGGAGATTGAGCTCTCGGCCGATCTGAAAACTTTAACGATCACGGTGCACATTGCCGGCCGCGACAAGCCGAATGTGATGGTGTTCGAGCGGAAGTAGCCGGACAAATCGTTCGTCAAACGACCCCATCCGCCCCCCCGTGTGGCACATCGAAAACGTGGTCGAAATTAGCTTTCGAGCAGATTGACAGCGCGGCGCAACGTCGGCGTATGTTGTTGGGCAAGCCGTGTCATCCATCCCGAATAACGCGCACCCCGCACCAGACTGTCGGAAGCCACCTGCATCTATGGTTTGCGCGGGGCCTACCGGCGGATGGCGCACCGTCTGCCGAGTGCGCCGTGGATCCGGAAACGTCGGCGGGCGGCCACTTTTAACCGGATGCCGACGGCGATCTCACGCGCCCAACCGTGCCCGCCACGGTGCGGTCCTATCCAGCCCTCGCCAATGGAAAACTCGACGTGCGAATGAGCGGACGCTGGCATGTTTCGATCTGAGGTAGTGGCCGAGCGTCGCCGTGAGCCTGCGCGTCCGTCGCCGCGACCGTCGGCGTGCGGATGGGGATACGCGCGTGCGCAGACATGTGCCTGAACGCCCGTGGCGCACTTGCGATTATAATCAGGGTTCGTTGACAGAGGGCCGTCAGGCGGGGATCGAAGATCGCTTATACAAAAGAATACTCAGTCGCCGTGATCCTCCATGTACTGACGCACGGCTGCTAGCACGTGCGTTTTCTCATCGAGGATCTGAGCAATCTCGGCCTCCAGTTCATCCATGCGTTTACGATCTAGGTTTTGAGTTGCTTCTTTCTCCGCCAGAAGCCGATTATGGAGTCGAGACAGAACGTCCGCTAATCTGTCCATCAACTGTTGCTTTGTTCGGCAGTCCATGGGTGTTTCAGATCTCATTATACCGTTGCGTGAGCTTCTCCGAGTCGAATATCATCCGCGCCGTCGGACCGCGCCCGCCGCAGGCCGCGCGGACTTCGCGCTCCCCACCCGCACGATGCGGAAGGCGCCCGCGTGCGTGCGCCGGTGTCGCTCGGCGGATAGGGCCCAGTTTGAAATGCGCATTCATCCAGCGGCGTCGGCGCGCGGCCACTTCACGGGACGCCGACGCGCAGCCGGCACGCACACGGCGCAGTTGCGCCAGGGGACATCTTCCGGATGGCCGAAGTCGACCGACGAGGCGCGTGATCGCGCGTCACTGCGCCGCCCAGCGACATCGGACCGTGCGCCACAGCGCGACGCCGCGCCAGCAGCCGCGGGACTCGATGCGGGCTAGGAGCAGCGCCGAGCTGCGCTTACGTGCGACGTTGACTGGCCGGCGGATACTCCAATATCCTTTTCCGCCGGGGGCTTCGCGCTCCTCACTCCGGCCCTGCCGGCGGCCCGTTCCGGCGCCCGCAGCGCTACCGTGTCGGCGCTCGAAGTGCTTGATGAATCAAAGTAAGATGTTAAGATACAATGCCAGCCATCCTATGTTGCTGCACGGTTTCCCCTTTCTACTTCTGGGCGCCGCCGCGCTGTACGGCGCGTCTGTTCCCGGGCTCGCCGTTGACGCGACCGCATCACAACACCCGATCAGCCCGCTCATTTACGGAGTTAACGAATTTACCGGAAATGGGGTCTGTTGTTCGCCCTTCAACGAATGGACCGACAGCGGCATATCCGGCATCATGCACATCGGCGTGCGCCGCTGGGGCGGCGATAGCGCCTCCAGCTATAACTGGCAGCTCGACCTGGAGAACCTCAACGTAAACTTGTATTTCACCACGTATCTGGTCGGCGACGGCGTGCATAACAGCTTCGATCTGTTCCATGCGCGAAACCTCGAAACAGGCACGGTGAGCCTGAGTACCTTCCCTCTGCTGGACTGGACTCCGAAACTGCCGCCGGATGGTGCGCTGACACCGAGCTATCAGTACAGTTGCAGTTACCCGGTCTCGAAGTACGGGCAGCAGCAGCAGACCGAACCGGGGGGCTCTCAGTGCGGCAACGGTATCGCCCTGTCGACCGGCGGCCAGATCATGAACGATCCGAACGACGTCTACCAGCCGATCACGCCCGCATTTGGCGGACAGTGGGTGGCGGCAATGCTCAACAAGTACGGATCCGCCAACGATGGCGGAGTTCAGATGTGGGACCTGGATAATGAGCCGGAATGGTGGGACGGCACCCACTCGGATATTTATCATCAGGCGGGAGCCCCGGTGCAGCCCGCCACCTATGACGACATGCTCGCGCGCGATCTGGCGGCGGCAAAAGCGGTGAAAGCCGCCGATCCGACTGCGCTGGTGGTGGGCCCCGTCGCCGCCGGTTGGCCCGGATACCTGTTTTCGAAAAAGGACTTCGAGAGCGGCTGGGGGACGGGCCCGCATTTCCAGTATTGGGCCAACCCGGTCGATCGCAACGCGCACGGCGGCGTACCGTGGCTCGAGTACTTCCTTCAGCAGATGCAGGCGGCGTCGAACCAGGCCGGAACGCGTCTGCTCGATTATCTTGACGTCCACGGGTATGTCTATCCCTGCGTTACGAACGACTGCAGCACAAGCGCGATTGGTTTCGGTACGGCCGTCGATTCAGCGAGCACCGCCCTCCGCATGCAGTCGACGCGAGCGTTCTGGGATCCGAACTACATCGTCCCCGTGGTGACGCCCCCAACAGATTCCGATCCGTGCGACGACTACAACGCAATGTGCGACGTAGACGGGCAGCAGCATCCGCCGATGCTTGTCCCGCGCATGATCGGCTGGGTCAGTCAATACTTCCCCGGCACGAAGACCGCGATCACCGAATACAACTGGGGTGCGCTCGAAGACATCACCGGCGCGGTGGCACAGGCGGACTTACTGGGTATTTTCGGCGCATACGGGCTGGACATGGCCACCATGTGGCCGGATATCAACTTCAAGCTGGGCGTGCCGGGCGCGTTCGCGTTCCAGATCTATCTGAACTACGACGGCGCGGGCAACCATTTCGGGGAGACCAGCGTGTCGGCGACGAGCAGCGATCCGGACACCATGTCGATCTTCGCCGCCCAGCGGGCCGATAGCGCCCTCACGGTAATGGTGCTGAATAAATCCGCCAACGCGATCACCAACAGCATCAGCGTGGCCCACTTCACTCCCGCGGGTACGGCGCAGGCGTGGCAGTACAGCAGCGCGAACCTGAACGCGATTACGCAGCAGTCCCCGGTGCAGGTGTCCGGTGGTTGGGTCAGCGCCACCTTCCCGGCTTACTCGATGACGCTGTTCATCATTCCCGCCAGCCAGAGCGCGATGACCGTACCCCAGCCGGTGATTACCGCGGTAACGAGCGCGGCTTCGTACGACGCCACCGCAGTCGCGCCGGGCGAGTTTGTGGCGATTTTCGGCCAGTCGCTCGCCCCGCAAACGCCACGGCTCGGCGCGGCCGACTCCACCGGAAAACTGCCGACGACTCTGGGCGGCGTCCAGGTGCTTTTCAACGGGTATCCGGCGCCAGTGGACTATACCTCGCCGGGCCAGATCAACGCCATCGTGCCCTTTGAAGCGGCGCTCTTCCGCACGGTGAATGTTCAGGCAATCAATCAGGGCAACGCGTCCGCCGCGTTCTCGCTGCCGGTGGTGACTTCGCTTCCGGGGATGTTCACGGCAAAGGGCTCGGGCTCAGGCCAGGCCGCTGTGCTGAATCAAAACAACAGCGTCAATAGCGCCTCGAATCCCGAGCGGGTGGGTAATATTCTGCAGATGTTCGCCACCGGGGATGGTTCGCGCACGCCGCCGGAAATAGACGGGCGGCGGCCCTCCACTGTTTTGACGAAACCCGCGCTGGCCTGTTCGGTAACCATCGGCGGCCTGAATGCTACGGTGACTTACTGTGGCGCAGCGCCGGGGTTAGCCGGACTGTTTCAGATCAATGTGAAGATTCCCGATGGCGTTGCGCCCGGAAACATCGTGCCCGTGCAGGTGACCGTCGGAACGGCGACCAGCCAGAGCAACGTGACTATAGCGGTTCAGTAGGCGGAGGCGCAGCGGCATTGCCGGAGCTTGAGTCGCTCCCGTCAAAGCCCCCTATATCAGCTTGGCCCTGGAATTTACGAAATCACTTAGGGTAAATCGGGAATCGATTCCCGCGGCGCGCCGGACTGCTCGCCCAAGGGCAAAGCGGCGAAAATGGCCGCAGAAGTCCGCGGGTACGCCTTGCCATAACGCGCATGCCGCAGTTCGATTCCGGCCGCCCGCCGCCCGCCGCCCGTCGCCGCGACCGCCGGCGTGCGGATGGGCGACACGATGGCTAAGCCGTGATTTGTGGGCCTTGCAGTAAGCCGCCCTTCTTCGTGGCTTCCCGAATCGCTTTCAACCCGGTCGCGGACAACTTCCGTTTCTTGGGCTTCACCGGGCGCTCCGGTTGGGCCTTTTGCCCTTTCAGCGCGGCCCACCTCGCTCGCTGCGCAGCGGCGATCCTGGCGCGGCCAGCCTTGCTGATCGTGCGGCGCTTCACCGGAGCCGCGTGATCCGTTGCGGGTGGCGCGGCCTTCGGCTGGCCTGGAGCGGGCTAACCCAGTTGCGCGTTGATATCAGCTATCTTCGCTGAGATCCTCGCCACTTCGCTCTGACAACCGACGATGGCCATCTCCAGGATGGAGCTGTCTACTCTTGGCTGTGCCTGTCTTGGCATTTGGTTCCTCCCCTTTTAGCTCGAATTGTCATCATCATGCGTTACGTGAGTGGCTCCTAGATCTCGGACCGCCTGAAAATGTTCTATAAACACTTCCATAACAAAATGTTTTGAGCTATACTGAGGCATGGCTCGCCGCCCTGTCCCAATCAAAGTCAAGCCTAAGGACCTAACTCAGGTTGTTGAACTGCTGCGAGGTGGCATTCAGCAGGTGCGTGTCGTCCTCCGGGCGCTTGTGCTACGCCAACTTGCCGATGGCGTCACGGCGCCTCACGTTGCGAAAACAGTCCCCCTTACTCCCAAGGCGATCCGTCAGATCGCCCATCGCTATAACAGTAGCGGCCTGAATGCCGCCCTCTACGACAAGCAGCGGCCAGGTGCCCATGAGGTCCTCGACGATTCCCAGAAGCAACGCATCATTGCCATGGTCTGCAGTCAAGCGCCGGAGGGGAGGGCTCGTTGGACGGTGCGCTTGATTGTTGAAGAAGCCGTCAAGCGCAAGCTGGTGCCCAAGGTGGGCCGAGAGACAATCCGGGTTTTGCTGCAGAGCCACGAGTTGAAGCCGTGGCGGGAAAAAAATGTGGTGCGTGGCGGAGTTGACCCCAGCATACATAGAAAACATGGAAGACACGCTGGGCATCTACGAGAAGCCCTATGATCCGGCCCAGCCCGTCGTTTGCCTGGATGAGAAACCGATCTCCCTGCACGATGACGTGCGCCCACCGATACCGGTCAAACCGGAAAAACCGGCCAAGCAGGACAATGAGTATGAACGGTGCGGCACGGCAAACGTATTTGGCGTAGTGGAACCGAAGGCTGGCCGCCACTTCACCACCGCTACAGCCAACCGATCCGGCGCCGAGTTCGCGCGCATAGTCGGGCACGTCGTGGAGCAGTACTCGGCGGCCAGCACGATTCACCTCGTGATGGATAACCTCAACATACACACCCGTAAATCATTGACCGATTATTTCGGCGAGCAGGAGGGCGTGGACATTTGGGACCGGCTCACCGTGCACTACACCCCGAAACACGGAAGTTGGCTCAATCAAGCGGAAATCGAACTCAGCCTGTACGCGCGGCAATGTCTGGGCAACCGCCGGATTCCAACCCAGGCGGCCTGCGCTCAAAAAGCCGCAACAAGAGGGCGAAGACCACTCCGCGAAACCTAACCTGCGGGAAATCCGCAGCCATAGACCGTGACAGGCCAACCAGTCCGAAACCCAATCTATGCCGTCGCCTTTATTCACACCTTTTCAGGCGGTCGAAGACCTAGCCCTGAAGCGGGCTGACCTTGCTAGTCTTCCCCATCAGCGGTACTCTTGCGTAATGCGACCCCTTCGGTATTACATCAACGTCACATTGGACGGGTGCTGCGATCATCGTGCAATGTTCGCGGACGAAGACTTGCATCGTCACGCGGCCGACAACCTCGACCAGGCCGATGCCCTCCTCTTTGGCCGGGTGACTTACGAAATGATGGAGGCAGCGTGGCGGCCGCCGGCGCGGACGGGAGCGAGGCCTGATTGGATGGAACCCTTCGCCCGGACGATCGACGCGGCAAAGAAGTACGTCGTGTCGAGCACCCTGGACCGGGTCGATTGGAACGCGCAGCTCGTGCGCGGGGATCTAGGGAAGGCTGTTCAGCAGCTCAAGCGGGAGTCGGGTAAGGGACTGTTAGTGGGAGGCGTGAAGCTCCCGCTGGCGTTGGCGGAACTGGGATTGATCGATGAGTACGAGTTCGTGGTGCAGCCCAGGCTAGCGGGCCACGGGCCGACGTTGTTCGCGGGACTATCGAAGCGTGTCGACTTGAGGCTCGTCAGTCGGCTGGAGTTCGGCTCGGGGGCGATGGCGATGCGGTATGAGCCGAGAAGGTAGCCATCGGGCTTGTTAGCCCGAGTCGGCCGCATCATGGAGTAACTCGGGCCAAGCCTTCCAAAGTCTCGACCATCCTGACCATCGCCAGCGCATCCCGGCCACATTTAACCCTAAATGTGGGAATCTGAATGCGCCGCGGTGCGCAGCGCGTCGTTCGGAGTAATCTCTCAGGCTTTTGCCTTCTTCGGCGGTACGATGGCGTCTTTCGCCGCCTTGGCGATCCGGAACTTCACCACTCTCTTGGCGGCGATCTTGATGGCTTCCCCAGTGGCGGGGTTGCGTCCCATCTGCGCCTTGCGATCCACGCGCACCAATCGCCCTACCCGACTGGTTGTGGGAGGCAGGCGGAGGGCGCCGGACCACGGCGTTGTTCGTTCATATCGTTAGCGGTCCGGGCGGCGTGCGCGCGATACGCCGCCGTCGGCGGCCGTGGCCTCCCACAGTGCCCCCTGGCCTTCGCGCTGTCCTATGACGGGGCCGGTCGCGGGCACCTGGCTGCGACCGAACGGCGACGGAGGGTTCAGCGTAGCTCGGCGGAAGCAGTTAAAGCCGAACCACGAAATAGCTTCTCGAACTCCTCACGGGGCGTCCCCTGTTTTGTCCTCTTGGAGCCCCGGCGAATGATTCGCAATTGTTCATCAGTCAAGAGCGGTCGCTTGTTCGGATCGTTATGTTGTTGCACGTTTGTTAGTACTACTGGGTCATAAAGATACGGACGCAGACGGAACGCAAGATTGCCCCCTCCGAATCGGGCGTATCCTGAGGAGGTATGACTCCACAGCCTGCCAGAGTACAAGCCGTGAGCGAGATT
>Ga0187851_10002327_pt1 | contig 17004 bp, 6 predicted proteins | sample June2016WEW_6_10_FD_132997 | JGI IMG/M metagenome (GOLD analysis project Ga0187851, IMG submission 132997) | Peatland microbial communities from SPRUCE experiment site at the Marcell Experimental Forest, Minnesota, USA - June2016WEW_6_10 | ecosystem: Environmental > Terrestrial > Soil > Wetlands...
CTCCAGCTTCTGGCGTAACCTCACCACGTGCGCATCCACAGTGCGCGTGTTGGGATAAGCTTCAAATCCCCACACCGAATTCAGGATCATATCGCGCGTCAATGGCCGGTCTACGTTGTGAAGGAAGAAAGTCAGAAGCTCATATTCCAGACGCGTGGCCTTCACTTCCTGTCCCTGCCGCTGTATAGTGCGCCGCTCCAGATCCACTTCCACATCGCCGAAGCGAACTAACTTTTCAAGACGCGCGGAGGAGCGGCGCAAGAGCGCGCGAATTCGCGCCAGCAGTTCGCGCGTGCTGAATGGTTTCACCATGTAGTCGTCAGCGCCGATTTCGAGCAGCAGGATTTTCTCCACTTCGTCGGCAATTCCACTGAGCACAATGATAGGTGTGTCGATACTGGACGCACGCAGTTGCTTGCAAAGGTCCGCGCCGTTCATGCCGGGCAGCCGGAGATCTACCAGTAACAGCTCCGGCTTCAGCGACAGCGCTTTTTGGAAACCGGTCTCGGCATCACCGGCCAGGATGGGAGTAAACTGCTCGCGCTCCAGCATCAGGCCGATAGCATCGCTCAAGTTTTCGTCGTCGTCAATGAGAAGGATCTTGCTCATGTTTTTTACGCTCCAGGATTCAGCCTTGTTATTTCCTTCATAGACGATGTTGCTCTGCTCAAGGAGTGTACACGTTGGATGGAATCAAGGTCCCCGGCTAACACTTTCATTGCAGGCAGCTTTGTTAAACTTATTCCTACCTCCCATGGGCAAGGACTCACGCATCGTTCGCTTTGGGGTGTTCGAGGCGGACCTTGATGCCGGCGAATTGCGCAAACATGGATTGAAAATCCGTCTGCCCGAACAAGCTTTTCAGGTTTTGGCGATGCTGGCGGAGCGTCCGGGCGAGATTGTCACGCGCGCCGAGCTGCGGGAGCGGCTGTGGCCTGGCCGCGCCTATGTGGATTTTGAGCGCGGGCTAAACAAAGCCGTGAATCGGCTGCGTAGCGCGTTGGGAGATTCGGGAACGAATCCACGCTTTGTTGGGACTGCGACGCGCCGCGGTTATCGCTTGCTGGCGCCGATTGCAACGGAATCGGTGCAGGCGCCATCCGCAGCGCGCCAACGCATCCGGCTAGCGGTGCTTCCATTCGAGAACGTGGGCGGGGATCCCGAACAGGAATTTTTCAGCGACGGCCTGACCGAAGAGATGATCTCCGAACTCGGACGGCTCAGCCCCGGCCGCCTGGGGATTATCGCGCGCACTTCCGCCATGCAGTACAAGCACAGCGGAAAACGGATCGATGAGATCGGTAAAGAGCTTGCTGTGGATTACATTCTGGAAGGAAGCGTGCGGCGCGTGGGAAACCGATCACGGATCACTACGCAGCTGATCCATGTTGGCGACCAGACCCATTTATGGGCGCAAAGCTACGACCGGGAGCTGGCCGACATTTTCCAGATGCAGCGCGAAGTTGCGCAGCGTGTGGCCGACTCCTTGGCTTTTGAGCTGCTGCCGGAAGCGCACACGCGCGGCAGGTTCGTGGTGCCGGAAGCGTACGAGGCTTATCTGCGCGGGCGCTATTTTTGGAACCAGGGAACGGACACCGGCGCATGGAAGGCCATCGAGTGGTATGAGCGGGCGTTGCAGCATGATCCGCGATACGCGCTGGCATACTCCGGGATTGCGGATTGTCACGGGCGCCTTGTGTGGTTCAGTGCAACGCCTCCCCTCGACGGCGGCGCGAAAGCCAAGTCGGCTGCGGCGCGCGGCCTGGAGTTCGACCAGGATTTGAGCGAGGCGCATGCGTCCATGGCGCTGGTCCACTTTTGGTTCGAATGGGATTGGGCGGCGGCCGAACGCGAATTTCGCCGCGCTACCCAACTGCGGCCGAACTACGCCGACGCGCACAATTGGTATGCGGCATTCCTCAACGCCTCAGGGCGTTCGAACGAAGCTGTGGCGGAGCAAAAGCTGGCCGAGGAGTTGGACCCGCTTTCGCTCACCATTGCGATGAACGCCGCCGATCCTTACTACTTCACGCGCCGGTTCGATCCGGCCATCGAACATTTGGAGCGCGTGCTGCGGCGAGAACCGCGTTTTTTCCCGGCGCATTACAACCTGGGCCGCGCGTACGCGCTGAAAAGCATGTATCCGGAAGCGCTGGCGGCCTTTGAAACAGCGGCGCGGTTGTCGGGGAATCGGCAGGCCGGTGCGGCGCTGGCTTACGCATTTTCGCGTGCTGGACGTCCGGCTGAGGCCAGAAAGATCCTGGACGAGTTGGAACAAGCGGCCGCGGCGCGTTATCTCGCGTCGCCGCAGTTGGCGCTAATCCATCTGGGGCTGGGCGAAATCGATCAGGCGCTGGACCAGTTGGAGCGGGGATTGGAAGAGCGATCGTACTTCATGATTTATTTGGGTGCCGATCCGATTTATGATGAACTGCGATCGCATCCGCGATTTATGCAGTTGCTGGAAAGGATCGGATTTCCGGTAAGTGGGGCAGGATGTCATCCTGCGCGCGGTTGTTAACCGCGCAGCTTGCGCCGATTGCCAATCGGCGGCAGGTTATCAAACCTGCCTTACACCGCGTCTGAAATGCTCGCGAAATTGAAATCAGTCGCTAGAATGGCCGGAGCCAGCGATGATCCAGCTTCCGCGCCTTGGGTTCGCACTGGAGCAGCCAACATCTTGGTGTTCTGCATCACGCGAACCGGGCTTTCATTCCAGCGGAAGTTCATCACCGGATCCGTGACCTTGCCCTTTTCGACCAGGAAAACGCCGTCGCGCGTCAGTCCGGTCACCTGCATCGTCTGCGGCTGCAGAACGCGCATGTACCAGAGGCGCGTTACTAGCAGAGCCTTATCGGCTGACTTGATGAGCTCGTCCAAGGTGTGATTCTGTCCATCCAGGATGAGGTTAGACGGAAACGGCGTGGGTTTCTTGCCGGCTTTTTCTGCCCAGAAGCGGTCGTAGAAAAGGTTCTTCACGACACCGTTTTCAATCCACGCGATTTTTTCGTTGGGAAGCAACGATCCACTCCAGGGAGAAGAAGCCAGCTTGGGATTGAACGGATCGTTGCGCAAAGTAATGTGTTCAGGAAACAGTTTTTCGCCGAGCAGCGTCTGGCCGGGTTTGTCGGCTTTCTTGCTGAGGAAGGATTGCCCTTGCTCAGCTTCGCGCGCACCGAAGCTGAAGCCCAGGTAGCCGATGAGATCGCTGACGGCGGCGGGTTCCAGAATCACGGCGTACTTCCCGGGCTCCAGGCGCTTCTTGCCATCGCCTCGGACGCATTTCTCAACGGAGATTCGCGCCGCATCTTGGCCGTTGAGATCGTTGATGGACGTGGAGATCTGAGTAGCCCAGCCGGAGCTGGTGCCGCCCGCATTGCGCATGGTGTTGGTGAGATTGGAATCGGTGTACTGGTGATATCCGAAGAGGCCGGCTTTGTTGGCGACTGCGATCCAGTTGGCGGAACGCTGCACGAATCCAGCCGTGGTGAGCTTCGCGCCGCGCGCGCCGTCGATTACGGCTTTGACATGGCCGATGAGAGCATCGCCGCGCGAATTTCCAGTGGCCGTATCGAAATTCGGGAGTTCGGGATATTGTTGGGGTCCGAGTGCCGGCATGTATTCGGGATCAGGCTGCGAAATCCGAGCCAGGCGCTCGGCTAGTTCCACGCCGTTGCGCAGCGCCTCATCACTCCACTCGCTGACATTGGCGCTTCCGGTGCGTTTGTCATCGGTGGTGGATTCGATGCTCACTGTTTGATCCAGGCTGTAACCCGAAGTGGTGATGCCGTTGTTGGCAAATCGGATGAAGACAGTTTCCGAAGCGTTGATATTCACGCTACAGCCGGGAAGCTTCGCGTAGCTCAGGATCTTGTCGGCGAGATTTTTGGCGTCCTGTTTGGTCAGCATTGTCGGCTCCTGTTAGTCCGTTACCAGGACGTTGATTTGTCGAAAGCGCGCGGGGGCGCATCCGTGGCTCATGGCGTTGATTTGAGTCGGCTCGCCCTTGCCGTCGTTGAACAGACCGTACTGCTGCCAGTAGGCGCGTCCGGCGATGGCGTCGCAGGCCTGCCAGAAATCCGGCGTGCGCGCTTGATAGGCCACGCGAGAAATCATGCCACGCTTCTTGCCGCCTTTGATTTCCCAAAACGCGTCGCCGCCGAACTGGAAGTTGTAACGTTGCTGATCGATGGAGTAGCTGCCGGTGCCTTCAATCAGGACGCCGTCGTCGACGCCGGCGATCAGGTCGTCAGCGGTGGCGTCGCTCTCCGAGGGCGCCAGCCAAACGTTGGGCATGCGTTGGAACGGAACGCTGGACCAGGAATCGGCATAGCAACATCCGCGGGATTCGGTTTCGCCGATCAGATGCGCTTGATCGCGGATGGTCTGATAGTGTTTGAAAATTCCTTTTTCGATGATGGGGAATTTCATGGTCTTCACCCCATCGTCGTCATACTTCACGGTGGACATTCCGAACTCGGTGGTTCGGTCACCGAAGAAGTTCACCACGTCACTGCCGACGCGGAACTTGCCCATTTTGTCGGTGGTGAGAAAGCTGGTGCCGGCGTAGTTGGCTTCGTAGCCGAGCGCGCGGTCGAGTTCGGTGGAGTGGCCGATGGATTCGTGAATGGTCAGGCACAGGTGGCTGGGAAGCAGCACCAGATCTTTCTTGCCGGCCGTGACGGGCGGGGCGCTGAGATGCTCCACCACTTCGTCGGCAATGCGGCGCGCGTTTTCCCCGATGTTGCTCATCAGCACGTACTCCCAACCACGCGCTTGCGGCGCAACCTGGTAGGAACGGTCGCGCGAGATACCTTTCTGCGAATCCACGGCGTTGGCATTGAGAAACGGATTCGATTGGATAATGAGCTGCTGAATTGACGAACCTTCGGTGGACGCGAAGTATTTATCTTCCGAGTGGAAGAAGAGTCCGCCGAACGCGCTGAATACTTTTGGATTTTTCTTGACGGTGCGGGTGGCGCTATGGAGTAGCTCCAATTTTTCATCCACCGGCACTTCAAACGGATCCTTTTCAAAGGGCGAAGTCCAGCGATCGACATAACCTTTTGTTGGAGCCAGTTCCACGGGTTGGGCCTGAAGTACGGAGTTGGCCTTCGCCACCGTTACCGCCTCGCGTGTGATGCGGGCGATCTCGGCGGGCGTAACCAGGGGCGATGCAGCGAATCCCCACTGGCCCTTAGCGATGACGCGGACGCCGAAACCGAAACTGGTGCCGTCGTTTACGAAAGGAACTTCGTCGGTTTTGGATCCGCCGCGTTCCGGCGACAGGCGATATCCGGAGAATTGATTGCGATATCGGTTGATGCGGATGTCGCAATAGGTGGCGCCTTGCTTTTTTGCCTCGGCCAGCGCGACGGCGCCGAGTTTTTCAAGCGCTGGATTCGGCTTGGTGGAATCAGCGTCCGGCGCGCCGAAGAGCTCCTCGGCGAAGAGCAGCGACGCGGCCGTGGTGGCGGAGCCGGCTAAGAAAGCACGGCGATGGAAACGGCGGGTGGGATCCAGAAGTTGCATTTTGATTACCTTTTACGGTACCAACATCAAGGACGATGGAAGGGGCTAAAGGTTTGATAAAAATGTTCGGACGGGGTTAGAAGCTTAAACGGATGCCGAGCTGGGCGGCGAATGGGATCCCTACCGTGGTCCCTGGCCCGAAGAAATCGCCGAGGGCGCCGGCCGGAACCAGCAACTGCTTCGGGCTAGTGATGGGCTGCGTGTTGGTGCAAGCGGCGTTGAGGCAAAACGCGGTGGCATTGGCCAGATTGTTGACGGGCACCGGCTCGGCAGCGATATTCGTCACGTAATTGGCGCCGGGATTATTGCGGTTGAAAATATTGAAAAATTCGATGAAAGGCGTGACTTTCCAGTGGTCCGCGAAGGTGAATGGCCGGCTGACGCGCAGGTCGGTTTGGATATAGGGAGTTCCGCGAAATTGATCCAGCGTGGTCTGGACTCCGTTCACCACGGCGCGATCGTCCAGCGTGTCGCCAAATCCATTGACGTCCACCGGCGTGGTCAGCGTGATCGGCCGTCCGCTTTCAGCCTGGCTCAATGCTGTGATGTCGAAGCCGCCGGGGAGATGCAAGGTTCCAGCCAGCACGAAGCGATGCGTAACATCTTCACCAGATGGTCCGAAATCGCCAGCGCCGAAGGCGTGCAGCGGATTGCAGACGCCATCGACATAATCGAACAGCTCGCCCAGCACACAGCCCCAGGTGTCCGCTCGCGACAGCGTGTAATTCATGATCAAAGTGAAGCGATGCAGGTTGCCTTGCAGGTGGAGCGACATGCCGTCATAGCGGGAGCGATTGTCGGAACGAAAGACGGTAATGTTCGGGACATTGGCCTGTTGTGCTGCGATGGTGTCCGCGAAGAGCGGCGAGAATAGCGTGTAGCCGGCTTCGTACTCGTAGCGAGCGTAGCTGTGAACGCCCTTCTCATGCGTGAATTCGGCGCTGGCCATCCAGTGCGAGTTGAACGAATGCTGGACGCCGGCTGTGGCATGCAGGGCATACGGAGTTTTATAAGCCGGATCAATCAGCGCGCCAGCGCCACCATTCGAGGCGCCCGGGAGACATCCCAGATCACCGGGCTTGGCGCAAACTCCGGGTGGTTGATTCACGGCCGCGAACGCCGTTACCCAGCCGTTCTGCGCAAGATCGTTGTAGAAGCGGCCGAAGCCCGCGCGCAGCACCGTGTTTCTGGATTCTCCGAACGCGTATGCGATCCCCAAGCGCGGCGCGAATGCCAGCCGGTAGTCATGCGGAGCTCCCCAATTCTGGAAGAACGGGACCTGCAGCGCGCGCAGCGTCTGGAGCGCGGGATTCTCAAGCTGCGACTCGCCGGACGCGGTGAAGAGTCCGAAGCTTGTATCGTAACGAAGACCGTAGTTGATGGTCAGGCGCGGCGTGACGCGCCATGAATCCTGGGCATAGAATCCCAGCCGCTGCACGTTTTGCGAAAAGCTGCCGTCGCCGGCGGGCGTGCCGGAGCAGGTTGTTCCCGCCGTCACTTGAAGCGTGGCGGTGGGAGTGCAGGTGAGATCCACGGCGAACTGCGCCGGATTGTTTGCGTAGAACGTCGGATCCTGGGCGAAGATAGTCAGATTTTCCGGGTTGGCGGGAAGCGCCCCACTCAGGACCGGTTCATGGATGAAATCCACCCCGAAACTCGGCGAGTGGCGCCCGGAACTGTGCGTGACGTTGTAGCGGACTTGATACTTTTCCTGATTGCGTAGGATGGGAAACGCCGTGATGGGCGTAACGAACTGGTTGTCGCCAAAAGTTTCGAAACCGGAGATGGTCTGCGAGGTCGAGCTGAAAGGAAAGGCCAGCGCGAAGCCGAGGTTGGAGTTGCGCGCCTCCGTGAGATGCAGATAGCTCAGGCCCAGGGTGAGCGATCCCAGCCAAGTGGGACTGAAGATGTACTGCTGGCCGAGCACGGCATTGAAATAGTTGTTATGCGAAGTCGCGCCGGTGGACGGGAGCGTGGCTTGTTGTATGAGCGCGTTGTCGGTGACATATGAGTCCACGCTGGTTCGCAAGAACCACGTTGAGTTTGCCGATTGTGCCCAGTCGAATCGCACGGAACCCAGATTGTCCCGGAAGGGGATGGAAACATTGTTGGGAACAGGGATTGAACTGACGCCGGGGATCAGCCCCTGAGAAGCTAGCGTTGATAAAGCGTTGAACTGGGTCAAGCTGGCCGGACTGTAGGCGATGCTGGCGCTCTCGCGAACTTCCTCGATGGAAGCAAAAAACCACAGCTTGTCTTTTATGATTGGCCCACCGAGCGTGCCGATGTAATTCTGCTTGGAGAACGGCTGCTTCGGCAGCGGCGCGGGATTTTCGATCGGGTAGCGCGCGTTGAGAGCGGCGGCGCGTTCGTAGAACGCCGCTCCACCATGCCACTGGTTGGTTCCGCTCTTGGTTGTGATCTCGACAGACCCGCCCACGGTGCGTCCCGTATCCGCATTTTGTTGCGACGTCTGGACGGCGAATTCCTGAATCGCATCCGGCGAAAAACCCTGCAGGAAGCCGCCGATATAATCGTCGGAATTGTCCATGCCATCCACAGACAGGACGTCGTTCAAGCCGGAGCTGCCGCCGAAGGACACCGCGGTGACGCGTGCCTTAGTGGGATCGGATGGTTCCACCGGCTCGGTACCCGGCACGAGATAAGCGATGTTGGCGAAGCTGCGCTCGGCCAGCGGTATGGTTGCAAGGTCGCGCGCAGTCACCACGCCGCCATGCACGGCGCTCGATGTATCCATGGGCTGCGCGGTAATGGAAGATGGCGTAGCAGAGACATTTACTTGCTGCTGGGACGGCGCGGGATTCATGACCACCGCGATCTCGCGGGCGGTGCTGACGCTGACCGTCACTGTGGAATTGGCGTCGGCAAATCCCGGCGCCTGCACTGTGACGTGATAATTGCCGGGCGCGAGGTCGGCGAAGCGAAACTCTCCGCGGTCGTCGCTTTTCGTCCGGCGTTCGATCGAAGACTCGCTAGCTTGGATGATGATGGCCGCCGATGCAATGCGTCCTCCGCTCGAGTCACAGACGCTGCCGATCAAGCTTCCGCGGAAATCCTGTGCCAGGCCAGGAAATGCCGCGAACGAGAGCGCCAAAATGAGGGCGAAATAGGCTGCGAGTTTGCGGGAGAAGCGCATGGGCGTTGAATCCCACAGGCTAGCGCAGAGGGGTGGTTACTACCACAGATCGTAATTCGTAGGGCAGGATGCCATCCTGCGCGACGATTGGCTATCGGCGCACGTTCGGGCGGGTTAACAACGGTTAACAACCCGCTCCAGGTTGGCAACCTGCCCTACGTTTCAGCGCATACTGAGAAATTGAACACCGCGCGGACCCCATCTGTTGTTGCCTTCTCTTACCTGGCGCTCGTGCTGGCGCTCTGGCTCCCGTTTAGTCCGCACAGCGGGCTGCCCTACGAAACTGGATTCGTGTACACCAGCGAAATCTCCACCTGGTGGAACGGATTTGTGCACGGCGCCGATCATCTGCGATTTTATACCAGCCTCTTTTATCAGGTCGCCTATCTCATGGGCGAATTGTCAGGATTCACCGGCAGCTTCGTCCCCTATCAGATTACTTATGCCGTGCTGTGGTGGGCGCGTGGTTTTCTGCTCTTCTTGATCGGACGGCGCCTCGGGCCCGGCCACGATTTGTTCTGGTACCTGGCAGGCTCCTTCGTTCTGGTTCACTCGTCCGACAGCGCCACCGGATGGGCCGGCCTCTTGAACCAATCCGGTTACACATTCTGGATGCCTCTCGCATTTTACGCGCTGGTAATCGCATTCCAACAATCGGAGCGCCGGCGCGCGGATATCGCGCTGGTTCTGGCTATTCTCCTCGAGCACTTGTCGCTATGGAGCTATGAGAGCCAATTGCTGATCATTCTAATCGCGCCGCTTCTTCTGTTGCGGATGTATCCGCGCCCGTGGCGGAGTCCGTTGGCGATCGCGGCGGCTTGGTACGTTCTGCCGCTCATCTACATTGCCGCGACCCTCCGAAAATATGCGCAGTCCGCTGGACACACTTATCAAGAATCGGTTCTGCGAAAAGTCTGGTCGGCTGGCTCCATTCTGAGCGACTGGGTGTTCAACATCTCGGCTTCTTTGAGTTTTTGGACTTGGCCGCGTTCCGATCCGGCCCTTGCGACTACAAGCCAAATGATGCTTCCGGCGATTCTCGCGGGGTTCGTGTTCTTTGCTGGAATCGGATTGCTCGGTTGGTCTACGCGCAGCTGGATTCCCAGCCGGCGCACGCTGTGGACTGTGATGCTTACCGGCCTGTTACTGCTGGCGTTGAGTTTTCCCGCTTATCTAATTCTCGAATCCGCCAGGAGCCTGTGGCGCACGCAGATTCTGTCTGGCTTCGGTGCAGCGCTGGTGTTCGCGTCGGCCATCACTCTCTGTGCGAGCTTCGCTCCGAAAGCTTGGCTGCGCTTCGGCATCATCGCGCTGCTCGGCGGATTGGTGGTAGGTTACGGTAGCTTCTCGGCGGTGAAGAAGAGTGCATTTCATCTCTGGATCTGGGAAAGGCAGCGCTCGGCCGTGGCGCAAATTCTTAGTGTTGCTCCGCAGCTGAAGGACGGAACCTTGGTGATCCTGGCGGATGTCCCGAAAGACAATGACCCGTTTCTCGGTGACGAGATGTGGTTCGACATGGCACTTCGCCTGGCTTATCCGGGGACGCCAGTGGCGGGAAGCTATTTTTACCAGGACGGCTCACCGGCCTTGGGCAAGGTTGCGATGGGACGCGCCGACACGATGCTGGTGCTCGATTACCAACCGAAGGGCCGCTTGTCCATCGCACCAAGTCTGCCCAGCTTTTTGCGTGTCGAGGGAATTTATAATCCCGAAGCGCGCATCGAATCTGGAAGCCCATCTCCGCGAGCGGTGCGGCGCTACGGATCTAGCGGCGATTTGCTTTCCGCTCCGCGCTAACGGGTAGCGCGAACGCCACATATGCGCCGCGTATCTTGGTTTGCGTGGCTTTGGTAACGCCCGCCTGCGCGGAGGCGCAGAACACCACGAACTCGCGGCCGCCCACTTCATACACTGCCGCCATACCTTCCAACGCCGCGTCCAACTGATGGGACCAAAGCTCGCGGCCGTTCTCGACGTCCAGCGCGCGAGCCTTTCCATCGCGTGTGCCTGCAAAGATCAACCCTCCGGCCGTCACCACTGGTCCCACTTTCGGATAATGCGATCCCGTGCCTTTCATACTCGGCGTATCGCCGAGCGGGATCTTCCACTTGATGGCGCCGGTGTTGAGATCGTAAGCCGTCAGCGAAGACCATGGCGGTTTGATCGGTGAAAGCCCGTCGCTCGCAATCAGGAAACCGAATCCGCTGTAGTAATGATCTTCGGCCGAAGCCGGATTCGTCTTGTCGGCCTTCGGATCTTTCGCCAGCCGCAGCAGGGCCGGCAGATCCTTCGAGACTACGAACAGAGCTCCATTCGATGGATCCACCGCGGCGCCGCTCCAGTTGGCTCCGCCATTATTGCCCGGCATCTCAATGGTGCCGCGCGTCGAGGGCGGCGTGAATAGCCCTTCGTTGCGCGCGCTGAGGATCTCATCGCGGAACTTGGCTCGCTCTTCGGCGCTCAGAGATGGACGTAAGTCGTCAACTGTAAACTTCTGTCGCGCAAACGGCGGAGGCCAGGTTGGAAAAGGCTGCGTGGGCCAGGTTTCTTCGCCAAGCATGTCGGAGCGCGGCACTGGCTTTTCGTTGATGGGCCACAGCGGCTCGCCCGTCACCCGATTGAACACCCACACGAAGCCCTGCTTGCTCACTTCCACCACAACATCCACGGCTTTTCCTTCGTGCTGGACGGTGAGCAACTTCGGAGCCGTCGCGTCGTCGTAATCCCAGATATCGTGATGCACCATCTGGAAATGCCACAAGCGCTTTCCGGTGCGCGCGTTGAGCGCCAGCAGAGTGTCGGCGAACAAATTCGCCCCGGTGCGATTCACGCCGTAGAAATTGTATTTCGCGCTCGCGGTCGGCGCATAGACAATGCCGCGCTGCTCGTCGACGGAGAGTTCGCCCCACACATTCGCGCCGCCTACACTTTTCCACGCGTCCTTCGGCCACGTGTCATATCCGAACTCGCCCGGACGCGGGATGGTGTGAAAAGTCCAGACCAGCTTGCCGGTGCGAACATTGAAGGCGCGGATATCGCCTGGCGCGGAGCCATACTCCTGATTGGTGGCGGAGCCGAGAATTAGTAGATCTTCAAACACGCGCCCAGGTGTAGTGGATTGCACCAGCCGCAGGCTCGCAGGATCGCGATCGAGGCCCTGTTTCAGATCCACGCTTCCGGAATCGCCAAAAGTGAGAATCAAACGGCCGGTTCGCGCATCAATGGCGTGCAGCGAATGATTACTCGCAAACAACAGCCGCCGGTCTGACCGGTCTTTGCTCTCCCAATAATTGATTCCACGATTCGTGATGATGGTGGTGTCGGGCTCGGCCGGATGCGTCCAAATTTCCGCGCCCGTGGCGGCATCCAGCGCGACGATGGAATTGTTCTTGGCCAGAACGAACATCACGCCGTCGACGACGATGGGATTGAACGAGTACGGATTGTTATCGCCGGTGGAATAGCTCCAGGCGACTTCGAGCCGGCCGGCATTGGAGCGATCGATCTGCGCGAGTTCCGAATACTGCGCCGAATCCGGTGCGCCTCCGTAGTCGCGCCAGCTTGCGTGAGATGTTTTGCCAGTCTGCGCGGCCGCACACGATGCCGCCGCGAGCGCGATCAGCGCCGAAAATGTGGCACGAGCCATCTTTACATGATGCCAGAGGCTTTCACGTGACATGTTTTTGGGTCCGCTTGTGAGAAGATATGCAATAGTACCTTTCGAAAAGTGGATGCCGGGGCCGACGTCCTAAAGTGGGCGGCTACCGCTGTCGAAAGGTTGTTATCTACAAGTAGCGAAATATTCCCTCTTTGAGAGTGAAGGCTTCTGGGAGGTTCCCGATGATCCGTTTGAGACATCCTGCGGTTTGGTTGCCACTGGCCCTTGTTACGATTTGCATCGGACACGCGTCCGCACAAGTCCCGGCGGCCGTGAGCGCCAGCTTCACTCCCTCGACGGTTCTCGCCGGCGGCGCGGATACTTCGACGTACCAGCTCACCATCTCCAATCCCAACGCTACAGCGCTAACGGGTGTCGCCGTCAGCGTCACCTTTCCGTCAAGTATCACCCGAGGAAGCAGCTTCACCAACATGTGCGGCGGCAGCAGCAGCTTCGGACTGAGTAACATTAGCGTCTCGAACGTCACCCTTACCGCGGGTGAATCTTGCAACGTCCCGGTCACCGTGCAGGCCGCCTCTAACGCCAGCGGAGCAATCGTAGTCACCACCAGCACAATCACGTCGAACGAAGCCTCGCCGGGTACGGCGGCCAGCGCTACTCTCAACGTGACTGCGCTCGCGGCCACCAGCTTCTCAGTTGTCGCCGGAACGCCAATTCAGGTTTTCGCTCCAGATTCCGTCACCGTGACGTGCCTGGACCAGAACGGCAATACGTTTCCCGGTTATACCGGCACCGTGCACTTCACCAGCACCGACCCATCGGCAACATTGCCGGGAAACTCAACGTTGACGAACGGCGTCGGGACATTTTCAGTAACGCTAAAGACACTGGGGACACAAACGGTCACTGCTACTGACACGGTGACCTCATCCATTACGGGCACATCCAACTCCATCACGGTAAATCCGGGGGCTGCTACGCATTTTGTCGTCACAGCGCCGTCGTCAGGCACCGCGGGAAGCGCTTTCAGCTTCACCGTCACGGCGCTCGATCAGGGCGGGAACACGGCCACGGAATATGCCGGCACCGTGCATTTCACAAGCACGGACGGCTCGGCAACCTTGCCGGCGGACTCGACGTTGACGAACGGCGTCGGAACATTTTCGGCGACGCTGAAGACGGCGGGGAACCGAACAATTACCGCGACCGATACAGTGACGTCTTCCATTACGGGTACGTCGGGCACGATCACGGTAAATGCGGCGGCTGCGACCAAGTTTGTAGTCTCAGCGGCGTCGCCCGAAACCGTGGGAACAGCTTTCAACGTCACCGTCACAGCGCAGGATCAGTTCGGCAATACGGCCACCGGATATGCTGGTACCGTCCATTTCACCAGCACCGACCCATCGGCTACGTTGCCGGCCAACTCCACGTTGACGAACGGCGTCGGGACATTTTCGGTAACACTGAAGACCCCGGGTGCCCGAACCATCACGGCTACCGATACGGTGACGTCATCCATTACTGGTACATCCAACTCCATCACGGTAAATCCGGGAGCAGCTACCACGTTTGTTGTCACCGCGCCATCGTCGGGCACTGCGGGAACCGCTTTCAACTTCACCGTTACCGCGCTCGATCAGTTCGGCAACGCGGCCACGGGATATGCCGGCACCGTGCATTTCACCAGCACGGACGGCCTGGCCACATTGCCGGCCAACTCCACGTTGACCAACGGTGTCGGAACATTTTCGGCCACGCTGAAGACCGCAGGGAACCAAACCATCACGGCTACCGATACCGTGACCTCGTCGATTACGGGCACGTCGAACACCATCGCGATCACTCCGGCGGCAGCCTCGCACTTCAGCGTCACCGCACCGGGTTCGGCGGTGCCAAACGACTCGTTCAACTTCACGGTGACGGCGCTCGATCAGTTCAACAACACTGCCACCGGGTATTCGGGCACGGTGCATTTCACTAGCAGCGACGGCTCAGCTACGTTGCCGGCCAACTCCACGTTGACCAACGGTGTTGGAACATTTTCGGCCACGCTGAAGACGGCCGGAAACCAGACCATCACCGCTACCGACACGGTGAACTCCTCGATAACGGGCACGTCCGGCAACATCTCCGTAACAGCGGTATCGTTTGTGGTGACCACTCTGGCGGACAGCGGCGCAGGCTCGCTGCGCCAGGCGATTAACAACGCCAACGCTTCGTCGGGCGGAGTCACTATTACGTTCGCCGTTACGGGGACCATCAATTTGCTAAGCGCCTTACCGCAGCTTACCCAGAGCATGACCGTCACTGGACCGGGCGCTTCCAGCTTGGCCATTGACGGCGGCGGCGCGGTACAAGTGTTAAACGTCGGCAGCGGGATCACTGTGTCCATTTCCGGTGTGACCATCCAGAATGGCCGCGATAGCACCATCGGGGGAGGAGGAGGCGGCGTATCTAATGCTGGAACCCTCACACTAAGCTCCTGCGTGGTCACCAGCAACGTCGAGGCATTCCACGCGGGAGGCGGCGTCTATAACGCTGGAACTCTGGCCATCGATCAATGCACGGTCTCGAACAACGTCGCGAGCGGCGCCGGTGGCGCCGGCGGCGGCTTGTTCAACATGGGCGCGGCAACGGTTACTGACAGCACCTTTTCCGCGAATACCGCGGTAGGTGGGAACACAGATGGCGGGTGGGGTGGCGCGATCGTCAACGACATCACTTCGTCGCTCTCTATTGCTGGATCAACGATTGTCGGAAACACGGTGACGGATCCCCTTAACGCGGGTTCCGGCCGAGGCGGAGCCATCTTTAACGCTAACTTTGGGGGTGGCACCTGCGTTATAGCGAACAGTACTATCTCGGGCAATAGTCAAATCGGTACACTGCCAAGCGATTTCGGCGGCGGGATCGTTCAGGCTGGCCATTGCACGTTGACCAACACGATTCTCACCGGAAACACGGATGCAAGCTCCAGCCCCAATCCCGATGGCTCGGGCACATTCACCGATGGCGGGAACAATCTGATCGGCATTTCTACCGGCATCACGGGAATCACAAATGGCGTCAACGGCGACCAGATTGGAACATCCGGCGCGCCGCTGAACGCCCAGCTGGGCGCGCTGGCGAACAACGGCGGACCCACTCAGACCATGCTGCCCTCGGGCAACAGTCCGGCGCTGGGCGCGGGGAATCCGGCGGGCTTCCTCTCAACAGATACGGACCAACGCGGTACCGGCTTCCTGCGCTTGAGGAACGGCGTGATTGATGTCGGCGCGGTCCAGCTTCAGGGAGTTGCACTGGCCGCGACGACGGGAACTCCGCAATCCGCTGGCCTCGGCGCGGCGTTCGGGACTGCCCTCTCTGCCACTGCGACGGAATCCTGCGCGGCGTGTACCAGCCTGGTGCCGGGCGTCACCGTGACCTTCATAGCGCCTGGTTCCGGACCGAGTGGAACTTTCGCGGGCGGAGTGAATACCGCGGTCACCAACTCGAGCGGTCTGGCCACTGCGCAACCGTTCACGGCCAACATGATCGCCGGTGGTCCATATAACGTCACCGCCAGTGCAACCACGCCCGACCAAGCCACTCCTGCCACGGCGAATTTCTCGCTGACCAACACGGGAAGTACGGTTAGTAAGCCTGTGTTGACAGTGACTGCCAACAACGCCAGCAAAGTTGCCGGCGCGCCTCTGCCACCATTTACGGCCACCATCACCGGCTTCGTCAATGGCGATACTTTGGCCGTGGTAAGCGGGACGCCCAGCTTGACTACCACAGCTACAGCGAGCTCACCGGCCGGTAGCTATCCGATCGTTGCCGCTCTAGGGACACTTTCGGCGGCCAATTACACGTTCACTTTTGTGAATGGCACCTTGACCGTCACCGCCCCACAACCACCTTCGCCGCAGCCCACGACGATTACTGTAGTAAGCGGAAGCGGACAATCGGGCGTTCCGGGGAGCGCGTTCGCAGCGCCTTTGGTGGTTGAGGTCAACGATCAATTTGGTAATCCTGTGAGTGGCGCAGTGGTGTCATTTAGCGTATTTTCCGGCTCCGCGACGCTGAGCGCGGCGGATGTCACTACCGGCTTCAACGGGACCGCCCAGATCACAGCGACGCCCACGGGCGGCGGAGCCATCATAATTGTGGCCAGCGTCAGTGGAATAAGTAGGGTGGCGACTTTCTTCGAAAGTGGCTTGGCTCCCACTGCTCCCGCGCAGCTATCAGTGTTGCCGCCCTCGGTCGGGTTCATAGTGGTGCAGGGCGGAAGCAATCCACTGCCCGCGAGCATCGCCGTAACCAACACGGGTTCGGGCACGCTGCAGTGGACGGCCTCGGACAGCGGCAATCCGTCGTGGCTCACGGTAGGGCCGCTTTCGGGTTCGACGCCTACTGTGATCACGGCCGGAATCAACGCATCGGGACTCGCGGCCGGCAGCTATTCGAGTACGATTACGGTGACATCCGGAAGCCAGCATCAGACGGTCGGTGTGACGCTGACGGTTGTGGCCGCAACGCCCGCGGAATTTGCACTGACGCCCGCGGCGGTGATTGTGAACGCAGCAGCCGGGTCCACAACTCCGATTACGCGTGTAGTGGAAGTGCCGAACGCAGGTACGGGAACGCTTTCCTGGACGGCGACGGCCGATTCAGCCAGCCCGTGGCTCTCGGTTTCTCCCGCGTCCGGCAG
>Ga0187851_10002329_pt1 | contig 16990 bp, 11 predicted proteins | sample June2016WEW_6_10_FD_132997 | JGI IMG/M metagenome (GOLD analysis project Ga0187851, IMG submission 132997) | Peatland microbial communities from SPRUCE experiment site at the Marcell Experimental Forest, Minnesota, USA - June2016WEW_6_10 | ecosystem: Environmental > Terrestrial > Soil >...
ATCATGCTGGGCGGATTCGGCGTGCTGGCGGTAATTCTGGCGGCGACGGGTCTGTACGGGATGTTGGCCTACGCAGTCTCAAAGCGTACGCGCGAAATCGGAATTCGCGTTGCCATCGGCGCCACACGATCCAATGTGCTTTCGCTGGTGCTGCGGCGCGCCATGGTAATTGTCGTGAGCGCGAGCGTCCTGGGCGCTATTCTCGCACTGGCAGCGGGGCGTTTCTTCACGCCAGTGCTGTATGGCGTGAGCCCGCGCGATCCGGCCACTTACGCGCTGTCGCTGGTGCTGATGGCGGCGATTGGTGCTGTAGCGTGTCTCATTCCGGCCCGGCGCGCGCTAGGGATCGAAGCGATCGTGGCGCTGCGGGAGGAGTAAAAGAAGAATCCAGGAGCCAGAATGGATTCTTCTCGTCCTATCTCCACTCGCCCTGCAGCGTGAATGCCGCCCAATAGTACGGCCGCGCCCAGCGATGTTCTTTCCAGATGGAAAGCTGCGCCTGGCGCAACGCGGCGGCCGGCCGCAGATTTTGCAACAGCATGCCGCGGTAGAATCGCGTCATTAATTCTGATGTGGAAACATCCGGCACGGTCCACAAACTGGCGACTACTCGCGGGGAGCCCGCATACATGAAAGCCCGTGCCAATCCCACCAGGCCCTCGCCCCTCACTTCCGTTCCCAGCGCCGTCTGGCAAGCGCTCAACACAACCAGATCCGCATTGAGCGAAAGGTTATAGACGTCAGTGGTCTGCAGAAATCCGTCCTGCGGCTTTCCGGCGCGGTCCACCGTGGATAGCACGATGCCCGAGAGCTCCGGATGCAGCGAATTCAGAAGTCCATGCGACGCTATGTGGACGAACCGATATTGGTTCAGCGCCGCCTTGGTTGCCGTAGCGCGGCTGGCGTCAAAATCGAGCGCGGAGAGCCGTTGGCTTGGAGTTACCAGTTCCAGGATGTCCAGCGCCTCTTTGCGCGTGAAGGGCAGCCGGCTGAATTTGGATTGGTCGAAGCCGGAAGCCGAGCGTTCCGCCCGGGTGTTTTTAGCTGCTACCGCTTGCACGCCCGTTACCCGCGGATCGTCGGCGCTGAACACAGGATCCGCGAAGATGGCCAATACCTTCGACGCGTGAGATCCCCCGGCCCGCTCGCGGCGAATGAACGCGATGGTAGATGCAGACGGAAGGTTGACGATCTCATGCGCGGCCACCAGCGGCTCTGAGGGAGCGGACGGCGATGGAAGAGCAGCAAAAGGCACGTATTGCAATGCACCTGATGCAACGATCACCAATTTCTTCGTGCCCAAAAGATTCGCCACCGGTCCCAGCAGCGCGTGACTCAGTTTCTGAAGCGTGGGGCCGGCATTCCCGGCCGCACTTGCGTCGGGGGCAGTAAGTCCCTGATAAGCTGCGCGCGCTAGCGCCTCCAGCACGGACCGTTTGGGCAACTCGAATGTATGAAAACTGGTAGGTGTTACAGCCCAGACAAAACTACGCGCGTCGCCGGGAGCATATTCCAGCAGCAGCGCACCGGCATCCAGATAGTTACGCTGGAAATCGGTGAGGGTCAGCGGCTGCGGCTGCGCAAAAGCGGCGTAGCGCGGACTGGCCGAAAGAATCTTCGCCTCGGCATCCTGATACTCGGTCGTCAGCAGCCGGATTTCTTGTTCCACGGCCGCCGCGCGCGGATCCTGCTTAGCGAGCAACTGAATCTGACGCTCGGTTTTCGCGTGGAGCTGCGCCGTCAACACCCGCTCGCGCTCGATCAACGCGGGATCCACACCTTGGCGCAGGCCGGCCTTCGCCTCGCTGAGCAGATCCAGCAAACTGCGCGCCCGCGCCCGCTCGCTGGTCTCGAAGGCTTGAACATCGTAACCCTGTTTAGGATGCAGTTGGTGGAGATGCATCAGCACATCGACACGCAGCTCATACTGATCGAGGACGGTGGAGAAAAACGAAGAACGCAGCTCGGGGCCGATCACGGCCGCGCGAATCTGTTCGTCAATCTCGAGCGCCTGGTCCAGATATTCTCGCGCGTGTTCCCAATCGAGGGAGTTATTGGCGGCTCGCGCCAGATAGTAGAGCGCTCGGCTCTGCTGCATACGGTCGCCCAGTGCGGTTAGCCCGGCCAGCGCATGGCCCAGCGATTCGGCGGCTTTTTCCCGTTCGCCTAATGCCAGGTAAACCGATCCAATATTCAACTGCGCCAACGCCAGGCGGCGTTTGTCGTCAATTGCACGGCACAATTCGAGCGCCCGCTCGCAAACGGCCAGGGCCGCTTTTGAATCGCCTCGCTTGAGGTGTAGCTCGGCCATGTTATACAAAATGTCGGCCTCGCCCGCGCGATCGTTCGCCGAATGGAGCATCGTAAGGGACTGCTGGTACAGCTCTAGCGCTTTCTCGGATTCACCCATGAACGCGTAGACGCGGCCGATAGTCCCGAGCGCGAGGCCCTCCCCGCGCTGATCGGAAATTTGTTTTTGAATGGCCAGCGCCTGGGTGCTGTAATCCAGGGCGTGCTGTGCCTCGCCCAGTTGCAGATAGCAACGGGCGATATTCGTCAGCACGCTCTCTTCCAGATGGCGGTCGCTCAGCTCGCGGGTGATAGGCAGGACCTCCTGAAGAGATGTGAGCGCTTCCTGCAGAGTTCCGAAGGCCATATACAACGCACCGAGATTGGCCAGCGTTCGCGCTTCTCCTCTGCGGTCCCCCACCGCGCGGCTTAATGGAAGGGATTCGTGGAACAATTCCAACGCCTTGCCCAGTTCGCCCAGCGGGACTTCCGTCGTCGCCATATTCAACAGCGTGTTCGCCTCACCCCGCTGGTCATGCAGTTTTCGACGAAGCGGAAGAGTCTCGCTCAGCGCGTCCAGCGCCTGGTGCGTCTCGCCCTGCGCCGAATAAACCGCTGCCAGGTTAGAGAGGGCCGTCATCTCCCCTTGCCGGTCCCCCACCTCGCGTTTCAGCTCACGGGCATGGAGCGCATACTCCTGCGCTTTGCGTGGATCGCCCATCAGGATGTAAACGGAGCCGACGTTATTGAGCGTGGTGGCTTCCAGGTTCCGATCTTCAACTGCTCGGCTCAGCCGCAACGATTCTTCGAAAAACTCCAGCGCCTTCTTCGGTTCTCGAAGCGAAGCGGCTACGCCCAGGTTGCTCAGTGCGCTGGCTTCGCCGGCTTGATCGCCAGCAGCCTTTGCAAGAGGGAGGGCCTTTTTATAACATTCATTGGCTTTGGTGCTCTGTCCGAGCGACCAGTACGCGTCGCCCATGGTGTCGAAGGTGTGACCCTCCTCGGCCTGATCGCCAATCGCGCGCCACTCGGGAAGCGCGGCTTCGAACCTGGCGATGGCCTGATTCAGCGATTCCTTGCTGCCTACAGCCTGAAACTGTTGGCCGTCGTAGAAAGCTTTCTCAGCGGCAACTCGCGTTTCGTCGACGGGCCTGGCTTCTCTCAATTCCACCAGGTTGCATTCGAACTCGCGCGCGGGAGCGTCGGGGTCGGCGAGCGAAATCTCCAGGCGATACGCGCCTTTCTCCTGAGCGATAGCGGAAATGGGCAGAGGACGCTGCTCGCCCGCCGCGTTCCCGAGTTTGGCCAGAGGAGCCCCCGATGGCGCACTGAGCCTAATGTTGATTTGCGCGCCATTGGGGCGCACCAGCACACGGAAATACTGGCCGGGGCTCGCAACGATTTCGAATGAAGTAGTCTGGCCGCTGCCGAGGTCCGCTCGAAGCGGACTGCCCAGTTGAAGTGTCCTCGCATCCTGAGCGGCTGCGCCAAACCCAAGGCACAAACCCAGGCATAACGCCAAGATCACTCGCACGCGCTTCCTCCAATTCAGTTTAAATCACGCCCGCGGGATGGAACATTCCAGTCCCACGCACCACATTGAAGATTGAGGCTTCTGATTTTCACCTTTCGAGATGAAACCGAGGCCACGGAGTAATCGCATGAAGAGACTTCACTTGATGATCGGTCTCATGGTCACATTGTTGATGACAAAGCCGGCCAAGGCGCTGGACGATTACATCCCCTGGACTGCATCTGAGATCCCTCGCGGTTTAGCTGGCACCTTACCGAACCCGGAGACTGCCTCCATGATTCCGGCAAAGGCCGATGGGCACGACAGGGCTATCGAAGTTCATCAAGGGGGACAAGACGGAGGAGGAGCGCTGTGGTACACCATGGCCAGCACTCAGTAAGTCCACTGTGGCCATCGACACCGGTTCCGGCTTGGTCCACTCGTTCGGAGACTTCTACCGAGAGCTGATCTCGCCCGATGCCGGGTGGCCGGCGGTCACTGAGGCAAACCACCCCCGCCGATCAGAACGCGCATGTGAATGGACCCGATTTCTCTGCCGCCGGCTTCTGCCTTCCAGACAATATTCGGCTTCACCCAACCTTTTTGAGCGCCCGCGGGAGATTGCACGACAGTTTGCACAGTGTACGAGCCGCGCGGATCCACCGGATAGATGGCCTGGCCGCGTTCTTCCCGCCACCCATCCGGAAGAATTGCCTGAAGCGTAACCTCCTGCGCGGTGGACTCTGAGTTAGTAATCGTGATCGGGAGCGTCAGCTTCTCGCCGGGAGAAATCATCACCTCCGGTTCTTTCAGCAGATCGGCAATGTGACCGATGTCGTGCGCTTTCCAGAACTCGCGGTAGAAACTCCAGGGACCGGCGAGTTCCATGGAGAGGCCGGTCTTTTCAGAAGGCTGATAGCCGCTGACTCGAGCGAAGGGAATCGAATTGGAAGTTATACTTTCCAAGATGTCGCCTGTGGTGCTGGATCTCACCAGCGACTTGCCAAAAATAAGTTGCACCGGTTCCTCGAAAGCTTTCAAGTCTCCCTTTTTGAGGGCATCCATTGCGACCTGACCGGTATCGCCTTGCGTGAGGTGGTAAGCCATTTCTTCAGCCGCCAACCGTGCGTAAGAAACGCCCTTCGCGGGCGAAACAGTTTTCGGATCGTAACGCGGTCCTTGCCCTTCCTGAAAATCCGTGTGCGAGGAATCTGAAAAGAAATAAAGCTTCTTGGGCTGCCAGGGATGCAGGCCTTCCGTAAGATTCCCGATGTCGCGGCGATTGCGCGGCGGCGAAAGCTGCTCAGGGAAAACCGTGGGATCGCCGGCCAGGTCGAACGCTTCGGTGGCAATCACGGAAGACGCCTGATGGTCGCCATGATTTTCGCCTGCGACGTAAAGAGGCAGCCATGTTAAAATCACCTCCGGCCGCGTGAGCCGAACCAGCCGAACCGCCTTGGCCAACGCCTCGCCGTGATGCCAGGTTTCGAGTGACCGCAGAACGTCCTGCCCCGGTGTATCCGGACCATCCAGAAACCAGACGTGCAGCACGCCGAACTTTGCGAGAGCCTCGCGCGCTTCAATCTCGCGAACCGCGCTGAGCGCGTCAGCCTGCTCATTACCGGCTTCGTTGCCGCCGCCGTTTCCACGCGTCCCGAAAATCACCGAGACGCGTTTGTGTTCATCGAAAATGGCTTTCGCCAGATAGGCGGTCACCTCTGTTTCGTCGTCGGGATGAGCCACGATCACCAGAACATCGGTCTTGAAGCGCGGGTCTGGAGGAAGCTCCGGCGGAGCTTTTGGAATTTCAGCGGATCGAACGGTTGTGATCAGAAATATGAGAACGAAAACCCAACGCAACGAAAGCATGTAGGCGATTGTCGCACGAAGAGTGTAGTGGCGGCGTAAGTCGACTACCCGTAAGCCTCTCGCCGATGCGCGATCCGCGTCACGCTCACGATTTTCGCCGAGTTGCATCCGGATGGCCGAGGATTGTCGGCCAACGACTCAAGTTTATGGACGACTCGCGCCAATACACTGTCCGGGAGCTCTTCGAGTTCCTTCCGCGCAGGGGGTTTTACTTCGAACGTGTATTTACTCCACGCAGCCGGCCACGCTTCACGAGATCGGCCTTGACCTTCTCGTACGGAATGCCCTTTTCCTTCCGGCGCGATTCCGAGATCAGTCCGTCCCAGAAATCTTCCAGCGCCGCGCCGTGTTTTTTCAGATCGATCTGAACGGCCACCTTGCGGCCCTTTTCATCCGTCACGAACTGGATCCCATTCATATTCTCATTGTCCTTCAAAGTTGGTATCGGCGCGAATTATGTTAGACCGCTATTATCGATACTAAGCCATGAAACCCGTCCTTATGCAGTGCCTACTGGCCCTTGCAATTCTCGATGCGCAGGAGTTCACCCGCGGCGTTGGCGTTTATCCTGGCGATCCGAAAGAATATGTTGGGCCGGTTCTCGCGCCGGACGCCAATACCTACCGTAATCTCGCGCTGCACCGGCCCGCGTATCACTCCAGCAGTTACGATTACAATCTCACCGCGCAATTGATCACCGACGGAATCAAGGAAACTAAAATGCCGCGTTGGGTCAGCGTGGAAACCAGCCAGCAAGGTGTGCTTCCCAAGAATCAGCGCGAATGGGTGCTGGATGGAAACTGGGTGACCGATGTCAGCCTCAAGGGACCGCGCGGCTGGATCGGGATCGAAATTGGTGGCGACGATCCGCCTCCGGTGGACCGCGTGGATGTAGATGCCAGAGTGCAGGCGCGGGGCGAGCCGGAAAACTGGGCGTGCGTGGTCTCAGGCTCAGACGATGGACAATCCTGGAAGGAATTAGGCCGCGCGGCGGGCATGGCGCGTCCAGGTGGCGAGCTGCGAACGTCCGTGGCATTGAACGGAATCGCGCGCAGCCGTTTTTATCGCCTCGCGTTTGACGATGCCAGAGCCGGCGGATGGCAGGTAGGCGAGGTCACGTTCTTCCACAGCAATCAGCGTTTACCCGTGGGAGGTCCCGGCGATTTCACCAGCGCTTGGATGGCCGCCGGTAAAGGCGAAGAGTGGGTTTACGTGGATCTTGGCGCGGTCTGCACCTTCGATCGAGTCGCGCTTTATTGGATTCGCCGGCCCGCAGAGGGGTCCATTGAGGTGTCCGATGACGCCGCGCACTGGAAACCGGTTCAATCGTTGCCAGCCACAACGGCGATGACTGACGACCTGAAGTTGGCGCGGCCTGTTCAGGGCCGCTATGTTCGCGCGTTTATGTCGAAGCCCGCGTCACCCGACGGTTATGTCCTTAGCGAGATGGAAGTGTACGGGCGCGGCGGCCCGGTCCCGCGTCCCAAGCCGGCCCAGGCATTGCGCGCCGGTGGCCGGCTCGATTTGGCGGGCGGGGGTTGGAAATTGCAGCGCGATTCGCTCGCGAGCGCCGACGGAGCAGCGCTGTCAAAGCCCGGTTATCACGATGCGGACTGGCTAATCGCCACCGTTCCCGGAACCATTCTCACCAGCTACCTCAACGCCGGCGCGGTTCCCGATCCGAACTTCGGCGATAACCAGCTCATGCTTTCAGACTCATTCTTCTATGCCGATTTCTGGTATCGCAACGAATTTGTTCCACCGCCCGCCGCATCCGGACAACACGTGTGGCTCAACTTCGATGGCGTCAACTGGAAAGCCGAAGTTTTTCTGAATGGGCAGAAGCTGGGGCGCATCGATGGCGGCTTTATACGAGGGCGCTTCGACGTGACCAGCCTCTTGCAACCCGGACGAAAGAACGCCTTGGCTGTAAGGATCGAGAAAAATGCCCACCCAGGAAGCGTCAAGGAGAAGACTTTCGAGAATCCCGATAAGAACGGCGGCGTGCTGGGCGCCGACAATCCAACCTATCACGCGAGCATCGGCTGGGATTGGATTCCAACGATTCGCGGAAGGGACACGGGCATCTGGAAAAATGTGTATCTGAACGTGACCGGGCCGGTCACAATCGAGTCGCCGCTGGTAACCACTTCCTTGCCTCTGCCCGATACCAGCCGAGCCGACGTGAGTTTTACTGTCACGCTGCGCAACCACGAAACGCGGCCCCTGAACGGAATCCTGCGCGGACGCTTCGGCGACACGGCATTTGAAACTCCAGTTTCGCTCGATCCGGGCGCAGAGAAAACGGCCACCACCGCGCTTCACATCCGGAATCCGAAGCTGTGGTGGCCGTCGGGCTATGGTGATCCCAACTTGTACCCGGTGGAGTTGAAGTTTGAAACAGCCGGCGGAAAATTATCCGACAGTACGGCCTTTCAATCCGGCGTCCGGCAGTTCACCTACAGCGAAGATGGCGGCGCCCTAAAGATGAGGATCAACGGCCGGCGATTCATCCCGCGGGGCGGGAATTGGGGCTTCCCAGAATCCATGCTGCGGTACCGCGCGCGCGAATACGACGCTGCCATCCGCTACCACCGCGACATGAACTTCAACATGATTCGCGACTGGGTGGGCCAGATTGGCGACGACGAGTTTTACGACGCGTGCGATCGCAACGGCATGGTCGTCTGGCAGGATTTCTGGCTGGCCAATCCCTGGGATGGTCCGGATCCGGATGACAACGATATGTTCCTGCGCGTCGCGAGAGATTACGTTCGAAGAATTCGCAATCATCCGTCCATCGGATTGTATTGCGGACGCAATGAAGGCTACCCTCCGAAGCCGCTGGACGACGGAATACGAGCGGCGCTTGCCGAACTGCATCCCGGGCTGCACTATATATCCAGTTCGGCCGACGATGTTGTCAGCGGACATGGTCCCTACCAGGCCATGCCCACCAAAGTTTACTTCCAGCGCGCGCCGGCCAAGTTCCACAGCGAAATGGGGATGCCGAACATTGTCACTTTGGACAGCCTGGCGCTGATGATGCCCGAAGCGGGAATGTGGCCGCAAGGACGCATGTGGGGATTCCATGATTTTTGCGGGAATGGCGCGCAGGGCGGAAAATCCTTCCTGGAGCGCATCCGTAACAGTTATGGCGGCGCCGACACCGCGGCGGACTGGTTGGCGCTCGCGCAGTTCGTCAACTACGAGGGCTATCGCGCCATGTTTGAAGCGCAGAGCCGCAATCGCATGGGTCTGCTCATCTGGATGAGTCACCCTGCGTGGCCCTCCTTGGTCTGGCAGACGTACGACTATTATCTTGAGCCGACCGCCGCATATTTCGGCGCCAAGAAAGCGTCGGAGCCGCTGCATATCCAATGGAATCCGCTGACCGAGACCATCGAAGTGGTGAATTACAACGGAGGCGAGGCGCGTGGCCTCTCTGCTCACGTTGCGGTTTTGAACATGGACGGTTCACTCCAATGGCAGCAGACTGCCAATGTGGACAGCTTGGAAGACAGTACTGTATCTCCCATTAAAATGGCGTACCCATCCGGATTGACGGCCGTGCACTTCCTGCGAATGGAACTAAAACGCGGCGCCGATATCGTCTCAGAGAATTTCTACTGGCGTGGGCTTCAGGATGGCGATTATCGGGCGCTAAGGGATCTGGGAAAGGCCGCGCTCAATGTTTCCACATCGGCGGAGCGGCAAGGCGATCATTGGCGGCTCACTACCGAGTTGTTCAACAACTCCAAAACGCCCGCGCTTATGGTCAGGCTCAAGGCAATCCGCGAGCATAGCGGTGATCGTATTTTGCCCGCGCTCTACAGCGATAACTACATCTCGCTGATGCCCGGGGAACGGCGCACCATCCGGACTGAGGTGCAGCATGCCGACACGCGAGGCGAGCAACCGCGAATCGTGGTGTCAGGCTTCAACAGTGATACCGCAACGCACCCGTAACATCCCTCGTCCGCGGCCCGTAAGAGCCACCTGGCTCTGATCCATGGTCTCTCCACCCTCTACCACTTCGATCAGGCCGTCCACCCACGCATCCTCCCAAACCGAATGCCGTGGACAAGTGCTCCGCCAAGCCTCCATGGTCTCCGCATACGTCCGCGGACGCCGGGAGATCCAGGCCAGAAGCTCCAGAGTCAATGAGTTAGCTGTCCCCGGCATGCTCCTCTGATAGTAGAGCACGCGGCGCCGAGCGTCCGCGCCGGCAAAAGTTATAAAATTACACTTGAAGCCGTTCCTGAACCGTTGCATACTGTGCCGTGCCTGTTGATTTCAAGGAGAATGCCTCGCAATCGCAGACTTTGAATTATCGCGAGAGACCTAGGAAAGTAGCCATTTCCCTCTGTTTGGTTGGGATACTTGCAGGTGGTGTAATCGGGGAAGTCCTGCGGGAGGAGATGGTCGCCTCGTCCCATCAGCATCTGGTATTCTCGGCCCTGCTCAACAGTTCAGAAGTGAAGGCTGCTCTAGCGAAGAGCGGCGGCGATTCCCCCTCGGCAAATCAAATGATACAAGTCGATGGGCCTTGGGCAAGGGACTTGTTTTGGCAAGATGGCCAGGTGGCGTATTTTGTACTCGCTGACGGCAGCTTCTACTTCGATGCAGCGCGCCCCCCGATTTGGGTAGTTCCTATGGTTCTGTTGTGTCCCGTGTTCGGCTTCCTGATTCCTTGGGGGACTATGAAAGCGCTTTCGGCGATGGGGGTGGATTACTTCGCCAAGAAACCGCCCCCGCCGCACCCCTAGCGGAACATCTTCTCATTCTTACTGCTTCCTCGCCAATAGCACCGTCATATCATCGGACAACTCGGGCGCCCCGGTCCACTGCCTGACAGCGTCCATCACCACTTCGATCACCCGATGGTCATCGCGCTCCGCGTGCTTGCTCACCAACTCAATCAACCGCTCCTCGCCGAACATTTCTCCGTACTCGTTCTCCGGCTCCGTAATGCCGTCGGTGTAGCACACTAACAGATCACCTGCGTGAAGCTCTACTTTGCTCTCGTCGTATTTCGAAGATGGAAAAGCCCCCACCACCGTTCCATTGATATCCAGAAGCGTGGAACTGCCGTTGTGAATCAGGATGGGCGGCAGGTGGCCGGCGTTGGTGTAGGTCAGCATGCCGGTCTCATCGTCGTAAAGCGCGATACAGAACGTCGCGAACTTCTCGGGCGAAGTGGTGGCGTGGAGTTGTTGGTTCAATTCCGAGACCAGGCGCGCGGTGGAAAGCCGGTGGCCGTTGGTCGCGCCGTAGGAGGGCGACGACTCCAGCGACGCTCGTAATTCCATGCGCATCGCGGATTGAATCCCGGCCATCAGCAGCGCCGCCGATATTCCTTTCCCGGCCACATCGCCTATGGCGAACGCCAGCCGGTTGGCGGAGATCCTTTGATAATCGTAATAATCGCCTGAAACCATGCGCGCCGGCTGGCACATTCCGGTGACGCGAATGGTCTTGAAGACCGGAGCAGTCTTGGGATAAAGCTGCTCCTGCACTTCCAGCGCCAGCGCCAGTTCGGCCTGCAGGCGCTCCTTCTCCTTGGCCACAATCAGCAGCTTCTCCAGATTCTCGGTCATGCTGTTGAACGATTTGCTGAGATCGGCCAGTTGGTCGCGTCCTGAAACCGTGATGCGATGCGAGAAATCCCCTTTCATTACGCGCTGCGTTCCTTCATACAGCGAGTGCACGGCGCCTGTAACCGTGCGCGTCAATGACACGCCGATAATCAGCGCAATCAATTCCACCACCAGAAACGCGATCGAAACCACCAGCAACGCGATCGGAACCACGCCCTGAAAATCGTCCACTTTGTTGCTCAGGATGATGTTGAGAATCGCGGAGTAGCGCGTGTGCACCAGCAGCAGCGCAGCGTCGTCCACTTCGCGCTCCAGCCAATGCTTCACGGGTACGAATGAAACCCACCGGACATCCAGATCGAAGCGATTCACCGCCGCAGGCAGGGCTGCCCCAGGCGCCTCGCGTCCGGAAGGAAGCCAAGTGGTGGTCACCTGAGATCCGGTGCCTTTGCTCTGCTTGCCGGCCGCCGGCTCGGTGGAGACCTGCAGGAAATACACGTCGCCCAACCCCGCAACCATTTCGCTCAGGTAGCGCCGCGTGAGGGGCGTGGCGGCGATAAACCGCATTCCGTTGGCCTCCGCTTGCGCCCAGGCGTAGTAATGGCTATCCAGCAAGGCCACACCGCTGCCGTTCTTTTCTATTCGGGGCGCCGTTGTGATGGCGGGATTCGCCGGCCAATACAGAAGGGTCCCACGCTGGTCAGTGGTGTCGTCGATCAGTAAAAAGAGATTGGGGAAGCGTTCGCTATAGATCTCGCCGGTGCGGCGCAAGCTCTCCACCCGAATCACCGGATTGGTGTGTACCATCGCATCCACAATGGCCTGCATGGAAGCCACCCGGCGGTCCAATTCGGACCGAGCCAGATACACGGCCACCTGTCCCGCCAACATGTAGGTGCCCAAGCCGGCCAACGTGAGAATCAGCAAAATGGGAACAACCGCGATCAGTACATAGGTAACCAGAATCCGATTTCGCAGCCTCCAGATGGCCTTGCGCAGCCCAATGCGCGTAAGCCGGATAACAATCCATGCGCCCAGCACGAAAAGGATGAACTGCAGGAACCCAACAAATCTGTTGGCCGGAACCGCGGGCAGTAAAATGATATAGACCAGCAGCAGGATCAGGAAAGCTTTGTCCAGCTTGCCCAGCCGCTTCCAGACAGTTTTGATCTTGCTGGTCACAACTCTAGAAGAGTCACACTCGCGATTTTGCGATCTGCGGGGTTTCCGGAACCGATTCGGGTAACGGTTTCTCCGGCTCCAGAAAATACTTCGTCAACTTCTCTTCCAGAATCAGCAGAGCCTCCGACGGGTCGTCGGCGTACTGAAACAGCTTCAGATCCTCCGGGGAAATGGTATTGTGCTTCACCAGCGCCTCGAAATTCAGCACTTCCTTCCAAAATTTGGAACCATACAGCACAATCACGATTTTGCTTTCCAACTTGTGCGTCTGAGCCAGCGTCATGATTTCGAAAAGTTCGTCCAGCGTGCCGAAACCGCCGGGGAAGATCACCAGGGCTCGCGCGAGATAGGCGAACCAGAACTTGCGCATGAAGAAGTAGTGGAACTCGAAGGACAGATCGGGCGTGATATACGGATTGGGTTGTTGCTCGAAAGGCAATCCGATATTCAATCCGATGGTCTTGCCGCCCGCATCTTTCGCGCCGCGATTGGCCGCTTCCATAATGCCCGGACCGCCTCCGGAACAAATCACGAAGCGGTGAATCGGGGATTCGATACCGCTGGACCACTCGGTGATCAACCGCGCCAGGGTTCGGGCATCGCTATAATACTGGCCCAGCGGGCCATCTTCAGTGATCCGGGCGGAGCCGAAGAACACAATCGTGTCCTGAATCTTCTCGTCGCGAAAATGCGAGAGAGGCTCCAGATATTCCGAGAGAATCCGCAAGCCGCGGGCGTCGGGGCTCTCGAGAAAAGTCTCGTTGAGATAGGCCACCGGGCGGCGGCCGTTACGAGTGGGGTCGTCGATCATTCGGAAGAGGCCGGGGCGCCTTCGAGCAACGCCAGCCGCTTCTCTAATTGTCTCACTGTCTTCAGCAACTCGGGCAGTTTCGGAAAAGCCGTGATCGCGCGCAGCCAGTCGCGGCTGTCGAAAGCCGGTGAGCCGGAAACCACAGCGCCCTCTTTCACGTCGCCGCCGATGCCGCTCTGCGCGTAAACGATGGCGTGGTCGTGGATGGTGAGGTGTCCCGAGATGCCCACTTGTCCGGCCAGCAGCACGTCCTTGCCGAGGATGGAGCTGCCGGCCAGTCCGGTTTGCGCGCAGATGATGTTGTCCTCGCCCACCACCGAAGCGTGACCCACCTGCACCAGGCTGTCGATCTTGGCACCGCGCTTCACGCGTGTCTCGCCCACCGTAGCGCGATCGATCGAAGAAAGTGTTTGAATCTCCACGTCGTCCTCAATCACCGTGATGCCGGATTGCACAATCTTGAAGTGCGTCCCCTCCCGCGTCTTGGCGAAGCCAAATCCGTCGCCGCCCACCACCACTCCGTTTTGCAAAATCACGCGGTTTCCGATGCGGCAATACTCGCGCACCACGCATTGCGCGTGAGCGTAGAAATCGTCGCCAATCTGGGCGCCTTCATAAACAACCACGTGCGGATGCAGAACCGCGTTGCGGCCGATGGAGACGTGTTCGCCCACCACCGCGAACGCTCCGATGGACGCGCCCTCGCCGATTCGCGCCGTGGATGCTATGGACGCCTGTGGATGAATGCCCGCGGGCGGACGCGGAGGCTGATAAAACAGCGCCAGCGCGCGAGCGAAATCCTGATACGGGTTCGCCGAAACCAGGCTGGCGGGCGAGGCTTGCGGTAATGCCTCGGAGACCAAAATCGCTGCTGCACGGCAATGTTTCACCTTAGGCGCGTACTTCGGGTTGGCCAGGAAGGTGAGCTCGCTCGGACCGGCCTGCTCCATACCCGCAACCCCGGTGATAACGATCGCGCCGTCGCCTTTTAGTTCCGAGCCGAGCCGGTTAGCCAGTTCGCCGAGTGAGATTTTCACGCTGGTCATCGTATTTAGCATGTTACCGAACCGCGGGTGCGGTAAACCGCCTCCCTTCGAAAGCGCCTGCGCCGCTCAATCCCAAATCCTTGTGCGTCAACGTGGGGACCTGAAGGCGCCTTCGGACTTGTACGCAGCGAAGAACCCGCGATGCGTCTGAGCAGTAGGGTCCTCTGTGCCTATAGCGGTGTATACTGAATTCCGCCCGAAGGATTTTTCAAGTTCTGTCAATGGTTCAAGCTCTGCTAAGGGAGGTCAAGGTGATTCGAGCCGCCATTTTTCTATTCCTTGCAATTGGCTCGGCCGTTGCGCCGGACGCCGCGCCGGCCGGCGATACCACCGTCTCGCGAGGCCTGCATGAGCAGGTGGACAAGGTCTTCGCGAAGTGGGACTCCACTGTCTCTCCCGGCTGTGCGCTATCGGTGATCAAAGATGGGCAGATCATTTACAAGCGCGGTTACGGAATGGCGGATCTGGATCACGACATTCCGATTAGTCCAGAAACCGTATTTCACGTTGCGTCCATCTCCAAGCAGTTCACCGCGGCGGCTATCCTATTGCTGGCCCAAGAACGAAAGCTTTCGCTCGACGACGATGTTCGCAAGTACATAACGGAACTGCCGGACTTCGGCACGCCCATCACCATCAGGCACCTGATCTACCACACCAGCGGTCTCCGCGACCAATGGAGTTTACTTGGCCTGGCCGGCTGGCGTTACTCCCTCGACCTCATCACGGACGATGACGTTCTGGAGTTGATGTCGCGTCAGAAAGAGCTCAACTTCAAGCCAGGTGAGAAGCACATTTATTGCAACACCGGATACACGCTGCTCGCGCAAATCGTGAAGCGAGTTAGCGGTCAATCGTTTCGCGAATTCACGACTAATCGCATCTTCAAGCCTCTCGATATGGAAAGTACGCACTTCCGCGATGACCACGCGGAAATTGTGAAACATATCGCCTACGGCTATGTAGATGGCGAAGGTGGGAATGGCTACCGGCTGAGCGTAACGAATTTCGATACCGTGGGTGCTACCAGCTTGCTGACTACGGTAGAAGATCTCGCGCATTGGGATGAAAACTTCTACCATCCCCGTGTAGGTGGGCCCGAGCTGGTGGCGCAACAGTTGCAGCGCGGGAAACTGAATAGCGGGAAAGAATTAGACTATGCATTCGGGCTGGTGCACGGCAAATATCGGGACCTCCGCACAATCGATCACGGCGGCGCCGATGCCGGATATCGGGCTGACCTGCTTCGTTTTCCTGACCAGCACTTTTCCGTCGCCTGTCTTTGCAACAAGGGCGAGATCAATCCAAGCGAGTTGACCCGAAAGGTCGCCGACATCTATCTGGCCGGCCAATTTAAGGAACCGGCGACGGCTCGCCCGGACTCTACTCAAAACGTTGCGGTGCCAGCGCAGCGCCTCACCGAATACGCCGGCCTGTACTGGAAGAAGGACGACGAACACGCGACCCGGATTATAGTCGAAGACGGAAAGCTGTTTTTGGCTTCCCCCGAAAACGATCGGCTCGAATTGTCGCCGCTTTCCCAGAATCGTTTCCAGCTCGTCGTCTACCCGGTTGTGTTCACTTTTGCGGACGCAGCGGCCGGGACGCCGCAGCGGATGAGTATCCAGGCGCCAGGAAATGAGAAGCCTGACGTCTTTGATTTGGTCGCGGAGTCAAAGCCCGCGCCCAACCAACTGGCCGGCTATGCCGGTTCCTATGTAAGTGACGAGATCGACCCAATTTATCGAATCGTGGTGGAGAACGGCGGCCTCGTATTGAAACGGCTGAAGTCCAAGCCACAAAAGCTTGAGCCGACCGTCGAGGATTACTTCCAGGGGCCGGATGGCGATATTCATTTCGAGAGAGATCCGGCTGGCAAGGTAACGGGCTTTGTCCTGAATTCTGGACGCATCAAGAACTTCCATTTCAAGAAGACAGCATCAAATTGAGCCCCCTCAGAATTTTGCATCCCCAGCCATCGCTGGCGCGTATTTACTAGCAGAGGAATATGGCGCCCGCACCGAGCAGTTCGGCCGCGATTGTGACGCTGGCCTTCGCCCTAAGTCTCGCGGCACAGGAGCCCGTTTACAAATTCAGCACTACGGTAAACGGAGAGCCACTCTACACTTTCGGCACTACCGTGGTTGCAACCACCGGTTTTCGCGGCGAAATCTACTTTATCAAGCCCGGCAGCCGGAAGCTTCCGGACTTCTCGAAGTTAAAGCCTGTCGGCGTAATCTACACGCCGTACCTCTGTGTGCCGCCGCGCTCATTTGACCAGGGCTTCCCCGGAGTCACGGACCGATTTGAGTGGTTCGCCATCGACTACACTGCCCGCTTCTGGATCTCGGAACCGGGGACGTATCGCTTTCGCTTGGCCTCCGACGACGGCTCAATTCTATACATCGACGGTAAGAAGGTCATCCAGAACGATAACCAGCATCCCGTCATCGAAAAGGCCGGCTCAGTCAACCTGAAGATGGGAGAGCACGCGATTCGCGTCTCGTATTACCAGGGTCCCCGATTTCAAGTCGCCCTGGTTCTTCGCGTGTCGCGCCCGGGCGATCCGGAGCTTCGAGTGTTCCATACCGACGACTTCAAGCCATCCACCGATTCTAAGTAGGGCAGGATGCCATCCTGCGCGCGGTTGTTAACCGCGCCGTCTTGCCCGCTAGAATTG
>Ga0187851_10002332_pt1 | contig 16976 bp, 11 predicted proteins | sample June2016WEW_6_10_FD_132997 | JGI IMG/M metagenome (GOLD analysis project Ga0187851, IMG submission 132997) | Peatland microbial communities from SPRUCE experiment site at the Marcell Experimental Forest, Minnesota, USA - June2016WEW_6_10 | ecosystem: Environmental > Terrestrial > Soil >...
AGCTTCTGCTGAAGATTGCCTAACACCTTTATCATCATCATTAAGTAAAGTTTGAATAAGCGGGTCAACCGCTCTTATATCTCCAATTTTACCGAGAGCTTCTGCTGAAGATTGCCTAACACCTTTATCATCATCATTAAGTAAAGTTTGAATAAGCGGGTCAACCGCTCTTATATCTCCAATTTTACCGAGAGCTTCTGCTGAAGATTGCCTAACAATCGCATAATAATCGTTTAATTTCTCTATAAGAAGTTTAACTGTTTTTTTAATTCTAATATTACCAAATAGCCTAGCTGTTCTCGCTCTTATTATAGGATTTTCATAAGTCCCCAATATTTCTATATATGACTCTACAATCCTTTCTTCTTTATAAGTCTCTGAATTCATATATGATTCGAACAGGTGTGTATTGTCCGGGGGTATATTGCCATCCGCTAATTTATCAAAAATATATCTAATGTTTTCGATACCCTTTTTGATTTCATACTTATATTTTCCTTCTGTATCAAGTGGTTCTGTATATAATTTTAATTTATCTTCATCGCTATTGATTTGGATTAACATTTCCTTGGGTGTTTTGAGCCCTGCAGTATTAGGTAACATTTGAAAAGAAAAAGATACAATTGCTAACAAAGACAAGACTAACGAGACTAAAGACAAAATCAATAAGATTTTAATTTTTGATTCTATAAGGTTATAATAACTTAAACTGAAAAGTATTAATCCATTAAAACATAAAACAGTGACTATTATATAAGATATTATTTCAAATTGCGGTTTCAGCACAGTGGCAATTGAATTAAGTTTTTTTCTGTTATATTGCATGATTAATAGAAAAATTGCAATAAACATCCCATAGATTGCAGCTACAGATTGCATTACAGTGGACGGGAATGCAATATATTTCCCAGAATCCTGCAAACCTATATTCATATTTTTATTGTTTTCAAAATTAACGTAGCTTAATACAGCTATAAAAATTATTAAGTTTATAAAATAAAGCATAAATAATTTGTGTTGTTTCATAGAGAGTACACAAGACCTGATATCTGACCTACAGCGCCTTATATAATCTGATTTAGATGGTTCCATATACTTCTAATGATCATAAATTCTAAGCTATAAAAATATTCATTTTTGATTTTCTAAAAGTATTCCACCGCTATTTTGGAAAAAAATATGCACAGTATATGAAAAAATTGTTAGTGGGTCTTTTTCCAAAATTAATTTTTATTCCTATATGAATATAAGTTTAGAGTATTTTATTAATCAGAAAATAGATTAATTTTTGTACATTAAAGATGGAGACTTAATTTTAAGTTTTTGGTAGGCTCTATAAGTAAATTATTATATAATCCTGAAGAAATTCTTAGAAAAAACTGATTTCTATTAATTTGAATTGAATATAGTGATACACAGTTTTTGTAGTAAAATCTATGTATATTCACATTTTTCAGCCGAAATTACAGATCATTTTATGTTTGAATCTGAGAAAAATAATTAGATTTTAGTAAAACTACTGCATCAAAGACATCAAAATGATACTATCAGATGGAATTTGTGCTCCAGCTATGATAACAAAAAACAAATATCTAATAATGAAATAGTATGAAAAATATATATCAAAATATATTTAAATCTAAAATGTCTTGCTGTTATAGGATACATTATTACCTAGCATCTATAAAAAGAAAACATAAAATCAAAAATTTTATAATTTTGAAGCCACGTGAAATCAAATAGAAAGTTATAATATTTAATGCAGTATCTTTTTTATGATGAATGGGGAAACAGGAGAGCAAATAAAAGATTTAATGGAAAATAAAAGTGAAGGATTTAAGTTTGCTGTAGCTATAATTATTGCGTTCTCGACTGTTGGATACCACACTTATGAGTATATAAAAACTAACCCAATAACCCAGATGGATAGCTACTTGATAACATTTCTCTTACTCTTAAGTGTTGAAATTATTCTGTTGTTGTTAGTTTATTTAACGGTAAAGGGACTATCATTTGAAACCTATGAACCGGTTTTTAAAAGAAGGTTAGAAATAATATCTTCAGATCTATATTCTTTCACGTTAGAAATAAGTGTATTAATTTTAGTACTATCTGTGTTTCCAGGAACATATTTCGCTATTTTATTCATAGATGAGGCTATACAACTAAAAATAGGATTATTTATAATCTTATTTGTGTGGATATTTGTTATGTTAAATGTATTAATGATCAACTACGACATTAAAGAAACATTTCGTTGGAAAACTTTACGAATAACTGGGAAAATCGGTGAAATAATAGCGAAAATAAAATTAGATAAAGAAAGCAATTGCCTTTCCACTTTTTACGCGCTTTGTTTGGTGACTTTAATTTGCCCCTTTTATACATATAGTATAATGTATATATTAAAAAGAAATAATTTTTCATTTATAAATGATTGTATTATTGACGAAGCGGTCCTATGTTTATTATTATTCATAACCTATTACTTTGCTAAAATTCGGAGATATTTAAGCGGAAATTCTCCAACTCTGCTGTTTAAAGACGAAAACAATTATTCCAAATCTAATATACGCAGTAAGAATAACCAGAAATATGCTGATAAACTAGCTAAAATATTTTGTTTTTTGATAGTATTAGGATTTATTGGTTCTGCTTATTCTTATGTTGTAGACGGGGATATTAAAGTAACAATGGATGATGTAAATAATAACAACATTACTCATATGCCAATACAAATAGTAACAACAGGACTTAGTAGTAATATGACAATAAACTTAACCCAAATAAACATTCAAGGCGATGAATCTATCTTGGATTCTATTGAAGTGCATCCAATCAGGGGTGTAAATGAGTTAATTTTTGCCAAATACTTGCAAAGTAGTACTTTAGATTATGGTAAATATAAAGTTTTTATTGATACTACAAATTTAACACAAGGATATTACAGCTTATCATTTTCTGAAAATAGTACGTTCAGGCATCCTGCTACAATAAAAGCATATCGTAATTTTTATCTAACGAAAAAAAATTAAAAAAATACTCCAGCTTTTCACTAACACATACACATCACTAGATAAGATATTCTTATTTTTTATTACAACACATTTCCTTGAAAATGCCGGAATTATTTTTAACATCGATTATCTTAATTTAAACAGATTCTATACTTGTTTCAACTAAAATTAGTATGTATTTCTCGATACCATTAAGTTTGTAATTATGATTCCATGCTAAAAAATATAGGGATATACATTGAATATAGAGAAGTAAAGTGCATTAATTCAACGATTTTTAATAAGCAACCGTAACTAGATCGTAACCATGTTACATACAGTCAAATTGAAACTTAGAACCAAGATAAATATTTTTTTAAATAATACCTAATTAATTTTCTATATTTACCCCTAATCACATTTAGCTTCCAATAATATTTAAAGAAGTTCCACCTTTATTCAGTTCGGTGCTCTTCTTTATTGGGGAACATTTCTATTTTTGAACTGGATATCATGAGATCCAAATCATTTCTATCATAATCATGTCCATATTGTCCGTAACATGGTTACAGTTGGTTACGTTGCATATACTAATCTTATTTCCTTTCGTCCATATTTTTTCTTATCCAACAAAACATTATCTGGTAACAGTTTTTTGAGCGTAGTTAATACATCTTTTTTAACTTTTCTAAAATTACTAACATCCCCCACCCTATATTCTTGTTGGATCTGATTTGTAAGAAAATTTTTAATTTCCCTTGAACTGATTACTATTTGCTCTTTCCCTTCGATTGCAATTTCTATTACGTCCTTAAATAATAGTATTGCTCTTGCCATTGTTTTGCTCATCCCAACGTGGACAGATCCGTGAATTGGTTTTATAATTGACTGTTTATTATTTGTTTTTGCAATCTCTTTTATTTGGTTTGAAAGTAATGAAATTTGTCTTGGAAGTGTATTCTCAGCTTCGTCGTCTTCAAGTGGATAATCGTTAAGTCCCACTTTATTTTCAAGTGCTGCAAGCCTTTTCAAAACACATAAATCAGAAGTAGCAAGTACATTTTCTGTTATATTTTTGATATAATCAGAAGTAGCAAGCATATTTTCTATTATATTCTCTATGTAATTCCGAAAAATAGGTTGAACTTCTGGGTCCTTTATCAGCATGAGAAACTGATCTATTTTTTCCGTTTTAAAAGACCCGGAGATAGCTTCAGTGTTCATATAACCACATCCTTGGCTGTAAGCTCCTGTAAGGATCTGGTGTTCATATTAGCGAAACATATAAAATCTAGGATGGCATAGTATACACTAAGTACTATATTTGCGAGCATATTGTTTTCTCCATTTGGGGATCAGGTCTAGGGATTCCGGCCCTATACCTTCCAAATTATCTTTTTTTCACTTAATGAACGCAGTTTAGCTATATGTAATCTTCTTTTGTTATCTAACTGAGTACAAGCTTTGTCTCTGGCTCTTTGATAACCTAATTAACTTTTATATATCAAAATCGGCCACTACATTTGCTCTCCGTCCACAGCACTTTGGAGTTTTTCTATGTGTCTATTTTTGACCATATTCTAGGGTATCATTTATGGATTAAAGTCCGAGAATATGCAATAATAAAAGACTAATCACGTATTGACTGTGGAACAAACGAAATTAAATGTTATATCTTTATATAAAAGCTAAAATTTTTTATATTCAACGGGAAAAATTTAGTTGGAGAGATTAAATGGATAACAAAAAAGTAATCAAGATGGGATTTACTTGTATAGTTTTTTGTTTAATAGGATTATGTTTAGTACCCCTTACTGCTGCTGATGGTGGTGCAGCTTATTATGATTGGCATTGGTTTGGTACAGATCATATCGGAAAATATGACATTGCTCCAGATGGCTCTGAATATGTAGTCGCTACTATATATCTCAAAAATGAAGGTGATAACTCGATATCAACAAATCCTTATAATTGGTATTTGCTGATCGATGGCTTAAAATATAGTCATGATACGGCTACATATGATAATTCAATAAAGACCCCAACGGTTGATGTTGTAAAAGGTGGTGAAACAGAGACAAAAATAGTGTTTTTAGTAAAAGGGCATCCGAAAGTCGCTGACCTAAAATATGATCAATTGTTCGGTCCTGAATTGGTGCGTATTAACCATTACAACCATAATGATTCTAATCTTTATTCACAAATAAACTAACTTCTTTTTTATTTTTTTGTTTATCTTTTCTTGTTTATCTTTTCTTGTTATTCTGGTTCAAATTATTCTAATAATTTTTGACGTCTTTTTTCCACCGTACTTTTGAGTTTTTCTATTTGTCTATTTTTGACCATATTCTAGGGTATCATCTATGGAACTATAATCTGGGAGTTACGCAACGTAAAGAGACTAAATCAATAATTTACTTTGTAACAAACAAAATAAAATAGCATTCATTTATATAAAAGTACAATTTTCAAGATTAAAAGAAAAATTTAGTTGGAAAGATAATATGGATTCTTAAAATCTACTGAAAATCGGATTTGCTTGCTTAATCCTTTGTCTGATGATATTATGCTAAGTGGAGATCATAGGTGCCGATCTAGCTGATTGGAATAAAGCAATTGAAAATGATATAAAACTCAGGATCAAGCGACCAAATTTAACCCGCTAGATTCGGAAACTTGGAAAATGAAAGCACTGCTTATCTTTCCATAGAAAGGTGATAATTTGAGCAGGAAAGTGATAACATGAGCAGAAAAGCTGAAATGATCTTAGGCATAATTGGAGGTACCTTTGGAATTTTTATGGGGATTTTTGCAGTCATGGTCGGAGGAATTGGGGGTGCCTTTGGTACTTCTGGAGCTTCTACCGTTTCATCCCTTGGGTTAGCAGCAATAATTTTAGGTGTATTAGGAATTGTTGGGGGTGCAGTAGTCAATAAAAATAAAAACATGGCTGGTAGCCTAATGCTAGCTTGTGGAATACTAGGATTCATAGCAATCTCTATGTTCTGGATTATCCCAGGTCTTTTACTTTTCATTGGGGGTAGTCTTACTTTTTTAACAAAAGATGAAGCAATAAAAGCATATGACAAAGCTAATGAAATTAACCCGCAGGATTCAGTATCTTGGTACAATAAAGGAACTGATCTATATGAATTAAATAGATTCGATGAAGCAATAAAAGCATACGACAAAGCAATCGAAGTTAACCCACAGGATTTTAGGGCTTGGAACGGCAAAGGGGCTGGCCTATATAAATTAAATAAACTTTATGAAGCAATACAAGTATTTGACAAAACAATTAAACTTAATCCGCAGTATTCAATAGCTTGGTCCAATAAGGGGAAGTCTTTAGTCGGATTAAACAAGCCTGAAGAAGCTATACCAGCGTTTGATATAGCAATTGAACTTAACCCGAAGAATTCATCATTTTGGGACTGTAAAGGGCTTGCTCTAAATCAATTAAATAAGTGTGATGAAGCAATAAAAGCATGCGATAAAGCAATTGAACTTAATCCAGCTAATTCATTAGCTTGGTATAATAAAGGAATTGCTCTCGATAAATTAGTCGAATCTTATGAAGCACTAAAAGCATTTGACAAAGCAATTGAAATTGATTCCCAGAACTCAAAAGCTTGGGCCGGAAAAGGAATTGCTCTAACTAAATTAAATAAATCTTATGAAGCAATAATAGCATTTGACACAGCGCTTAAAATCAACCCGCAGAATCCATTGTGGTACAATAAAGGAGTTGCTTTAGGGAAATTAGGCCAGTACGATGAAGCAATAACAGCATTTGATAAGGCACTTGAAATTGACTTGCAGAATTCAGATGCTTGGACAGGCAAAGGAGACGCTTTAGTTAAATTAAATAAATCAGATAAAGCGATAATAGCTTATGACAAAGCGCTTGAAATTAACCCGCAGGATTCTGAAGCTTTGAAAGGCAAAGAAACTTTATCTAAATAGGTTAACTAAATTAGATTTATAGGTTGAATAGTTCCATAATTTTCATTTATCTTTATTCTTTGTAAGATGAATATGGTAGCTGTTTAACTTTTCAGAATACCATTAGGCTTACAACTTGTAAAATGGATTTTTGGCAATTAACGATCTGCAACAGCTAATAATATCAATACAAATGGAAATGGGAAAGTTTGGAGAAATCATGACATAAATTACCCTTAATCAATTTGCATTGACAACCGTTATGATACTTATTCTTACAATGGGAATTGCTACTGCATCAGACAATACAAACAATTTTTTTAATTGGGACTGGAAATGGTATGAGACATCTCATATAGGGGATACTAAAGCCCCCGTAGGATCTGAATATATAGTAGCTACGTTGTATCTGAAAATATTGGTGATCAAAAGATAACAACAAGCCCAAGTGGTTGGAATTTGATTGCTAATGGCTTGAAGTATGGACATGATGTAAATACTTTTAATGGTTCACTAGGTCGTCAGGATATAGAGATTGCAAAAGGTGGAGATATTGAAACAAAAATAGTATATCTAATTAAAGGACATCCAACCCATTTTCAATTGCAATATGATGGAACTTGGGCTACGGGTCTGAGTGTTGCAAAAATTAACTATTATGGAAATAAAAGTGGATTATAAATTGGAGAGGGAGATACTGTTGAAGGTGTACGAAACAACAGTGTCAAACTTACTTAAAACAAAATAAAAAGATGTTGTACAATACATAAGTCGCCTTTTTAATTTATAAATTTTTTTCTTAACATGGCTTTTTTGGAGAGGTTACATTAAAAAGAGATAATTAAATGAAGGAGACAAGAATGTGAAAGATAATCAAGCAAGCTTTACTGCAATGACGGTAGCCTACATGCGTGCCTATCACTCCAAACATGCTACCGACAAAATCTTTGACGATTACCTGGCCTATGAGTTAATACCCACGGAAAAAAGGGCACTAATTGAACAAGATTTAATTGAACAAAATAGGATCTTGGGTCAACAGTTGAAAAATACAGAATATGCTGCCTTACAATCTGAGCAAACAATTACTCAAGAGTTATTAAGGCAAGCAACCAGTAGATTGGAAGGCTATTTCAATAGCCGTGCACGGTATGCTGAAGACGCCTTAAAAAAAGCAATCAAAAATGGAGTAAAGCAATACGTGATTCTTGGAGCGGGAATGGATACATTTGCATTCAGACAACCTGAAATGATGGAACATTTGGAAATGTTTGAGGTTGATCACCCAGCTACACAAAAATTTAAACTCGATCGTCTTGCTGAGTTGGGATGGAAACATCCAGCAAAATTACATTTTATTTCCATAGATTTCACGAAGGAAAGCCTGACAACAGCACTAACGAGCTCATCATCTTATGATCCAAAGGTTAAAACCTTCTTTAATTGGCTTGGTGTCACTTACTTCTTGACCCAAGAAGAAGTATTCACAACATTTCGTTCTATCAGGGAAATTGCTCCTGCAAATAGCACTATTGTCTTCGATTATCTCGATACAGATGCATTTATTCCTGAGAAATCGTCTCCACAAATGCAAAAAACATTGGAGTATTTAAGGAAGATAGGTGAACCGATGATTACTGGCTTCAATCCTTCGACTTTGGCCGAAGAGCTTGCAAGTTTAGGATTTAGTCTCAAAGAAAATTTAAGCCCGGTAGACATCGAAGAACATTATTTCAAAGGACTTACAGGTGAATATCAACCGCAAGAACATGGGCACTTTGCATGTGCAGTTGTCAAATAATTAGAAAATATGCCAATGAAAATTCTAATTTGTCCATGATTTTTCCTTTGTGGTGTTCTGTTCAAATTATGCACAGGTTTAACATTAAAAACTATGTATAAAGTTTTGACAGCAATCTTTCTTTAACATATTTCTTTGTGAATTTAATAACTTATATAGCATCACTACTACAAAAAATAAATCTTACTAACTGCTTTATAAATTAAGACAATTATTAGTACCAATGCTATAATATTCATAGTAAAGAGCATAATATTTATAATAATTAGATAAGAGAAAAATCCATTCGGTCTTTCCAGTGCTTGCGATGAAGTTAAAGAAATCGGTACATAACGACGTAATCGACTAAACAAATTTTGATTTAATTCTTCCCTTGGTCCTGTAATAATTGGGATCTCGACGCTAACTGTGATATCAAAATCAGACGCAAATGTGTCTTTTGCATCTATATTTTTAAACTGATTTTTTAAAGCTCTATTTAACAAATATTTACATTGATTTTTTATTAATTCAACACTCTCAATGAAACTTTTGTATTTTGAAATTGTTTCATAGATTCTATAGCTATTTAATAATATAATTCCAAAATAAACGAGAAGACTACCTTGACGAAAGCCTACTATTTCTGTTTCAATCAATAGATTCGAGCATTCTTTAAGATGATCAGGTAATTCTTTCATAATGACATAGTATACAGTTTTTTCAACTTGATCCCAACAATCCCAGTCCTTATGATTAATTATCTCTTTACTAAGATGCCGTCCTTCGCACTGTAATTTATAAGGATAATCAATTTTAGCACTTAATATAGCATGCATTTGACCTAATTTCATGATTTTATTTCCTTTTTGTAAATATCATTGAGTTAAATATCAGTAGATTTTATTTTTTATTTTTTCGATTTCGGGTTTTTGTTTGTATTTATATAGTTAAATTATTGATTTATTTCAGTTCTACATTTTGAAATACATATAAATTTCGTTATATTTATAGCTAATATAAATCTGTTAAATAGATATGTATAATATTCTATTATTTTGAGAAGATTTTTAGAAGGAGTGAAAGCTGGTGGATACCATAACCGATGAAGTAAAAGCAATAAAAGATACTATTCATAATTTTCTCGAACTTTTTAGAGAAATTTTCAAAGCAGATGTTTGCTATTTATACTTAGTAAATAAAGCAATGGATAACCATGAAAAAGCAATTTATTTAAGCGAGAGAATGGAGATTATCCAAAATATTTATAAGAAACATGAAAAACAACTTCCACCTTACTTAATGCGTTATGTTTCAACAGACAAAAAAAAGACTATTGATGATGCTGAAATTCTGAATTCGATAGATATTTTAAAGTTCATAGATGTAGCAAAAAAAGACGGTGTAAATAGATGGAATCTGACTCATGAGATCAGACCAGCTAAATATGTGCTTTTTAGAGAGTTGCAGAAAAATGAAGAAATTTTAGGCGAGGGTATAACTGCATATATGGTTAGAGTTAACCATGCACAATTAATTTTTAATAGCGAAAAAGAATTAAAAGATCATCTACATGCATCACTTTCAAACTCGACAAATAAGATCACAGACACATGTAGATTAGTAATTGGTTTTCCATTGACAGATAATAAGGGTCATAAAATTGGTATCCTAAAAATTGAAAATTATGAAAGGTGCAAATCAGAAGAAAGTCAAAAAGAAAAAGAATATATTAGGAACTTTAAATGTAAAGTTGAATATACGGGTGATTATCAATACAATGAGAAAAATGAGCAGATTATAGAGGTAAAAAATTACATTCCTTTATTGACCAGATTTATAATATCTTCCGAAAAATCATTCCAGAAAAGTTCATATGATTCTCTTTTTAACGGTATTTGTTTATTAGAAAATTTGAAAAACTTAAAATTTCCAGTTTCAAACTCTAAAATTAAATCGCTGGATCCAGAAGGTAATATAAGTATTTCAGATTCAACGAATGAACTTGATAATGTTATTATGGCACCTGCTCACGCTATAAATAAAGCAATATACGCGGATACAAAACATTTATTTTTAGTATTAAAGAGGAAAGAATATGTTGGCTATGTAGATATTTTGAAGAGAGTTACAGATTATGTGAAAGGGATCAGTGTTAAACTTGGCTTGGATACAGGAATAATAAAATATTTTGAATATAATTTAGATCAATTTCAAAAACATGAAGAACTATTACTTTCAGGGTTAAATAAGTATAGAGATCATTTTATGCATCAATTCCATGTTTTTGTTAGTGGATACATAATTATAAACGAGTTAGGTATTGAACATTTTAAATCTAGCATCCAACAAAGTATGGAATGGATATTAACCAATAACAAACGCTCTAATCAAATAGCCTTTGACAAAGATGAAAAAAGATATGAAATTTCTGATGCAGATGTTTTAAGAATATGGTTTTTAACAGCATTCTATCATGATTTTGCATATATATTAGAAAAACTTGATACAGAACTTCAAAATTTTTTCGAACATCTTCTAGGTTATCCTTTTAATGTTAAGTTTGATTGGGAAAATTTATTAACTGATAAAAATTCTTTTTCAAAATATATTTGCGACTTGTTGGCATTTTTCTCAAGTCCCAAGGGCACAAATGCAGAGCAATTGCTTCAAAATTACTTAAATGCAATTATTAAAGTTCATGATCATGGAATTTTAAGCGCTCTTTTACTTATCAATAGTTCAAAAAGAACGACATACAGAAATAGAAATGAATGTTTTTATGCTGCTAGTGCAATCTCATTACATAATCCTGAAGTATATGGAAGTTTAAGCGAAGGTGAATGTATAAGTCAAGGTAGATTAATTGGGATATCCTTTGAATCTTTCCCCATGGCTTTTTTATTAGCTTTTTGTGACACAGCTCAATCATTTGGGCGAATAGAAATGAGCGAAAGGAAAAAAATAAATGATTATCCGGTACAGTTTTTTGGAATTAGCATAGACGTAAATGAAAAAGTTATTTATAAGCTTTTATATACTGATGTTAACAAAACTCCTACTGTTGAACAAATTAATGAATGGGCTAGTATGGCTCTTAATGAAGATCGTGATGTTAAGATTAATGATAAATTACTACTAAAGGTTCAAAGTAATGACGAGGGTAGAATCAAGGTTAACAAAATTTTCAAATCATTTGAATATTCTTTCGTGATAGAATATTACAAACCAAAAAAAGTAAATAAAACAGAGGAAGAAAATGAATCAATGTGCGCAAAAGACAATATAGACACAAACGAACAAGAACTAATATGTTCTCTTTATTTTTGAGCTGTTCCATATGAATAAATTTAATATTATTATTTAATTTTTTTATGAAGCCTGTCAAATTTTTGATTTGGCAGTGTACCTAATGTTCCATACATTACTATTTACTTTCTTCCTTTTCTTTACCATAAAAAAGATTTATCTTGTATATAGATGCATAAGTTTTATAGCAAAAGCTATGCCTAGAAAAAAATTTCAAAAATGCTTTTCCTTCTTTTGTCTCAGTGAGAAGAAGTTCAAAACAGTGAATGGACATCTGTTTTTTAAATAACTTAGTGGGGGGTGTATTAATTGGGGGAAACAAAAAAGTTATCTCTGAGGTCCTATAGTATAATGTAACTTATTATTATATAAACTAATGTTTATACAGATAAATTATCATGTTTTCCAGAAGTACTGTGAATAAATACCTATAATAAACAGTACAGCTTTTAGATTCAAGCTTGCCTATTATATAATTAGAAAAAAAATGATTTAATTTTAAGTCATGCTTTTATTTGAAAGATTATTATCATTATTTCATCCTTGAGATTCTGCAGCTTCTGACACCACAGGGATACCCTAGAAAAGCCAGTAGCAGTGAATAAATGAAGTGCTATTAGCATAAGTGATGCACAAAAAAATAGATCTTGTAAGTTGTGGGTAAACCATACTATTTATCGAAGAGACCTTTGATATTTTTTTGCTTTTAGACACATAACTACACTCCTACATTCAAACATTTTATTTTTGGATTTACGCAATAGTGCATTCATGGATCATTGTATAGTTGGACGTGATCAGATATCTATCTTTTGAATCAAAAATACTTGTAAATATTTTTAGCTATATAGTTTAAAATTAATTAATACATAGCTTTTATATTCTGATCATCATTTTTTTGGCGTTCCGACTTAAGCGTTTATTCACCTTGACTTCGGAAATGGAACGGGGTTTAGATCTCTAACATCTTCCAATCGATAATCTCTATACAATTAAATCTTCCAGGGCCTTCCCGGAAGGGACATCCAATTCAATCTCTCTTCCAGATGCTCCTCTACCTTTTCTCATAGACACTTCTTTAATCATTCCTGGTTAATTCACCAATGGAATTAGAAATAGTTGTTCGGTGTCTAGAAGTCTCACCAATTTCTTCACATATTTGGAATATGTATTCGTAATATCTTTAACAGTTGTAGTTGGTCGGTTATAATTTACAAGTTTTGATATAGCCAACAATACTAATTTTTTATGTAACGGCATAGCAGGAACAAGAGTCAAAAAGCGATCTATATCCACTTCATTAAATGCTCCATCCATATGTTCAGGAAGTACTTGTGAAAAACCACGTTCTTCTGCATATATTGCTGAAGCCCGAAGCAACTCAATTGCTTTCCGTGCATCTCAATGAACCCTAGCTGAAAAGGCAGCACTTAGATTAACAGTCTCTTCTAGGATTGCTACTTTGTAGAAAGCGAGTTTAACACGATCGCATAGAATCATCCGTATTTGATCTACATTGTACGGATCAAATATATGATCCTTAAAGTTCATTGAAGATTTTACACGATTATCAAGATCCTTACATAATGAAGATCATTCGATATTCCAATTGTAGAAATAAAATGACGGTTCGGGAGTAATCTAGACTCTCCTGCTCTACTTAAATTGTATAGAAGGACATCGTTTTTTAGATAATCAATTTCATCTAAAACAATCACAAGAGAGACGTTCCATTTTTGGATAATATCCCATAAAGCAGAATAATAATAGTCTAAAGAAAATCCTTTCATTAGAATTTTAGTTTCTGGATCTATTTGTTTGATTATTTCATACAGTATGCCATTTGGTTATGTTTTATCTTGCATGAAATGTACACCCACCTTAAAGGATGATCCAATATTTTTTCGTTTTCCAGTCTTTCCATCAATTTACTTAGTAAGAATTTAGTTACTACGATTTTCCCTGACCCAGGGTATCCCAAAACTAATGCATTCGAAGGACATCCTTTTGAATCGAGTGGTTTGAAAATTCTTGCTAAATCAGTAATTTCGTTTTTCCTTCCAATCAATTGAAGAGGTAGATAATCTGGAGAAAGAACCTGAGAGTCTTTCAGGATTTTAGATCGTTCTCCCCCAAATATTTCTTTGTAGTTCTTCACTACATCTTCACCTGATTGCATAGCACGTACATGTTTGTTGATGTATATATTTATATGTTTGATGATACCCTACATCAATAAACACTTAAAAACTAGATATCTACACTCATCCAAAAATAAAAAAGACCACAAGAGATGAATACATACACCACTACGAACATTAAAAATTAATGTCATTCTAGATGGATTTAATGGATTACATACACCATTGCAAACATTAAAACGTATAATTCAAAACGATTTCCGTAAACTTAAATTGGGTAACTATAAATAAAATAAACTTGATAACAAAACAATAATACTTTTTATATTAATATAAGCAATAGCTTACATTTTAGAGTAAAAAGCACACAACATAATTATATGTTTTAATGTTTGCAATAGTGTCTCTTACCAAATTTAATATGCTCAACTATCTTTTCAAATCGTTATCTTTCTCTATACTTCACTCATTTTTAGTGTCTTATATCTGGAAACAAGACCACTAAATTGATTGATTTTTCCACAAAAGAAGGAGATTTCGGTTGGATACAGTAATGAAATATAAGCAGTGATGTGATGATGGCATAATTACCAAAGAAGAATATGAAGCAAAGAAAAAAGAAATATTAAGCATTTAAGGTTCTGTGAAGTTTTTGTCTGCTGGATGATTTGAGAGATACTATTAATGATGTACACATCAACAGTATCTAATTTACTTCGGGCAAAATATATGATTTCGGATGGCTTGAAGTATGAGTATACTTCAATAACATTCGACAGGCTGCTGGGATATCAGGATATTGAAATTTTCAACGGCGGGTAAATTGAAACAAAAATAGTATATTTAGTAAAAGGACATCCAACCAATGCTCAATTGCAATATGATGGAACTTGGGGTATGATCCGAGCGTTGCAAAAATTAACCATTGTGGAAATCAAAATCATCACGAAATTGCGTGAGAGATACTGTTGATGATGCACACATCAACAGTATTCAATCCACTCAAAGATATTTCTTTGTCTGTTCGACAAAACAATATTAGTTCCATTACTTTAAAATCTTTCTCTAAAAGTTAGCTATCTTTAAAATATGGTCTTTTCTTTTTATTTAAATAGTAAACTGCATTTGTTTAGTCTATTAAACAAAATAATTTAAGCGCTAGGGAAAAATAGGGTTTAAAGCATCGAGTTGATCATCTCACTAACTTCACAAATAATATTTTATTGTTGTTAATTTCATGTTGATTAGTGCAGTCCCCATGTAGAATTTGAAAGGGTTGGTCACCTAACTTCCAGGGCAATAACATATTTTTTTGAGGTCATCTTGTTGCCCTATTTCTTTTTTTGAGCATTGCAAAAATCAACATTGAAGAAATCAAATTTCATCGTGAATAGGAGAGATAGATACTGTTGAAGGTGTACGAATCAACAGTATCTAATTTACTGCGGCAAATTTATTTGTCTGTTCTATAAAAGGAATTGGTTTTCTTTCTTTATAACTTTTTCTTATGTGTGTACCCTTTTTAAAATATGGTACTTTTTACCCAAATTGCAAACTGCACTTGCTCAATATATGAACATAATGAGTTAAGAGCCAGGGAAAAATAAGGTTTAACGCATCGGGTTGATCATCTCACTAACTACACAAACAATATTTTGTTGTTGTTAATTTCATGTTGATAGATGTAATCTCCATATATAATTTAAAAGGGCTGGTCACCCAATTTCCAGGGCAATAACGATATCTTTTAAGGTCATCTATGTTGCCTTATTTCTTTTTTAGTCCTTTACAGCACTTTTGAATTCTAATATTCATTTATTGTTTGATACTATCCTATGGATCATTTATTTATGGACGGGATTATGGGAATCTGTACTCAAAAGAAGCTAAATCGAGTGCTAACTTTGCAACAAACAAAATAAACTAGTGTTAATTTATATAAAAATTGATTTTTGTTAGATGTTTTCGGTAACCGTGACTCTGTGAGATATTGTGTTAGGTATTGATAGAGAACATGGTATAGATCAAGATTGTTTCGGTTGAATGTTTGACATAGTGGTTTGTTTAGTCACGGTTGCTTGGTCGAGTCAGGTTTATTTAAGCTTAATTAACAAGTAAATAGCAAATTAGTTTAATATTTTTTGGTGAAATTACAATCAAAATAGATGGTTAAATGAAGGAGACAATAATGTGAAAGAGAATCAAGCAAGCTTTACTTCAATGGTGGTAGCCTACATACGTGCCTATCACTCCATACATGATACCAACAAAATTTTTGATGATTTTCTGGCCTATGAGTTGATACCAGAAGAAAAAAGAGCACTAATTGAACAATACTTGAGTTGGTGGAATGAACAGCTAAATGACACTGAGAATGCTAAATTGCGTTCTGACTCTACAACAACATCATCATCCTTAATGCAAGTTAATAATATTATTAATGAACAGAAATGGGCAGCACAACTTTTCAGCCGTGCGCGGTATGCGGAAGACGCCCTAAAAAAAACTATAAAACAGGGAGTAAAACAGTATGTGATTCTAGGGGCAGGGCTGGATACCTTTGCATTCAGGAAGCCTGAAATGATGAAACACTTGGAAGTGTTTGAAGTTGATCATCCTGCCACACAAGAATTTAAGCTTCATCGACTTGCTGAGTTGGAATGGGAACATCCAGCAAAATTGCATTTTATTCCGATAGATTTCACGAAGGAAAGTCTGGTAACAGCACTAACTAGCTCATCATCGTATGATCCAAAAGTTAAAACCTTCTTTAATTGGCTTGGCGTCACTTACTTCTTGACCAGA
>Ga0187851_10002333_pt1 | contig 16974 bp, 20 predicted proteins | sample June2016WEW_6_10_FD_132997 | JGI IMG/M metagenome (GOLD analysis project Ga0187851, IMG submission 132997) | Peatland microbial communities from SPRUCE experiment site at the Marcell Experimental Forest, Minnesota, USA - June2016WEW_6_10 | ecosystem: Environmental > Terrestrial > Soil >...
CAGGCCGCCACCTACGCCGCGTTTCTGAACCACGCCTTTGACCGCAAGCGCGGCCGCTTCCGCAACTTCATGAGCTTCGACCGGCACTGGCTGGAGGAAGTCGGCTCGGAGGATTGCCAGGGTCATGCGCTGTGGGCGCTCGGGCTGTGCGTGGCGCAGGCGGGCCAGGGCAGTTTTCAAATGCTGGCGGCGGAATTGTTCGAACAGGCCCTGCCCGTGGCCGCCGAGTTCATGTCGCCGCGCGCACTGGCCTTCACGCTGATCGGCATTGACGAATATCTGCGGCGGTTCGGCGGCGACCGGCGCGCGAACCAGATTCGCGAATCGCTCACGGCAAAACTCATCCAACGCCACGCCGACGCCGCCAGTGACGAGTGGCAGTGGTTCGAAGAAGTGGTTTCCTATGCCAATGCCAAGCTGCCGCACGCGATGATTCTCAACGGCCGCTGCCTGAACAACGAACCGATGCTGGAACTCGGCCTCAAGACCCTGCGGTGGCTGATAAAAATCCAGACGTCGGATGCCGGCTCTTTCCGGCCCATCGGCTCGAACGGATTTTATCCGCGCGGCAAGGAACGCGCGATCTTCGACCAGCAACCCATCGAAGCCCAGGTGACGATTTCCGCCTGCATCGAGGCATATCAGGCCACGGGCGACATGTTCTGGGTCACGGAAGCGCGGCGCGCGTTTGAGTGGTTCCTCGGCCGGAACGATCTGGGCCTGGCCCTCTACGATTCGACCACCGGCGGCTGCCGGGACGGATTGCACGTGGACCGGTTGAGCCAGAACCAGGGCGCCGAGTCCACGCTGGCTTTTCTGCTGTCGCTCGCGGAAATGCAGGCGCTGCAGAACACCCTCACCAGCTTCAAGGACCCCGCCGGCAAATGACCGGCGGGGGTTGGAACTTCGCCCCATAAAAATATGACCACCCCCACCCGGCCTTCCGTCCTTGCCAAACGCATCGGCCCCACCCTGGTTCCCAACCGGTCGCGCGTGCTCATGCGCCCGTTCCGTCCGACCACCGACGCCATCGCGCGGAGAATCGTGACGCAGGTGATGGCCCTGTCGGACGCGGAAGTGGCGCGACTGCTGGACGGCGTGATGGCCGAGTTTGGAGACCGGCACCCGGCGGTGGAGAAGTTTTTCCAAAACCGGTTCACCAAGGTCCGGCATTTCATCACCGGCCGGCGAAAGGTTTCAGCAAAACGCCGGTTGCTCATCGGCTCGTACTTCACCCACGAGTACTCGCCGGAATCGGCGGCGCTGTTCAATCCATCCATCGTGCCGCACCCGGACCAGACGGGGCTGTCGAAAGGCGCGCTGCGTTTCATCATGAGTTTGCGCGCCACGGGCGAGGGACACATCTCCTCCATCACGTTCCGCGCCGGCTTCGTGAGCGCGCGGCATGAAATCACGCTCACCCCGCCGGTGCCGTTTGCGACGGAGCCGGACCAGGTGCCAAACGCCGCGTACGACAAGCCGCTATTCGCGCGCAAACTTCAGGAACTGGGCGTGCAGAACAGGTTTTGCCGGCAGGTGCTGGAGCAGCTTGATGATTCTTTCACGATGAAAGAACTGCGGCGCGTGCTGCCCGCGGAACGCCTGCACATGGACGCTTCCGATGCCGACGCCTCCGACGCAGCCGCGGACCGCGCCGCCCGCGGCATCCTGCTGCTGGCCGAGTCAAATTACGAAGTGCGCTTTTCTCCCAACACCGAGATATCCCAGCGCGTCCTTTTTCCATCCACGGCCAGCCAGAGCAATGGCATCGAGGACGCGCGCTTCGTCCGGTTCCAGAACGACGACGGCAATTTCACCTACTACGCGACCTATACCGCCTACGACGGGAAAATCATCCTGCCGCAATTGCTGGAGACACCGGACTTTCTCCATTTCAAGTTCATCACACTCAATGGTCCCGCCGTGCAGAACAAAGGCATGGCGCTGTTCCCGCGCAAAATCAACGGCCATTACGCCATGATCTCGCGCCAGGACGACGAGAACATTTTGATCATGTTCTCCGACAACATCCATTTCTGGGCCGAGCCGAAACTGTTGCTGTCGCCCGCGCAACCGTGGGAATTCATCAAGATGGGCAACTGCGGTTCCCCGATTGAAACCGAGGCCGGCTGGCTGGTGTTAAGTCACGGCGTCGGCGCGATGCGGAAGTATTGCATCGGGGCGTTTTTGCTGGATCGGGATGACCCCACCCAGGTCATCGGCCGCCTGCGCGAACCGTTGCTGTCCCCGAACGAATCGGAGCGCGAAGGTTACGTCCCGAACGTGGTGTACACCTGCGGCGCGCTGCTGCACGGGCGGGAACTCGTCATTCCTTACGCGATGAGCGACTCCGCCACCAGCTTCGCCACCGTGCCGCTCGACGAAGTGCTGGCCGCGATGGAGTGAAACGCGGTGCGTTAACCCCGGGCTAATCTCCTTTGCCCGGTCGGGGCAATTCAGTCGGCGCATTCGCATCGATAGTTCAATTCGTGTCAGCTTCTCTGCGTCACCCTTTCTTCGCTCCCCGGTTACGCTTCCAAACCAAGACCAAGGGTTTTCCCAGTGGCGGCAAGGAACACCCTAGTCGCGGCCAGACCTCGCAGAGGGTAACGGTGATTATGAACATAATTCACGAACGCAATGTGGATCGGACGGAAGCATCCAAACCGAATGCCGGCATTGCATTCGCCCATATTTATCGCCCGTTTCGTCAGCAGCACAATCCCGGCGAACTCAAATTGCACAGCACAGGTAATGCCGTGCGCTGGCCTTTCAAAATAACCGGATTGGTGAAGTTCCTGGGGGTATTCTTGATCCTCACGGCTCTCCTTACATCCGTTCAAGCAGCCGGAAGCGTCACGCTGGCATGGAACCGATGCACGAATTCAAGCGTAGCGGGTTACAACGTTTATTACGGCGGAGCCAGCGGCGTCTACACCAATGAGATTTCTGCCGGCACCGCAACGAACGCAACGATTTCCGGTTTGATCCCGGGAACCACCTACTATTTTTCAGCCACGACGTATACTGCCGCAGGGATGGAAAGTCATTTTTCAAGCGAAGCGTCCTACACCGCGCCGTCGTTACTCGCCGGAGTGCGGTTCAGTGTCACACCTGCGAGGCAGTATAATCTGACCGTGACCGGCCCGGTTGGCCACACGTATAACATTCAAGCGACACAGGATTTCAAGACCTGGACCGTCATCGGCACCGTGACGGTGGGAACGAATGGTTTGTCGGTTTTTACCGACACGAACGCGCCGAGTTTTTCGAGGCGCTTCTATCGCACGCAAGGATGACCGTGAAATGGTTTCCCAGGAGGGAGCTTGTTGCTGCGGTAGCGGGACAAGATCACGAAACCGTTCCGGCCGTCTCGGGTCAAGAATCAAGGAATCAAAAATATGTCACTCTATCTCAGCCAAAAATGTTGGGGCCGATCCTGCCTGCATCTCGCGGCGGCAATGCGCGCCGGTCACTGGCGCTGGCATTTTGCCGGCATCGGACGGGAGATTCATTTCAAGAGGATGACCCTGAACGGACCCACCACGGCGGGGGGCCGATGAAAAAAAGCCGCCCGCCGGCGGTGGTTAATGACGGAAATAAAAATGATGAAACTCAACGTACAGTTTATCTGTGAAACCCAGTATGACCAGCCGATCCGGCGCATAACCCGAACCCCCGGTGCCGCGGCCGACAGGCCTCCGGGTTTGGCCGCGCACAGCGGCCATCTCCGGACGGCCGAAGCCGATCAAGCCCGGATTGAACTGTTGATTTTTTTGGGGGATTTCAACCTGTAGCCAGCTTTTCCTGCGGCAGCAATCCGACCCGCAGAGCGAAACGTACCAGGCCCGGAACATCATGAATGTTCAAGCAGCCCATCAATTTCATGCGGTGATATTCAACGGTCTTGGGGCTGACCTTCAGGAGTTCGGCGATGCCTTTGGTGTTCTGGCCTTCAGCGATGAGCTGGAGAATCTCGCGCTGACGCCCCGTCAACTCTTCGAGCGGGCTTTTCCGGTCGGCGATTCCTCCCAAAGGAAATTTCCTGGCGAGTCGCGCGGAGACTTCCCGGCTGAGATAAATTTCGCCGTGAACCACCTGTTGCAAGGCGGTTTCCAGTTCGGCCGTCGCCGCTTTCTTCAGGAGGTAGCCGGCCGCGCCCGCCTTGAGCGCCTGCCAGGCATATTCTTCATTGTTGTGCATGGAAAGAATGAGGACCCGCACGTCCGGAAATTCTTTGGCCATGCGTGCCGCCGCTTCCAGGCCGTTCAGACCGGGCATGGAAATGTCCATCAAAACCACATTTGGCCATTGGGTCTTGACCAGTTTCAGCACCTCGCGGCCATCGCCGGCTTCGCCCACCACTTCCACCCCCGGCATTTTTTCCAGCAGCGCACGAATGCCCGCGCGCACCAGCGTGTGATCATCGGCCAATATGACGCGAATCGGTTTTACGGAATTGTTCATAGGGATTCAGATTCGGACGGCGGGGTCTGCCACTTCAGCGGGAACCAGGCGTGAACTTCGGTGCCTTGTCCCGGTATGGACTTGAATTCCAGCCCACCACCCGCCAGCGACGCACGCTCTTCCATGCTCAATAAACCCAGACTGGCGCCACGCACGGCCCGATCCCGGACCGGGGCCACATCAAACCCAACCCCGTCATCGCGCACGCGCAGATGGAGTTGCCCATCTTCCTTGCGTAATTCAACCGTCACTGCCTTCGCCTGGGCATGGCGCACCACATTCGTCAAGGCTTCCTGCGCGATGCGGAAACATTCGGTTTCAATCATCGGATCCAGGCGTTGCTCCAGCCGGTCGGCGGAAAACTCGACTTTCAACTCGACCAGGGCCGCCTGTCGCTCGGTGTACCAACGCAAGGCCGGTTCCAATCCCAAATCGTCGAGAATGGACGGGCGCAAATCCAATGAGATGTCATGCACCTGTTCCAGCACGCGTTCGACCACCTCGAGCGTTTCGTTCAAACGCGGCGACACGACCTCCGTGCCGGGCGACAGCAACATCGCCTGCAGGTTCAGTTGCATGACGGTGAGGGCCTGGCCGATTTCGTCGTGGAGCTCGCGCGCGATGTTCCGGCGTTCGGTCTCCTGCGCCTCCACCAGCCGGCGGGAAAGCACCTGAAGTTTGCGGCTGTATTCCTTGCGCTTGGCCTCGGCCTGCTTGCGCTCGGTGATGTTGCGAATATTGCACTGAATGACCCTGCCGCCGTTGACCTGATAAACGTTGCTGACAAACTCCACGTTGATGGACTTGCCGGCGCTGGTTTCCAGCGGCAGATCGTCGTAACGGACATAGGCTTCACGCTGCAACTCCCGAAATGACGCCTTGGACGCCTTGGTGTCTTTGAAAGGGCCAATCTCCCAGAGTCGGTTTCCCAGCAACTGCTCGCGCGTATAGCCCAACAGATCGGTCAGGAACGGGTTGACATCATCAATCTGCCCGGTTTCCGCGTTGAGAATCAGGATCCCATCCTGGGCGGTTTCAAACAACCGGCGGTAGCGCATTTCGGAAGCCTTCAGCGCGTATTCCGCCGACTGGTGTTCCCCTTCGCGATGTTCCAGGGCTTGGGCCATCTGATCGAAAGCGCGGCTGAGTTGACCCAATTCATCTCCCCGATGGGACCCCGTGCGCGCGCTGAGATCGCCCGTGGCCAGCCGAGCGCTGGATTTCACCAGGGTCCGAACCGGGCGCAGGACCAGCAGGTAGCTGCCGATCCAGCCGAGCATGAAAGCAAAGCCGGCGGCAATCCCCAACCCGGTCAGGTTTTCGGTCAGCCGGCGATCCGCCTCGGCAAAGAGAACCTGCCTGGGGATGCTGCTGAGAATGGTGACCACGTCGCCGGGAACGATCTGGCTGTGCATGGCGGCGAACACATGATAACCGGAAATTCCATCCGCAGACATCGCCTCCACCACACCGTGATTCTGACTGAAGACAGTTTCTAAAAGCGATTTGTCCGGGAAAGGCCGGCCAATCCATTTTTCCGGCGAGGGATAACGAGCCAGAATTCTTCCAGTACGATCAATCTCGGTCCACGTCGCTCCTGTGGGCAATTGCGCCGGCAACGCGGACTCGAAACGGCTGACCCAGTCCAAATCCAGCGAGGCAAAGACCACCGCCTGGACCTGCCCATCGGAATCGAAAACTGGACAACCGAAATCGACGGTGGGCTGGCCGGCCGCTGTTCCGTCCGGGAAATCGCCAATCGCGAAGGCGCCCGTTGCGAGCGTACGGCGGAAAAACGGAAAGTTCGTTTGGTTGGCCGGCTCCGCCATCGGGCGTGCGCTGGCCAGAACCATGCCATTGGTCCCGATCACTCCCAAATTGGCATACCGCAAGTAGCTGCCAAACAGCTCGTCCAGCAATTTTTTGCAGCCCCGCCGGTTGCCCGAGCGCACCTGTGAAGACTCCGCCAAGGCGAGCAGGAGTTGGCGCGTCTGTCCGATCACCCGCCCCTCTTCCCGCGTGGCCAATTCCATCATCTCCTGCGAACGCTGATTCCATTCCTTCACCAGTCGCCGACGCTCTTCCGACGCCGTGTGCAACGTCAGCCCCACCAACGGGGCGCACGCCAGCAGCACCAGCAAGAGCAGGCGCAAACGCAAACCGGAAACCAGCCGGCTGATGATTTTTCGGATACTTCGCATACCACGATTTTCCATGCCAAACTTGACGAACCCGGCACGGATCGCATCCCGGCATTGGCCGGTCCACAGCCAGCCAATCGCTTTTTCCCTCCACGCTCAACCTGGCCGGCTAAAGCCCAAGGTTCTCATTTATCCTTTTTTGCGGCGGCCTGGCTGGCTTGATGCATTTGATCCTCTTCCGCTCCGGCGATGCCTTCATCAACCAGTCGCTCATTGTCGCTTCGCCCCTCGTCGTCCTCATCGGCACTGGGGGCCACCGGCACTTTGTGTCCGGTTGAGCCGGGCACCGGATCCCAGCGTTCGGATTCGGGTGCTGATTCAAGAGCTGCCTCTTTCGGGTCCGCATCCGATTCGCCCGTCAATTCCCGTCCAGCCTGGTCACAATCGGATTTCGACACATCCCGGGCAGCACGGCCGTTGATGACCGCCAGTTCGACCGCGCGCTCCCGCACCATCTTACGGGTCACCGTGCCGATGCCGGCGGAATTTTCGGTCAGAATCCCCTGCTTCAATGGATTTGTTTTCATAAGCTGATAATTACCGCCCGTGCGGAAATGTTTGTGAGTTGTGCGTTGTTTTCATTTCACGCTGGCCTCGATCCTCGCGCGTGTCGCGGGATTGGGAGAAAGTGTTGTCCCGCTTTTGACTTGGAGTGGCTGCCTGAAGATTTGGCCGCAGCCGGTGAAGTGTTTGCGGGAAAACGGGTGTTTGAGGTGTTTGCGCGAGTTTGATTACGGATGTTTTCATAAATTGATTCTTGCTTTGCGGGTTGCCCGGAAATCTTGTTTTAAGTCGGGTTATGAAACCCATGAACCCGGGTGAGTTTGCGTTCCGCGAGCAATTCCGCCTCGGCCTCCAGCCAATGTTGCACATCGTGCCCGGGCAGCGAACCCTGGTTCTCATAACTGAAGTATGCCCTTCTGGCCACTTCGTCTGCCGATGGCGCAAAATCAATTTCGTTTTGGTTTAAGGCCGCCGCCACAACCGACCGTGATACGCCGGCGGGCTTTGGGTTTTGGTTCTGGGAGAATCGGTTTTGTTTCATAAAGTAGAGAGAATGGGCCGCGCGGGAGAGGTTGCACCGATTGAAACCAGGTGTTGCCCGGGACTTTGTTCGACGGCTTCCTTGGTTGAATTTACAAACACTGTGGATTCGTCGAAACTGATCCGGGCAACCTGGCTCGTTGGGATCAGCACCTCTTTGCCGGAAAACCGGTGGCCGGTTTTGATGACCAGTTGATCAATCACCCAACTCTCGTCGTCCATCATGAAATCACAGACATGGCCGATGATTCCATCGGTGGCCTGGAGATGGTAGCCGTTCACGGCTTGCGTGTTCCGCAGATGCGCATTGGCACGTTCAAGTTGCGGGCCAATCGCGGCGGCTGGTTCGCTGGGGAGCGGTTTTGACGGCAGTTCCAAAATCGGGAAGCCGCTCAGGCCCCACACCCCGCCACCCTGCCAGTAATAGGGCCAGCCGTAATACCGGTAATACTCCTCTTCGTATTGTCGCGACACCGGCTTGTGCGACTCAATCGCCGGACTGTCCTCAATTTGTTTCCGGGTCAGGTTCACGCGCAGGACTTTTCCGGCTTGATCGAGGCGGGCGAGTGAATGGGGCGAGATGAGCACCTGGCGCCCTGGCAACCACGAGCCTGTGTCCGCGACCAGATAATGGACCACCCAGCTCTGGTCGTTGAAATAAAAATCCTTCACGTGGCCGATTTCGCCATCGGACGCGCCGAGTTTGATTCCGTACAATTGTTTGATGCTTCGTAACATATATCTGCCTTTCTTGATCAGTGCGCGGGCGCCACCCAACAAGGCAACTTGTCCGGCATTCGATCCATTCAACCGCCAGCGCTTGCTGACGATGAAGCACACCCCATCCGGTTCAAATTCTGCCCAGCAAAAGCAGGGCAACCAGAATAACCAAAAGCAAGCCCAGCCCGCCGCTCGGGTAATAGCCCCAACTCCGGCTGTGTGGCCAGGTGGGAAATGCGCCGACCAGCATAAGAATGAGCACGATCAATAGAATGGTTCCCAACATAATGTTCCTTTCAAGGTGCGAACACGGTTCGCCTGTTATCTTCCGTTATTTTGCCCGTGATCTTCATGCTGGTCGTCCTTTGGATTTCCTTTCTGGCCTTGGTTCGACGCGGACGGCTTCCAGTTTCTCGGATACTGCTTGACCACGGCGGCGTGGTGCTGGGCCGGAGAGTCGTGGAAATCCATCTTCACGGACGGTGAAGCCAGGAGCACGTCAACCGAAACTCCCGGCGGCGCTGGCCGCGCCACCCACGCGTTGCCTTCCCGGTAAGCGTATTGGCGCCGGCTGACGCTGTAATAGCATTCATAGTCGGGGTAATAAACGTAATCGTCCTGCACCGCGAACACCTGCGGTTCCACGTAAACCCCGGCGCGCGGCCCTTCAACGTAGCATCCGGTCAGCATGGCCAGCAGCACAGCACCCAACAGTAATCCGGCTTGGTCGGCTTTGAAGAAACGCTCTTTATGGTTCATGGAATGAGAATAATCCAAAAGCATGAGGATGCTATGGGGTGTAACCCTACCCGCGGATTATGCACATTAAATTCCGTCCCGATCCCGAGCCGGCGGGCGGAACATCTGCCAGACGGTGGAAATCAGACCTGCACCTTTGAGAACAGTCTGCAGCCAGGAAGTTTTTTTGGCAGTGGGCGCGGACTTTTTGCGCCGGAAGGATGCCAGACCCGCAATCAACGAGGCGGCAGTTGAAGCGATGGAACTGACGGTTTTGGCCCGGTCGGCGATGGAGCGAACTCCGTCACCCATCGCCTGCCATTCCTGAACCAGTTGGGCGCGATTGAGTTCGCTTTCTGCGATCAACAATTGCTTCCGCGATTCCAGCGGGTTCAAACGAGTTTTTTTCCCAAACATGCGCGGTCCTTTCGGAGTTGATCGAGTGTGGCGGAAAGCGTCTGCCAGTCACGCAGCAGTCCGGTGAGCCGCCGGTAAAGACAAACGCCGGCGGCTCCGTAGAGGCAGGTCAATGCCAGGAGGACCGCCACGTGTGACCAGGTCCACAACCAAACCACGATGGCCGCCGTGAGCGCAAAGCCGGCGAGCAGACCGAACGCCGCCACGCCGAGGGCCAGCAGGATGGCGTGCAGGAGACGCTCGCGCTCCTCCTGCACTTCCACCGTCAACAGTTCAAGCCGGTTTTCCCCGATGGTCAACAGCCGTTGCGCGAAACGCCGGGACGTCGCAGCCAGTTGCTTGAAGCTGCCGGTGGCTGTTTCCATATTACGATTAGTCGCCGTTGCGGGAGCACCGGCGCGCGAAGATATAGCCGAGAATCGCGCCGACCCCGACACCGATGGCGATGGCTTGATAGGGATGTTCACGCACGGCTTCATCGGCCGCTTTCGCGCCTTCGACCGCTTTGTCGCGAACACAGCCCGCGATTTCCTTGCCCCGTTCCAGCGCGGCGGCGAGACGCTTGCGGGCTTCCCCGACTTTTTCTCCGGCCACGTCGGCGGTGGCGGCCATCAAGGCGCGCGCATCTTCGGCGAGCGAGCCTGGATCATTAATGGTTGCTTGTGTTGGTTTGTTCATATTTTCTGTTTTTTCAGTTTGTTTGCGTTTTTCAATGGTAAATTTGCAGCGTCGGCGCGATGGGCTGCTTCCGGCGAACTGGCCACCTTCAAAATCGAGTTTCTCCCGCCGAACGGGTTGGGCACGGATTCTTTGGCCAGCGGGTCGGGCATCCATTGGCCATCAACCACCAGGCAGTATTCGTAGGTGCCGGGGGCCAAAGCCGTTTCCTTCCACCAGTGACCGACGCCGGTGGAATGCAAGGTTTTGGCTTCGGGCTGCCACTGGTTGAAAGTTCCCGCGATGCAAACGGTGGTGGCCGTTGGATGAGTGAATTCAAAGCGTACTGGCTGTAGTTGAGGGCCAACGCTGCGGACGTTGTCATGGTTATGGTTGTGTTTCATAATTGGTGATTCATCGGGACAGTTGACTTGCGATTTCGAGAAAATGTTCCATTTCACATCACCATAATGCGCCCGAAGCCCTCGCGCTGGCTATGGGGTGTTACCCTACCGACTCAGGTTGGAAACCTCCGACATTCAACATCGAACACCCATTTCTCCTGCCATTGGATGTTGGGTGTTGAATGTTCGATGTTGGATGTTCTGGATGTTTATTCGGCACCTCTTTTGGCGGATGAGTTCTATAAAAATCGAATGGGGAGTTTCAGGCCGGCCGCCGGCGGTGACACGGCGAAGATTCTGCGCAAAACCAGGTGGGTGGGAAGAAAAAAGACGAGCCACAGCGCGCCCAGCCACAGGATGACATAAAAATTCTGGTTGACCCAGTGTTGCGGCTGGTGGTCGTTGAAACCGTAAAGATAATTGATGTTGATGGGGAGGTTGGGATTGGCCAGATGGGCGCCGGCAGGCGGAGTAAAAAAGTAGCAGGCGAGCACCAACCCTGCAGCCAGACCGGTCCAGGCGGCCAACGCCCGTTTGTCATAACCCAGGCGGAACAGGAGCCAGACGAGCAGCAAGGGCAGCCAGCCGTGAAAAAGCGAAAGCGCGCGGGTGAAAAGCGGCAACTGGCGGTCGAACATATAACTGGTCAGACCCATCAGGTGAAACCCCAGCAGGTTGCCGCCAAAGTCCACGAGCCAGAGACATTGGGGTAGCAGAATGCCCACCGCGCACATGCTGATGAGCAGGGAGCTTTCCAACCACATGCCCGCCACCGTGAGCAGGAGGGCGGTATCGCAAAACCATAAAAAATTGGCCGGCCCATAGGTGTGCAAATAAATCGGAACCAGGACGGCCAGAAAGGCGGTGCCGGCCACTTTGGCGGCCAGTGGAATCTTATATTGTTGAACCACGGGCTGCTCCCCGGCAGCAACTGGAATTGCGGAGACGAAGATCGCTGGAGCTTCAGATTTCATGGGCGAAAAGTTTTTGTAAACGCCCCATGATGGAGGGGAAACCCGGCCGGGGTTATGGGGTGTTCACCCCATGGACGCCTGGGGGCAACTGACCGAGAATATACCGGCGCTGGCGTCTCGTCAGCCGGGGATCAACCATCCTTACGGCTGGACAAAAACCCGGTCTGTTTTTTTGGGCGTCTATGAAACGAAGCACTGTTCTGCTGGTGGCAGTCCGCCCGGTCGTTCGCAAAACGCAAACCGGCCGCCCCGCAGCGGCCACTGGCAAAAGAATTTCATCCGTCGTACCCGCCCTAATTCTTGGGAGTTTATGTCCATGACCCGGTTCACACGCGCGCAGTTGCTTCTGGCGGCGGGGATGTGGCTTTTCGCCGGTTCCGCCGGCCTGGCCCAGGTTGACCCCGAACATCGCAATCTGCTGGAGCTGGGCTACGACGAACCGCTCGCCGGCCAGGGACCGCAAGGGGTCTATGCCTACTACTATTACAACCAGCCGCATGTCCTGAGCACGAACGTGGATTTGCGCCTGGCCATCGCCCCGGTTTATTTGGACGGCGAACTGGGACTCAAACGATGGATTTCTCCCAACACGGACCTCGGCTTCGGCTTTTCCGGCGGCGCTTTCGGAGACAGTTACTACGAAGTCCGGCAGGGTAATTACATCAAGAATGAAAGTTTTGACGGCAGCGGCGGCGGCGTTTCCTTGAGCGTGTATCAATTGTTGAATCCGGGAGTGTTGATTCCGGTGAGTGTGATCGTGCGCGGTGGGGGACACTATTCGGCTTTTACGGACACGGGCGACACGGCGGCCAACTTCGCCCTGCCCGCCAATCAAATCACCGCCTACACGCTGACCGGCATCCGGGTGGCGGGCAAGGAACCGAACCTGTATCCCGACCTGGGCCTGGAATTGTCCGTCTGGTTTGAACGGCAATGGCGGTTCAACAGCGACACTTACGGCTTCAACAACGACCGCCGCCTCAATCCGAACACGGATCTTTACTGGCTTTATGCCGGTTTGAATTACGCGTGGACGAACAGCGGGCAGATGGCCTCCCTGGCGGTGACCGCGGGCGGTTCGACCGATGCCGATCAGTTGACCGCGTGGCGGTTGGGCGGCGTGCTGCCGCTGGTGGCCGAATATCCTTTGACGCTGCCCGGTTACTATTATGAAGAATTGACCGCGACCCGGTTCGTCCATATCTACGCCGCCTACAACGTTCCGCTGGAACGCGAGCATCGCCTGCTGTTCCGGGTGGAAACCGCCACGGCTAATTTGACTTATCTGCCCGGGTACGAACAACGCAGCGACTGGCAGACGGGCGCGGGCTGCGGCCTGACCTTTGCGCCGAAGAACAAGAATTTCAAGATCGTCATGCGCTATGGATACGGATTCAACGCGATCCGCAATGGCCGGGAAGGCGCGCAGAGTGTTGGCTTGTTGTTCCAATACGATTTTGAAGCGCGCAAAAAAAAGCAGCTTGGCCAATGAATATTAAACCCTTTTCCAGCTTCTGCCTTTTGAATTCTGACACCCATGATCAACATGAAACAATGCCTGGCACTCGTCGGACTCGTCGGACTTGTCGGACTTGTTTGTCTGATGGGAGCCGATCTGTATAAGCAGAAGCCCCCGCTGGCCACGCGCAAAAGTCACTTCACCACGCCGGTATTGACGTATGCCCGGATGGACATCCCGTATCCGGCAACGAACAGCGGTTTTCTGGACGACATAAACATATCATTCGATCCACCGGTAAAAACCCACGATCCAGACCCTTATCAGGCAAGCATCAACTTTCAAAGTGACCTCCCATCGGGAAGTCCTGACAAGTTGTTACCCCGGCTTGGAGATACCACGGAACCCACGCTCACGGTAGCGGACCGGAAACTCAACTACGAACTCTTCGGCTCAAAAGACTTTGCCTTGAAATTAAATTTGGAACCAGCGTATCCATATCCGGAGGCGCTGATGCCAACGCGCCTGGACCCCGGCTTCGGCATCAGCATCAAATTCTAACGATGCACTTCCCATCGCCATGAAAAGTTTCTTCCGCTTCTTGCTCCGGGTCCTGTTTCGCTTCCGGGCTTACGACCTGGACGCTCTGAAAACACGCGGCCCGGTGCTTTTGGTTCCGAACCACCTCTCCTGGATCGACTGGCTGTTTCTCTGGGTCTGCCTGGAGGAGGATTGGAAGTTCGTCACGTCGAGTATTTCGGCGCAGACGAGCTGGCTGCATCGGATGGTGATGATCAATCACTATACCCTGCCCATTGACACCAATTCGCCTTACTCGGTGAAGCGCATGGCCGAGTTTCTCAAAGGCGGCGGGCGGCTCGTGCTCTTTGCCGAAGGCCGCCTGTCGCGCACGGGCACCTTGATGAAGCTGTTCGATGGCACCGGCTTTTTAATTTTCAAGACGAAGGCAAAAGTCATCACGGCTTACCTGCGCGGCGCCGGCAGCCTCCCGTTTTCCCCCAATCCGGGCTGGAAAAGATGTTTTCCCAAAGTCACCGTGCATTTCAGCGCCGTGCTGGCGGCGCCCGGGTTGGGAGACATCAACACCGGCCGCGCGCGGTCACTGCTCACCAGCTGGCTCCGCGACCAGATGGTACGGCAGCAGTTCGAGGTCGAGATGGCTTTCGGCGCGCCGGATGTCCTCGCGGCGGTGGCGGAGATTGCCCGCAAACATCCCGGCCACATCATCCTCGAAGATACGACGCAGCAAAAGCTGACCTATCGCAAGCTGATGGTGGGAACGGACCTGCTGGCGCAGGCCTTGCGTGGCCGGGTTGCGGACGGTGAACGGGTTGGCCTGTTGATGCCCAATGTCAACGCCACACCGGTGGCCATCCTCGCGTTGTGGAGCCTGGGCAAGGTGCCCGCCGTGTTGAATTTCTCCTCGGGCACCCCCACCCTGCTGGCGTGCGCGGAACTGGCCGGATTGAAGCAGGTCGTCACCTCGCGCGTTTTTCTTGAGCGCACCAAGCTCAAAGAGGACGATTTTGTGAAAGCAGGTGTCAGCCTGATTTACCTCGAAGACGTGCGCGCCGGCATCGCCGGCCACCGGAAGTTCCTTGCGCTGCTCCGGCACATCTGCCATCTGCCATCTGCCATCTGCCATCTGCTGCCCCCCGGCTCCACGGCCGTGATTGTTTTCACGAGCGGCTCCGAAGGCGTGCCCAAGGGGGTCGAGCTGACGCATGGCAACATTCTCGCCAACATCCGCCAGATGCTGGCGGTTACCGATATCACCGACGGCGACCGGCTCTTCAACTGCCTGCCGCTCTTTCACAGCTTCGGCCTCACGGTGGGGACGTTACTGCCGCTGGTACGCGGGATCTATGTCTTCCTCTATCCTTCGCCCCTGCATTACCGCACCGTGCCGGCCGCGCTCTACGAACATGATTGCACGGTGTTCATCAGCACCAACACCTTCCTGAACGGCTACGCGCGCAAGGCCCATCCCTACGACTTCCGCAGCATCCGGTATCTGTTTGCCGCCGCGGAGAAGCTGCAGGAAGCCACCGCGCTCGCCTGGTCGCAGAAATACGGCGTGCGCATTCTCGAAGGTTATGGCGCGACGGAATGCGCCCCGTGCGTGAGCGTCAACACGCCGCTCGAACCCCGCTACGGTTCCGTGGGCCGCCTCCTGCCGGGCATGAAACACAAGCTGGAACCGGTCGAAGGTGTAGCCGAGGGCCAGCGGCTCTTCGTGCGCGGACCAAACGTGATGAAAGGCTATCTGAACGCGGATGTGAACGCGAAGTTCCAGACCCTCGGCGGCTGGTACGATACCGGCGACATCGTGAATGAGGATGCTGAAGGCTATCTGCACATCCTCGGACGGATGAAACGCTTTGCCAAGGTGAGCGGCGAGATGGTGAGCCTCACGGCGGTGGAAGACGCACTGGCGGGGGCGTTTCCGCACTACGGCCTGCACTGCCAGGTTGCCGTCATCACGCGCCCCGAAGAAAACAAAGGCGAAATGCTCATCGCCGTGACCAACGAACCCAAGCTGACCCTGGACGAAATCCGCAACGCCATCAAAGCCAGGGGGTTGACGAATCTGAGCGTCCCGCGCGAGATCAAAGTGGTGAAGGAGATTCCCAAGCTCGGCACCGGCAAGGTCAACCATCGCGAGCTTCAGGCGCAGATGGAATCGTCGTCAAACCCGGTTGCCCCACCCTCACCGCCGGGCAAATAATGCAAGCTGCTGCTGGAAACGAAGGCTATTTCAGGCAAATTCAATCGCACGAATTTTCAAGGGGACGGCGAATTATTCTCCCTCTCCTCGGAGGAGAGGGCCGGGGTGAGGTCGAGTGTTTTAACTAACTTTTCTTTTCAGCCACAGGCTTCATTGGCCTCGTGTAATCCGGTAATGGATGCGGCGCGCGCACCTGCAACTCATTGAAAATCGTGTCGCGGATGCTCTGCGCATTGCGCCGCAAATGCGAATTCCAGAACCGCAGCGTCTTGACGCCGCGTGACTGTAGAAACTGTTCCCGTTCCACGTCATGCTTGCGCTGGTCGGGAAAACCATGATGGCTGCCGTCAATCTCAATATTCAGTTCCGCCTCCTCGCAAAAGAAATCCAGGTAGTAAATACCGAGCGGATGCTGGCGACGGAATTTGTAGCCGATAAAACGCCGGGCACGCAGCCAGCTCCAGACAAGTTTTTCCGCCCACGTTTCTTTTTTGCGAAGCTCACGGGCACGTTCGAAATCGGCCATGATCTGAATTTAGAGAATGGAAACGAGATTGAAAAGTTGGTTATTAGCTCGCCCTCATCCTGGCCTTCTCCCCGGGGAGAAGGAATCACGTTGGCACGCGGCTAGTAAATTCTTACGGCTCAATTGCAATCACCATCAAGCGGCTTTCGTTCACTGACCGCGTCCTAATTGTCAATTGGTTCGGCCCCGCCCCGCTTCGTTTTCAACGCGAGCACCAGCCAGAGCGCGCTCGCCACGAACAACGCCACCGGCAATATCAAAACGGCCTTCTGCAAATTTCCGCCGAATAAATCCGCCAACCGGCCGACGATCATCGGCGACCACATGTCGCCGAAGAGATGGATCGAAAAAATAGAAACGGCCATGGCGCTGGCGCGAAGATTCACCGGCGCGGTTTCCAGAATGAGTGTGTTGACCGGTCCGGTGGACAGGAACAGGAAGAACATCGCCGCCGCCAGAAACGCCATGGACCAAAACGTTGAGCTGGCGAGGAACGCGCCATACGCCAGCGGCACGGACACCAGCACCGAGAGTCCCAGCGTCCACGCGTAGCCGGCGTGATTGCGCTTCTGCCACGCGGTCGCGGCAAATCCGCCGAGCAATGTGCCCACGAGCCCG
>Ga0187851_10002336_pt1 | contig 16962 bp, 14 predicted proteins | sample June2016WEW_6_10_FD_132997 | JGI IMG/M metagenome (GOLD analysis project Ga0187851, IMG submission 132997) | Peatland microbial communities from SPRUCE experiment site at the Marcell Experimental Forest, Minnesota, USA - June2016WEW_6_10 | ecosystem: Environmental > Terrestrial > Soil >...
CGCGTTGCGGTAACAAAATTCATGCGCGAATTCCACTTCCACGGGAATTTGCGCGAGTTCTTCAATCAGATATTCGCCCACCAGCGCCGCGTGCCAGCTCGTGCCGCTGGCGGCAATGACAATGCGTTCGACGGAACGCAATTGTGCCGCCGTCAGGTTCAACCCGCCGAATTTCGCGGTGGCGCCTTCCTTGTCCACGCGGCCGCGCAGCGCGTTTTCCACGGTGCGCGGTTGCTCGAAAATTTCCTTGAGCATGAAGTGCTCGTATTTTCCGCGCACGGCGTCTTCCTGGCTGAATTCGAGGTTGCTGATCTGGACGTTGGCCGTGTCGGCGCCGAGATTAATCACCTCAAAACCATCGGGTGTGATGGTAGCCACGTCATAGTCGTTGAGGTAAACAACTTTTTTCGTGTGCGCGGCCCCGACAAAGGCGTTGGCGTCGCTGGCCAGAAAATTTTCACCCTTGCCGATGCCGATGATGAGCGGCGAACCGCGCCGGGCGCCGATGATGGTATTGGGCTGGTCGGCGCAAACCACGGCCAGGCCGTAGGTGCCGATGACTTCGCGGAGCGCGTCACAAACCGCCAGGGTGAGGGCTTGCGCCCCGGGAGCGCCGGCATCCTGCCGGCGGGTTGGATTATTCCCGCCCGACGAACTCGCCCGCGGGATGCCGGCGCTCCCGGATTTTCGTTTCTCGTAATAATCGCCGATCAAATGCGCGAGCACCTCGGTGTCGGTGTCGGAGCGGAATTTGTGCCCGGCCTTGAGCAGCTTTTCCCGGAGCGCATCGTAATTTTCGATGACGCCGTTGTGAACGATGGCGATTTTGCCGGAGCGATCGAGATGCGGATGGGAATTGCCATCGGATGGCGGCCCATGCGTGGCCCAGCGCGTGTGGGCAATGCCAAGGTTTCCCGCCGCCGGCTCGGATTTCAAGAGGCGCCCGAGGCCCTCGTCAATCCGGCCCTTTTTCTTGCGCAAGAACAGATTGCCATCCTGCACCACGGCAACACCCGCACTGTCGTAACCGCGATACTCCAGCCGCCGCAATCCTTCGAGCAGGATGGGCGAGACTTCTTTTTTACCAACGTATCCGATGATGCCACACATAAAATTTGTAGCGGCGCTCTGTGAGCGCCGGTTTATTTGCGACGGTCATAGACCGCCGCTACAATTCAAAATCCAATCCGCCGCGCCTTGCAAATCGTCCACGACGATCGCGCGCGAAATTGTCTCCGGCGATTCACGTTCGAGTTCCGCGCCATAACCGGTGCGTACCAGTATGCTCTTTTTCACGCCCGCGTTCCAGCCGCATTCCAGATCAATCAGCTTATCACCGATCAAATAGCTTTGCGCGAGGTCCAGGCCGAATTCGTCGCGCGCGTCGAACAGGAATTGCGGCGAGGGTTTGCGGCCACGGCTGGGTTCGCCGGGTTTTTCCGGCGCGATAAAAATTTTCTCAAAGCGCACGCCGCTGCGCGCCAATTCACGGCCAAGATGCTGGTTGACGTTATCCACGTCGGCAAGCGTGAAGTAGCCGCGCCCCACACCGGACTGGTTCGAGACGATGAACAGCCGGAAGCCCGCGTCGCCGAGCCGCTTCAGGCCGGCGGGCGTGGCGGGGAAAATGTTCACGTCCTCCGGCCGGGATAGATAGTTTTTTTCCGCGATAAGCGTGCCATCGCGGTCGAGAAAAATCGCCCGGTTCATTCCGGCAAATTGTGGTTGGAATATGGCAAGAATGGAATTGAATTTTTTGCCGGCCCCGAGCACCCTGTGCTGGTTTCCGTTTTTAAGTCAATTTAACCAACCATCACAACATTCACATGAGCAGAGGCAGATTGGGCATTTTGGTCGGTGGCGGACCGGCGCCGGGCATCAACGGCGTCATCGCGGCGGCCACCATTGAAGGCATCAACCAGGGCTATGAAGTCATCGGTTTTTATGACGGCTTCAAATGGCTCGCGGCGGGCGAGGCGCAGCATTGCCGGCCGCTGACGATCCGCGACGTGAGCGGGATCCATCTCCGCGGCGGCTCGATTCTCGGCACCTCGCGCACCAACCCGACCAAGTCCGAAACCAGCATGCAGAACGTGTTCAAGGTGTTTGAACAACTGGGCATCACCACCTTGGTGACGATTGGCGGCGACGACACGGCGTTTTCCGCCAGCCAGGTGGCCAAGCGCAGCAATGGCAAGATCCATGTCGCCCACGTGCCCAAGACGATTGACAACGACCTGCCGCTCCCCGGATCGACGCCGACGTTCGGTTTTGAAACGGCGCGGCATTATGGCGTGCAACTCGTTCGCAATTTGATGGAAGACGCGCGCACCACCTCGCGCTGGTACATCATCATCAGCATGGGTCGGGCGGCTGGGCATCTGGCGCTCGGCATTGGCAAGGCATCAGCCGCGACGCTTTCCATTATTTCCGAAGAATTCCACGGCCGCCAGGTGACGGTGGACGAAGTGTGCGACATCATCATTGGGTCCATCATCAAGCGCCATGCCGAAGGTTCGGAAAATGGCATTGTCATCCTCGCCGAAGGCCTCATTGAGGCGATGGGCGAACAGGGGCTGGTCAAGTCGCTGCCCGAGGGGCAGCTGGAACGTTTCGGCAAGGTCCTGCGCGATGACCACGGCCACCTGCGGCTCGGTGAAATTGAATTTGGCCGGCTGATGAAGGAGCTGCTGAATCAACGCCTGGAAAAACTCGGGCTTAAAACCACCTTTATTGACAAGGACCTCGGCTACGAACTGCGCTGCGCCGACCCGATACCGTTCGACGCCGAATACACGCGCGACCTCGGTTACGCCGCGGTGAAATTCCTGCGGTCGCCCGAGGCCGAAAAATACGGCGCCATCATCAGCTTCGTGGATGGCAAGATGAATCCGCTGCCGTTTGAGAAAATGCTCGATCCCAAGACCGGCCGGATGCAAAACCGGAAGGTCAACGTGGACGGCGAGGCCTTTGAATGCGCCCGCGCCTACATGATCCGGCTCGAACGCGAGGATTTCGAGAACGCCAAGCAGCTCGCCAAGCTCGCCGCCGTCATCAAACAGACGCCGGAACAATTCAAGGCGCGCTTCGGCTACCTGGTCGGGTTGAAATAAACCCTTCCGGAATCATTTGCGGCGGCGGGAATTCTTCCGCCGCCGTTTTTGTTTTTGAGAACCCGTTCGCGTTCCGCCGCGTCCATCATTAAAGTGGCGCGCGACTTGAATGCGCGCTAGTTTTCCGCATGTTTGTTATTGGACTCGGCACGGCCGCCCCGGCACAACGTTATGCGCAACGCGATTGTTGGGATGTTCTTCGGCAGGCCGGACCCTTCGCGCAACTGGCGCCGCGCTCGCGCGCCATTCTCAAGAAAGTGCTTTGCGGCGACAACGGCATCGCCGCGCGCCATCTCTCGCTCAATCCGCTGACCGAAGTTTTCAATCTCACCCCCGACGTGCTGCAGGCGCGTTTCACCCGACATGCGCCGGCCCTGGCCGCGGAGGCCGCCCAACGCGCGTTGCAGGACGCCGGCTGCGCGCCCGCCGATATTGATGCCGTGCTCATCAGCACCTGTACCGGTTATTTGTGTCCGGGACTGACGAGTTACGTGAGCGAACGGCTCGGGTTGCGCGCGGATGTCTTCGCCCTGGATCTGGTCGGGCAGGGCTGCGGCGCGGCGTTGCCCAATCTGCGCACGGCCGAGGCCCTGCTGGCCGCCCAACGCGCCCAAAAGGTGTTGTCCGTCTGCGTCGAGGTCTGCAGCGCGGCGTTTTATCTGGACGACGACCCGGGCGTGCTCATCAGCGCCTGTTTGTTTGGCGACGGTGCGGGTGCGGCGGTGCTCGCCGCCAAACCCCGATCGAACCAGCGGCGGGTGGCCTGGAAATTCGGTTCAACCTGCCTCGCGCCGGACAAGCGCGATACGCTGCGGTTCGGCCATAAGAACGGCATGTTGCGAAACATGCTGTCCCCGCAGGTCCCGCAAATTGCCGGCGGCGAAGCCGCGAAACTTTTGGCCGAATCCCTGGCCACCGCCGGGGTCCGGCGCGAGCGCGTGGCGGGCTGGGTTTTGCACACCGGCGGACGCGATGTGCTGCTCGCGCTGCGGGACAAGCTCGATTTGACCGAATCCGATGTTCGCCACAGCGCCGCCGTGCTCCGCGAATACGGCAACATCAGCAGCCCCACCGTGTATTTCGTGCTGCAACGCGCCTTGCACGATGCCGTGCCGGCCGGATGGTGGTGGATGTCGTCGTTTGGCGCGGGTTTCAGTTGCCATGGTGCATTGCTGGAAGTCGGATAATCGTTCCCGTCCTCCTGCTCGTTCTCGAAATGAACCGTCTGGTCCAACCTGAATTGCTCGACGAACTGCCGTTCGATGACCCGCGCGCCCGGTGGTCACGCCGCGACTTGCGCCGCGTCAATGCCTGGATGCGCAATGTCTCCATCATGGCCCGGGCGTTGCAAACCGCTGTCACTGGGGCGGCGCCGAAACAAATCATCGATCTGGGTGCGGGCGACGGCCATTTTTTTTTACGCGTCGCAAAAAAAACCTCTTCCCGCTGGCCGGACACGAAAGTGACACTGCTCGACAACCAGAACCTCATCGGGCCGCCAACACTGGCATTGTTCACGCCGCTCGGCTGGCACGCGGAAGCGGTGGCGGCGGACGTTTTTGAATGGCTGCCCACCGTCGAGGGGATGGACGTGGTCGTCGCCAATCTGTTCCTCCATCATTTTGAAGACGCGCAGCTGGTGAAATTATTTCGGGCCGTGGCCGGCCGCGCGCGCCTGTTCGTGGCCATTGAACCGCGCCGCGCGTCCTGGCCGTTGTTTTGCAGCCGGCTGCTATGGGCGATCGGCTGCAATGCCGTGACCCGTCATGACGCGGCCGTGAGCGTGCGCGCGGGATTTTCCGGCAGCGAACTTTCGGCGTTGTGGCCGGCGGACCGGGACTGGCAATTGACCGAGTGCCGCACGGGATTTTTCAGCCACTTATTCGTCGCCCGCCGTACGGATTGAAAACATGGCCGCGAAACCCATCACCATTGTCGGCGGCGGGCTGGCCGGGTTGACCCTCGGCATCGGGCTGCGTCAGCACGGCGTGCCGGTGACCGTGTGGGAAGCCGGTCACTACCCGCGGCATCGGGTTTGCGGCGAATTCATCAGCGGACGCGGCCAGGAAACGCTGTCCCGGCTCGGCCTGTGCGAATTGCTCGAACGCGCGGGCGCCGTGAACGCCGCCAGCGCGGCCTTCTTTTCGGCAACCCAATCGGCCCCGCCCCGGTCCCTGCCCACCCGCGCCCTCTGCCTGTCGCGCTTTACGCTGGACCATGCGCTTGCCGCTGAATTCCGCCGGATCGGCGGTGAATTGCGGGAAGACCAGCGCCGGCGCGAAGGGGATTTCGGCGAAGGCATCGTCCGCGCCACGGGGCGGCGCGCGCAAGCAGGGGAAAACGGTTCGCGCTGGTTCGGCTTGAAGGCGCATGCACGAAATGTGGCCTTGACGGCCGACCTGGAAATGCATGTTTCGCCGCGCGGCTACGTCGGCCTGTGCTGGGTGGATGGCGGCGCGGTGAACGTTTGTGGATTGTTCCGGCGACGGGCGGGTGAGGGGCAGACGCCGCACAACTGGCGCGAATGGCTGTGCGGTCCGGCCGGGTCACCGTTGAACCAACGGCTGGCGGCGGCGGAATTCGACGAGAGTTCGTTTTGTGCGGTGGCCGGGATTTCGTTGCGGCCGCAACGCGCCGCCGCCCGCGCTGAATGTTGCATTGGCGACGCCATCACCATGATTCCGCCCGTGACCGGCAACGGGATGTCCATGGGGTTCGAATCCGCCGGAGTGGCCATTGAACCGCTGGCCGCCTGGAGCCGGGGCGAGGTTCCGTGGGCGCAAGCTCAGCACTTGTTGGCGCGCCGGTGCGACACCGCATTTGCGCGGCGGCTGGCGTGGGCCAAATGGTTGCAACGGATGATGCTTACACCATCGCTCCATGGTGTCCTCGTCCGGTTCATCTCGCGCAGTGATTGGTTCTGGCGGGCGGCCTTTGAACGGACGCGCTGAAATTTTTGTAGCGGCGGTCTGTGACCGCCGGCTAATTTACAAATGCGACGCTCGCAGAGCGCCGCTACAACACAAAAGATGAAACCGCTCCCGGATTGCAGGCTCTACACTTTCGTGGACACGGCCTATTTGTCGGGCCGCGCGCCGGAGATCGTGGCCCAGCAACTCTGCGACGGTGGCAGTGATTTGATCCAGCTCCGCGCCAAAAAATCGACGCCCGCTGAAATCCGGCGCATGGCGGAAAAAATCCTGTCCATCACCCAACGCGCGGACGTGGGCCTCGTGATCAACGACCATGTGGACATCGCCGACGACCTTGATGCGGAACTTTGTCATTTGGGCCAGGAGGATTTTTTTGATTCGGGCCACTTGCAAGTTTCCGAACTCCGAACTCCGAACTCCGAACTCCGAATCGGTTTGTCCACCCATTCGCCAGAGCAGGCGAAGCGCGCCCTGGCAGCCGGACCTGATTACGTTGCGATCGGACCGGTATATGCGACCGGCACCAAACCGACTGCCCGGCCGGTAACACTGGAATACGTCCGCTGGGCGGCCGCGAACGTCTCCATTCCTTGGTTTGCCATTGGCGGCATCACGCTGGAAAATCTCGGCGACGTCCTGGCAGCCGGCGCGCGGCGGGTTTGTGTCGTATCGGCGATTCTCAATGCGCCGGACGTGGCCAAAGCGTGTGCGGAATTTCGCCGGCGGTTGGAATGATTTTGGTCACGGGCTGTTTTGCGGATTGCCGTGCTGTTGCACCAACCAGCGCATGGCCGTGACTTCGCCGTAGATTTTTACCCGCTCCTGGAAACTGACTTTTTCCGCATCCGTCAGTCCGGGTGCGATGGCTTCAAAACTTTTGTCGAGCTGACTCAGCATGGCCTTCTGTTGCCGGAGTTCCTGCAATCTCTGGTCCGGGGTTTCCCCGCCAAGGAAATCATAGCTGGTATTGGGGTCCAGTTGATCGAACATCTTTTCCTCGACGGCCATGCCGACCAGTTGATTGATGATGTAATTGCCGCTGGCTCCGCTGTTGAGCTGGCTTCCCAGCAGCATTCCCATCTGCGCAAGATTCCCGGCGGAACTATTATCGCCGACATTCAACTCCTGCTTTTGCAGGTCCGCCATTTGCGAGGCCAGTTGTTTGAGGGCGGCCAGTTCCGGCTGGGTATCTCCGATCGACCCAGCCACCGCGGTCTGGGTTGAGTCCAGGGCTGATTTCCCCAGAAACAATCCCAATTCCTCCGCGTTCAACTGGGATTCCAGCGTGTAATTTTCAAACTGCGGTTTGCCCGTGGCGGCCACCAGATCCTTGACCGCCGCGTCGGACTGACCGCTTTGGAAATAGGTTTGGGCCGACAGGTAGTTTGCCAGCGAGTTGCTGGGCGACGATGCCTTGAACTGGTCCAGCCACTTGCGGCGGTCCTCGGGGAATACATTACGCGCCAGGACCGCCAGCTCCACCTGCGGGTTGTCGGGGAAGTTGGTGGCCGCCTCCTTCAAATAATTGGTGTTGTTGAGGACATGAAACGCGGCCAGCAGGCTGTCGGCGGAGCGGTGGTGCAACGCCAGCCAGGCCTCAACTTTTTGGGACAAACTTTCCTGGGAACCGGCGTCCCGGGCGGCTGGTTGCGGCTTGGCGGCCAGAATATTGGTGGAGTGATAGGAGAAATCCTCCTGGGGTTCCAGGATGATGCGCGTGAGCTTGTCCTCCTTTTGCGCGTTCAGATTGTAGAAATGCACAATGGTCCACAGGATGACCACCAGCAAGGTCAACGCCAGAAGCCACTTTCGGATCGACGCGCTTTGCATGCAGCCAGGGTAGCCGATTTACCCGCCGCCGTCACACCTTTTTTGAAGCGCCGGAGAACTGAAGTCCCGGCGTTTGCAGGCAATGTTCTGTGATTTCGCCGGGTCCGGTGTGTATAACTTGAGCTTGAAGAAATTATTCGTACGGTTTATATACAAATGGTGGTAATTCAATCAGGAGCCAGATTCCCGCATTGTGCCTCGGACCGGTGGCGGAACTGGTTTTTTTTTCAATTGGTTTGCGGGCTTTGGCTGCTGGCGATTGCCCGGGTTTCCGCCGGAAATTTTTACGCCGGCACCTCGCCGGCCAATGTCCCCTGGCCCGGCGGCCTGGTGCCGTATGAATTCACCAACAGCCTGACCAACACGCAGCCGGTGATCTATCTCGCCGGTCTACGTGAATGGGAACTGGCCGCCAACGTCAAATTCGTTCCGTACACCAATCAATCGCGCTGGGTTCTTTTCACGTACAACACCAACTGGATTGACAACGTCTCCGCCAGCACCAATCCCCAGATCGTAACCATTGCCAGCCTCAGCCGCGCGCAGGTCTGCCACGAGATGGGGCACTCGTTCGGGTTCACCCACGAAAACATCCGGCCCGACCAGACCAATTATTTGACCGTGCTAACCAGCAACGTTGCGCCCGGCTACTTGTCGTTTTTTCAAGTGGATCCCACCAGCGTCACCAATGGCCCGTATGACTTCGAATCGGTGATGCATTTGGGCTGGAATTTTGGCTCGACCAATCCCGTCATACTTGCCACGCAACAGCCCAAGCCGCCCTATTTTCCGCGCTACCAATTTCGCATGGGCAATTACTGTCTCAGCCCGGGCGACCGCGCGGCGCTGGCGTATCTTTACGGTCCGCCGGCCGTGCCGCTCACCAACCTCGTCACCACCACCGCCGATGTCGGCCCCGGCAGTTTGCGCGCGGCGATTTATTACGCGACCGATCATCCCGGCACGACCATCCGGTTCAACATCGCGACCAATGACCCCGGCTACAGCAACGGCGTTTTCAACATCCACCTCACCGGCCTGCTGCCTCCGCTGGTGGCCAGCGGCACGGTGATTGACGGTTCGACCGAGCCGGGTTTTGCGGGCAAACCGCTCATCTTCGTGGACGGTTCGCAGATGATTCCCGAAGCCTACGCGCCCGGCAGCGCCACGGGCCTGCTCATTTACTCATCGGACAACCAGATCAAAAACCTTTCCTTCTCCGGCTTCAACTGGAACGGCCTGACGCTGCTTTATCCCGATGCGACCAACAACACCATTTCCGGCTGCTGGTTTGGGCTCGATTTCACCGGCACTCACGCCGCGCCGAACGCGTATCAGGGAATTTTAATCGCCGCCGGCGCGAGCGGAAACCTCATCGGCAGCACGAATCCCGACGGGTCGGGACGCAATGTCCTCTCCGGCAATGCGCAATACGGCATCTTCATCACCGACTCGAACACGACCGGCAATGTGGTGCTCGGCAACTATATCGGCACCGATTTTTCCGGCAGCAATGCGCTGGCCAATGGGTTGAGCGGGATACTCATCGGCAACGGCTCCAGCAGCAACACCGTGGGCAGCACCAATCCGGTGGGACGAAACATTATTTCCGGCAACACCCAGTACGGCATTTACCTGACCAATACGACGGGCAACGTCATTTCGGGAAATTACCTCGGTATGAACGCCACCGGCATCGCTGCTCTCGCCAACCAAAAGAGCGGCATCGCCCTCTTTGGCGGCAGCCAAAACCTCATTGGCGGTACCGGCGCCGGTGCGGGCAATGTTCTTTCCGGCAATGGTGAATATGGCATCGACATCGGCAATCCCGTGGCCACGGGAAATCTTGTTCAAGGCAATCTCATCGGCCTGGATGCCACCGGCACCAACGGCATCGGCAACGGCATTGGCTATGGCGGCCTGATCCTGGAAGGCGGCGCGACCAACAATACCGTCGGCGGAACGGTCCCCGGCGCGCGGAACGTCATTTCCGGCAACAACCCCGCCGGGGTTTTCTTTAATGGCGCCAACACCAGCGGCAACCTTGTCGAGGGAAATTACGTTGGCACCGACGGCACCGGCACCAATGCCGTTCCCAACACCCTCGCCGGCATTTACCTGCCGTTTGGCACCGCCGGGAATGTCATCGGCGGCACCGTCGCCGGCGCGCGCAATGTCATTTCCGGCAACGGCAGCTACGGCGTTTACCTGGCCAGCCCGGCCACCAGCGGCAATGTGGTGGAGGGGAATTACATCGGCATCAGCCCGGATGGCACACAGGTCGTGGGCAGCACCTTCGCGGGCATCATCATCTTTGCCGGCGCGAACAGCAACCTCATCGGCGGCGCGGTCACGGGAGCGGGCAATGTCATTTCCGGCTTCTTCGGCTACGGCGTCTATATCGACAATGTCGGCACCAGCGGAAATTGGATTGAAGGCAACGATATCGGGACGGACGCCACCGGCACCAATGCGTTGCCGAATTCCACCGGCCTCATCATTTTTGGCGGCACCACCAATAACATCATCGGGCTCAAACCCGACGGCTCCGGCAGTGGCAACCAGATTGCCTTCAATTATGGGGATGGCGTTTTGGTTGGTGATACCAACACGGCGGGAATCGGCATCCGCGGCAATTCCATCTTCGGCAACGGCGGCCTGGGCATTGATCTGGTGAACGGCGGCAATAATCTCCAAAGTTTCCCGGTCATCACCAACGCCGTTGGCTACGCGACCAGCACGATCGTTTCCGGCACGCTGCACAGCCTGACCAATGCTGCATTCCTCATTGATGTCTATCATAACCCCGCCGCCAATCCCACCGAAGGCGAGTTTTACGCCGGCACCGTCAATGTGACGACCGATGGTTCCGGTAACGCCTCGTTCGCGCTGACCAACAACACCGGAAATTATGCGGGACAATACGTCACCGCGACCGCGACATCGGCCACCGGCGACACCAGTGAATTCAGCGCCGGCCTGCTTGCCTTCAACGGCCCGGCCGCGCAGTTTACCGGTCCGTTTCTATTGGGTGCCGGCGGTTTCGCTTTCTCCCTGACCTTGCAGACCAATTTCAGCTATCATATCCAGGCCGCCACCAACCTGGTCGCACCCGTGACATGGACGGACCTGACCAACTTCACCGCCACCCATTCGCTGTTCCCGTTTACCGATCACTCGGCCACCAATCTTCGCGTGCGCTTCTACCGCGTCGTGTCACCTTGATTTCGCCGAAGTCGATTTTTGAGCCGTGGCACATTTCGCAACTTTGGGTGGGGCGAACCGCTGTCGCTGTACTTTGACGCACTGGGGCCGGCTCGCCGGTAGCCCCGCCCCGCCTGGCTGTGCCACCACCGAACGTTAGGCAGTGTCCGTATTTGAACCCGATGGCATTGCAAGTGCTTGATGATTTGGTCACAATCGAAAAATGAAGACGCACACCTTTGCCATTTTGGTTTTGTTTTGCGTTGTCCTCCGGGCCGTGTCGGCGCCGGATGACAAAACGGTGTTCAATGTTCGCGCCTATGGCGCCGTAGGCGACGGAACGAACCTGGACAGTCCGGCGATCAACCAGGCGATCCTGGCGGCGTCCGCTTCCGGTGGCGGCACGGTTTTGGTTCCGGCGGGCACTTATCTGTGCGGCAGCATCCGCCTGACCAATAACATTCATTTGGACGTGGACGCCGGCGCGGTCCTGCTCGGCGCGCCGCAGGCGATGAATGCCTACGATTCGACGGAAGCGTGGCCGGGTCAGGCGTATCAGGACGGCGGACACACGTATTTTCATAACAGCCTCATCTGGGGCGAAAATCTCACCAACGTTTCCATCACCGGCACCGGCATGATTAACGGCGGCGGGCTCGTGCGTAGCGACGGGTTGCTCGATCAGATGTGCGGGTTTTCGAGCTGGAGTCCGACCAACCGCACCCCGCCACTGGAAATGAATGCTCCGCCCGCGCGGCTGGGCAACAAGGCCATCGCGCTCAAACTGTGCCGCAACGTGCTGTTGCGCGACATCACGATTTTTCACGGCGGCCACTTTGCCATCCTGGTCACGGGCTGTAACAACCTGACCGTGGACAACGTGACGATCGACACCGACCGGGACGGCATCGACCTTGATTGTTGCTGCAATACGACGGTTTCCAATTGCCGGATCAATTCGCCGGACGACGATGGGTTGTGCCCCAAGAGCAGTTTTGCGCTCGGCCGGAACGTCATCACGGAGAATCTGACGATTGCGAATTGCCAGGTCTCCGGATTTCAGGAAGGCACGCTGCTCGACGGCACGATGAAACCGGGCCACGGTACGGGCCGGATCAAATTCGGGACCGAGGCCAACGGCGGTTTCCGCAATGTGACCATCGCCAATTGCACCTTTCGCGACTGCTGCGGTCTGGCGCTGGAGGAGGTGGACGGCGGCACCATGGAAAACATTTCCATCAACAATATTTCAATGATGGACGTCGTCGGGTACCCCATTTACATCACCACCGGCCGGCGTAATCGCGGTCCGGACGTGACGTCGCCGAGCCGGGTGGCAAACATCTTCATTTCCAATGTGGTCGCCACCGGCATCGATCCGATGAGCGGCATTCAACTGGACGGCATGCCCAAGCAACCGCTGGAGAATATCCGCCTGGAAAACATTCATCTGATGTTCAAGGGCGGCGGGAACAAGTCGGATGCGCTGCTACTGCCCCGGGAACTGGACACGGGTTATCCGGAACCGTCCCGGCTCGGAACCATGCCCGCCTACGGGCTGTATGCGCGGCACGTGCACGGGCTGGAACTGGCCAACATTACCGTGGATTTCGAGAAGTTCGATTCGCGCCCGCCAATGGCCTGTTTCGATGTGGACGGTCTGGAGATCGACAATTTCAAAGGCCAGGTCATGCGCGGGGTGCCGCCGGCCAAATTCGTCGAGATCAACAATGTGGTGATCCGGAATTCACCGATTTTCGACAGCATGACCGAGAACACGCCCTCGCAATAAAAAATTGGCGCAAACGGGTGCGCCAATTTGGTGGAAATCCGTTGCGGGAAGCGCCCGGGTCCGGTTAACGAATGGACAGGGCGATGTCGATTTGATTGATGGCTTCGGTGATGTGCTTGCTGATGCGCGGTTGATCTCTGACTTCGGCCGCGCCGAGCACGGTTTCGAGCAACCCCCGGGCTTCACGCAGTTTGTCGTCCGAGAGCACCTGTTGTTGCCGGTCTTTGGCTCCGCCGACCAGATCCATGCCCAGCAACTTTCCCGCCGACTCGATCTGGTGCATGGCCCGCACGCGATGGCCTTTGTAATCGTGATCGCCGGTGGCCAGGATGAGATAGGCGCCGGTCAGCGCCTGGGCTTCCGAAAAGCCGACGACCTGGGCGACGGGGAATTGATTCTGGCTGGTCACGGAGTCGTTCAAGGTTTGCGGCGTGGCCGCGCGCAGGTTGATGCCGCAGACCAGGACCGTGGTTAAAACCGCGGATTTCGCGGCTGTGTTCAGATGTTTGGTATTCATGTTGCCGTACTTGACGGAGCGGGAGGGCCGGAAGTTACAAGTCAATGTGAACCGTGGAATTGCGGGGAGCTTTTTTAAAGCCCGTAGGGCTGGCAGCTTTTTGGAACAACCATTCATTAACGACCAAAGCTCCGTCAGGAGCGACATCGTCGGAATATGCCGCCCCGACGGGGCTGGATCTTGGATTGGGTTGTGGTACTGCAAAGATGCCGCGCCTATGGCGTTGCGGGGCTTCATAGAGAAGCGCACATCTTCAAAAATTCCTTCTCATCGATAATCCTGATGCCCAATTCCCGCGCCTTGTCCAGTTTGGAGCCGGCTTCTTCACCGGCCAGAACAAAATCCGTTTTCTTGCTGACGCTGCCGGTTGCCTTGCCGCCGAGGGATTCAATCTTTGCCTTGGCTTCCTCGCGCGTCAGCGTCGGCAGCGTGCCGGTCAGCACAAACGTTTTCCCGGAAAAAACCGGAGCGCGGAGCATTGCTCCGCCAGTTGCGCTGTCGGTCCCGGACACGCGGAGCAATGCTCCGCGCTCCGGTTTGATTTTTAATTCGCGGATGCGGGCCAGGACTTTTTTACCGGCGGGCGACGCGAAATAATCCAGTACGCTTGCCGCCGCTACCGGTCCAACCTCCGGCATCCGAGCTTTCCAGCCGCCAGCCGCCAGCCGTGATTCGATTTCTGCAATCTCCGCCTTGAGCGCAGCGTCACGCTGTTCGCGTGCAGCTTTTTCGGCGTCGTTCTTCGGTGGATTTTTGCGCGAGCGCGGACTGATTTCCGCGCGTTCGGTTTCCTTCGCGCCGAGGTCGCGGATGTCGCGCAGAATTTCCGAACCATTCAGTGCATCCAGCGATTCGTGCGTGGCGGCGAGTTGCTTGGCGGTGGCTTCGCCCACGTCGGCGATCGCCAACGCCTGAATCCAGCGGGAGAGCGGCGCGGTTTTGGCGCGTTGCAATGCCTCCAGAACCTTGGTTGCGTTTTTCTCGCCGAATACGCGCGGTTCGTCGTCCGTGCCCAGATTCAGTTTACCCAACTGCTCCAGTTTCAGGTTGAACAGGTCGAGCGGTTCCCTGACGACGCCGCGCTCGATGAGCTTCTCGGCGACGATGCCGCCAAGTGATTCAATGTCGAGCGCCTTGCGCTGGGCGAAATATTCAACGCGCCGGGTCTGTTGCGCCGGACAGCCGGCCACATTCTGACAGCGCCAGGCGACTTCTTCCTTGTCTTCGGTAGGGACGCGCTGCCGTGCGTCCGGGCCGAGCGGCAGCTCGGCCCTACCAGTTTTTATTTTGTCCTTGGCAATATGGCCGCCGCAGACCGGACATTTGCCGCCGACATGCTTGAACAGATCAAATTCCTTTGCGCCGGGCGGGCGTTTGGTTTTCACCACCTCGAAAATTTCCGGGATCACCATGCCGGCCTTGCGGACGACCACCGTGTCGCCGATGCGGATGTCTTTACGCCGGATTTCGTCCTCGTTATGAAGCGTGGCGCGCGAGATGGTGGAACCTTGGACAAAAACGGGTTCGAGTTCGGCCACGGGCGTGAGCACGCCGGTGCGGCCGACCTGGACCGTGATGGCCTTGAGCACGGTTTCGGCGGGCGTAATCCACGGGACGGGTTTATGGACAATGGCATAACCCGGCGCACGGCTGCGACCGGGAATGCGCGGCCAGTCGGCGAGCGTATTCACCTTGAGCACGATGCCATCAATCTCGTAGGGCAATTGTCGGCGCAGGTCTTTGTTCTCATTGTATTGCGCGACAACTTTCTCCCGGTAAATTTTCAGAATCTCGTCAATGCCCTCACAAACCCACCAGAGCTTTTGTGTGGGCAGGCCGAATCGGGCGAGGGCTTCGAGCATCTCGGAATGTTTCTTGAACTCGATGCCTTCGAGTGCGCCGGTGGCGTAAAACACGGCGCGGATGGGGCGTTGCGCGACGAGGCGTGGATCCAGTTGCTTGAGCGTGCCGGCGGTGGCGTTGCGGGCGTTGGGAAACGGCTTTTCGCCGGCAGCGGCCAATCGGGCATTGATGGCTTCAAATTCCTTCGTGGCCATGTACGCTTCGCCGCGCACCTCCAGCAGCGCCGGCGGGTTTTTCATTTTCAATTCCAACGGAATGGCGCGAACGGTTTTGAGATTGGTGGTGATGTCGTCGCCTTCCGTACCGTCTCCCCGCGTGACGCCCAGCGCCAGCTTGCCATGGCGGTAATGAACACTGATGGACACGCCATCCACCTTCGGCTCCATGACATATTCCACGTGGTCACGTCCGAGGTGCTTGCGAATCGTTGTGTCCCAGGCGCGCAGTTCGGCGAGGGTGTTTTCGTCCTGCGCACGGTTGCGCTGGTCGCGGTCGGGTTCCTCGTCCTTGGTGGGGTGTTCCGCGGCCTCAACCTTGTCGAGCGAGAGCATCGGCACGAGATGTTTGACCCGGGCAAAACTTTCACTGGGGGCGCCGCCGACACGTTGCGTGGGCGATTCGGGCGTGATGAGGTCGGGAAATTGTTTTTCCAAATCCTGCAATTCCTTGAACAGCTGGTCGTATTCCCGGTCGGTGATGAGTTGACGGCCATCGACGTAATAGGCGTGGTCGTGCCGGCGGATTTCGTCGGCGATTCGGTCGTGCCGGGCTTTGTCGTCGCGGAGCGTCATCGCGGGAATGATTATCGGATGCCTGGCCAAAGAAAATCCTTTTTGGATTTGTCAGACGTCGGCTTTCAAGGACTTGTGGGTTCTGCGTGGATTCTGGCGGCAATCCAGCACCCGGTAAAGGACAACCACGTTTCCCGTTTCAATCTGGTAGTAAATGGCGCAGGGAAAGCGTTTGGACAGCAACCGATGAAAGCCATAAACCCGCCGGTGAACCCCGGCATAGAGCGCCAACGAATCGATGTCCGAGAAAAGCGAATTGAGATAATATTCCCCGATGCCCTCTCCTTGCCGCTCGTAAAAATCCCGCCCTTCCGCCAGGTCATTGAAGGCGGACGTCAGGAGGCGGATTTTCATGCCTTACCCTTCCGTAATTTCGTCTTGGCCTGGTTCCAGTCCAGAAGTGTTTCTTTGCCACGTGCCCGACGTTCAGATGTTTCATGCAAGGCCTCGGCGTGCCAGGCCGGAGATTCAAACTCAGTGTCATCCCGGCTCAGGTCCGCCCACAAGGTTTCCATGAGCTTAAGTTTTTCGCGCCGGGGCAGCTTTTGGATTTCAAGCGTGCTCATGCCACAAACATGAAATGACCCGTCCGAAAATGCAAATGCTCTTTGGGCGGGATAGTATGGGCTTTGGCGTCGCGGAGCGTCATCGCGGGAATGTTGCAACGAGGCCCCGCCTCAAGGACAGTTTTTTCGTGAGGCTGCAGGCGGCCTTTTCAGGCCCTGCGACCGTTTTCGAAGCGACCGACTGGCAAACCGGCGCCGGTCAATGGGTCAGCGGATAGATCAGCCCCGCGACGCACACCAGGAAACAGACGAGAATCACGGCAATGACGGTGCGGTCGAGCGGGCCGAACCTCGGCTCTTCGGAACGGTTGGCAGGAACGATGGCGGTACGTACGACATTACCGCTTTCGCTC
>Ga0187851_10002337_pt1 | contig 16962 bp, 9 predicted proteins | sample June2016WEW_6_10_FD_132997 | JGI IMG/M metagenome (GOLD analysis project Ga0187851, IMG submission 132997) | Peatland microbial communities from SPRUCE experiment site at the Marcell Experimental Forest, Minnesota, USA - June2016WEW_6_10 | ecosystem: Environmental > Terrestrial > Soil > Wetlands...
GTCTCAACCGCATGCCCTATCGTATGCCCTAGGTTTAGTATCCTTCTTATGCCTTTCTCGTTTGGGTCTGCCTCTACAACATTTCCTTTAATCCTGCAGTTTGTCTCTGCAAGGTTTAACAATGCATCATCGCCCATTCTTAAGATTTTTGCGGTGTTTTGCTCAAGGTAGCCAAAGAAATTTGAATCTTGTATCACCCCGTGTTTGACTGTTTCTGCTAATCCTGAGAAGTAGTCTATTGGGGCCAGCGTCCTTAGCGTAAGCGGGTCTATATAGACTATATTTGGTTGTTTGAACGCGCCAAATAGGTTTTTGCCGTATTCGGTGTCAACTCCGGTTTTCCCTCCGATTGACGAATCCGCTTGTGCAATAAGTGTAGTTGGTATTTGTACCAATGGAACGCCCCGATTAAAGGATGCTGCGATAAATCCCGCCATATCCCCGACAACGCCTCCGCCCAATGCGATTACTGTCGTGTCTCTTCCAAAGCCATCTGATGACATTCCACCTACAAGGTCTTCGCAGATTCTGAGCCTCTTTTGTTGCTCTCCTTCAGAAAAAACGTATCTTCCGACCATGAATCCTGCATTCTCAATCCAATATTCAAGTGCTCCGCCATATCTTGCAGAGACATTTGTGTCGGTTATGATTGCAAACCTCTCCCCCAAATTCCTTTCTTTTAGGTCTTGTGGTATCCTGTTTAGGATGCCGTTTTCGATTATAATTGGATAGGATTGGTCTTCTTTGCGCATTAAGTTTACTCTTATTGTTGTTCTTCGGATTCGTTCACTCTCATCTGATTTTGTCAATTCAACCATTGCAATCAAGATTTCTCTATTTATTTAGATATATAATTGTTTGGAAAAGTTAAACCAATTAGAGATAACTATTATTCGATCTGCTTGAAAATCCTCTCTGCAATTTCCCTGCCGAGTATAGTCCTTACCTTGTCCCTGTTCTTTTCGATGTCCGCTACTTTTTCTATTCCGTTGCTGAACAGCATCCTGGCCCTCATTCTTCCTATCTGTTCAAGCCTTACCAGATCAAGCAATTCCTCCTTTATCCCGTACCGCAGCCTCACCCTTGTCTGTATCAATCTGTTCTGCGGCTTCTTCAGTATCCTTGCCAGCTCTGCTGCAGCATATATCAGCCAGTCCGCGTTCGTCAGCTTTGCGTACACCGCCCCAGGCGTCGAGGCGTATTTCTTCACGATCTCCGGCTCCTTCTGCTCCTCGATCCAGTCATGCAGCATGAGTGCTGTGCTGAATGCCCTTACCGGATAATATTCATTGCTCATCCTGTAGTAATCCCCCGAGGTCGTGCTTGTGTTTGTCATGAACTGGTATGCCGCGTACGCCTCCTCCGCCTCCCTTGTCGCTTTCATGTACGGCCTCATCTCGAGGGTGTTTGCGACCATGTACAGCGTGCCTATTGTATCCAGCTCGTGGCCCAGCGAATCCACCATCCATTTCGCCGACAGCGGGTCTATGTACAGCTCGCTCACCCTCTTGCCCAGCTTTGTCGGCCTGTATTCCCTGTTGCTCGACTCAACGAATTCCCACTCCTCCAGCTCGCCCAGGATCTCCTCTATTATGTTGTTTATGTGGCGCTGGTTTCCGTACTGGTGGCTGTAGAAGCTCTTTGACATGAAATTCTGCATCTCCTTTTCGTTGTTTAAGAAGTTCTCCGCTATGAATGCGAGTATGTGGGTTCTCAGAACAGGCACCACCCCTAACGCGGAATCTATCGGATCTGGCGCGGACTCTATGTACTTTGCAAGTTCCTTCACCTTTTCCATGTTGTTCGCGGTCAGCAGCGCCCTGCCCTCCTTGTCGTACTTGGGCCTTCCCGCCCTTCCGAACAGCTGTGTTATCTCGTTTATGCCCAACCTTTCGCTATAGCCGCCGTCGTACCTGCTTGTGTCCCTTATCAATACCGTGTGCGCCGGCATATTCACGCCAAAACCAAGAGTGGTTGTCGAGCATATCGCCTTTATCCTTCCGGCCTTGAATGCATTCTCTATCAATGCACGCTGCTGGTTGAGCAGGCCAGAGTGGTGGAACGCAACTCCGCTGCTCACAAAGCCTGACAGTTTGATGCACTGCTCAGTCGGCCTGTCCAGCACGTTGAGCACCTGCGCGCTTATGTTTTCCAGTTCCATTATGTCCTCTCTTGACAGCCTGCTCTTCACATGCTGGGCCAGCTTTGCGGCTCCCAGCTCGGTGTTCCTCTTTGTCGAATAGAAGATCAGCATCTGCTTGTGCTGCTCCAGCGTGTCCTCCAGCAATCTTATCTCAGGTATCTTGCTGCCGCCCTGCAGCTTAGCCTCAACTATCTTGCCGTCCTCCCTGTAGTAGGCGTTCTCCCCATGCAGCACGCCCTTCTTCAGCTTTACCGGCCTGTATTCGCTCTGCACCAGCTCAGCCTTTGCCCACTGCGCTATCTCCTCCGGATTGCCTATCGTCGCGCTCAGCGCTATCATCTGCGCGTCCGACATCATTGAAAGCTTTGTCATGAGTAGCTCGAGCGTAGGCCCCCTTGACACATCGCCCAGCATATGCACCTCGTCAAACACTATGCATCCTACGCTCTGCAGCCAGTCGACCCCGTGGCGCAGCAGGCTGTCGAACTTCTCCGTCGAGAAGAATATCATCTTGTACTCCCTGAGCCAGAGATCGTTTGCATCAAGGTCGCCTATCGATATGGCTGCGCTTATGTACGGATATGCCTCCTTAAACTCGTTGTACTTCTCAGTCGCGAGCGCGCGCATAGGCGCGATGTATATCGCCTTGCGTCCCCTTGACAGTATCGCATTCACGCATGCGATTTCGGCGATCAGCGTCTTGCCGCTGGCAGTCGGGCTCGCTACCACCAGGTTCTTCCGCTCGATAAGGCCCTTCCTTACCGCATCCTCCTGCGGCGGCGTCAGGTTCTCTATTCCCCTATCGGAGATCGATTCCAGGATTTCGCTCGGCAGCTTGCCCTTTAAATCGTGGACATTCATAGTATTATTATGCAGAAAATCTATTTTAATTAGTTCCAAGCGCCTGTTTCGCCCAAACGCGACTAAATGGCAGCTGGATTTATCCTTTTATTGTTTTCTTTAGAATATAACTAGATTTGATGGGTGCAGACCGCAAGAGTTGGGGGGCTCAGGTAGCATTTGAATTCCTCATCGTGTACTCCTTTGTGCTGATAATATTCATATTGCTGTTCGCAGTCATCGCGACGCAGAGGGCCGCGATCCTTGGGCAGGAGCAGTACTCGCTGCTGCAGATACAGAGCCAGAACATTGCAGGGTACATAGACCAGGCTGTGATTGCAGGCACTGGGTATTCCGCAACCGTTCCTCTTGCCGCAGGGTTTTCAAGCAGCAACTACAACCTTTCCGTATCCAGCACCGGCGTCATCATAACCAAGACAACGGTCGGCACGCAGACAATATCAACTTACGCATTCAGCGACGCAAAGAGCATGGTGGTCAACGGCACGCTAAGGACTAGCGCGAACAGCATAAACATATACCAGGTCCCGACATACAGAGGTTCAATCACCATATCAAACCTCGAGGGCACGATATACATAGACACCACCCCTCCACCAATATCATCGATCGCAGAAGGCGCTGTGTTGACCCAGCCGGCGAACGTCAAGACGATGCTATTCGATAACGTGGTCAAGAAGGATTATGTTGCAATAAACAATTCTAACATGCTTGCTTCTGGAAGCCCCCAGTCGGTGTACTTCTGGGTTTATGCAGACGGCTGTGGCACGATTTTGCGTAAGCCCGATTCAATCCAATTGACAATAGACGTGGTATCCTCCTGTTCGCCTGGCTACCATACAGATACAGTCTACTTCAATTACAGCAACACGCTTGGCAGGCATACCCTGGCGGCGAATATTCCCTCAATGAGCTGGATAAACATTGTTGCAACATACTCAACCGCAAACGGAATGGCTGTTTATATCAACGGAACTGCGGTTACACCTGCAGCTGTTTCCGGAAGCGGGCCTATCTCCCCAACGAGCAACATACTTGTCGGGAACGGCGATGCGCTTTTCAACGGCTCAATCGCTAACCTGCAGATATACAACGGCATACTTAGCACGGCGCAGGTATCTAGGCTCTACATCAGCGGCATCGGAGGCATGCCGATAAACTCAAGCCTGATCGGATGGTGGCCCCTCAATGGCAACGCGAACGACTACAGCGGATTTGGCAACTACGGGATTACATCCAACAGTCCCAAATATACAAGCGTGGTGCAGCTTAACGCCCGTGTCTATTCCCAATCAGAGAACTTTCTGGCAAACGTGCTTGTCGGGTTTGTAGGCAGCGGCGGCTACATGAGCGGCAATAGCGCATATTCGTCCGCATACACTAATGCTGGTGGAACTTCAACCGCGTTTGTCACATATTCCGGCACATATGGCTCCGGAAATGTGATCGGCGACCTATTCAAGGGTAACGAAAGCAAGGTCATAGGATTGTGGCCTCTTGACACCGGTTATGGATCGAACGTCATCGACCTGAGCCAGGGAAGGGATCCTGGAAACTTCGTAGGGGGCAACTGGAAGCAGTATGTTAACCAGACCAATTTCATTGCGCCAGATTATCCACCATGCGCATCAGGAGCAGGCTGCGCTGGAGCGCATGCATGGGTTATCTCTGTGCAAACAGCTAGGCAGTCACTTTTCAGCGTAATAAACAACGACACAGTCACTGCGACCGCATGGGTGTATCCTATTGCGGGAGGGCAGTCTGACCAAGGAATTATCGGCGACTGGAGTAGCAACAACGGATTCCAGCTAGATGCCCGCACATGCCCTACTTTCTACGTTGGCAGTAACAGCCTCAGTGTGCCGTGCGGCGATCTGCCCAACAATAACTGGACGATGGTCGCGGCGGAATACAACGGCAATACCGGTGCGGCTACTGTTTATGCAAACGGCATTGCAGTTGCAAGCGCGATGCTTGCCAGGAACCTGTCACTTGGGTCAAGCAACACCCCTTACCAAATAGGCTTTGATACGAAGAACCCTAGCCCCATATCCAATTTCGACGGGATTATAAGCAACGTGCAGCTCTACGACCTTTACCTATCGCCGCAGCAGATAAGCGCGCTCTACGGCTCGGGGCTCGCCACTGTGCCGCTGGGCAACGCAGGCCTGGTAGCATGGTGGCCCATGATAAACAACCCGGTTTCCAATACTGTCATAGACTACTCTTCCAACAACAATACGGGCACGCAGAACAGCACGGCGACATGCCCACCTGGGCACAGGGGATTGTGCACCAATGAGATCACTTACATAAACGCCGCCTACAACAGCACCGGCCAGCAGGCAGGCCCTGGCTATGCAACATTCAACGGATTCTCGTATGTGAAGATCCCATACACCAGCAGGCTGGCTTCGGTGGGCAACAGCCTTACAGTAAGCTTCTGGTTCGCGAGCTTCAACAGGTACAGCTCAAACAACCTTTACCAGTCGCTGCTTAGCATTGAAACTTCTTCGGGAGGTACGGGCAATTACCTCAACCTGAGCCTTTGTGGCACTGGTTCATCGTGCTCCCCCACCGGCGTCACCGGCTACTTCGGCAACAACATCAAGACAGGCGCCAGCCTTCACTTCAGCAAGAACACATGGTACAGCGTGACCGAAACATTCAGCTCCAGCGCCTGGGCATTGTACATTGATGGAAGCATGGCAAACAGCGGCAGCTACTCGAGCTTCACTTCGTCCCCGCCCACCTCAGATTACATTTATTTAGGATCAGGGCCCGGCACCTCAAACTTCATCGGCCAGATGGCCGACTTCCAGGTATACAATTCAGCGCTTACCCCGCAGCAGGCCGAGCAGCTTTACCTGCAGGGGCTTCCAGCGCAGTACGCGCTCAACATATCGGTTGGTTGAATGATGATTATGAAAGCGCAATTCTGGAGCTTTGACGTCGTGTTCGCGATAATCATATTCAGCTTTGCGATAACCATACTCGCCTTCACATGGTTCAACATAAGCAACCAGCTCTCCTTAAGCTACGGGAGCGGGTCCGAGATAATGCAGTTGCAGCTGCAATCCGTGATGCAGAACATCATGTCGCCAGGCATCCCAAGCAACTGGCAGAGCGGCATAAACGCGACAAACCAGTCGACATGGAGCGGGGTGCTTGTAGGGCTCGGCAGCTCGCAGGGCAGCTATTCCCTCTCACCATCAAAGATATATTCGCTGATTTCAGTTGCGAACTACAACGCGTCTGACTACCAGGCCACAAAACAGATGCTAGGTACAGGCTTCGACTACTACATAACAATAGAGAGCACATCAAATTTGGGTGGAGGGATAGACATAAACATAGGAAGCAACCCCGCTACCAACGGCGCCCTGACTGAATATGTCGACAAGGAATACGCGAACCTGAACGGCGTGCCTGTTGTTGTGCAGGTGGCGCTGTGGACAAATACAACGATAGCGACGAGCTGATGCAATGAATGCCAATAGAAAAATCAAGGGATTCGTATTCACGCTGGATGCAGTATTCGCGCTAGTTGTCGCTGCCATAGGTACGTCCATACTGCTTTATGTTGATTTTACAGGAGTAGGCGCATATGGGATCGCAGCAGGGCAGGCTCCTGCGATACTGCAGACGCTTCTCAGGACAAGCCTGACTTCTGCCTCTTCCGGATCCGTATTTGCCAATTACCTTTCGGCGTCCGCATATGCGGCTGTATTTCCATGGAGGCAGGCCGCACATGACGGCTCGCTGAGTTCAGGCACCGGCTATTCGCTGCAATCGCCCTATCTGCTCTACACATTCAGCGTTCCACCAGGCCAATTGGTACTGCCTGCGGCTTCGGCAGACAGCGGCGTGGTCGCGATTGCTGCTGCAAACATCCTTTACGTCATAAATGCAACGACAGGAGTGCAGCAGTTCAGCTTCGGTGCCGGGACAGGCACGCCCTCAAACATCGTTAGTTCGACTGCGATCTACAGGAACGTGGTATACTACGCCAACGTGAACAATGTCATTAGGGGGATAAGCATAAGCAATGGCTCGCTCAAATGGAGCTTCAATGCAAGCAACTCCATAACGACCCCGATTGAGGTACTGAACAACTACATCTCTTTCGGGACATCCAACGGATTCTACCTGCTTAATCCTGTTAGCGGAGCATTGGTGTCGTTTGCGCCGCTCGGCCTGCAGGCTCAGATGCCGACCTACGAATACGGCGAGTACATAATCCCGACCGCATCCCAGACAAAGCAGAACTACCTTTATTCCTATTCCCTTTTCGGCGGCACTCTTGCAAGTGTGTGGAACGCGCCCCTCACCTCGAACAGTGGATCCAACTCTGTGATCACCACGAACCCAAGCTCGATAAACAATACAGTTGCTGTCGGCAGCGGCAACTATCTTTACATTTTCAGCCTTGGGGGCAGCAAGGTTTACTCTAGCAACGATTTGCACTCAAGAGCCCTGGGCATCGGAGGATACGGGAACAACTACTATGTCCAGACCGTAAATGGATTATATTCATTTACTACAACAGGCAACTCGGTCTTTGCAAACAATACTGTGGTGAATTCCCAGAATTCCATCCCATCCATAGGCCTGTCCACTGTCTACGCCTCTATAAACGCCAACATGGTGGTTGCATACAACTGGACCACTGCCTCGTACATCTTCAACATAAGCATGCCGTCGAATTACATCTACAGCAGCTACTCCAATCCGACGCTGGCATACGGCAACATGTACGTGCCAAGCGGCAACACTCTCTACGCCTTCGGAACATACAAGCCGCAGCCCGGAGACAGCCTGCTCCAGGCAATTGCAGGCATGTACCTCAACGGGCAGGGCGGCTATGCTGGCCTTCTTTTGCAGAGCATATACAATTCCAGCAACATTGGGATTTTTATAAACAGCACGCAGAGGGGCAGCGCCTATGCTCCGAGCCTGTCTGTCGCGACATTTAATTCGATTGCAAAAAGCTACATTAGGCAGTCGACAGGCTGGCACTGGATGAGCAATTCGAAACAGAATTTCAGCATGTCGCTATGGCTGAACACGACGTCAAGCAATGAGATAGTGCTGCAGGAGATGCCGACAGGCACCAGCTTCATAGAGATCGCCAATGACATTGCCTATGCGCGTGTTGGAGGGATGAGCTGCGTAAGGCTTGGCAGCATAAGCCTTAACAAATGGACAAACATAGCCTTCGCATACAGCGGCAACAGCAACACGCTGACAGGCTACATTAACGGCATTGCAACCAACTCGATGAGCATGGCGAGCAACAGGGTCGTGAGCTCGAACTCGTATGTGTATTATCTGCTTGGCGCGGCCGGCACTAGCAGCTGCGGCTCAGGAGGCGGCAGCTACAACGGCATGATGCTCGACTACCAGGCATACAACACGACACTTGGTGCGCAGCAGGTTAGTTCGTTGTACAGTGCGGGCGCATTCGCACAGCCTATCGGAAATGCGGGTGAGGTGCTGTGGATGCCGTTGGTCGGGAATCCGAATGATTACTCTGGAGGATTTGACTTTGGAATACCCTACAGCATGAATTACGGAGCGGGCGGATACATGCCGCAAAGCCTGCTGAATTCATATCAAGTAAACAAGGCATCGGTGCCGATGTTCCTTAATGTGAACGGCACATACAGGCAATACAGCGTGAGCGTGGTTGAATGGAGATGAAAAGATACGACAAGGGCGTGCTGCTGACTCTGGTCACGATAGTGCTGCTCGTGCTCATGGTTGCAGAGCTCATAACATATGTCTACATCACGATAAGCTACCAGGCCGTATCTGCTTCAGGTGCAGTGTCAGCGGGCAGCTTCAATCTCGCAGGGCAGATCGGCAGCGGCGCTGCATCGCTGCTGCATGCTAGCCTGTATGACTCGATAAACGCTCTCGCCGCCTACGAGGGGCAATCAGCAAGGAAGGCATCCTTGGTGAACAACAGCGCATACGCGCTCCAGTCCCTCATCCTCAACGGGACAATCTACGGCACCAGCGAAAATACCATAATGGGCGGAACGACGATATCCAGCTTTGTCAATTCTGTTGTGTTGCAGGCGCAGAGGGAGGGTTACGGGCTGAGCATAACCAACTCTACTGTGCAGGTTTACCAGACGGGCCCGTTTGTCTTAAACGTGACTTACAGCGCTGTCGCGGTCATAAACTCAAGCTCAGGCACTTTCTCATATCCCATAAGCGCAGCTTCTGGAGTGTACCTCAACGGGAGCCCTGACATCTACTCTTTCCAGAACGGGGATGACTACCACATAAGGGCATCTTACAACTATCCTGTTGCGCTGCTTATCGGTAATGTTGTGCAGCCGGCGAACAACGCGGTACTCACCGGCAACATTGCGACTTCAGGCAACACAGTATCTTCCAGTTTCATATATGGCACTGTTGTTGTGGAGAACAGCGTGAATACGAAATGCAACGCAGTGCCTGCTGCGCTCAGGAATGCAAATTACATATTGGCGACACAGGATGACAAGGCGTTCGGCGGCACGTGCGGATTCGGCGGGGTGGTGACAAACGTCTATAACGGTCCATATACGGTTCCTTACCTTGTATACGGGAGTAATAATGTATTCAAGAACATAAACAACGGCACGGCCTTACTCCTCAGCGGCAACAGCTTATCCTTGCTTCAGATATCCAACATAAGCAGCGCGGTCTACAGCGGTTATTATTACAACTCGCCGTTCGCACCGTCCTACTTGGAATGGGCCCAGGGCAATTCAAGCAGCAGGTCTCCATATGGCATATATTCGCTCAATCTATACAACAGGCTGGTGCCTGTCTTCTCATCAAGTGGGATAAGCTCGATAAGAATGGTGCATGCTGTTGGAATGGGATCTTCGCACTTCAGCATGTCTCTATGGTTCAGTCCAGCAAGCTCGACTCAGAGCGGAGTTATCCTCCAGCAGAATTCAATCAGCCTGAGGCAGACAGGGAATTCCTTAGCGCTTTCCACGCCGTGCGGCACTGTGGATTCGGTTACAATCAATGGGATCCAAGCAAATGCGTGGCACGACATAGTAGTGGTCCACAATTCCTCATTGTCATCCCCATCGAACACATACTTATACGTTGATGGAGGGATGGTGGGCAATGGGGTATCCTGCGGGTTAAATGTGGGCAACTTCATAATCGGGGGTGGAGGGTCAACAGGAAACGAGATCACAGGCGCGATAGGCAACGCATTCGACGGCCCGTTAGGCGTCGCATTCGCCCCCAACGGCCAATACGCCTACGTCACGAACTTCGGTTATAGTCCTGGACAAAACGTGGTGATAGTAAACACGGCCACGAACACCGTTGTGAATTCAATAAGCAACACCGCCTTCTACGAGCCGACCGGGGTCGCATTCGCCCCCAACGGCCAATACGCCTACGTCCTACAGTATGGTTCAAGCAACATCTTGATAGTGAGCACCGCCACGAACACCGTTGTGGGTTCGATAAACAATAACGTACCAAGTGATCCCATCGGTGTCGCATTCGCACCAAGTGGTGCCTTTGCTTATGTAGTAGGCGCCACCACAAGCAACGTGTATGTAATAAACACCGCAACTAACACCGTTGTGAGCTCATCAATGACAACAGGCAGTGCATCAGGCCCATACGAATTCGGCGTCGCAGTCGCACCCAGCGATGCCTATCTATATGTCACGAACTTCGACGTTGACACCGTTTCTATAATAAGCCTAGTCACTAATTCCCTTGTTGGTACCATAACAGGCGCCTTTGACCAGCCAAAGGGCGTGGCCATCTCTCCTGACGGAACTTATGCTTACGTCACGAACTGGGACTCAAGCAACATTGTGGTAATAAGCACGGCCACAAACACGGTTGTGGGTTCGATAGACACCGTCTTTGACAACCCCGGCGCCATAGCATTCTCACCAGACGGATCCTATGCCTACGTACCAAACTACGGCACGGACAATGTGATAATAATAGGAGATGGGAACGTAGTCACAAACATCGTAGACAACGGGGTATCATCCGGCAGTGGAGGCGGCACGTTCCTGGGCTCAGTATCCAATCTCCAGACATACAACATATCGCTGAGCCACTATCAAGTGGCAAAGGCTTATTACAGCGGGATAGATGGATTAGCTCTATTGGTGGGCAACCTCACGGGATGGTGGCCCCTCAATGGCAACGCAAACGACATAAGCGGAAGCGCAAACAACGGGAATGTGATATTAAGCAGTTCCAATTCTGCGCCATACACATACTTATATGGTTATACGGGCGATCCGGTTTATGACGGCTCGCTGTACAATGCGAGCGCGACATTGGAGATTGAGGGGATTTACAACTGCGCAAACTACAACCAGTGCAAGAATTTATCGCGCCAGCACCTCTACCTTGGCAATGTGAGCCTTACTTCCAGAGCCGGGATCGCGATGAACGAGTCGTCATCCTTTGGCCTGCCGAATTCGATAGTGCATTAGCAGATTAATTCATCATGTGCCTATACCTGCGAACACTCCTGCTATCACAACCTGAACCACTAAGAATATGATTATGCCCACTATTATGAAGACAGGCACCCACCGTATCCCCCTTATGGCTGATCCGGTGGATATCGCAGACATTATCAACCCGGCAAAACCGGTTATCACAGCTATAGCCACCAGCGAGAAGTTGTGGTACTCAATAGGGGTTATCTGCGGTGGGCTTGGCTTCAATAATGATATTCCCGCGCTAGGCAGCCCGCCTGGATTCTGGGTGAGTATGCCCTTCCATACTGCATCGGTGACAGTTATCATCTGTGCCGTGAGGCCGTAAAGTACTGGCGCAGCTATGAGCCCGGCGAATGCTATGAATATGCTGTACATGAACAGCTGACCTGACACCTCCTTCTGCGTCATCTGCTGCGACCTCATGTCCTTGGCTATCTGCTCTATGAGGTCTGACATCGCGCCGCCGAACCTGAGCGACTCTAATATCATCCTCACAGCGTGGCTCAATTGGTAGGACCTGTACTTGTTTGTCAGGCTCTTTAGCGATGATTCGAAATTCTCCCCGCTGTACATCTTCCTGTTCATCTCCTTTATGTCATCGGTCAGGAATCCGAACTCCGGCCTGGCTGCGAGCATCAGAGCGCGGTCTAAAGACACGCCGCTCCTCAGGTTTGCGGAGGTTATCTGCAGGAAGTCGGGGAGTATGTCCTCGAGCTTGTGCTTCCTTCCGTCGATAAGGTACTCTAAAACAAGGTAGATTGACGCTATGTACATCGCCCCTGCTGCTATTCCTACGCCAGCACATATCGGCACGCTGAACTTCAGCGCGTAAAGCAGGAATGAGGTTACCACAAGCAGTATTATTGCGCCCACTATCATCGTGCGCAGCATCTTCTCGACGCTCATCTTGACGCCGGAAAGCTCAATCTCCCTGGACAGGGCTACGCCCACCCTCCTTGAAACAAGCCTCTCAAATTTTATCTCTGCCATAGCCTCACAGCGAGAATGTCGGCCTTGAGCCGGTTATCATCACAAGGAACACTATCTGCAAAAACACTATCCCTACTATCGCGAATTCCAGGACAGCTACGTTCACTGTGAATATCGCTATGAACGTGGTGAGTATTATAACCACAGCTATCCCCATGCTCGGGAGTATTATGCCAAAGAGCATGTAGAACATCGCTATCGCGTTGAGCCTCTGCCCGTACCTCCTCAGCTCGATTATGCGCTCCTGGGAGAGCTGGTCTATGATGCTCTGCAGCGCAGACACGACATCAGCGCCTGCCCTTATGCTCACCGCAGCCTGCAGCATCAGCCTCCTGAATGACTGGCTCTTGGATTCAGAGACAGTCTGGTCGATTGCATCTTCTAGCGGCGTGCCCAGCTGCACCTTTTCCACTATCTTTGCGAACTCCTTGCTCGCCTCCCCATAGTCCGTGCTTATCGATGTTATCGCATTGAAGAGCGGCATCCCTGACCTGAGAGATATTATCATGTCCCTGGCTGCGAACAGTATGTCTCGCTCTATCGACTTGGCTGATGTCTTGCCCTTTGCCAGGGGGAAGTTGAGGAATGTCTGAAACGCGGCGTAGAACGCCACTGCGCCAAGCAGTGCGCCGATCACAATCCCCTTGACCGCAGTTATGCCGAGATGCAGGAAGAGCACGATCATGACAGCGCCGATGACGGCCCCGAGCGCTATCGCCGCAATGAACATGTTCCTTACGAACTCGTAGAGGCTGACCTTTATCCCGTTTTGCTTTAACGCATTTTCGAGGCCCTTCCTCTTTGCGCCCACGCCCTCCAGATACGTCTTTATTCCGCCCTTCTTCTTGGCACTATTGGGCGCAGCCTTCTCCGGCTGCGGTTTGGGCTTTGTTTGGCGGACAGGATTCTGTTTCTTGGTATCTGCAGCAGGCCTTTTTTTACCGTCAAATATGCTCATTGTGAACTACCTAACATCGTTATTGCCTCGTCCAGCTGCTGGTCCCTTAGCCGATCCAGCTCCTGATCTATCTTCCTTGCGCCTTTATTCTGGTTCTGCTTTGCCTCGATGGCAGATTTGTCTTTCAGGTCCTTCAGGCGCTGCTTTATTGCAACCTTCTGGCTTTCGCTGAATGATCCGGCGAACAGTCCCTCTATTATCTTTTCAACCTCAGATATCTGATCCGGCACGGAAAGTGCCGCAAGGGACATCTCCTGGCCCTCTTTTGTATCAATTTCATTTGGCTGCTGTGGCTGGTCTGCCTTTTGATCTAGCCTGTCCGCGAACATGCTTATTTCCTCCTTTGCTATGCGGGCCTGCAGATCCCTCTGCTGCATTTCTTCAGGATCTACAGGTTGTTGCGGTCGCGGCTGTGGCGGCTGTGGCGGCGGATGGAGAGGCTGCGATGCGGCAGCTTGTTGGCGCTGTGGCTGCGGCCTTGCAGCGCCCTTATTAGAGTATCCTGATTCCATATCCATTGCCATGCCCAGAAGCGGCTGGAACGGCGGCTTGTGGCCCTTCAGCTTCAGGCTTTGGAGTGGCGAGATGTTTATCGATGCGAACTCGGCCTTTGTCGAGCTGCCCTCGATCTCCTCAACCATCTTCAGAAGTTCCTGATAGCTTTTGTCCAGCGCAATCACCTTATAACAGGTCCCTTGAATACGGGACATCCTCATTTACAAGCCCCATTACCTTATCCCTGTGCCTATAGTAGCTTGCGACTACAAACCCAGCATCGTCTATCCCGACTGTGTCGTTCTTCAGCATCCAGTTCAGGACCTTGGACTTCTCTGCGAGCTGATCTGTCATGTCCTTCTTTGTAAGGCCGCCATATAGCGTCAGCGTCTCCATGAGCCTTGTCATCTCGTTTACCTTGCCGAATGTGTCGTTCATTATGTTCCATTTGTAGAGCACGTTGGCGTCGCCTGTGTTCAATACCTCCCCGAACTCCAGCAATCTTCTTATCCCCTTGGTTCTGTGCCTGAAAAGCACGGCCACCCCGCCCAGCGCATTCATCGTTATCTTAGGGATATCTATAGGAGGGTTTGTCATTCTGATTATCGTGTCCTGCGCGTTGTCTGCGTGGAGGGTCCCGTAGACCGCGTGGCCTGTGTGTATGGCCTCGAAAAGCGTCTCCGCGTCCTTCTGCGTCCTTATCTCCCCGACAAGCATTATGTCGGGACGCTGCCTGAGCGCGTTTATCATGAGCTTGTACATCGTCACCTCACCTTTACCCTCAGGGTTCGGATCCCTGGAGACCATGGGTATCCACTGCAAGAAATTCGGCAGCTGGAGCTCCCTTGTTTCTTCTATAGATATGACTCGCCTGTTTGCCGGGAAAAATATGCTGCAGGCGTTCAGGAAGCTTGTCTTTCCGCTGGCAGTGCCGCCTGAGAACAGAAGGCTTATCTCGTTCTCTATGCATAGCCAGATAAGCGATGCGATCTCGGGCGAGATGGATTTGGCCTTTATGAGCGCAGGCATGGTCCACGGGTTCTTAGCGAACTTCCTTATTGTTATCGTGTTGCCTGACTGGGATATCGGGTACAGCGTCGCATTCACCCTTGAGCCGTCGGAGAGCTCCGCATCCATGAGGGGAGCGAGGTTGTTTATCTGCCTGCCTATCCTCCTGCCTATCTGCGAGGCTTGGTCGTATATGCTTTCGTCCGTCGGCGGCTTTATGTTGGTCTTGCACCACCCTAGGTCCTTGTGGAAGACCCATATATAGTCCTTCGCGCCGTTTATCGCTATCTCCTCAAGGTTATCGTCGGCTATGAGCCCCTCGATGTCGCCGAGCCCGAGCATCATGTTGAGTATGTAGGAGATGAGCAGTTTTTTTGTGGCTGCGGTTGTCCCCGGAACGTACTTGTCTATCAGTATGGCGCCGCTGTCTATGTACTTCTGGTTGAGCGTTTTCAGGTACCTCTCATCCTCTATCCTTGACGGGTCGACAGGAACCATCGATGTGAGCTCGGCCCTGAGCGACATGACAAGCAGCTTGGTTGCATTGCCGATTCCCGGGAATATGACATTGTAGAGCGGCACGAACTCCCCGCCCTGCATTATCTTTATCTTCACTACCATGCCGTGCGCGTCAAGCTCGTATTCGGCCAGCACCTTTTCCTCTTTTTGGTCTGCCATGATATCAGTCTTTTCCTGCATCCTCTACCCTGTCATTTATCTCGTCGGCCGTTTCTTTTATGACCTTCTTTATCTTCTCCGTCCTCGCCTTTGCCACCATGCCTTCCCTTTCAAGCTCGGCCATTGTCTTGGCCTTTTGCTCAACGGATATGCTCTTGTCGGTTTCAACCGCATTGAGCTGCGTTGTGAGCTTTATTATATCAGTCCTTGTCATTGTCACCAGGCGCTGCATGTCGTTCATCTCGGCCCTCCATCTCTTTATTTCGTCGTCGTACTTGGAGAGGTCGCCGAAACTGTCCTTTATCGATTTGATGGCGTCGTCCGCGTGCCTTGAGCCCTCGTTGATGAACTTGATGTCGTTCTCCATCCCCTGCTTTATCTTTGCGTACCTGTCGGTGAAATCGCCCCTGAGCACGTCCAGATCGTGCTTCGCGAGCTCAAACTCCTTCCTGAAGCTCTCCACCTCGCCGAGCAGGGCCTGGGCAGATTTGACCTGCGCCACTATGCCTTTAGTGAGATCCAGTATCTGCTTTGAGTTCGTCTTCATCAACTGCTCGGTGCTGCTCTTTGAATCTGATATCTGGAGCTTGAATGCCTTCATCTTCGAATCGATCTCCGTTTCCATGGACTTGAAGAACTTGGCGCTGTTGAGCTCTGTCTCCTTCGTTGCGTTCTCCGCCTCGTTGAGGCTCTGCAGCACCCCGTTGAGCTGGGTGAGTCGCTCGTTGATGTTGACCTCCTGGCGCTTTGGCAGGAATGCGTCAAGCTTTGCGTATATCCCGTCTGCCTTCCTGTTCACTTCGTCGAAATCCCTCTGGGCTACGTCGACTATGCTTGCCATCAGCTTCTTCTTCGCGGCCAAGGGCGCATATGCGTTGTCCACCTCGTCCAGCGCCTTCTTAACGTCTGGAAGCTTGGCCTGGTAGACCTTGCTTATGCTGGTTATAGAATTGTTCAATTCCTCTATGTTCTTGGAGAACTTGTCGAGCGAGATCCGCTCTATTGCCATGTCCTCCTCCAGCATGAACTTGGTGAATTCCTGCTTGCTCTTCATGGCCTGCTGCTGCTCGGGTGCGAGGTTGACCGGCTCTAGGTACATGCGGCCGACCTCGTAGTCTATCTTTATGAGGTTGCCGTTCTCCAATACCTTTGCCCAGTTCTCAACTATCCTCGGGTCTATGTTCAGAGTCACGGCTATGCTGTTTAGTTCTGTCTTTCCCTTTAGCTTGAGCAGCTCCAATAATCTGTCTATGGAGGTACGGGTCTCCGCCATCTCTGGGTTCTTGGTGTTGCCGCTTTGCGCCTCGTCAGGTCCTGCAGGCATTAAA
>Ga0187851_10002338_pt1 | contig 16953 bp, 7 predicted proteins | sample June2016WEW_6_10_FD_132997 | JGI IMG/M metagenome (GOLD analysis project Ga0187851, IMG submission 132997) | Peatland microbial communities from SPRUCE experiment site at the Marcell Experimental Forest, Minnesota, USA - June2016WEW_6_10 | ecosystem: Environmental > Terrestrial > Soil > Wetlands...
TCTTGCCGATCAGGTGCGGCGCAGCGTCCGTTCGGTGCGCGGAAACCAGTGGATGTTTCGCACTGGCCATCCGGCCGATTACGCGCTTCGCATCCGGCCCGAGCTGCTTGAGCGCGCGCCCGGAGATCCTTTTCCGATTCTTCACGAGTCGACGCCAGTGCGAATGGATCTGAGTCACAGTGGCTGGAGCGATATCTTTTTTCTGGGCATGGATCTGCCCGAAATGGCGCGCGTGCTCAACGTGTCGATCGATCTTGCCATTCACGGGTCGAGTCAGGGGTCGGGAACGCAGCGGCCGAAGCCGCCTGTCGAAGCGTATCTGCGCGTGATCGACAGGCCGGTGATTCGGTTGGTGAGCGTCGATCTCGACGTCGCTGCGGAGATCCACGATCTGCAGGAGCTCTTCGACTTCGGCCGCGATTATCTCGGTTTGCTGAAGGGCGCCGTGATCGCTTCGGGAATTGTGCCGCCGGGCCTGGAGGGTTCAGGCCAGCCTTTGTCGCAGGTGCTCGCGCAATTGATGCAGCGGCCTGGGCTCGGCCTGGAGATCGTAAGCCATGTGAATAACATTCCCAAGGGTTCGCGGCTCGCCGTTTCCACTACCCTGCTCGCGTCGCTGATCTCTGTCTGCATGCGCGCCACGCGGCAGGCTGCATCGCTGAGCGGAGCGCTGACGGAGCCGGAGCGGCGACTAGTAGCGGCGCGCGCCATTCTCGGCGAGTGGCTGAGCGGCTCTGGCGGCGGATGGCAGGACTCGGGAGGCGTGTGGCCGGGAATCAAGTTGATCGAAGGAGTGCGGGCCGCGGAGGGCGGTGCAGAGTTTGGGATCAGCCGCGGCAGATTGCTGCCCAACCATCGCATTCTGACGGAGGCCGATGTTTCGGCCGAAACGCGCCAGCGGCTCCAGGACAGCCTGGTTTTGGTGCATGGCGGGATGGCGCAGGACGTGGGGCCGATCCTGGAGATGGTGACCGAGCGCTACCTGCTGCGCACCGAAGATGCGTGGGCCGCGCGCAAGCAGGCATGTGGCCTTCTCGACGAGATCATGGAACACTTGCGTGCGGGCGATGTATGCGCCCTCGGCGGCGATACGCAGCGGAACTTTGAGGGGCCTATTCAGACGATCATTCCCTGGGCCAGCAATCTCTACACAGAAACGCTGATCGACGAAGTGCGCCGCGCCTTCGGCGATGAGTTTTGGGGATTCTGGATGCTGGGCGGCATGTCGGGCGGCGGCATGGGTTTCATCTTCGACCCAGCGCGCAAGGCCGAAGCCCAGGACCGGCTGAACGCCATGATGAACGAAGTCAGCGACCGTCTCGGGGGAGGCGTGGCGTTCGCCATGAGGCCGGTGGTTTACGACTTCGCCATCAACGAGCGCGGGACCTTCGCCGAGTTGACCAGCGGCAGCGCGGCGATTCTACCCGATGGCTACTACAACATCGTGCTACCGGCGATGCTGCGCAAGGATCAGAGACTGCTGACGGCCAGCGAGCGGATGGACCTGGAGCGATTTGGCCAGCGCTGCCACGACGCAGCGGGCGCCAGGGAACGCGCACGCGGGCTGCTCGACCGGCTCTTGCCGCGGAACGGTAACGGCGACGAAGGCACCGAGACTCTGGAAACGCTCCTCGAGCAGAATGGGTTCGACCCCATCCAGCATGAGCGCATCCAAAGCGAGTTGCACGCCGGGCATATCGGGCTCGCGCAAAACAGAATCTCCTCCGCGGTTCAGATTGAGGATGTGGCGCCCGATGCGGTCTTCGACGCCCGAGAGCAGGTGGATGCGCGCTACCGGCGCATCGGTGAGGATGCGCTGGCCAGTGGCTCAGTGGCGGTAGTTACGCTGAGTGGCGGCGCCGGCAGCCGCTGGACCAAGGGCGCGGGTGTGGTGAAGGCACTCAGCCCGTTCTGCCGGCTTGCGGGAGTCCATCGCACATTTCTTGAAGTGCATTTGGCAAAGAGCCGCCGCGCCGGCCGGCTTTACGGCGGCGCGATCCCGCATGTGGTTACAACCAGTTATCTGACGCACGAGCCCATTGAGAAACTGCTCCAGTTTGAGAGGAATCACGGATATGAGGGGCCACTCCATCTGTCGCAGGGACGAAGCGTTGGGCTCCGGATGGTTCCCATGGTGCGCGACCTTCGTTTTGCATGGGAGGAGACGCCGCAGCAACTGCTCGATGCGCAGGCGCAGAAGGTGCGTGAAAGCACCCACGCGGCATTGATCGTCTGGGCGCAACAAGCGGGTGAGGGAAGCAACTACACCGACAATCTTCCTTTGCAATGCCTGCATCCCGTGGGTCATTGGTATGAAGTGCCGAATCTGTTTCGCAACGGCGTGCTGCAGAGTCTTATCGAGGCGAGGCCGAACCTGCGCCACCTGATGGTGCACAACGTCGACACCGTGGGAGCCGATCTCGATCCAGCCATTCTTGGCCGTCATATCGATCGCAAGGCAGCCATGACAGTGGAAGTGATCAGCCGGCGCATCGAGGACCGCGGCGGCGGCCTGGCTCTGGTTGACGGGCGCATGCGGCTAGTGGAGGGCCTGGCACTGCCCTCGGAAGAAACCGAGTTCAAGCTTTCGTACTACAACTCCAATACGTTTTGGATCGACATCGACGCCATCCTCAAGACGTTTGGCCTCAGACGCAGCGACTTGCCCGATCAGGAAAAAGTCGCCGCCGCCGTGCGCGCACTAGCCGCGCGCATGCCCACCTACATCACGCTCAAAGATGTGAAAAGGCGCTGGGGCAAAGGGCAAGAGGACATTTATCCCGTGGCGCAGTTCGAAAAACTGTGGATCGACATGACGGCTTTACCGCAATTGGCGTGCGAATACACACTGGTGCCGAGGGCGCGCGGCCAGCAATTGAAGGAACCCGCCCAGCTCGATGGCTGGCTGCGCGACTGCTCGGCTGAGTACGTGGCCGGACTCTGCGATTTCCAGCCAACAGCGCGAGCCTGATTTCCTGGTTTGACGCTCAACCTTTGCCCAGAACCACGAGCGTGACCCCGATGGCCACCAGAAGCACTCCCACCCACCGCCAGAAATTCACGCGTTCATGCAGGAAGAACACCCCGCCCAGTGCGCCGGCAATGTAACTGAGTGCAGTGACGGGAACGACGAAGCTGACGTTGTAAATCGATAGCGCGCCCAGAAGGGCAAAGAAGGCGAGCGCCATCAAGCTCACTCCGGCCCACAGCCAGGGCTGGCCCAGCCCCCGCAGCACTACGCGGGCGATTTGCGCAGGATCGAAACTGGCTGCGCCCCCGACGCGCTGCATGGCTCGCGATATGCAGAGCTCGCCACCCGTCCCTGCCAGCACAATCACCGAAAACAAAATAAGATCGCGCAATCTAGCCAGGCTCCGCCATTTCATGGTCGGTGGTGCGCGGGCTGGTGTGGCCTACGACGAAAACTCCCAGGCATATGACTGCGATTCCAACCCAACGTAAGGGCGAGACGTGCTCGCCAAGCAGGAAATATCCAAGCAGCGCAACCACACCGTACGCCAGCGACGATGTAGGCTGCACAAAGCTGTAATCCGCCCAGGAAAGAACCAGCATGTAGGCGATAAAGAAAACGATCAGCGAACCGATGCCCATCCAGATAGAGACGTTTGCAAAGGTCCTGACCGCGGCCGGGAGCAAGTGAGACACCGGCCAGAACGAAACCGCACCCACCTGCTTCATGCCTCGGCCGAGGAAGACGTTTCCGAGGGGTCCGCAGATCACCATGACCAGGATCATGAGGAAGGTTTTTGCCTTGTGAAACCCGTGACCCCCGCCGGATTCCCCAGCCGCAGATGATCCACCCTTCAGCTCTGTAGGCACTCGTTCATTGTATAGAATCGTTCTAATCCCCCCGGGTCTTCGGTGCGCTGCGAGCGATGCTGCAAACGATGAAAGACCTCGTTCTGGGCCGCTGTGCCGGCTTGGGCGCGGCCGTCTGAAAAACGTCCATTGCCGGCGTCAACGTGATGTAATAACGGTAGTTGCGCCCCGCAGGAGCGAGCCGTCCTGATCAATCTTTCGATAATCCGCACAATCGTTCTTGCGATAGCTGCCATCCCATTCATCTATTACGGCCTGGCAGTTTTCAGCTGCCTGCGGTTTTTTCTAGGCGCCAAACTAAGATCCAACGGATTCCTGCCTCCGATCAGCAATCTGAAGCCCGTGCGAGGGCTCGATCCGGAAGCTTATGAAAATTACGCCAGTTTCTGCCGCCTGGACTACCCCGAATATGAGGTCGTCTTTTGCGTGGGTGATTCCACCGATCCCGCGCTGCCGGTGATCGAAAAGCTGAAGAGCGACTTTCCCAACACGCGGATTCGGATTGTGATAGGCACGGGCCGCATCGCCACAAACGATAAAGTGGCCAAGTTGGCGCGGCTCGTGGAAGAGGCCGCCTACGAGCACCTGGTGATGAGCGACAGCGACGTGCGCGTTGAGCCGCAGTATTTGCGCCGGATTGTTGCACCTATGGCCGATCCGAAGGTCGGCGCCGTGACCTGCTTTTATGTGCCTGCCAAAGAAACCGGCGGGGTGCAGCGTCTGCAAGAAATCGGAATGCTATCCGACTTCTACCCGGGCATTCTCGTAGCCTGGCAGCTCGACGGCGTAAAGTTTGCGCTCGGCCCCACGATCTGCACCACGAAGACCCGCCTCGACGAATTCTCCGGCTACGGCTCGATCGAAAACAAACCGGCCGATGACCTTTGGATCGGACGCCTGATTGCGGCGGGGGGAAAAGAGGTGGTGCTGCTGCCCTACGCGATTTCTACCGTCCCCGATTACCAATCCTTCCGCGATCTGTTCTCCAAGCGTTTGCGTTGGATCACGGTGATGCGCCACATGCGTCCGTGGGGACACGCCGGACTAATCTTTACGCTGGGATTGCCATGGGCCCTGCTTGCAGTGGCAGTCGAGCCCACAGCCGTCGTCGCGGCTGCATACCTGGGGGGGTATTTTCTGGTTCGCTCCGTTTTGACCCTGCTCGTCGGCTCAATGGGACTGAAGCAAGGCGGGGTGTGGGCCAAATTGGTTTTCATTCCTGCCTGGGACGCGGTGGCCACGCTCATCTGGCTCACTAGTTTCACACGTAAATCGATTCACTGGCGCGGCCATCGGTATGCAATCGTGAATGGAAATCTGGTCCCCGCTGAGCCGGGCGCCGCAGATCCCATTGCCCGGGCTTAGGGCGGCTTCGATTGCATTCCAATCCCGATCAGTACGCCCTACGGTTCTGATACCGCCCTACTCTGTTGGCCGCTCAGCTCCATGTATTCCATCAAGCCCATCAATGCGCCCCAGTGATAGAACGGATCGCTGTTACGCACGGTGTCGCTATCGTCCTGGGTTGCACTGTAGTTCTCGTGAATGTGCCCTTTTGCCTTCCACTCGATCAGGAAGAGATCGAGCGATTTCTGCGCGAGTTCTTTTCGGGCGCGAACCGCGGTCGGAGTCGAGTAGTTTCTGAGACCAAGGTAGACGAGATAATTCATGGGGCCCCAGATACGGCCTCGCCAATAGTCCTGATCCTTGAAGGCGGGATCGTTCCTCGCAATCGAAGGCAACACGCGGTCACCCCAGAATTCGTCTGGATTGAGCAAATGACGGCCCAACATCTCGTCGACCTGTTCCGGCGTGGCGGTTTTCGATAGCATCGGATAGAAGCTGGTCGGAGCGAGGCGCGAATCGATCTTGCCGGTATGCAGATCCTTATCGAGAAAGATGTGAGCGTTCGCATCCCACAGCGTTGCCAGTCTGGCGCTGTACTTCTGCGCGCTGGCGCGTAGCCAGGCTGCGTCATCTTTTCTTCCCAGGACGCCTGCAATTTCCGCAAGCGCATCGGCATCCGCAATATACATGCCCATCAGGCCAGTGTCGGCGAGTTCCATCTCATGCGTTTGTGTGTTGAAGAACGCATCGTCGAACACTGGGCCATTGTCGACACCTGACTCCCATTTTGCGGCTTGCAGCGTGCCACCCAGCCCTTCGGGGTTCGACGGCTGATTCTCATCGTCGCTGCCCCACACCATGTAACCCTGCATATCCCGATGCTCCGTCCACCAGCGGTTCCACCGAAGCAGCCGGTCAAAGCTGTCTTCCAACAGCCAGCGATCGTGAAACTGGCGATACAATCCAAGGACGGTGATCGCACCTACGGGAGGTTCGGAGCGGTCGAAGCTGCGCCAGTTTCCTGCGCGCCCGTAATTCGGCACGAATCCCACCGGCGTCATTTCGTTCAGAATTTCCAGGGCGTTGGCGTAGGCCAGGTCTCGCGAACCAACAGCGGCAAGCGTTGCGGCGAAAAACGTATCCCAATCGAAGAGCACATAGCCGCCAAAGCTCAGGTTCCAGCTTCGGCTCACCGTCGAAACGACCCGCTCGCCGTGTGGCTCATAGATTGTGTCCCAGCCGATTGCCGTCTCGACCGCCTCCAGCAAAGGAGCAACCTGCGGATTTTTCTGGTGGGATTCATCGAAGTTGGCATGCTGCTTGCCGAGGATGGCCTTGATTTCGCCGACGCTTCGCGGCCTTCCGGTGCTGATGCCAACAGGCTCTGTAAGACTGGCTGAAAAGTATGGAGTCTTCAGGTCGTTGTAGACGTCGTGAGCATCCTTGCCGGTCGGATAGATATCGATGTTGCCGCGCGGCCCGCTGGCCACAATTCGATCCTGTATTCGCTCCACGCGTCCCGGTCTGTTCCAGAGAAATCCGACCGAGAAGAGCGCACTCATCGCAACGGTGGTTTTTGGGGAATAATTTACCGGACTAACGAGCATCACCAGATCGTCTCCGGCATGAGCGGCTTGGATGTTCACGGTGGTTCCGAACCATGTGACATCGAAACTGCTGTAGCTGCCATCGTAGGAATGCGGCCCGGGTTTGACCTGCTCGTCGCCGCTGACTTCTTGCCCTATCAGAATTCTTGAAAGGGTGGCGTCGTCTGCCTGGGACCGGTTGCTCTTCAAGCCGACGCTCACTTCGAGCGCTTCGGGCAAGAGCACCTCACCGGCGATCGTCGTTGTGTCCCAGGTGTTCCAGCCGTGTTGCAAGCGTGCCTGCAGTTTCGCGTACTCCGCAGACCGCGGAGCCGGCGCTCCCGCCGCTGCATCAGGCAGAGATGGCTGCGGTGGGATCGTTTGTGCATGGACGACGGCCAACGGCAATACGATCAAGAGAGTGGTTCGAATCGCTCTAAGCACGGAACGGCGCGCTCCTTTCGGATCGGATCGTGGAAGGTTTGATAGCCGAATACGCGCCGCCATCGGCAACTCTTCATCGCAGAGAACCTGCGCGGCTCCGAGATCTGCGCGGCACTCTGACAGCAAACGCAGCCGGCCGTTTTTTCTACACGTTGGTGTAGGGGACCCACACTTGCATGGCTGAACGCTCGCGATTCGCCCAGGCATAGTAAGGAATGAACCTGAAAACGGTGCGGGTTTCCTCGGTTCGGATGGCTGGTTGCGCGGCTGAATAGAGCGCGGAGCCCGAGGCAGGACGCGTGACGGATCCCGAATGTTCAAGCACCATCACTCCCTGAAGGAGATCAGGAGCCAGGCGAGCCTCGGTATTTGCGGCGGGGTCGGCGATGCACCCGCTGAACCCGCTTTGCTGCACCACTTCAGTCTGATCCGGCATCTCCATGCAAAAGATAATCGGCCCGCGCTGCAACGCGACTCGTCCCCGATCTTCAACAACGGCGGGATTGGCCTTGACGAGCTGCGTTGCCATGTCAAAGCGAAGGTTGATCGAGTCGCCCGCCGACCAGCGCCTCCGGATCGGCAAATATGTGCCCGATTTCACCTCCGAAACGGCTGTTCCATTCACGGTCACGCCGCTCTTCGACGACCAACCGGGGATCCTCACAAACACCGTAAACTCGCGCGGCTCTTCAGGAGCGACTGCAATCTGGATCTCGCCATCCCACGGGTAATTCGTCTTCTGCTCCACGCGCAGTTTTGTTCCATCGTCCAATCGCCAGTTCATCGTGGAATTGTCGTAAAGGTGCACGTAAACACCTTCTGGCGAAGTCGAATAAAAATACCCAGGAAGCGCGGCAAAGGTCCGCTCAAGATTGGGCGGGCAGCAGGTGGTGTAATACCAGGGATTGCGAATCCTGCCCTCGGGATCTTCCACGTAGCGCGCATCGCCTGAGGGGTCGAACGCCAGAGGGTTGCGATAGCAGTAAGTAGTTCCGTCGAGCGACATTCCGGAGTTGATTCCGTTATAGAGCGCGCGCTCGATCACGTCGGTGAATTTGGCGTCGCCTGACGCCGCGAGCATGCGCCAGTTCCACATCATGTTGCCGATGGCGGCGCAGCTCTCGCCGTAGGCCCGCGCGTTGGGCAATTCGTATGGATCGCCGAAAGCCTCTCCTTCTTGGCGGGCGCCGACTCCGCCTGTGACGTAAAGCTGATGCGCAGCCAGGTCATCCCAGAGCTTATTGAGAGTATTCCAATAAGCGGAATCTCCGGTTTCAAGATAGTAGTCGGTTGCGCCGCAGCAGGCGTACATGGCGCGTACGGCGTGGCCCTCGAGCCTGGTCCTTGAAGTGAAGGGAATTCCGCAGAACATGTACTTGATTTGATCTGGCCGCAGCGGAATCCGCTCGTCTCCGTGGAGAATGTAGCCGGCCAGCTCGACGTACTGCCGCTTTCCGGTGGTTCGGTAAAGCTCGATGAGTGACATTTCGATTTCGGGGTGGCCGGCAACGATTCCCTTCTGATTCGGACCCGGCCCATAACCGGGAATCAGGAAACCATCAACAAAACGCATGCCCGCATCGAGAAGTGTCCGGTCGCCGGTGGCCCGATAATATGCAATTGCCCCCTGGAGCATGTGGCCGAGACAATAGAGCTCGTGGCCCGTAGTCTGTGTCGGATATGTCATGCGTAACGGCTTGCGATCATCGACAAAATAGCTGTTGAGATAACCACTCGGCTCCTGCACCGCGACCACGTCGCGGATGATTCCATCGACGGTTGTCTTCAGCTCCGGCCGCTGCTCCGACTGGAGCGCGAAGGCGGCAGCCTCAAGCCACTTGTAGATATCGGAATCGGAGTAAACCGGACCTATTTGCGATGCCGACGATCTGCCCTCGAGGCGCAGGAAGTTGTCCATGCGGCCGTGCGCAATCAACTGATCGTGCATGGTAGGGATGCTAGCGGCCATGTTCGTCGTGCGGCGCTTGGCCCAGAATCCGTCCTGAATCGTCACTGCCCTGACCGGCACTGGCTTCAACTTGGCGAAGGGTGACTTCGAGAAATCGGCGATGCCGGCCTCGTGCCAGGCTGAATCGGACGCAGTGGTTGAATCCGAATTGGGCGCCGGGAAAAACAGGCTTCCGGATTTTGAACGCGCATGAGCTAAAGCGGGAACGGCGAGAGCCGCAGTAGTACCGGCGATGAATTGGCGGCGAGTAAATCCTATCTCCATGTGAAGACTCCTTTAAACAAGCTGCCTTCGGGCGGCGTCAGGATAGCAGGTTGAACTCCTGCAGGCACATGCCATAGCGGCTGCCCGGCGGATCGATGGCGTAATTGGTGTGCAACCAGTCATTGGTGAAGTTGGCGCTGTAGCACAACCACATGGTTTTTCCGTCCGGCTGGATGAACTTGCTGGGGATGTTCACGAAGTAGCCCTGAGCGCCGAATTCTTTGAGATAACCGACAAGACGCCACGGGCCGGCCACTTTATCCGCCTCCAGAATCAGCGTGCTCATGGTTTGCGTGCTCGGCCACCCATCGGCAACACACATCAGGAAGCGATCAAGGACCGGGTTATAGGTGATCGTCACGCTTCCGAGATGATTCTTCCACTCCAGCATCGGTTTCAAATCTTCAAAGCGGCGCGACCACCGCGCGGCGCCGAGTGCATCGTAGCCGGCGAAGAATTCATACTGGCTGGCATCGTTTACCGTCTCGGGACTTAACTTTACCCTCACCAGATAGATTGCGTCGCCCGAGAGCCAGCTTACCGCTCCCAGACGCGGATGCGGGGCATCGGGCGCGGCGCCGTGGCCGACGAGATAGGCTCTTCCGTCTGGGGAGTGCTGCATGTTCTTGCCGAAATCCACAAAGTGCATGACGCCCAGTTGCGGCAGGCCGACTGAAGGTATGAGCGAGCCGATGTCGCTGCCGGGAGCATCTCCGTTAAATACCTTCTTTGTGTGTTCGAGGGCGCGAAGCTTTTCCGCCTCGCCGTGAATGTCCTGAGCGAACAGCGGCGCCCACGACTTGCATGGACTTTCCGTCCAGGTCTTTCCCAGGTCGCGCGAGTAGCGGCATCCGAGATACGGACCGAGCCATGCCCAGTTGTATGCGACCCCTCCGCTCTTGCGAAAGTTGATATCGCAGCAGTAGGTTCCGTAGTACCAGACCCCGTCAACCATAATGTTTGCGCATGGGTAGCGGCCGCCATAGGGCATCCCTGAGGATTTCCAGCTGCCCAATGCTGTGACCTCGAGATGCAAGGGATCGTCGCCGGCGATCTTGGCGAATCCGGTGGTGGCATTGAATCCTTGATCGCAATAGACGGTCACTTTGTTCCCTGTCGCGTCGAGAACGTAGCCGTCTGCAAACGAGGAGTACTGCACATTGTCGCTCGCCCAGGAGGGGTACCAGGTGTCGGCGTTTGCGTACTCTCGATGGCGGCCGGTGAAGAAGATGCCGCGAAATTTGCGCGACGCGGGAATCGGGCAGTTCGGGGGGACGTGCGACTTCCACTCGCCGGGGTAAGGGTGCGTTGGGGGTGCTTCGGCCTCAGAACCTGCCCGGGACCTCGCAGCCAAAGCCGAAAGACCGAGCGCAATGAATGACCGTCGAGTGTGCTCCGTCATTTTAAAGAATCCTCAACCCTTCATACCATCACCGCAAGTCCCGGATGGCGTTTGATCCAGGCGCGCGCCCGCAAAAAGTAGCCAGCTGCGCGAACGATTGGGTCGCACAACTGGCTTTATTAGGAGGCCTCTTGGCGGCTGCTCTCGTCGCTGCAACCGACCGCCGCTTAGCAGGTTTGGAATCGATGTTGAGAATGGTTGCGCCGTAGAAAGCCGGCAGGAATACCGGCCTTCTACGGGTGTGAGTTTAGAAGCTGGCGCGCAGGTGCAACTGGAAGTAGCGTGCCGGTAGCTGGTTCGTGACCTGTCCGAATGTGCTGCTGGACAAATCGCCGGTTACCTGCCACAAATTGGAGCGGTTGAACAGATTGAAGACCTCGCCTTTGGCCTCGATCTTGATCTTCTCCGAGAAGAAGAACGGGAGATTGAAGTACTTCTCGAAGGTGAAGTCCATGTCCTTGTATCCGGGCTGGTCATAGGTGTTGCGGCCAATATTTCCTTCGGCGCCATTCGCGCTGAAAGCCGGCTGCGGGAACTTCGCTGCGGCCGCGCCGCCAGCCGGTGAACCGAAGACGCCGTTCAGGAAGCTGCTCTTCGATTGACCGCTCAAATGCCGCCCAAACGAGGGTACGTTCGGCACATCGTAATTCGTGCCGTCGGCGTTGTAGTCGCCGCTGCTGGGGGCGTAGCCGATGATGGTGCTCTCTCCGGGGCACCCGCTCCCCGAATTGGCAACATCGCCGCTGCAGAGGGGAGTGAAGGGAGCGCCAGTGTAGGCGGTAAAAGGAATACCGGTCTGCCCGATAAACTTGCCGCCGAATTGCCATCCGCCGAGAATGTTCCGGGCCAAAGCGCTGGAATAGTCGTGGGGAACATCCCAGGTGCCGGCGGCCTGAAATTGCTGGCGAATGTCAAAGTCAGAGCGCCCGCGCTGGAACGGGAAGTTCTGCGTCTCGATGACGTTGTCGTTGCCGCTGGTAAAGGCCCCTTCGGTCAGCGTCTGGGCGTTGCTCATGGTGTCCAGGCTCTTCCCGTAGGTATAAATGCCTTGCAAGGCCAGACCGTGGGAATAGGTCTTCGTGGCCATCGCAGTGCCGTAGTTGCCAGCGGAATTTGTGTTGGTAAAGGCATAAGCAATGCCGCCGAAATACGGGTTGAGACGTTGCTGCGAGCCATTGTTCTGGATCAGGTCGCCCGGAAAGCGGTTGATATCCGGATCAAATGACTCCAGATGATGAGACTCTGTGCCGGAGTAGTTCACCTCGACGATCAGGTTGTTCTGGAGCTGCTGCTGCACGCTCAACGAATACGCGACCACTTGCGTCATCTTCAACTTCGGGTCGTACCCGCCCATGCCGGCTCTCTGCACCACGCCATTGATCAGGAGCTGGCCGCTGGACCCGATTGTGGCATTGCTGGTGTCGACGATCGGACAGGCTTCGTCCCAGCCCACGGACTTGCTGCAAAGCGCGAACGTCGGGGTTGGGTTTCCGGACAACACGCTGATCGACGGCGAAAAGTAGTTGGGGAGATTCCCTGAGGTGATGTCGGTGATGTGCAGGTAAGGCGGCTGGTCCGCGAACATGCCGAAACCGCCGCGTACAGCCGTCTTGCCCTTGCCAAAGACATCCCAGGAGAAGCCGACGCGCGGCGTAAATCCGCCGATGTTGTGATTGAGGACTTTGGCTCCGGGAGCCAGGATTGCAGAGCCGTCCGCAATCTGGGCATTCCTCGTTGCTCCCGATCCGAGGATGAAATTGGTGAGATGGGGGCTGAAGAACGCGGCGAAATTGACCATGGTGTCGTCGCGTACGCCCAGGTTCAGCGTCAGCCTCGGCGTCACTTTCCAGTCGTCTTGCAGGTAATACCCCTCGTAAAACGCGCGATAGATGCGATCGTAGGGCGCTTCCAGGTGAGTCAGAAGGTTCACGTGCGTAGCGCTTTCCGAGACTGCCTCATCCTGCACGAAATCCAGAAGGCTGTTGAAGTTGAAGGTGGGCCGATCGAAGGCGCCGTCCTGGTGGTCGACTTCGCGGATATTGTAGAAATCGGCTCCGAACTTCAGGGTGTGCGTTTTGACGGTTGCCGTCATCACGTCGTGCCAGCCCCAGGTGGTCTGAAAGAAGTTGCCTGGCGCCCAGGTTCCGTAGCCGGCGAGGTTGTTGACGTTGATGTATGGGATGTCATCGTTCGCGAATGCCTCATTCGCACCGTAGGGCCGGATGACATTGCCGCCGGCCTGATTGAAGAGATGCGAGTTGAAGGTGTGGGTCCAGTTGATGTTCACAAAATCGGAGGTGTAGGCCACCGGGCCATCCATCTTCGGGCGGCCCGAGAGCTGCTGGGCGCTGACGTTGGTACGCAGCACGTCAACGTACAGACGGTCGCTGTTCCGGATGTAGGTGTCTCCGCGGACGCTGTACTGATAGCCGTCCTTGGGAGAGCTGAAGCTGACGTTGCCAACTCCAATGATGTCCAAGCCGGCCGGAATGCCATCCGGCGGTGCATAGTATCCGGGAGTAGCCGCCTCATACTGGGCCACAGTTTCCGTGCTTGCGGCTGTAGCGCTGGGGTAATGCTGCGGCGGCGCCGTCGCCAAGATCTGCGTGGCGAGGCTGTTGGGCAGGTTGGCCTGAGCCCAGGTGAGGAAGTCCTGAGTCTCAACCGTTTGCGTGTAGGCGCTGGCCACGCTGGAGGAGAGCCTGTCGTAGGCTCCGAACAAGAAGAGCCTGTTCTTCCAAACCGGCCCGCCGATGGCGCCGCTGACCTCATTGCGGGTAGAACTTGGCAGCGAGCTGCCTGAAAAGTGGGTCGTCGCCGAAAGATCGTTGTTAGTGAAATAGTAGTTGGCTGCCCCATGGAACTGATTGGAACCGGACTTGGTATAGACGTCGATCGTCGCGCCGCCGTTTCTTCCCTTTTGGGCGTCGAAGTTGTTTACGAGCACGTTGACGGATTGCACGACCTCGGGACTGGGAGAGATGGATGTGGCGCCGGCGCGGGAGGGGGTATTGGTGTAGGCGTCGTCGATCTCATAGCCGTTCTGCTCCTGGCGCAGTCCTGCCGCGTTCAGGTTGATGGCGTACTCGTTGGTGAAGTTGTCCTGGCCTCCTGTCACCACGCCGCCGCCGGTCATGCCCGGAGTCAACGATGCGAGACTGTAGACGTTCTGCCCGGTCAATGGCGTGTTTTGCACGGTCACGCTGGAAATCTCGGCTCCCGTGGCAGGGGTCTCCAGATCGACCTGGGCTGCAGTCGCGGAAACCTCGACATTGGCCGAGACCGAACCCACTTTCAGTTCGGGCGTAATGGTGTGAATCTCAGCGATCTGCACGGCGAGCCCGCTCTGCTTCCAGGTTTCGAAGCCGGGCGCCTGAATTTCAACGTCGAAGGTTGAAGCCGGCAGGCCATCGATGCGGAAGTAGCCGTTGTCTCCGGACAGGACGGTGTTCGAAACTCCCAGGCCCGTGTTAGTGACGGTAACCTTCGCTTTAGCAACGACGGCCCCGGTCGTGTCGTGGACGATGCCCTCGATTCCGCTTGAGAACTGCGCGAAAGCGTTTACTCCTCCCAAGCTGAAGAGGAACAACATGAACATCAGAACGCTTGTCCAACGCTTCATACTGGTCTCCTTTGTGAATGTTCGATCTGTTTGCTCTTAACCGAGTTAAACTGCGGGGCGATCGGCAATGGGGATCCCTTACCGCCCAATGATTTTGACAATGTTGGTGTCGGCTCCAGTCCAGGCTTCGGCCCCGTCATGGGTGAGCTGCCCGGCCGCATCGTTCCAGTGCAAGTGAGTGATCAGCGAGTTTCCTTTCTCGTACGCGTAGGTCTTTCCATCGTCGTTGTAGAGCGTGAATTCGCCATCCGCACCCGGATAAACCAGCAGGTGCGCGATGGACTGCGGTTCATTTGTGCTGAGCACTTCCGAGCCAAGAGGGATGATAGCGCCGGCCCGGACGAAGAGCGGAATGGTATCGATCGGCGCGGCTGCGTCCACCGTCTGGCCGCCCTTCTGCCGTTCGTTGGTCCAGTAGTTGTACCAGTCGCTTCCGGCGGGCAAATATACCTTGCGGCTTGTTGCTCCCTGTTCTGTCACGGGCGCAACCAGGAGCGCAGGGCCGAACATGTATTCGTCGCCGATGTCGTTGACGTTCGGATCGTTGGGGAAATCCATGAAGAGCGCGCGTGTATACGGCGCGCCAGTCTGGTAGGCGCGATATCCGAGCGAGTAGGTATACGGGATCAGCTGATAGCGCAGACGCAAGTACTTTTCTAGAACTGCCTCGGCCTGCTTGCCATAGGCCCAAACCTCGTTGTGTTCCCGCTCTCCGTGGGCCCGCGTGATGGGCTGGAAGACTCCCCACTGGAACCAACGCACAAAGAGCTCGGGATAATCTTCGTAGTTGTCGACGTTTTCCTTGGCGTCGGATGGGTCAACCAGCGGCGTATGTGCCGCGTGGTAGGTCGAGGGAATCATCGGCGAGAAGAAGCCGGCGATATCCGTATCCCAATACGGCATACCCGAAGCAGTGAAGTTCAACCCTGCGGGGACTGAGCGCTTCAACATATCCCAGGTGGAGCGGATATCGCTCGACCAGAAGACGGTGCAATTTCGCTGCGCTCCGAGATACGCCGCCCGGGCAAGAATCATGCACCGGCGGCTATCCCCGAAATCGCGACGGAATCCTTCGTAAACCGAAGCCGTGTGGAACAGCGGATAAATGTTGTAGAAACGAGATCCTGAGCCGACATAGAGAAAATCTTTAGCTGGATCGATGTCCGGCTCTGTTTCGTCGAGCCAGATGTAACTGAAGCCATATGGCTTCACGTAGCGATCCCTGATGGCCTCCCACCACCACTTGGCGGCTTCGGGGTTGGTGGTGTCGATGTTCGGTCCGATCACATCCTTGAAATTACCGAAGTCTGGGGTTCCATCCGCCTTGTGAATCAGCCAACCTTTTTGCTTCAGCATGTCGTAATACCGCGTGCCAGGCGAGAAATGCGGCCACACGCTCAGCAGCGTGGTGATGCCCATTGACTGAAGCTGTTTGTTCATCGCCGCTGGATCCGGCCATCGCGCCGGGTCGAGATCCAACTCGCCTTGTCTTGTCATGTTCAGAAAGTCGACCACCAGCACATCGAGCGGCAGGTTGCGGTCGCGATATCCCTTCGCCACAGCCATCAGTTGGTCCTGTGTGGGATAGATTGCCTTGCTCTGGATGAAGCCGTAGGTCGCCTTGGGCAACATGGGTGTGACGCCAGTGAGCTGGCGATAGCCCGCGTAGATCTCGTCTGGGTTGTCGCCCGCGATGACGAAAAAGGAAACGCGGTCACCCACCTCCGATGACCACACATTCTGCAGATTGAAGCCCAGGTCGATGGTGGTTTTCGAGGGATTATCCCAGATCAGCCCGTAGTTGCGGCTCGACACCATGAAGGGAATACAAACCGTCTCTCCGCCGATCTCATCGTAGTCGTGCCAGCACCTGATGCGATGGTCGCGGAGGTCGAGAAAACCCTGCTGGTGTTGGCCCAGCCCGTAGTAGTGCTCATCTGCCGGCGAATCGAAGACCGCGGCAACACGGTAGCCCGGATCGGTCTTTTGCCCGCTTCCTGCGCTCCCCGAAGATGTTGCTGGGCCGTTGGGCATCATGGACCAGTTCCGCATTGTCAGAAGTGGCTTACCCGACGCGGATGTAATCCACATCGTGTCGTTAAAGAGTTCCCGCCTTCTCGGACCGCCCCCGAAATAGTGCTCCCTCAACGACTCATTCAGGTCATCGAGCGGCATAGCGTGAGGCAGGGGCAGGTTGTCTGGCGCCATACGAATCACCATTCGCCCCGAGCGAAAGACCTCGTATCCCTCGGAGTCCTGCTCAGGCGTCCAGCCGGTAGCCGATGGCTTGCCGACGAATCCGAAGCCCGTGGCGGCAAGTGCCGCGCTTTTATCCGAGCTCAAGGTAACTCGAATGATATTGGGCGCGTACGGCTCCAGGACCAACGTCCTGCCCTGACGCGAGAGCACTAGCTGCGCATCCGAGCTCCAAACAGCCTGACACCCGAGCAAGAGATACGCCAATGCGACAACGGCGACA
>Ga0187851_10002343_pt1 | contig 16928 bp, 18 predicted proteins | sample June2016WEW_6_10_FD_132997 | JGI IMG/M metagenome (GOLD analysis project Ga0187851, IMG submission 132997) | Peatland microbial communities from SPRUCE experiment site at the Marcell Experimental Forest, Minnesota, USA - June2016WEW_6_10 | ecosystem: Environmental > Terrestrial > Soil >...
GGGTGTTTCTCTTCAATCTTTTTAAAATCGCGTGTAATCGCCACGCCTACACGGATACAGGGAGCGCAAAAGGGAAATGTAGATAACGCCGTATAGAAAATATAAAACTTCCCGTTCAGTCTGGTGACACGGGGGTCTTCGCAACCGAATTTCTCCCAATCATATTCCGGTTTAATAAACTGACGGCGATCCTTAAAATGGATGCCGTCACGACTGACCGCATATCCGACAGTTGACAAGGGTAATTCAAAGCCACCTATCTCCTGAGGTTGCGAAACTGCCCGGTAAACAAAGTGGATTTTGCCAGCGTCATGCGCTGGACACCCGTTAAATGCCCCATCTGCTTCCCATGTGTTTTCACTCATGGGTATCAAAATAGGATTCTCTTCAGAACGTCTCATTTGAATCGACATAAAATGCACATCCTTCTTTTGATAGTCCTAATAACCTACCTGGGGCATGGGACCGCAAAGTCCCAACACCAAACCAAGGTTTCGTTACTCCACCCACATCCACAGTATTGGCAACAGAAACCGTTAGCTGTACGATATTTTTTAGCATTGCCACAGTTTGGGCCTTTGTTAAATAGGCGTTTTAACTTACCTCTAATTACTCGATTTTGTACTCAGAATTTTCACGATTCCGCTATTTCGAATATCAAATTTCAAATAAATGCAAACAAGCATCATAATATTTTCGGCAGAGAAATAATAAAATCTGTGCCGGTCATCACCTTAAAAATTTGATTTCAGTTTCTTTGAGGTTTAAAGTTCGCAAACGTCGACGATTAGCAACTGCCGATTCGGAATATTTTTGTTCCGCAGCTTCCACAAACGCCCTGGGTTGCCGGCTTGCCGTTTTTCATTGTGATAGCCTTGGCATTTTTCATTTCTTTTTTAGAGCGGCACTTAACACAATATGCTTCCATCTTTTTACCTCACGTTTATCGGTGGCTTTGATAATTGAAAATCCACTTAGTCTTTCTTACGTTCCTTAAGTTTCCAATACAGTTCTTTAGAATTCTTTAGGTTTCCATTTACCCAATTGTCCCACCAGGTGGGGGCAAAATAATCATCTCCCAGATAGAACGGGCGTCCACTTATTTCAAATATCATGAAATTATCTCCATAATTCGAAAGTGCTCTAAAAATGCATTGAACATTGTGAATCTACTATTTTTATTCTACCCCGCCTTTGGTCCGTGTCAAGATGGGGTGATTAGAACTGCCGTTGGATGCTTAGGTTGATAAAGTCCTACCTCGCCACCACCGGGAATCTTTATGGATGTCAACTGACCCCATTGCTCGTTTCTGATTGGATGTGCAAACTCTACTCCCTTGCTCTTTAATTCCTTGATTGTGGCTTTAATGTCATCGCACATCAGAAAGAGTTCATGGTGGTCGGCTTCGTCTGTTGGATGTATGCCTAACTCGGCTGGAGGTAAGGCGAAGATTAGCCAACCATCACCAGCATCAACGGAAGATAATTTTAAAACATCGCGGAAAAAAGCCCGGGCTTGATTCGCATCCTTAGTATAGATTATTGCGTGTATTCCACAAATCATGAGGCGTTATCCTCCTTAAAAGTTTGGAGAAAAATCTATTTTACAATTATGTGTGATAGGGTTTGGATGGGTTATTCGTTTGAAAGCGAATGGTCCGCGCAACCTTACTTTTTCATCTGTGCTTTTATCCAGGGTTAAGAAACATTCGTTCTTACCTAACCACTCTCCTATTTGCCCAATGTGAAGGAAAAGAAAAAACATACATATTATTCCAGAAAATCTCTGAGTTTACGACTCCGGCTGGGATGACGCAATTTACGCAGTGCTTTAGCTTCAATTTGCCTGGCACGCTCCCTCGTGACTTTAAATTCCAACCCCACTTCTTCCAACGTCCGGCTCCTCCCATCCTCGAACCCAAACCTGAGTTGCAACACCCTTTGTTCCCTTGGCGTCAGGGTTGATAGCACTTCGATAATCTGTTCTTTGAGTAATTGCTTCGAAGCACCATCCAAAGGTTGTATCGCATTATGGTCCTCTATGAAATCGCCAAGATAGCTTTCCTCGTCTTCTCCCATCGGTAATTCCAAGGAAACAGGTAATTGGGATACTTTAATGGCCTGACGTACCTTTTCGGTCGAAAGTCCCAACTGTTCGCCAATCTCTTCTGCGGTCGGGTCGCGGCCGTACTTTTGTGACAATTCACGGGTGGTCCTTGTTATTTTATTCAGAAGTTCAAACATGTGCACGGGAACCCGAATCGAGCGCGATTGGTCAGCAATGGAACGGGAAATTGCCTGGCGTATCCACCAGGTAGCATAAGTACTGAACTTGAAACCTTTGTGAAGATTGAACTTCTCCGTCGCGCCTATTAGGCCGACGTTACCTTCTTGAATCATGTCCAATAAAGATATCCCGCGTCCAATATGCTTTTTTGCAATGCTGACTACCAGCCTTAAATTAGCCTCTGTCAAGTGATCACTGGCAATCCTCTCGTCGCTCTGCAACCGTTCGAGGTATTCCTCAAGATCTACTTCTTGCGCCTCAAGTTCCTTAATGAACTTATGTTCAACTACCAGATCGGGGATATTTACCAGCGACGCTTTTCCACCGATGGCTATAAGGATTTCTTCCGGTAAAAGCGCGATGTCTACTGAAAGAGCAATCAACCGAGACTCAACTTCTTCAGACGGCAGGTTTAGTGTTTTGGCTATCGATGGCGCCAGGTTTTGGTCAATCACTCCATCGATTGCCGCCCTCAGTTTCTCGTTGGTTATTGTCTTTTGAAAACTGGCATTTTCCGGCAATCCAAGATTTTCCTGAAGCTGGTGGATAATTTCCGAAGATTGTCCCAATTCCAGGATAATTTCTTGAAAGACATTCCTGGCATTAGTTCGCTTTTCCTGTGTCTCAAGATCATGTTTGATCGCCGAAATGCGCCTACCGATTTCAATCCGGCGCGCCGCTATCTTTTCATCGCGTGCGGTTAGAAGCGGAACCCGCCCGATTTCGTGGAGATAAAGCTTTACAGGATCATCGCTCCCTTCCAAATCGTCTGCACTAATGGTCTCCGATACCGGTTCTTCAAGTTCAAGATCTTCGGCAGTCGGCTCCTGTTCGATTGAAGCCGCTGCTCCGGAAGATAATTCCAGCTCTTTCACTGTATCTGTCTCTAATTCTGGTAAGCCTGAGGGGAATGGATCAAGTGTCATTTTTTCACCTTTACGGCTCCATCTTGACTTTTCCAGGAGTGCATCTCTATTCTTCTGGCGGAAAGTGGAAGAGCTTCAATCACATTGATTACCCGTCCCCTTATTATCGAACTTTTCAGGTTGTTTATCACAGTAACACCCTCGGACTTCACATTCATCTCAATATAAGCAAACGATATGGTTTCGAGTCTATTTGGATTTCCGTCATTCATCATAACCACATTATTGACCTCACCGAACACCGAGAAGACATGCTTCAGTTCGTCGCTAGTAGTCTCAAGGGCAAGATTACCTACGTAGATATTCATGTTTTCACTGTTTCTCCGGAAACTGGCTAGCGATTCTGCTGTCGTTTTCTTCTGGCATTATTCTTGACTCTAAGCAGGTAGGCGTCACGTTTCGACATGAAACGCTGATGAGAGTTGAACTCTCGTAATACGCCACTTGTCTGGACCATTCTCTGAAAGCGGCGAAGAAGTGATTCCTGGGACTCTCCAGTGTGTAAAATAACCTCAAAGGGCATAATGAACCTTCCTTTCCATTCAGTAATCAGATTTCTAAACAATGGCAAAGTCAACATATTGAAACTAGCCGTGACCGACGATGGCGGTCTTGATCCAACGGAGAGCAAAAATGCTGGCAGCAAAGTTACTTGTTTAAAGAAGTGAATGATGTTCTGCCAATGAGTTTCGTTTTTGATCCACTAAACTGGAGTTTGTCCTCGCAACCATGCAACACCCATGCAACAACTTGGCACTCTCAGAAGCTGAATGCTATAGGGGTATGGCAATCGGAACCTGTGATTAGAGTGCCCTGCAAGTTCACAGGGTGACTTAAGCCGCACGGTTCGGCCACCCAATCATTATGTTAATATTTCTTGGCTGAATTCGTTTTGTGGTAGCAGTCTGCAGAGTAGACCGCCCTTCCTGGCCGGGGTTCAAAGGGCACTTCGGTGTCTATACCACACGTAGTGCATTTCGCAGGGAACATCTGCCGCGGGCCTGACGAGTAATTCCTGGTTCCGGAACCACTGCTGCTATAACTACTGTTTCCAGTCGTGTTCTGCTTTCTTTTTGCACGGCAGGTCGGACAGCGTTTTGGTGCATTAGTATAGCCTCTCGATGCAAAACTTTCTTGCTCTCCAGCGCTGAAGGTGAAGGCAGTTCCGCAATCGGAACAGGTAATTTGTTTGTCACTATAACTCATTGGGATGACCTCCTTTTTTCGGTTAGACATTTGGTCATCCTATGGTTGAGGGAAGTTTATGATGTTTCGTCTATGGAAAACCTGGCTAAACCTAGTGTGAGCATACACCCTATGAGTTCAGTTTTCAAATCCAGGCAACGATTGATTTTAGATTTAGACACGAGGTGCGGCTGCTGAAGTCTTTACTATGAATGATATATGCAATCACAGTTTGTTTAGGTCCCTCGTCGGCGTCCTTATCTAGTTTTTTAAGTTCCTTGTCAGCTTTTTCACCCAATTTTTCAGCCATGCTCAAACCTCCATCATCCAATGTTGCAATCTAAAATATTAACCATAATTTAAATCTTATGGACAGCTAAATCAATATAAAATTGGATTGGTGATTTTATTTATGAATAGCCACAGTCCTCAAAACTTGATTCAAAGTTTGTTGAAACATTGATTTTAATAATCCATCTTTTGCATTATTGTATAATGAAAAGTAATTAGCAACTGCAATCAGAGTTATTTGAAAAATGCTCGTGTTGAGAAGGAGGAGAATTGTAATGAAAAGAAAACAAATAGGCTTTATAGGATCCTGTTTGACTGTGGGGTTGATTGCTGCCTTAACAATGGGCATGGCAGCGTGTTCATCAACAAAGGCGTCTAACCAATCCACAACGCTACTAACAACAACTACGCCTAAGGCGACGTTATCTTCCATTATGGTAGCACCTGTTTCACCGACCAATTTGAAAGTAGGCTCTACTCAACAGTTTTCAGCAACCGGAACCTATTCTGATGGCTCAACTGCGGACATTACTTCCAAGGTGACGTGGACTAGTGATACTACCAGTGCAGCTACCATATCTTCATCGGGTTTGGCGACCAGCGTAGCACCAGGGGATGCTAATATAACGGCAGCCATGTCAGGAATAACTAGCTCGCCCACAATCTTAACGGTTGTGAGTCGTTTCCAGGGGTCGGCTACTGGCACTTGGTCAGGTACAATAACAATTAACGATAAAGCCAGAGACGTAGGCGGTGAGCTCACGGAATCAATCGACGCGAATGGGCATGTTACTGGTTCTATTACTGGTACCGCGGGTTCTGTGAGTAATGCCACGCATTCCTTGCAGATCGACCCTAGTGGTAATGTAACGGGTACATCAAGTTTTGTAGTAGGCACAACAACTTATACGTTTACTTTTCAAGGAAAAGTTACTGTATCTGGAACAAATATAAGCTTTTCAGGTACTTGGACTGGCCAATATGGGAACGGAGTTTTCTCCTTAACGGGGACTACTTCTAGTTAAGATTCTTGGCTTTTTTTTGGTTGCCATTATCAAATAGGTAAATAACGTACACAAAAGGGGTACAATGTGAACAGCAAGTTATATTTAGTAATTACAAGTTTCCTTATTGTTCTGGCCTTGATATCGGTATCCTGTGGAAAAAGTGCATCAACCACATCATCGAACTTGACCAATCCGTCTTCTTCTACCAATTCCACTGCGAGCAATTCGCTTAGCAACATCACAACAATTCCAGTTGGAAACAATCCCACCAGTATAGCTTACGACTCCGGTCAGAGCGAGATATTCGTAACAGATCAGGATTCCGGCTCCATCGCGATTATATCAGACGGTACAAATAAGGTGCTTTCAACCTTAACGGTGGGGACCTCTCCTGTGTGCTTAACCTATGATTCCGGTAAAGGCGAAGTATTCGTAGCAGATTATAACTCAGGTGCGGTTGCGGTAATATCTGATGTTACTAATACTGTCATTGCAACTGTAACAGGGTTGAATTCTACCCCTAACACTATGGTTTATGATTCGGGTAAGGGTGAGATCTTTGTTTCCGAAAGTGGCGCAGTCGATGTAATATCTGACAGCACCAACGCCATCGTTGCAAGTATACCTATAACTGCGACAAGCATTGCTTATGATTCCGCTAAAGGCGAGGTATTTGCACCCGACGGGTATAATAGCAATTTGGCTGTAATATCTGATAGTACAAACTCGGTCATAACCACATTGACCATAAGTCTTTATCCCGGAACTATTGCCTACAATGCTGCTAAGGGAGAGATCTTTGTATCTGTATCCAACGCAGCGGCAGGGCTTAATGTGATATCGGACAGCGATAATAGCGTAAAGATTATAAAAGGGGGCATACCTGGATATTACGCCTATAATTCTGCCAAAAGCGAGCTATCTGCAGAGACTGCTAACAACACGGTCTCGGTATTAACCGACAGCAGCAGCAAGGTTGTTGCAACCTTAAGTAGCAAAATCGGCCCGATGGCTTATGATATTGGAAAGAACGAGCTATTCCTAGTTAGTGGGTACAGCACTATTTCGGTTGTTACACCGACGAACTAGAACAAGTAAATGGGCGCAATTGATTTTTCTAAAATTTTAGTGGGCACTCAGAAATGGGTGCCCATTGTTCTTTTATCGTGAGCACTTCCCATCAAGCGGCTTGTGCTTGAAACTTGGGGTGACGAGATCAATGTTGTGCTCGCGTTAGCCTTAATACAATATCGTGCTATAATGTACTTTATTAGCGTATTCCCGTGTAGGAGGTATCGATGCCACAATTGAAAAACGCACACAGCCCAAAAGCAAGCCTGCCCGCGGCAAGCGTTCAAGCGGGAGGTGATTATGCTCGAAGTCTGCTCGAAGCGAGTCTAGACCCCCTGGTCACCATTAGCCCCAAAGGTAAAGTTACTGATGTGAACGAGGCAGCAGTTAAGATTACAGGCATCTCACGAAAGGAGTTGATTGGGAGTGATTTTTCCAACTACTTTACCGAACCTGATAAGGCTCGCGTAGGTTATCAGCGCGTATTTGCTGATGGTTTCGTTACCGACTATCCCTTGACTATTAGGCACAAAGATGGGCACGTAATAGAGGTGCTATACAATGCGTCGGTTTATCGTGATGCGAAGGGAAATGTTGCAGGAGTATTTGCTGCAGCCAGAGATATCACTGTTCAGAAGAAAACAGAAGCGGAACTAGCCAAAACAAATGCTGCGTTGCAAGGCCAAATTGAAGAGCGACGCCGGGCTGAGAGAGCCATCCTAGAGCTATCTACACCGGTGCTCCAATTAAGGGAGGGTTTACTGATTCTGCCAATCATCGGCATTCTTGACTCACAGCGTGCTCGCCAGCTGACCGAACAACTGCTCAATTCAATTCGTAATAACCGGGCTAAAGTGGCCGTCGTCGATATTACCGGAGTGGCCGCTGTCGATTCTAAGGTTGCGAATCACTTACTCCAAACTGCGGAAGCAGCCAGGCTTATGGGCGCAACCGTTATCTTAACCGGGCTTTCTCCCGAGGTGGCCCAATCGCTGGTCTCGATTGGCGTTGACCTGAGCCGCCTGATTACCGTCGGCGACCTGCAAGGAGGAATTGTCGAGGCTGACCGTTTACTCGGCGTTAGGGTTGTCCGCACTCAAGATGATGCCTCGACCCGGAGAGTCTAATAATGAAAGTCCCCATTCTAAAACAAGGACCATATTTAATTGCATCGGTCCAATCTGCTCTAACCGATGAAGACTTGGTGCAACTGCGCGACGACCTGGCACAAATGGTCGGCCGCCATCACTCCAGGGGAGTCGTCATCGATGTGACGGCGTTGGACGTGATGGACTCCTTTGCTGCTCGAACTCTTCGTTCAATGGCAGCCACAATCAAATTAAAAGGGGCCCATGCCATTATCGTGGGGATTCAACCTGAGGTGGCTTTTGCAATGGTGCAACTTGGATTGTCGCTGGCCGGCGTATCAACCGCGCTGGATCTTGAAGATGGACTCACGCTTCTGTCAAAACAACTGCAGGAGAATCAAGATGGGGGGTAATGGGACCAGCGCGCCAGTCATGTCCGGAAATGAAATTGTTATAAGTATCAAATCCGATGTGGACGTGGTCATCGCCAGGCAGGAAGGTCGTCGTCTTGCCACCGATCTTGGGTTCAACGCGGGTGACGTTACTCTCATTGCCACGGCAATTTCCGAAGTTGCACGTAATATCGTCAACTATGCAGACCACGGGGAAATAGTTCTCAGCATCGTGGAAGAATCAAATAAAAAAGGCATTTCCATAATAGCCCGGGATAACGGGCCCGGTATTCCCGATATCGCCCTAGCGATGCAAGATGGATACTCAACATCAAAGGGACTGGGTTTGGGTTTGCCGGGTTCGAAACGAATCGTTGATGAGTTTGAAATCACTTCGGAAGTCGGTAAGGGAACCACCATAAGGATGAAAAAGTGGAAACGTCCAGTTGTAACTTCGCGGTCGTGGGTGTAGCCAGCAAGCCTTTACAAGGACAGATAGTTTCCGGTGACCTCCACGTGGTTATTCCATTCAATGATGGCCTATTAGTTGCGGCGATCGACGGCCTGGGACACGGACAGGATGCAGCGGCCGCCAGTAAGGTTGCTGCTGAGACCATGTCCACTTGCGCTAGTCAAAGTGTAATCTCCGTCGTCAGACAATGCCATGAGCTTCTGCACGGGACGCGAGGTGTGGTAATGAGCCTTGCTTCATTCGGTGTTAAAAACAATATAATGACCTGGTTGAGCGTTGGAAACGTCGAGGGGTATGTAATACGTGCGGCGGACCCTCGTATTCATGATAGACCGTGTATTTTGATGCGTGGTGGGGTGGTAGGGCATTCGCTGCCACCGCTACGTGAAGAGACACTTCCTATATATCCTGGAGACACATTGGTTATGGCGACGGATGGGATAAAAAGCGGCTTCTCCGGTGCCCTGAACCCCGCTGATTCTCCTCAAATCATCGCGGACAATATCATCGCCCATTTTGCTAGAGAAACCGATGATGCCATGGTCATAGTAGTTCGGTGGCTCGGGAACAGTGCATGATAATTAGTAAAGACAATATCGATGCAAATTACATCTCCTGCTTTACGGATTATTTCCACGGCGACGAAGAATCCGCCAGGGCTTGTGCTTATGAAATTGGCCGAACTGCGAATACGATGGGCATTGGAATACTGGAATTGGCTACGATCCATCATCGCTCATTAGATGTCATGCTCCAGAAGGCGAAAACAAAGGCCGATATCTTGCGAACATTAAATGTTGCACAACAACTGCTGTCAGAGAGTCTGGCTTCATATGAAATGACTAACCGGGGCTTCTATGAAAGCCTTGAAAGATTAGATTTATCAAACAAGGAACTCGAAAAGGAAATTGCCGAACGAAAAGAAGCAGAGGAGACACTCAAGCGAAGCGAGGAGAAATACCGGACGATTGTTGAAACGGCAACCGAAGGCATATGGATTTGTGATACGGATGCCCGGACTATTTTTGTAAATAAGAGAATGGCAGAAATGCTGGGTTATAGCGAAGAAGAAATGATGGGCAAAACAGCTTACGCATTTATGGACCAGGGATCGAGAGAACTGGCAAAATTTAACCTTGATAGGCGAATACACGGTGACAGGGATATGTATGAGCAAAAGTATATACGCAAGGATGGCTCAACTCTATGGGCGATAGCATCGGCCGCCCCAATGTTGGATAAAGGCGGGAAAGTAATAGCCAGTCTGGGCATGATTATGGACATCACTGAACGCAAAAAAGCAGAGATTGCACTTGGGGAAAGCGAGAGAAGATATCGCGATCTTTTCAGCAATATGGCCGAAGAAGTACATTTCTGGAAACTGGACCGTGACGAAGGAGGTCGGATTAAAACTTGGCGACTGGTTGACGTTAATCCGCCGGCTTTAAAGACGTGGGGACGTCTAAATGTCGAGGAAATCAGGGGCAAAACGACCGATGAAATCTTCGGCCCTGGCTCCACAGAACACTTCATGCCAGTGGTCCAAAAGATAATGACTGAAGGTACACCTTACAGCTACGAGGACTATTTCCCAAATCTAAATAAGTATTTCCGGTTTACGAGTGTTCCTTTAGGTGAATACTTTATTACTACGGGAGCAGATATCACCGATATTAAACAAAACGAAAAATCAATAGGCCGCTACGCTGAAGAGTTAGCATCTTCTAACCAGGAACTTGAAGCATTTAGTTACTCTGTTTCGCATGATCTGCGGGCACCGTTAAGAAGCATGAGTGGTTTTAGTAGAATGCTCCTTGAAGACTATGGCAAAAAACTGGACGCGCAAGGCAGAGACTATCTGGATCGCATTGAATCATCCAGTCAATTGATGAATCAACTAGTTGACGATATGCTTAGATTGAGTCGGATCGGCCGGGCTGAAATGAAATTTGAGGCAGTCAATTTGAGTGACCTAGTGCAATCCATTGCAGAAGAACTACGGTCAACACAACCGAAGCGTGATTCCGAATTCATTATCCAATCGGACGTGATTGCCGAGGGAGACAAAGCACTCTTGAAAATTCTCTTACATAATTTGCTGGAAAATGCTTGGAAATATACCGCTAAGGTGGAAAGGGCCATGATTGAATTCTGCGCAATCGAAACGAATGGAAAAATAGTCTATTCAATTAAGGACAACGGCGCGGGCTTTGATATGACATATCGGGATAAACTTTTTAAGGCATTTCAGCGCTTACATTCGAGTGCTGATTATCCGGGCACGGGCATTGGTTTGGCTATTGTGCAAAGAATTGTTAACCGCCATGGAGGTAGAACTTGGGCTGAAGCCAAGGTCGGGGCAGGTGCCACTTTTTATTTTACATTGCAGCGAAATTGAGTTCTGCATTCAGCTTTTTAGGTGGCTTACCGGTTATTCGCGCGTGATATCAGTTTCTCATTCACCCTTAAGGTCAGTCTTTTCCTGCCAAACAAAGGTTTGCAGACTGTTCCGTTTCTTTAGTTATTCCCACTCTTGTCCAAGATAGGTTTTCAATCCGAATAGAGGAAAGACTCTCCGAAGTAGTATTGTGAGAAAAGCACCAAAAATATTTCGAAGGAGTCTCAAATGAAAATTAAGCACGAGTCTGTTCAGCCAGCTCCAGATCATGCCACGGTCCTCATTTTCACGACTGGTTTATGACAGCAAAGCAGAACGCCATGCCAAAAGTTTAACGTCCTGAGATCAATATGTTTTCATGCTTTTTTGCCAACTGGCCATTTTTCCAAGCATGAGTAGTGCTGTTGGACACAACGCGCTGTATAGTCAATCGACGAATGAGGTAGGTCGCCTGTTGGGTTAATTACCGTCGATACGTGGATTATGTGCCCAAATCTAAACTGGAATCGTTCAAATTGTGCCTGGTGGAATTTAGTTTGTCAATGTGCCAAGTGTCATCTTTTTATCAGGTTAAGATTGACCATCAGAAGACTTGGATGCTCCCAGATAAATCAAGCTCCAAAGACACATTGACGGTTATATATAGAGTGTAGCCAACAATCTGGACTTTTATCGCCCTTTAGGTTGCTGCTATCTAACTTAAGGTAAAGTAAAACGTGGCGCCTTTTCCCACTTTGCCCTCTGCCCAGACTTGCCCACCATGGCGACGGATGATGCGTTGGACTATCGCAAGACCAATACCTGTACCATGGAATTCGCCGTCCATATGTAGTTTGACGAAAGGAGAAAATAATTTGTTGGCATAATCCATATCAAAGCCCACCCCATTATCCTTAACAAAATACGCCTTTTTATTATCAAACATCGTAAACCCGAACTCTATTGTCGGTTTTGGTACGTTACTGCTGAACTTTATGGCGTTATCCATCAAATTATCTAAAACCATCCCCAGTAATCTTAAGTCCCCGGGAGCGATCAGATCGGGCTGAATTACGAATCCAATTTTACTCTCCGGGAAATTAGCTTGAAATTTGCTCACCGTGTTTTGAACTATTTCGCTAAGGTTTACTTCTTCATAGGTCAAATCATTCATCGCGACTGATGCCAATTCTAATAGCTTATTCAAAAATTCGGACATTAATTTGCTGGCTTCTGTGATACGTTGAAAATAGGATTTCCCGGTTGCATCTAATTTGTCAGAATAATCCTCTAATAGCACCTTGCTGAAGCCCTCCATATGTCTCAGCGGAGGCTGGAGATTATTGGAAATGGTGAGGCTGTAACCTTCCAACTCTTTATTTGCCGCCTTTAATTCTTGCGCTTGCCTTACCAACGACTGGTTTATTTTGATGACATCGGCTGCAGACTGCTTCTGCTTATCAATGTCCAGAAAGCTAACGACTAGACCGGCAAGGACATTTTGCACGGTTAGATAAGGGAGAATCCGCATATTGTACCAATGGCTGTCTTTCCGCTGGACCTCAATTTCTTTCGGTGCTAGAGTTCGCAACACATCCCTGGTATCATCGGCTAAGCCTCCATAACTTAACCGCGAAGTAATTTCATCTAACGGACGGCCCACATCGATATCCCGGATATTAAATACCTCAGTGCTGGCCGGGGTAAAGCTCCTGATTTTCAGGTCGTCATCAAGGAAAATGATGGCGATATCCGTCCGATTAAGGTAGTTTTTAAGGTCGTCATTGGCTTTGGTCAACATCTCTGTCTTCGAGGTGAGTTCAGAATTTACGGTTAAGAGTTCCTCATTTAGCGACTGCAACTCTTCCCTGGAGGTATCCAGTTCTTCATTGGTACTCTGCAGTTCCTCGTTATTGGAGAGCAATTCTTCGTTGGCGGATTTCACTTCCTCGTTGGTCGCCTCAAGTTCTTCTATCGTCAACTGCAAAGCCTCCTTGGTTAACCGCAGCTCTTCTTCGACTTTGGCGGTGTGCTTGGCGCCCGAGGTTCCTGCTTTCTTCTTATCTTCCGCAGTATTTTCCCCGGCTTCCTGAAATACAATCATTACCAATCCCGACGGCAGTCCATGCTCAGCCAATGGCACGATTTTGAGATTTATGGTCTTGAAACCACCGTTGAACTTAAGGTGTATACCATCTTGAACTACTATTTTTTTCTCGGAGGCAGCACGGTATAAGGCGGAAGCAAGTTCCGATCTCAACCCTTGCTTTGCCATATCCAGAATACTCCATTTTGGTGTGCCCCGAAGGTATTTCGAGATAAATATCAGTTTTACCCCGGACATAAACCAGCCGGTATTTCTCGTCAGCCACCACAAAAGTCGGGGCGTAATTATCCATGAATATTTTTTCGGTCTGTTCTGCCAGCCTGGTTTCATTCAGATTCGCGAGTTGAACTGCGGGTTCACGCAAAGAAGAGGTAAAAGTTACCGGGAATCTCAGCCTTTCAGCAGAAACAACCACTTCTCGCCGCCGGTATATTTTCCATTTTTTATCCACGATAGTGAACAGATCGGTGGCATCTCCGATGGTCTCTGACGTTCCCAGGAAAAGAAGCCCGTTGGGCTTCAAGGCATAGTGCATCAAAGGTATTATTTTTTTCTGCGGCTCGGTTTCAAGGTAAATCAAAAGATTCCTGCAGCAGATGATGTCCATTTTGGAAAAAGGTGGATCTTTGATAAAATCCTGCGGTGCGAATACGATCATTTCCCTTATCTCTTTTTTAACCCGGTATCCCTTGTCTTCCTTCAGGAAGAAACGTTTTAATCTTTCGGGAGTGATATCTGCGGCGATATTTACCGGGTAGATCCCGGCACGGGCGACATTGAGCGCATTGACATCAATATCGGTGGCATACATTTGAACAGGGACATTCTTTTCCATTTCATTCAGGCATTCCACCGCTACCATTGCGATAGAATACGCTTCCTCACCGGTTGCACAGCCGGCCACCCAAATCCGCAGGTCGTTGTCCGGGGGCTTGTCATTGACCATATTTTTTATCTGGATTTTAAACGATTCAAAAGCCTCCGGGTCACGGAAAAAACTGGTGACGCTGATCAGGATATCCTTGAGGAGAGCCTTGCCTTCTTCTTCACTTCCTTGAAGGAGACTGGCGTAGTCAGCAACATTACTGAGACTGTGAACGCTCATTCGCCGCTGTAGCCGCCGCTTGATCGTACCCTGTTTGTAATGGGAGAAATCATGTCCAGTGCGTGTTTTCAATATGGCAAATATCTGCTGCATGGGCTCTTGAAGTTTCCCAAGTTTTTCCCCGGTTTTATTGCCATTGGCAGAATAATGTTTAACAAAATCTATCAGCCTTTGAGGTATGTTTTCTGGCGGTAAAATAAAATCAGCTAACCCTGTATTAATGGCGCTGCGGGGCATGCCGTCATATTTGGCCGTCTCGGGGCTTTGGACAAAAACGGTTCCCGATTCCGCCTTAGTCGCTTTGATGCCCAGAGTCCCGTCAGAACCTGTACCGGACAGTACAATGCCTATGGCATCATGCCCTTTATCTTTTGCCAAAGAGCGCAGGAAGAAATCCACCGGCAGGCGCATTCCCCGGGCATCTGCCAGTTCTTCCAAATATAAAGACCCTTTCGTTATTCCCATATATTTGTCCGGTGGAATAAGATAAATTGAGTTGGATTCAACTTTCATGCCTTCGGCCCCCAAATACACCGGCATCTTGGTAAAGTGTGATAGAATTTCCGGCATCGAACTCTTTCTGGTCGGGTCAAGATGCTGGACGATGACAAATCCCATGCCGCTGTCGGGCGGCATATTCTTAAAAAACTGTTCCAGTGCTTCCAACCCGCCGGCGGATGCGCCGATTCCCACAACATGAAAGGCGTGCCCGACTTCAGGCGATGCCTTCTCCACTGAATTTGCTATTTGCTCTTTCTTTCTTCCCTGATCATGGCGTTTGGTAATCTTTTTCCCGGTTGTCATATAACACCTTCCAGTTTTTTTACCAATATCCATTAGTTCTATTAATAGATAAGCCAATTATTGCATGGATTACCTAATGGAGGGATTTTAACCTGTGCACCTGATAGTAGTAATAGAGATTAGCTACCCAAAAAAGGAACGGGTCGTGATGTCTGGCTCCGATTCTCTTCGATATTGACGGCAGGCTGTAAAATTCACGCCATGCCCAAGTTCGGCCTTCTTGCAATATTTCCCTTGATAACGATTTCGGCTCAAACATAAGATCATGTCCATATTGCGACCAGTCTTTGTTGAATATCCGTCCTTCCTTGTCAAGAGATTCAAATATTGCAGTTCCCGGGTAGGGTGTGAGTATATCGAACTGCGCACTTTCAAGCCGGTTTTTTTGCGCAAAATCCACGGTGCGTTTGAAACTGCCGGCATTATCTCCATCAAGACCAAAAATGAAGAATCCGTGTACTCCGATACCGGCGTTATGCAGTTTTTTAATAATTGCCTCGTATTCATCCACTGCGTTTATTTTTTTCCCTACCGCAGTCAGGTTATTTGGAGACAATGATTCAAAACCAATAAACAGGTCAATACACCCGCTAGCGGCGGCAAGTTTAAGCAGATCGTCATCTTTAGCGATAGTCACAGAGCATTGTCCAACCCACTTGATTTTGAGTGGAATCAGCGCACGGAACAACTCTTTGGCATAATTTGGGCTACCGACAATATTATCATCGAGAAAAATAAAAAGTTTCTTTCTATTAAGTGTTTTTATTTCGTTGATGACTTCTGAGATTGGACGGCAACGGTAAGTGTGACCGAAGAATGATGTGACCGTGCAAAATGAACAGGAATAGGGACACCCACGGGTGGTGAATAAAGTATTTGTGAAATAATAAGACCCTTTGGCGAAAAGATCACGCCTGGGGTTTGGCAAATCAAGTAAACTGGGCCGTACATTTTGACGGTAGATCTTCTGTAATTTGTCCGCTTTAAAATCGGCAATTACACCAGGCCAAATACCCTCAGCCTCTCCAATGACAATGGCATCCGCACGCTGACCAGCTTCCTCCGGCAGAATACTCGGGTGTATTCCACCGAGTACTACTTTCTTACCTATGGCTCTAAATGTATCGGCTATCTTGTAGGCACGTTGCGAGGTGCTGGTGAGGGAAGTGATGCCAACCAGGTCAACTTCCTTTTGGAAATTGATAGGAGCGACGTTCTCATCAGTTAAAGAGACTTCAACGTCTGGAGGAGTTAGGGCGGCAATTACCGCCATGCCCAAAGGTGGTAATATTGCCTTTCTGGGTTTCCCTTGATTTTCATGTGTGGCCGGGACAATAAGCTCTAATTTCATAAATCTAATAATTTCATTTTCGTACTTTTATCGGGAAATGACGATATGCGCACATTTTACCACTCTTCGAGATAACCTCTTAGTCTCCGGCTCCGGCTTGGGTGACGCAATTTGCGCAGCGCTTTGGCTTCAATCTGTCTCACACGCTCACGGGTCACTTTAAATTCCACACCGACCTCTTCCAGAGTCCGGCACCTTCCATCTTCCAACCCAAACCTGAGCCGCAATACTCTCTGTTCCCTTGGCGTCAGGGTCGAAAGTACTTCTTGAATCTCATCTTTGAGTAATTGCTTAGAGGCACCATCCAAAGGTTGGATTGCATTATTATCCGGGATGAAATCAGCAATATAGCTTTCCCCGTCTTCACCCATTGGCAATTCCAATGAAATGGGCAGCTGGGATATTTTGATGATCTCACGCACCCTCTTCGCTGAAAGTCCTAGCTGTTCACCGATCTCTTCAGCA
>Ga0187851_10002345_pt1 | contig 16919 bp, 16 predicted proteins | sample June2016WEW_6_10_FD_132997 | JGI IMG/M metagenome (GOLD analysis project Ga0187851, IMG submission 132997) | Peatland microbial communities from SPRUCE experiment site at the Marcell Experimental Forest, Minnesota, USA - June2016WEW_6_10 | ecosystem: Environmental > Terrestrial > Soil >...
CGGCGAGCCCGCGTTGGGCATGGCGCTCATCGGCTTGGAGGAAAACCCCATCATCCGCTCGATGGTCTCGAGCGCGACCTTGGGGCCCACCGAGCAATTGAGCCCGATGGCATCCACCGGCCAGCCGTCCAGGGTCCGCGTGAAGGTCTCGGTGTCCGTCCCGCGGGTCAGGCGGCCGAAGTCGTCGATGGTCACCTGGGCCACCACGGGAAGGCTTTCCCCGGCCACCTCGCGCGCCGCGAATACCGCCTCCCGCAGCTCGTCCAGGTTGCCGAAGGTCTCCAGAATCAAAAGGTCCGCGCCGCCTTCCACCAGCGCCTCGATCTGTTCCCGGAAGAACGCGCGCGCCTCCGCGAACAACGTGGGCCCCAGCGGCTCGATGCGCACTCCCAGCGGCCCCATGGCCCCCGCCACGAAAGCCCCGCCCGCCGCCGCCTCGCGCGCCAGCCGCACGGCCGCCCGGTTGATGTCGCCCAGTTTCTCGGCCACGCCGTACGCCGCCAAGCGCGGCCGCGTGGCGCCGAAGGTGTTGGTTTCCAGAATCTCCGCGCCGGCTTTGGCATAATCCTGGTGAATCTGGCGCACCATGTCCGGCGCCGAGAGACACAGTTCGTCGTAGCAGCGGTTGATGAACACGCCCCGCGCGTACAGCTCCGTGCCCATCGCGCCATCGCCCACCAGAATGCGGCGCGCGAGGCGTTCGCGAAATTCTTCGAATCGATTACCAGCCAAAGTGGCCATGGGATAAGGGATATCGCAGTATCAACCGATTCTACCGCAGCCGTGGAGCGGCCTTCCAGGCTGCCATGCCGGCATTCCCTCGAAGGCGGCCTAAACCGGTGTCTCGGACGCACGTTGCGGAGATCGGATGGGCTCCCGCCCGGCAAAGCCGCAATCGCCTCGAAATCACAGTTCCCGCGCCGGACCGAGGCAAATAGAGAGCACCTTTAAAGGTGCTATACATAGGTTGTGAACATCGCGCGGGATATCCAGCCGCTGACCTACTTTCGCCGGCAATCGGCCGATGTCGTAAAGCGGCTGAAGGCCACCCGCCGCCCCATGATCCTTACCATCCATGGCAAGGCGGAACTGGTTGTCCAGGATGCCGCGTCGTATCAACGGCTGCTCGACATCGCGGCCCAGGCGGACGCCCGCGAAGGCATTCGACAGGGGATGGAGGATATCTCGCGGGGCCGGACGCGCTCCTCGCGCGCAGTCTTCGACGATCTCCGCGCCAAGTATGACATACCGCGTTGAACTGACGGACCGCGCCGCCCGCGACTTGAGGCTCTTGTTCCTTTTTGTTCGGGCCTGGGAATCGGGTGCGGCTGCGCGGTGGTTCAACGGAATGGAGCGCGCCATGGAGACCCTATGCGAATCTCCCGGCCGCTGCCCCCTGGCGCCGGAAAGCCGTCCCGGGCGGGCGATCCGCCAGCTTCTATACGGGCACAAGCCGCATATCTACCGCATCCTGTTTCGAGTCAGCGCCAAGGACGGCGCCGTCTTCGCGATCCATGTGCGGCATGGCGCCAGGCTGGCGGCAGCCGCGCCCTGATCGGGCATGCCGGAGCCCTTATTGACCCAGAGACGCGGGGACGCGGAGAAGAGATCCTCGTCCAAGCAACAAGATCTCGACAAGACCCGCACTGACGGTCGCGGCTCATTGAGGGTCTGGTGAGTCGCGACCGTCAGGGAGCGGTTGGAGCCGCTATCCCATGCGTGGCGAAATCAAGAGGCCTTCTTCAGCATGGTCCGCTCGAGCGCCATGGGAACGTCGATTGCCACGAAGCGGGCGGCGGAGTACAAATAGTCCTCGCCACTCTCGTCGACGATTCGAAGATCGCCATCCCGCGCGGCGCCCGGATCGGAAACAACAGGGTAGATCTTATGCAGCTCCAGGGACGACTCGTAATCGGAATTGTCGATGCACACGACAAACCGCGGGGTGACCGTTGCCGCTCGTTGCGCTTGCTCGATCTCTTGTTCGATCTCGGCACGGTGAGAAGCAAGAGCCCTCCTCAGCAGCCGAAGCATGGATTTGTAGTCGTCTTCCCCCGCGATTCCACTGTAGCGTGACGCCCGATAGAGAAGACTATACTTCCCCGTGATATCTGCGCCCCGGCTCAGCAGTTCTTCGGTGCCCTGAGTCGGAAGCCAGCGATGGGAGGCGTTCGGTGCGTTCGTTCTGACTCTTTCGGCATCGGTGTGCGAAATGACCTTGTTGCGGAGGTCCCACAGTTTTATAACGAGCGGATCGGAGCCCGATACACTGGCAAACTCTGCATCCAGGTCGGAGTCCTCAATAGCGCTATTTTTCACGAGTTTGTCGATGTGCGGATTGCCCTTCAGGCGTTCCCTGAAGGCTGCATCTGAAAAAAAAGTGCGGTTAGCCTTGACGGTCAAGAGGAATCTCCCGAGACTCAGCGCTCCGTTGTCCTTGTCATATAGCCGACATAGGTGGGACAGCACTGCATCCCGGTGCGCGATCAAGGTCAAGTGCCAGAACGTATTGCTCTCGTTCATTTCGAGATAATACTCGGCGCGGGATTCCTCCAACCCTTTCAGCAGGTTCCAGTGATCCCCGGCGCGACTCACTTCTAAATCGATGCGGTCGCGCAGCCGCTCGAAATCTTCATCGCTCTTCACGCGTATTGCGTCCATCCAAGCTCCATCATGCCTCGCGGCACTGGCTTTTGGCCCAAGGTGCAGCCGCATTAGGCCCTTTGCCCGTCAGGAAAACACGAGTCACCGAGGCGTCGACGACAATCCCATTCACGGGCGCGCCTCATCGCGCAATTCCCGTATCGTCATGCCTCCGAGCGAAAGACCGTGCATCTTCCCGAAAGTCTTGAGCCGCTCAATTGCGTCCCGGCGCTGTTCCGCGGCGGCGAGAGATCCGTTCCCTTGCTGTGTCCGCCACACTGCCACGGCTTCGGCGAGCACGTCCGCCGCGGACGGGTACTGGCCGGAGACGACTGCCTCCTGAACGATCCGCTCAAGCTCAGGTGAGAGTTCGATGGTCATGCGATGCCTCCTTCGAGAACCGTGCCGCCTACCTTATCTTACTCTTACCCCGGCGAGCCCTACTGCACCACTCGCAGCCCGCTCGGCCCCGGTATGGTCCGCACCCAGGAGTTCATTTCCTCTTCGTTTTGCAGCAGGTCGTGGAGCGTGGTCTTGACCAGCACGTGATCCACGGCGACTTGCACCGCGCGCCACAGCGACCGGACCGAGCAATCCACCGAGCGCGTGCAGATGGGCGCCTGCCCCGCGTGGCTGTCGCAGAAATGGGATTCGAACAGCCGGCCACCCAAGGCGTCTATCACGTCGCCGATGGCGATATCCGCCGCCGGCCGCGCCAGCGCGTAGCCGCCTTCCTTGCCCCGCGCGGCTTTCACAAATCCGCCCTTGCGGAGCACCCGCAGGATCTTGGCCGCATAGGCCGGCGATACGCCTTCCGCCAGGCTGATCTCCGGAATGGTCAGGCTCCCGCCCGTGTAGCCCGCATAGGCCAGGCGCACCAGGCAGCGCATCCCATATTCCTCGTTGGCGGTCAGTTTCATTTACGAACCCTCGCGATGGGCACGATGCCATCCAACCCCATCGCCAACTGCGCGCCTTCCGACAGCCTTTCCGTGGTCCACGGCGGATCGAAGGTGAGTTCCACCTGGACGTCGGTGACTCCCGCCACCGCTCGCGCCGCCCGCTCCACCGAGCCTGGCAGCGAGCCCGCCACCGGGCAATTCGGCGTGGTAAGCGTCATGCGAATCGCCACTTTTCCGTCTTCGCTCGCTTCCACGTTGTAGATCAACCCCATGTCGTAGATGTTCAGGGGCAGTTCCGGGTCGTAGACCCGCTTGAGCGCGGCGATGATCTGATCCTTCAATGTCACTCCGTACTGGCGGTTCCGCCCGCGTTATTAAGCGCCGATTTCAGCGTGTGCCACGCCAGGGTGGCGCACTTCACCCGCGCCGGGTAATCGCGCACGCCGCAGAAAACCACCAGCTTGCCCAGGTCCTTGGTCACCGCCGAATCGGTGGTCAGCAGTTCGTGGAACGTGTCCAGAAGCTTGAGCGCCTCTTCGCGGGTCTTGCCCTTCAGGCTTTCGGTCATCAGCGAAGCCGATGCCGTGGAGATGGCGCAGCCGGAGCCGACAAAGCTCACGTCCTTCACGATGCCGTCCTCCACTCTCAGGTACAGTTCCAACTTATCGCCGCAGAGAGGATTGTAACCCTCGGCCGTGCGGTTGGCGTCGGGCATCGGATGGCAATTCCGTGGACGCTTGCTGTGGTCCAGAATAATTTCCTGATAGAGATCGTCGACCATGAGTGCCTCTGGATTACTCGAAAACTGTTTGACGCGGAGACGCCGAGACGCGGAGAGTTCGAGAAGAAGAACCAGGACAAAGACAAAGAGGATTCGGCCTTTCCATGTCTTCTTCTTTCTCTTTCTCTTTCTCTCGGTCTTCTCTGCGTCTCTGCGTCTCTGCGTCTCTGCGTCAAAACGCGTCAAAAACGCCGCCTACGAAAACATCTCCCTCACCTTCCGCAGACCCGCCTCCAAAGCGTCCATCTCCGCCGTCGTATTGTAAAACGCCAGCGATGCGCGCGTGGTGGCCGGAACCTGGAAGCGATCCATCACCGGCTGCGCGCAGTGGTGGCCCGTGCGCACCGCGATCCCCATGCGGTCCAGGACCGTTCCGATGTCGTGCGGGTGGATGCCTTCCATCACGAAGGAAAGCACGGCCGCCTTCTCGCGCGCGGTCCCGATCAGCCGCAGCCCCGGAATCCGCGACAGCGCCTCCGTCCCGTAGAGCAGCAGCTCATGCTCGTAGGCCCCGATGGCGTCTATTCCGATCCGGTTTACGTAATCGATGGCCGCTCCCAGCCCGATGCCGCCCGCTATGTGCGGCGTCCCGGCCTCGAACTTATACGGCAGCTCGTTGTAAGTGGTCTTCTCGAAGGTCACCGTGCGGATCATGTCCCCGCCGCCCTGGTACGGCGGCATGGCGTTCAGCAGCTTACTCTTGCCGTATAACATGCCGATGCCCGTCGGCCCGTACAGCTTGTGCCCCGAAAAGGCGTAGAAATCGGCGTCCAGCGCCTGCACGTCCACCTTCATGTGCGGCACGGCCTGCGCACCGTCGATCAGCGCCAAAGCTCCCGCCTTGTGCGCCATCTCGACGATTTCCCGCACCGGGCTGACAGTTCCCAGGGCGTTCGAAACCTGGCCCACCGCCACCATGCGGGTACGCGGTCCCAGCAGTTTCTCGTATTCCTCGAGCAGCAGTTCCCCGCGGTCGTTGATGGGGATCACGCGCAGCTTCGCGCCTTTTTCCTCACACAGCAGTTGCCAGGGGACGATGTTCGAATGGTGCTCCATGGCGCCGATTACGATTTCATCGCCCGCCTTCACGTTCTTCCGGCCCCAGGTCTGCGAAACCAGGTTGATGGCCTCGGTGGTTCCGCGCACGAAGATCAGCTCGCTCTTGCTGCGCGCATTCAGAAACTGCTTCACCTTGCCCCGCGCCTGTTCGTAGGCGGCGGTGGAGCGCTGGCTCAGCTCGTGCACTCCGCGATGGATGTTGGCGCAGTCCACCTCGTAGAACTTGCGGATGGCGTCGATCACCGGCTGCGGCTTCTGCGCCGTGGCCGCGTTATCCAGGTAAATCAGCGGCTTGCCGTGGACCTTCTGCTTCAAAACAGGGAAATCCTCGCGGATCTTCCGCGCATCGAAACCGATCGGTAACGTGCTGCTAAGAGCGCTCATGGAATTTCTCGAACAGGGTTCGCTCCAGCGAATCCCGCAACGACGGAACTTTGATGCGATCGACAATGTCCTGCGCGAAGGCGTACGTCAACAGCTTGCGCGCGTCGCTCCGCCCGATGCCGCGCGATTGCAGGTAGAACAGCGATTCCGCGTCCAACTGGCCGATGGTCGCGCCGTGAGTGCAGCGTACGTCGTCGGCGAAGATCTGAAGCTCCGGCTTGGTATCGATGGTGGCGTCGTCGGAAAGCACCAGGTTCTTATTGGTCTGCTTGGAATCGGTTTTCTGCGCGTCCTTGCGCACCAGTATGCGGCCGTTGAACACCGCGTGGGCCTTGCCGTCCAGAATGCCTTTGTAGAGCTCGCGGCTCGATCCGTGCGGCTTGGCGTGGTCGATGGTGGTGTGATTGTCCACGTGCTGCGATCCGCCCGCCACGTACAGGCCGTTGAGGGTGGCCTCCGTGCCTTCAGAGAGCGTGGCCGTGACGTCGTTGCGCGCCAGCGCGCCGCCCAGCGCAATCGAGCAGGTGGTGAAGTTGGCGCTGCGTCCTAGGCTCGCGAACATCGCACCGATATGAAACGCCTCCGCGCCCTCGGTTTGGATCTTATAATGGTCCACCACGGCCCCATCGCCCACCGCCAGTTCGGTCACGGCATTCGTCAAATAGGCGCCCGTGCCGCTCACGTATTGTTCGACGATCGCGCACTGCGAATTCTCACCGGCCAAAATCAGAGTGCGAGGATGAACGGCCACGGGCGGCGCGCTAGCCGCCGGGCCTCCGTACAGGATATGGAGCGGCTCCTCGATCACCGCGCCGCGCTCGATTCGCAACGCCACGATCTCGTCCAGAAACGCCGTGTTCAGGGCGACAAAGGCCCCATCTTGGTAGGAAGCGTGCCGGGCAAGATGGGCCTCCATCTCCTCGCGCGTGGCCAGGCGCACGCCTTTGGGAAGGCCAGCAGTCGCCGGTCTTCCATTGAAGAACATCGTCGGCAAGTCGCCGGGCTCGATCTTCCAATTCGGGTTGGGCAGTCCGAACCTCGTACGCGCAATGGCGGCCACGCTGGTGAATCGCCAGTCCTCATCGTGCGTGGTGGGGAAACCGAGCTGGGCGAACCGCTGAAAGGCGGCCTCGCGCAACTCCTGTAGCCACGGCTCCGCGCGCCGCTGGCCGGTGAAGCTTTCGAGCCACGCGCCGGTCTGTTCCGCGATGGCCGTCATCGCTTGCCCACCGCCTCTTCTTCGTCCTCGATCCCCAGCCCCGCGTATCCGTTCTTTTCGAGTTCGAGGGCCAGTTCCTTGCCGCCCGATTTCACGATGCGGCCATCGGCCAGCACATGCACGAAATCGGGGACGATGTAGTCCAGCAGCCGCTGGTAGTGGGTCACCACGATCATGGAGCGATCGGGCGCGCGCTGCAGGTTGACGCCGTGCGCCACCAGCTTCAGCGCGTCGATGTCCAGGCCGGAATCGGTTTCATCCAGAATGGCCAGCCGAGGCTCCAGCACCGCCATTTGAAAAATCTCGTTGCGCTTCTTTTCGCCGCCCGAAAAGCCGCTGTTCACGGCCCGGTTGAGCAGCGCCGGCTCCATGTTCATCAGGCCGGTCTTGACGCGGATGAATTCCAGGAAGTCCATGGCGTCCAGCTCCTCGAGGCCCCGGTGCTTGCGCACGGTGTTGAGCGCGGCCTTCAGAAAATACTGGTTGCTGATGCCCGGAATCTCCACCGGGTACTGAAACGCCAGGAAGATGCCCTCGCGCGCACGATCCTCGGGGGACATAGCCAGCAGGTCCTTGCCGTCATAGGTCACATACCCGGCCGTCACGGCATACAACTCGCGCCCCGCCAGCACCTGCGCCAGAGTGCTCTTGCCGGACCCGTTCGGCCCCATGATGGCGTGCACTTCGCCCGCCTCGACGGTAAGGTCGATGCCCTTCAATATCTCGCGCTCGCCAACCGTAGCGTGCAATCCGCTGATCTCAAGTAAGGCCATCTATTATAAGTTCCTCAACTCCATCATTTCTCTGCGTCTCAGCGTCTCTGCGTCAAAGATCTTCTCAGCCCACACTGCCCTCCAAGCTCACCCCCAGCAACTTCTGCGCCTCCACGGCGAACTCCATGGGCAGCTCACGGAACACTTCCTTGCAGAACCCGTGCACGATCATCGAGACCGCGTCTTCGGTGGAGATGCCCCTCTGCCGGCAATAGAAGATCTGGTCCTCGCCGATCTTCGAAGTGGAAGCCTCGTGCTCCACCTGCGCCGACGTGTTCTTCACTTCCAGGTACGGGAACGTGTGCGCGCCGCACTTGTCACCCAACAGCAGCGAATCGCACTGCGAGTAGTTGCGCGCGCCGGTCGCCGATTTGAGAATCTTCACCCCGCCGCGATAGGTGTTCTGCCCGTGCCCGGCCGAAATGCCCTTGGACACGATGGTGCTGGTGGTGTTCTTCCCGATGTGGATCATCTTCGTGCCGGTATCGGCCTGCTGGTAGTTGTTGGTGAGGGCCACCGAGTAAAACTCGCCCACCGAATTTTCGCCCATCAGCAGGCAACTCGGATATTTCCAGGTGATGGCGGAGCCGGTCTCCACCTGCGTCCAGGAGATCTTCGAGTTCACCCCCCGGCACGCGCCGCGTTTGGTGACGAAATTGTAGATTCCGCCCTTGCCTTCCTTATCGCCCGGATACCAGTTCTGCACCGTCGAGTACTTCACCTGGGCGTTATCCAGCGCCACCAGCTCCACCACCGCGGCATGCAGTTGGTTGGTGTCGCGCATGGGCGCCGTGCAGCCTTCCAGGTAGCTCACATACGCGCCTTCGTCGGCCACAATCAGGGTGCGCTCGAACTGCCCAGTGTCCTTGGCGTTGATGCGGAAGTAGGTCGAAAGCTCCATGGGGCAGCGCACGCCCTTGGGCACGTAGCAGAAGGAGCCGTCGCTGAACACCGCCGAATTGAGCGCCGCGAAAAAGTTGTCCGACGTGGGAACCACCGTCCCCAGGTAGCGCCGCACCAGGTCCGGATGTTCCTGCACCGCCTCGGAGAACGAGCCGAAGATGATCCCCAATTCCTTGAGCTTGGCTTTGAAGGTGGTGGCCACGGAAACACTGTCGAACACCGCGTCCACCGCCACGCCAGCCAGCAACTCACGCTCTTTCAATGGGATGCCCAGCTTCGCGTAGGTTTTCAGAAGCTCCGGATCCACTTCGTCCAGGCTCTTCGGGCGGTCTTTGTTGCTCTTCGGCGCCGCGTAGTAAATAATGTCCTGGTAATCGATGGGCGGGTAGTGAATGTTCGCCCAGGTGGGCTCCTTCATGGTCAGCCAGTGCCGGTAGGCCTTCAACCGCCATTCCAACAGCCACTCCGGCTCGCGCTTTTTAGCCGAAATGAGGCGAATCACGTCCTCGCTCAGGCCCCGGGGGATGGAGTCGGCGTCGATGTCGGTGACGAACCCCCACTTATATTCCTGATTCGCAAAGGTTTCGATGGTATTGGTGGATTCGCTCACCGGGTTTCGCTCCTAAGCTCCTGGACTGTCATTAGTTTAGCCAATCTGTACTTATTAGTCAAGATTGCTCATTGAATGGATGCCGGGTAGGCGCGAACGGCTTCAGCGGGAGACCGGCCTTCTCACTCCGTCTCGGCGGCTGTGCTTCAAAAACACCGTCCGCGCGTCGGGTTCCGGCTCGTGGCATCGCTCCACGAAAGGGTACGCCTGGATACGACCGTCCCGGCGCCGGCGCAATGGGACGCCCGCGAGCGTTGGCGGGGCTGCGATAGACGGGGTAGACTGCGGTACGGGAGGTCCGCATGTCCCTTCGGCCCGTCAAGAAGCTGAGCAAGGCTAAGCCAACCCTGGAAGGCGCGGGCGTGCACCTGCGCCGCGCGTTCGGCTTCGGCGCCACGTCCGATTTCGACCCGTTCCTGCTGCTCGACGATTTCCGCAACGATATTCCGGAGGATTACCTGGCGGGTTTCCCGTGGCACCCGCATCGCGGGATCGAGACCGTCACCTACGTCCTGGCGGGAACCGTGGAGCACGGCGATAGCATGGGAAACCGCGGGGCCATCGCCTCCGGCGACGTCCAGTGGATGACGGCGGGAAGCGGGATTATCCACCAGGAGATGCCCAAAGGCGACGCTACTGGCCGGATGCATGGATTCCAGTTGTGGGCCAACCTCCCCGCCGCGCTCAAAATGACGCCGCCACGCTACCAGGAGGTGAAAGCGGCGGACATCCCTGAGGTCACCGACGACGACGGCACGAGCGTGCGCCTCGTTTGCGGACGTTTTTGGGGGAAGGCCGGTCCCGTGGACGGGATCGCCGCCGACCCGATGTACCTGGATGTGTCGGTCCCGCCCGGGCGAAGAAGGACTCTTCCCGTGGAGACCACGCGCCACGCTTTCGCCTACGTTTTCGCGGGGAGCGGGAAGTTCTGCAACGCTTCCCGTCCCCTCGAAGTGCCGACCGAAGGAGTTGGATGGTCGGACACGGCGCCTCCCGCGGAGGCGGACAACCGCTCGCTGGTGCTTTTCGACCGCGGCGACGAGCTCGTAGTGCAGGCCGGGGAGAATGGGATACGGTTCCTGCTGTGCTCGGGACAGCCGCTCCAGGAGCCCGTGGCGTGGTATGGCCCGATCGTGATGAACACCCAGGAGCAACTGCGGAAGGCGTTCGCGGAACTGGAGGAGGGGACGTTCCTCAAACGGGCGGCCGGCTAGCGCAAGGTTTGTGCGCGGAGACACATTGCCGCGGGGCCTTTCCCCTTGGATTCCAGCCGGGGACCATGGCCGTTCGCGCCTTTTCGGACGGCAAACTCGATTTTCCTCTTGCTATGCGTCGCGCAAGCCGCTAGACTTCTTGCGGAGGAGGTGTCGCCGTGCTTCCGGCTCAGAACATTAGGGTCTTCCTGAACAACGCCCTGAGACCCACCATGATGCCCGCCGAATTGGAGGCTGATAACCCTCTGCCCGAGGCCATCCGCGATATGCCGGATCAGGTGGCCGGCCGGTTCGTCGATCTGGATACAACCAAGCGCCAGGACATTGAGTCAGCGCTGAAGCGGGTCGTGATCTTTAACGACACCCAGGTGTTGTACACCTTCACTTTCGACTCGCAGACCAACCGTTTTTCCGCCCGCAAGCGATAGCCCTCGCTGTGGAGCGGGCCTCCGGCTTGCTATGTCGACATCCTGTCGACATTCTTCGCTTTACCCCTGCTGCATCCACCGCCGGCGCTCGGCATGAGCAATCGCAAACAGCGCCGCGAACCCCGCCAGCAGCCCCACGGATGCGCCCAACCCCACTAGTTCGGGGCGCGACGATTGCAGGCGCAGCGTGAGCGCTACGTTCAGCGCCACGGGGATGGCGGCCGCAATCACCGGCGGCCAGGGACGGTCCAGGCCAAATAGCGAACGCGACATGACTTCGATCAGGCTCCAGCCAATCAGGCTGGGGCCCAGGCCGAGGAACACCGCCGAAACCATCCGGGTGGACTCCGCCGTGAAGCTGCCGCGCTGGAACAACAGCGCGATGGCGGGCTGGCGAAAGAACAGCGCAAAGCCGCACCCGCCCACCGCCGCCAGCGCCACCAGGGCCACCGTACGGTCGATCAGCCGCAACGCTTCCCTCATCCGGAATTGGCTCCGCAAGCGGGCGATCTCGGGCAACAAAGAGTTCGATATGGGGTTCACCAGGAGGGCCAGCGGGACGCTCACTCCGCGCATGCAGTAATCGAGAGCGGCGGCCATGCCGGGACCGGTATGAGTAGCCCAGGCGCGCGTGAACGTGACGTTCAAGCCCAGCCCCGCCGCATAAACCATGAAGAACGCCGGTTTGGCCAGGATTTCCCGCCAATGCACATGGCACTTGGGAATGCCGCGGGTATCCAATCCGGCGCGCGCCGCGTACCATACGATCGCCAGTTGCGCCCAGGCGCCCACCGCGTACCCGATGACGAAGGCGTACACGCCCACCAGTTTCCACAGGCACAACGCGCCGGCTATGGTGAACACGTTCAGCATGGCCTGGTAGAAGGCCGTGGGCGCAAAGCGGCGGTCGGTGAAGAGCATGGCGCAGCAAACCGCTCCCACCCCGGCGGCGACGCTCGATAGCGAGAGGATGCGCAGGTTATCCACAGCGGCGCTAAAGTACCGTGGATCGAGCCCCGGCGCCAGCGCCTTCATCAGCCAGGGCGCGCCCAGCATCACCGCCGCCGAAATGGCCGCCAGGGCCCATGCGAAACAGCGGCTCAGCTTCAGGAATAGGGCCGTCCGCTCCTCCGCCCGGCAGGCCGTGAGCATGGGTACGAAGGCGAAAACGATGCTGTTGATCAGCACCGAGTTCAAAGTGTCCACCGGCCCCATCGCCACGGCCAGCGAATCGGCGCGGCTGTGGGTGCCGAGCAGGTAGGCCGTCAGCGCCACCCGCACGAAACCGAGCACATTGCCCGCCAGCACGCCCGCCACCAGCGTCAGGCCGCCCCGCACCAAAGGGCTTCCCTTGGCGCGGTGGAAAACCCGCCCCGCGGTCAGCGCCGAAAATGAATCCGTGGAACTCAGGCAAGACCTCTATGGATGGAGCGGGCCGCGCCGGTCCAGGCCACGCCCCCTCAGGCGGTTGCCGCCATGGCGTCGCGGGCGGCCGCGAGCGCGGCGTCGAAGTTCGGAGAGTCGGCGACTTCCTTCACGTATTCCACGTAGCGGATTGCGTTCCGCCGGTCCAGCACGAAAATAGCGCGGCTCTCGATGCGCAATTCCTTGATCAGGACGCCGTAGTTGGCGCCGAAAGAAACATCCTTGTAGTCGGAGAGCATTCTCACTTTGTCCACGCCGAAGGCGCCGCACCAACGCGTCTGCGCGAACGGCAGATCCACGCTCACCGTGATTATGTCCACCCCCGGCAAATCCGCCGCCGCCAGGTTGAATTTCCGGGTCTGCGCGTCGCACACCGGCGTATCTAGCGATGGGACCACGCTGATGATGCGCACGTTGTGGCCCGTGTCCGCGAGGGCCACGGGTTTCAGCGCCTGGTCCGTCAGGTTGAAGTCGGGGGCGCTGTCGCCGGGCTTCAACTGGGGGCCGATCAAAGTTAGAGGCTTGCCCCTCATGGTGGTTGCTCCTGGTCTTTCCATTGCTCCTCCTGGTTTTATCGGCGAAGCTCTTATTCTAACAACTCGCCGAGCTTTTCAGCCTCGAATACCGGCGCCTGGCAGGCGTAGTCGCGGCAGACGTAAGCCGTGGCGCGGCCTTCGAGCATGCCCATGGACGCGATGGCCGGAATGCCCTCCTCCAGTTTCCGCCGCGTCTCCGGCGAATCCACCAACAGCGCCACCTGGCTGGGCGCGAAGCGGCGATGCGCCTCGCGGACCAGCGCCGCCGTATCGGCGCCGCCGCAGTCTCCCACTAATACTACCTCGCGCGGGTCGCCCAGCAGGAACTCGCAGGCGGCCAGCATCCGCGGCAGCGCCGAAGGGGCCGCATCCAGTTTATCCGCGAAACTGGCCAGCGTCCGCTCGGCGGCTTCCCGAAACTCGTTCCGGCCGGTCATGCGGGCCAGGCGCAGCAGGTTGCTCGCCGCCACGGAATTCCCTGAAGGCTCCGCGCCGTCGTAGTCTTCCTTCACCTGAAGCACCAGGTCGCCGGCGGCGGCGGCGCTGAAAAATCCGCCGCCCTCCCGGTCCTCGAACAGCTCCATCTGCCTGCGGGTCAGACGGACCGCCATTTCCAGCCATTCCATTTCGAACTGCGCTTCGTAAAGGTCCAGCAGACCCTGGACCGTCAGGGCATAGTCTTCGAGAAACCCGGGGATGGCCGCTTCTCCCTCGCGGTAGCGCCGCAGCAGGGTTCCGCTGGCCGCGTCGTACAGGTGGGAGACCAGGAAGCGGGAGGCGGCGCGCGCCGCCTCCGCATAGCCTGGCTCTTCCAACACCGCCCCGCCCAGCGCCAGGGCCGAAATCGTGAGGCCGTTCCAGGCCGCCAGAATCTTGTCGTCCAGATGCGGGCGCGGGCGGCGCGCGCGCGCCTCCAGCAGCGCTCCTTCCGCCTGGGCCAGCGCCGCGCGCATTTCTTCCACCGGCCGGCCGAACCGGCGCGCCGTCTCCTCCACGCTGTGCGCCTGGTAGAGGATGTTCTGGCCCTCCAACTCGCCGGGCGCGTTGCCGTCCTCTTCCACGCCGTAGCGGTAACAGAGCCATTCCGCCGCGGGGCCGGCCAGGCGTTCGATTTCCGCGGCCGTCCAGATGTAGAACGCCCCCTCGCTTTTCTCCAGTGTGTGGTCCGTAGCGCTATCGGCGTCCTCGGCCGAATAGAATCCACCCCCCGAGTGGCGCAGGTCGCGCAGCGCATAGTCGAGCGTGCGCCGCGCCACGGCGGCGTACTGCGCCTCACCGGTGATCTGAAACGCCTCCAGGTACGCGGTAGCCAGTTGCGCCTGGTCGTACAGCATTTTCTCGAAGTGCGGGACGAACCAGTGGTCGTCCACCGAATAGCGGTGGAAGCCGCCCCCAAGCTGGTCGTCGATCCCGCCCTTGGCCATCTCGCGCAACGTGACGAGAACCATTTCCAGCGCTTCCTGGTTCCTGGTGGCGGCGTGGTAGCGCAGCAGGAAGCCCAGGACCGCGGGGCGCGGAAACTTGGGAGCCTCTCCGAAACCGCCCAGCCGCGCGTCGAAAACGCGGCGGAAGGCGTAGAAGCCGCTGTCGAGCAGGCGCCGGTCGATCCCCGGCGCGCCAAGGCGCGGCGCGGCGTTCACGTGCTTCCGGAGCTGCTCCACTACCTCCCTGGCCGATTCCACGATCCCATCCCGATCGGATTTCCAGGCCGCCGCGATCTGCGAAAGGATGGAGGCGAAGCCTGGGCGCCCCTGGCGCGGCTCGGGCGGAAAGTACGTCCCGCCGAAAAATGGCTCCAGTTCGGGCGTCATCCACACCGACATGGGCCAACCGCCGCCACCCGTGGTGGCCTGTACGAACGTCATGTAGATGCGGTCTACGTCGGGCCGCTCTTCTCGATCCACCTTGACGGCCACAAAACTCTCGTTCAAAATCGCGGCGATGTTATCGTTCTCAAACGATTCGCGTTCCATGACGTGGCACCAGTGACAGGTGGAGTAACCCACGGAAAGGAAGATGGGTTTGTCTTCGCGGCGCGCTTTGTCGAACGCTTCCTGCCCCCACGGATACCAGTCCACCGGATTGTGAGCGTGCTGCAACAGGTAAGGACTCTTCTGGTTCGCCAGCCGGTTGGTGTGAGGCATATCTAAGAGCGCCATTCCCTTCCGGACCGCCGGCCATTGCGGTCCGCCCCAAATTCCACGCTACTCCGAGACGGCTTTCGATTCGATCAACATCCGGATTTCGGCCACGAATTCCGCCAGCGGCTTGGCGCCCAGGTCTCCGTGCTTACGGTTGCGCACGGCCACCTGGCCGTTCTGCTGCTCGCGATCGCCCACCACCAGCATGTAGGGAATCTTCTGCAACTGGGCCTCGCGGATTTTCAGGTTCACTTTTTCACTGCGCTCGTCCACGGTGGCGCGGATGCCGGCCGCTTCGAGCTGCCGCTGGACGCCGCGCGCGTACTCCGTCTGCCGGTCCGTGATGGGCAGCACGGCGGCCTGCACGGGGGCCAGCCACACCGGGAACGCGCCGGCGTAATGCTCGATCAGAATCCCGAAGAAGCGCTCGATGGAGCCGTACAGCGCGCGGTGGACCATCAGAGGCTGGCGGGGCTTGCCGTCTTCGGCGATGTACTCCAGCTCGAAACGCCGGGGCAGGTTGAAATCGAACTGCACCGTGGAAAGCTGCCACGGGCGGCCGATGGCGTCCACCAGCTTGACGTCGATCTTGGGACCGTAGAAGGCGGCCTCGTCGGGTATCACCTTGGCCTTCACGCTCAGCCGCTCGGTAGCGCGCATCAGGGCGTCTTCGGCCAGCTTCCATTGGCCGGCCGTGCCGGCGTATTTACCACTCGTCCCGCCGTCCCAGGTGGATAGCTCGGCTTCGTATTTTTCGAAGCCGTAGGTGGTGAGCGTATCGATGGCGAACTGAAGGCAATCGACGATTTCGTTTTCGATTTGCTCGGGAGTGCAGAAGATATGCGCGTCGTCCTGGGTGAAGCCGCGCACGCGGAACAGCCCGTTCAGCACGCCGGAGCGCTCGTAGCGGTATACCGTGCCGAGCTCGCCCAGGCGGACCGGAAGATCGCGGTAACTGTGCTGCTTGTCCTTGTAGATCAGGATGTGGAACGGGCAGTTCATGGGCTTGAGCTGGTATTCGGCGTCGTCCAGCTTCATGCGCGAGAACATGTTTTGGGCGTAAAAATCGGAGTGCCCTGAGGTTTTCCAAAGATCGAAGCGCGCCACGTGCGGCGTATAGACCAGCGAATACCGGCGCTTGAGGTACTCGTCCCGCATCCAGTCTTCCAGTTCCTTGCGGATGATGCCGCCCTTGGGGTGAAAGAAGATGAGCCCGGGGCCGGCCAGTTCCTGGATGCTGAACAGATCGAGCTCCCTGCCGAGCTTGCGGTGGTCGCGCTTCTTGGCCTCCTCGATCTGCTTAAGGTATTCGTCCAGCTCTTTTTGGGTGAAGAAAGCCGTGCCATAGATGCGCTGCAACTGCTTGTTATGCTCGTCGCCCTTCCAGTAGGCTCCGGCGATGGAGAGCAGCTTGAACGCCTTGATTCGGGAAGTGTCGGGAACGTGCGGCCCGCGGCAGAAATCGATGAACCGCGGCCCCAGCGTGTACTCGGTAAACACTTCGCCGGCGCGCTCCTCGATGAGCTCGCACTTCATCCATTCCTCGGAGTACTTCTTGAGACCTTCCTCTTTGGAAGTGTAGATGCGCTCGTAGGGGAGGCGGCGCGCTTGCAGTTCCCACATCTTCTTTTCGATCTTCTCGAGGTCCTCGGGAGTGAACGGGGTGGCGCGGTCGAAATCGTAGTAGAAGCCGTTATCGATAGCGGGACCGATCCCCAGGCGGGTCTCGGGAAACAACTCGAGCACGGCTGCCGCCAGGAGGTGCGCCGCCGAATGGCGATAGACCACCAGCGCTTCGGGATCCTTGGCGGTGAGAATCTGCACCCGGGCGTCCTTATCCAATGGCCGCGTCAGGTCGAAGAGATCCCCATCCACTTTGGACACGATGGCGGCGTCCGCCA
>Ga0187851_10002346_pt1 | contig 16919 bp, 11 predicted proteins | sample June2016WEW_6_10_FD_132997 | JGI IMG/M metagenome (GOLD analysis project Ga0187851, IMG submission 132997) | Peatland microbial communities from SPRUCE experiment site at the Marcell Experimental Forest, Minnesota, USA - June2016WEW_6_10 | ecosystem: Environmental > Terrestrial > Soil >...
AGGCTCGCTGCTGTTTGACGAGGCGGAAAAAGCGCATCCGCGCGTGCTGGACATCCTGTTGCAACTGCTCGACGCGGCGCGGATCACGGTGGCGACCGGCCAGACGCTGGACTTCAGCAACTATTATATCTGGCTCACGTCAAACATCGGCTCGGCGGAATTGATGAGCCTGCAACATTCCAATGACGCGACATTGGAACGCCACGTCCTCACGCGGGCGCAACAATCCCTGCGACCGGAAATATTCGCGCGCGTGAATGAAAAACTCGTGTTCCGTCGTTTGGGTTACGAACACCAGTTGGAGATTGCGGAGAAATTTCTGGCGCGTGAAATTGAATTCCTGCGGGAACGCGGACACAAGCTGGAATTGGACAAAACGGTTTTGCCGTTTCTAGTGCGCAAAGGTTTTCACCCGAAGCTGGGCGCGCGACCGATGCGCGACGCGGTGGAAAAGTTGGTCGGGGATGCTGTATCGGAATGCCTGCTGCAAGAGCGTGAGACCAGTGGCGAACTGACCCTGGACGAAATGCGTGACTGCCTGATTGTGCTGTGAATCAGGCCAGCAAGAGATACAGGTGCGACTCGCCGATGTCCTTGTCCGGTTGGTATGCGCCGAGTTTGCGCTTCGACAATTGCGCACAAACTTTGCGGACGGCTTTCCGTTTGGCGGCAATGCCCGGCAGTTTCACCAAAATACAATCGGCAAATTGATCTCCGGTTTTGCTGGCGTAGATGTCGGGCGCGATCACCTCGGTCGCGCCTGCATTGCATAGCGCCTCAACAAATTTCAGGGAATCGCTCACGCGCTTGAATCGTCCAAGTGAACGCACGGCGTTGTCGCCGCTTTTCAGCCACTCCGCTGCCTCGGCGCGATTCTTCTGCGCCAAAAGTGAACGGACAAAAACTTGATGGATGTGCTTTTCCGTGGCGACCGTGTTCGGCAGCGGTTTTCCGGCTTTGCCGGTCAGCTTGGGCAATGATTTGTCTTTGGCGCGGGCGGCGCGGTATTCCTCGGCGGTGACGGGACGCCCGTGCAGATAAATTTCCTCGGACATCAACGCTCCGTCGTTCAACCACAAACGATAGCGTCCTGAAAAATCGCCGCGCACGGTGGAAAATTCCAATTGCAACCGGCCATTCTCGTGCCAGGTGCGCTGAACACCCGTGCCGTGAATCATCTGGTATTTGCCCAGCAAACGTCCGGTTTCACTCCACTGACGGCAGACACCGTGCAGTAATCCATTTTGATAGCGTTCCTCGTTGGCCAGAACCCCGTTTTTGTGCCAGACGCGGACAACACCATGCCTGCGACCGTTTCGCAAAGGCACTACCTCACGCATTTGGCCATTCCGATGCAACGTTTTTTCTACAGTGTTTTTCACTAACCGTGCAATGTTTCTTTCAGCAATAATCCCATTTAACACAAAATTGCGAAGAAATAACAGCCCTGAATTGTAGCAAATCAGTTAAATCTTCTATCGGGCAGACAGACTTCCCGCGATGAAAACCTAGAGGCAAAACTCCCCGGCGGCGGCGGGCGGGTCAAAGGAGGAACGGAAGCGCGAGCGTTTAAGCGAGCGAGCCGTAGTATCCTTGACGCGACCGACGCCGCCTTACAATCAAAGGGGGTTTCATCGCGCTGTCCCGGCGACAAGCCGAATGGTTCGCAATTTTACAATCAGTGATTGGAAAATCTGACATTGGCCAATCGCTGATTGGCGAATCCAGCACCTTGCCCGCGTATGCGGATTATCTGGCTTCGGTCTGCGGTCGGCGAGCGGAAACAGTGGAGCGCAGACGGAGAGACGGCTGGAACGGAGTCGGAGCGCAACGCCGCCGCCGAGCCGCAGACGGAAGCTCGCCGCGTCTTGCGGCCCATTGCAAATGCCGCTCGTGACGAGCGCGCGGTTTGCGAAGCGGAACGGGCGTGGTCGAGAGGGAGACAGGGCCGACCGCCAGCCCGTGGAGCGTAGCAAAGCGCGCGTTGGTCACGGCGGAATCAATGTTGAGCGGATGAACAATGCCGCTCAAGTTCAACTTGAGACCCGGCAGAATGCTGACGTGGAGACTGAATTGAAAGCCCATGTTGCAATCAAGAAAAATTGGCCGAAACCAATCCATTTTGCCTCTTTTTCACCTGCGTATTTACTTTGGCAATGACAGCGGTTGTCATACCCTATGCTTCATGTTGTCCAAATAAAAAATGAAAACACGGTTTTTACAACGCAACGTGCCTGATTGGCCGCTCTTCTTTTGGAGAGGCCGCCACGACTGTTCTGTTCTCCGCATTGTTTTCAAATCTTGTATCTTTTTGCCAATGAAACAATAATTCCAAGCAATATGCTTCCAACGACCAAAAAAACTAAACCCCAGGGAGAAGCCTGGTGACTTTGACCGCGAATGACCTTCCTTTCGTGCCAACCTCTTCAACGGAGATTCGCATGATGCTGGGTTTACGCGAAGGCCGGGTGGGCGGACATGCCGCGCGATCGATGATGCTCCATGAATTGACTGCGCTTTTGGCTCACACTCCGCGCGCGGCGTCTGCCGATCAGATCGAGCAAGCGGTGATCGAAGACAACATTCTCGACAAGCCCACCTTGTCGAGCCGGAAAAATAGTTTGCATCATTTGCGAGAACTTTATGGGCTGGATGCGACTCAGGCGCTGTTTCGCGTGCTCAGAGCCTTTGCTAAACAGGACAATGTTTCCATTCCACTTTTGGCCCTGGTCTGCGTTTATTGTCGTGATCCCCAATTAAAGCAAAGTTTTGAACTGATTAAGCGTCTCCGGCTGGGGGAGGTGCTTCCTCGTGCGACCATGGAGGAATATCTGGAGGATTCTTTTTCGGGTCGCTTTAGCGCCGCCATGAAAAAATCAATGGCCCAAAACGTGAACACCACCTGGACTTACGCCGGCCACCTGTCGGGTCGGGCCAAAAAAATCCGCCAGCTTCCTGCGTGTCGCCCCACCGCCGCCGCCTATGCAATGTTCGCCGGTTTTCTCGCCGGTCTGCGCGGCCAGCAGCTTTTGGCATCCGCCTACGGTCAATTGGTGGCTAAAGACCCTTCGATTTTGTTGGCGCAACTTCCCCTCGCTGCTGCTCGCGGACTGATCGGCTTCAAATTTGCCGGGGGAATATTTGAGTTTGATTTTAGCGATCTACTGACCCCACACGAACAAAGGATTTGCGATGTCCCAGCTTGATAATCTCATAGCCAATTACCGCAAGCATATCTCGTCGAGCCACTCGGCCAGCCTGCCGCCGGCTCAACGCGTATGGTTTGCCGTGTATTCACCAGAGGATGAACGCCGGCTTCAAGCCAAGCTGGGCGAATTTGACCTTGCCACCAACAATGCCGGCTATTTGTGGCATACGATTGATCTCCGCGGCCAGTTGGCGGCATGGTTTAAATCAGTGGATCCCGATGAACTCGCTAGCTGGTTTCGGCAGCCCAAGTTGATCAAAACCTATGCTAAAAATGAGTTTCAGGAACAACTGGTGAGCTTTGTTCGCACTGAATTGGCGAAGGCCACGGAACCCAGCCGCACGGTTTTCGCCCTCACAGGTTTGATGGAACTTTTCGATTACCGGCATGTTTCCGATATTCTCGCTGAACTTGAACAATCCTTCAAGGGCTTCCTCCTGGTGTTTTTTCCAGGTGAACGCGAGGAAAATATCTACCGCTTTTTAGGTGCACGCGATGGCTGGGATTACCTAGCCGTCCCGATTCTATCTGAACGATAACATTTATGAAAAACCGCGAAGTATTCCTGAATGATCCATTGGGATGGCTACAATGGCGATCCGCAAACTCATCCGGTCGCTGCCGACCTCATCAAAGCCATCGGCGCGGGTAAGAAAGGCACTGATTTACGAAAACAATTTTGCGCCCCGCCTTACGGCTGGCCCCAAGATGCGGTGGATGCCGTCCTCGCCACGCTTTTGGCAAGTAATCACCTCACTGCCCGCATAAATGGCCAACCGCTCGCATTGGCTGAGATTGATCAAAAGAAATTAGGGACGGCCGATTACCGCGTGGAACATCCCGTTTTGACTGCGGCGCAAAAATTGAAAGTGCGACAGCTTTACCAGGCCGCTGGTTACAAATTCACTCCCGGTGATGAACAAGGCGCTGCATCTGGCTTCCTGGCCAGTGCCAAAACATTCGCCGCCAAGGCTGGTGGAGATGCCCCCGCTCCAGAACGCCCGGGTCAAACCCAGTGGCTCGATCTGGACAACAAGTCCGGCAATGAATTGCTCATGGCGCTACATGATCGTAAAGACGCGCTTCAGGCTGATTTGAAAAAGTGGGTCGAATTGGCGGCGGCCATCGAAAAGCGAAGCCCCGCGTTTCAAACCTGCGAACGTCTTCTCGCATTCACGGGCGGATTGGCTAAACACAATGATTGGCAACAACAGCTAAGCGATATTCGCACGCATCGCTCCTTGCTGGCTGAACCTGATCCAGTAGCTCCCCTACAACAAGATATTGGTGCCGAGTTGCGTAAGGCATCTACGCAAGTCTATGCGCAATTCCGGAGCGCTTATCCGGCATCTCGTTGAAGCCGCCGCCTACGAACACTGGCATCGTCTGCTATTCACTCGTTTCCTGGCCGATAACCATCTGCTTCGCAGTGACGCCGAAAACGGCGACGTTCCGGTTACACTGCAAGAGTGTGATGAACTTGCGCCAGAGCTGTTAGCCCGCGATGGCTTTGAACTCGCGTGTCGATTTGCGGCCAAGACGCTGCCCGGCGTGTTCCGTTCGGATGATCCAGTCCTGCAATTGCGCTTGGCCCTCAACGATGAGGTTGAACTCAAAAGACTACTTGATTCACTGCCGCAGGAAGTCTTCACCGCCGCCGATTCTCTCGGTTGGACCTACCAGTTCTGGCAGGAAAAGCGGAAGGAAGAAATCAACAAGACCAATAAGAAACGAGGTGCGGACGAAATCCCGGCGGTGACCCAGCTTTTCACGGAGGATTACATGGTGGAGTTTCTCCTTCACAATACCCTCGGCGCGTGGTGGGCGGGCAAGCTCGGTCCAATTCGTGCCGCGACCGAAGCGGAAGCTCGCGCCAAAGCATCGCTCCCCGTCAAAGACGGCCTCGGTATCAACTGGACCTACCTGCGTTTCATACAGGATGATGCGACAAAGACCTGGTCGCCTGCCGCCGGAATCTTCTCCGGCTGGCCAAAGGTGGCGAAGCTAATTCGCTTTCTCGATCCCTGCATGGGCAGTGGGCACTTCGTGGTATTTGCGCTGCCGCTACTGGCGCGGATGCGAATGGAGGAAGAAAGCCTGACCTCCGCGCAGGCCATTTATGCCACGTTGTGCGACAACCTGTTCAATCTCGAACTCGATGAACGCTGCGCGCAAATTGCCGCGTTTAACCTGGCGTTAACTGCTTGGAAACTCGGCGGCTATCAACTGTTGCCCGCTCTACACCTGGCCTGCTCCGGACTCGCTCCGCACACGGCAGAGAAGGATTGGATCGCTCTGGCGGGCGATAATGACCGGCTCAAGCGCGGCATGGCGCGGCTCTACGCGTTGTTCAAGGATGCACCCATACTGGGTAGCCTTATCAACCCGCGCGTCACGGGAGGCGATTTGGTGGAAGCTGATTTTCAAGAACTCCAGCCGCTGCTCGAAAAGGCGTTGGCGCAGGAAACCAAGGACGATACCGCGCATGAAATGGCTGTGACCGCGCGCGGGCTGGCCAAGGCGGCGGAAATTCTCTCCGGCCAGTTCACGCTCGTCGCGACCAATGTGCCTTACTTAGGGCGCGGAAATCAGAATGATGATCTCAAAGATTACTGTAAGCGCGTTCACCCCGAAGCCAAGACGGATCTTGCCACATGTTTTGTCGAGCGGTGCCTAGACTTTTGCAGTCACGCTGGCAGTTCTGCTCTCGTCACACCGCAAGCATGGTTGTTCCTAGGAAAATACAAATCATACCGTTGTCGAACCCTTAAAGAGGTTAGATGGAATTTTGCTGGCAAATTAGGCCCACACGCATTTGAGACAATCGGAGGTGAGGTTGTAAGTGTGGCGTTGGTGGCGCTAACAAATAGAGAACCTGAAAAACCTCACGAGTTCTTTGGCCTAGAAACTTCCGAAGGCTCGGCACCACCTGCTAAAGCTGCGGAGTTACTTTCGCTTCGTCCTCATGGAATTTCGCAATTGGCTCAATTGGCAAATCCTGATTCGAGAATCATCATATCGAGTGGAAGCTCAACTTTGCCGCTGCTTGATGAGAAAGCTTATACAGCTCAAGGAATCAGCACTACGGATGGCCCTCAATTTGTTTTATGTTGGTGGGAACTGCCGAAGGTGGCAGAAGGGTGGGAGTTTTTTCAGACAGCAACTGAATCAAATTCTTTAGTGGGGGGCTGCACTTTCATTATTTGCTGGGAAGCCTGTGACCGAAAGTATCACCGGCTGATTACAGAATTAAAAGCCTTGAATAGAATTGGCGGCGCATGGCAGGCAGGCCGACTCGCATGGGGGAAAAAAGGGCTTACGATTAACGTGACCAGCAACAAACTGGTCGCACTCTATGCAGGATTCAAGTTCGACATTACGATAGGCGTGCTTGTAGCCAAGGACGACAGTCACTTGCCGGCGATTTACTGTTATTTGACTTCACAAACTTACCTGGATGATTTGAAGAGGCTTGATTCGAGTTTGAGCGTTACCGAAAGCGCGCTCGTCAAAGTTCCCTTCGATCTGGAGCACTGGCAGAAGGTGGCGATGAAGAAATATCCGGATGGATTGCCGAAGCCATTTTCCAACGACCCGACGCAGTGGCTGTTCAACGGAAATCCGAAAGATTCAGACCAGCCGTTGCATGTGGCCGTTGCACGACTGATCGGCTACCAGTGGCCGCGCCAGACCGGTTCCAGTTTTCCCGAATGCCCAGCCCTCAAGTCAGATGGATTGGAAAAGCTGGCGGATGACGACGGTATCGTCTGTTTGCCGCCCCTCAATCGTGAGCAACCCGCCGCCAATCGTGTGCGTGATTTATTGGCGAAAGCCTTGGGCAAGTTCGACGAACGTGCACTTTTGGCCGGTGCCGGACGGAAAGGGAGCAAGTCCACCACGCTGGAGGAGTGGCTACGTGACGAATTCTTCGAGCAACACTGCGAATTGTTTCTTCAGCGGCCCTTCATCTGGCACATCTGGGACGGTCGTAAAGACGGCTTCCACGCCCTGGTCAATTATCACAAGCTCGACCATGCCATTCTGCAAAAACTGACCTACAGCTATCTTGGCGATTGGATTCGTCATCAAGAAGAAGATTCCAAAGCCCAGAAGCCCGGGTCCGATGCCCGCCTCGGTGCAGCGCGAGTGTTGCAAACCGAGCTGGCCAAGATTCTGGAAGGCGAAGCCCCCTACGATATCTTTGTCCGTTGGAAGCCGCTCGCGAAGCAGGCTAAAGGCTGGCATCCCGACTTCAACGACGGCGTGCGCCTAAACATCCGTCCGTTCATGATGGCAACGGATATTGGTAAGAGAGGCGCTGGTATTCTGCGCTGCGTTCCCCTCTCCATTAAGGACAAAGACCGTGGCAAAGAACCAAAGCGGGACAGGGCGGAGTATCCATGGTTCTGGTGCGAGGAAGAACCGGGCACTGATCCGGTTGGTGGTAAGAATTATCCTGATAACGACAATCGCTGGAATAACGTGCATTTGCGATTGCAAACCAAACGGGACGCACGCAAATAGATTTAACATCATGACTATTCTTGATTTCATCACCCAGGCTCTAAAACAAGCCGCCGATTACAACTCTCATGATAGCGCCTCGCCGCGAGCCGTGCTGTGGACGGATGCGGATCGAATTTGGGAGCCCGTCATCGAACAGGTGCGCAATGCGTATCCGCATCTTTGGGCATTGGGTGATTACCACCCGGAGAAGAAACAGGGCCCTGCGGCATATCTTCGTTTTGCGATGGAAACTGAATGTCCCAAGGGCGTAACGCCGGTGCTGTATCTTCCAGGAATTTCGCGCGCCGAATTCCGCAGTGCAGCTTCCATGAAGGAAATCGCCCTGCACCTATTCGCCCTCCAATTCGAGAGTCAGTTCTGGACGCAAAAAAGCGGCAAGGACTGGACGCCACTGGCGTTGCTTTCCAGCACTGACGGTGGACTGGGTTTAGACGTGGCCCAGGACAATGAAACCCGCACCGCTTTAACTGAGTGCCTGGCTCATTTGCTCAAGGTGGATGTGGCCGAACTGCAAAACGGGAAGATCGAAGCGGCTGATGTTCGCAGCCTCGTCGCGGGCGATCCGATTCGTATGTTGCTTCAGTGGATCGGCGATCCTGAAGTTCGCAAGAAAGCGTGGGCGGGTGCCGAGTGGAAAAGTTTCCGCGCCGTGTGCAAAGAGAAGTTCAATTTTGATCCAGAAAAGGATGGGGTGATTACCGCCGCCGAGCGGCTGGCTCGCGGCGAAGGTTCTTGGACGGCGGTTTGGCAACGGTTCAAAGAAGCGCCCACCCGGTTTGCCGGCGTAAAGGCGCGCTTGGAAAATGTTCAGCCAGATGATTTCTTTGGTGCGTTGCAGGAAGGCTACCCAACCATCAATCGGCGGGATGAAGATGCTTTGCGTAAAGAATTGTTGGCCCTGGCCAATGCCACTGCTGAAACGGCGCGGAAGCGGTTGTCGGAATTACTCACCAAGCACGGAACTCGTGCGGAATCGGTTTGGGCCGATCTCGGCGATGCGCCGCTGGCCAGAAGCTTGAAACATTTTGCTTCGCTACTAGCAAACCTCGAACTCGCCGGGTTGCCGCACACTTGGGAGGAACTCGCCAAGATGTATCATGATTGTGGGTGGCTGCTGGATAGCTCCGTGCTGCGCGCCTTGGCGGAAGTTCGCAATGCCAATGACTTTAAGGCCGTCAGCGTGGCCGTTCGGGCAATTTATCTGCCCTGGTTGGAGCAGTGCGCCCAGCATGTCCAAAAGCGTGCTGCCGAATACCCGAACCCGGACAGTGCTGCCACTCGCTCACTCGCCCCTGAACCTGGAACTGTTTATCTCTTTGTGGATGGTTTGCGCTACGACATCGCCCGCCGACTGGCCGTGGCCATTGAGGATTTGGGTTTTGCCATCACCGAATCTCACGAATGGGCCGCATTGCCCAGTGTTACCGCCACCAGCAAACCCGCCTGGCTACCACTGGCCGAACTCCTTGATGCTGCCACAAAGCGCGATGGTTTTGAAACCGCAGAAAAAGATTCAGGCAAAGAGATGACCGCTCCACGCTTTCGCGCCCAATTGCAGGAAAAACTCGGGTTCGTTCTGCCCGGCTGGGGTGAAATGGCGGACACCACCAAATGCGCCTGGGTCGAAGTGGGCCAGCTCGACCGTCTGGGCCACGACGAAGGCGCCAAACTAGCTTGGCGTGTGTCTGAGGAAATCCAAACTGTGGCCCTTAAAGTTAAAGAGCTGTTTACAGCGGGTTGGCTAAAGGTGCGATTGGTAACCGATCACGGCTGGTTGCTGCTGCCGGGCGGCTTGCCCAAGGTTGATTTGCCAAAGCATCTCACCCAATCACGTTGGGGCCGTTGTGCTTTGCCCGAGTCCGGCACGAAACATGGATTCCCCGTGGTTTCCTGGTTTTGGGATCCCACTCAGCCGATCGCTCTCGCGCCCGGAGTTTGTTGTTTTTTAGGCTCACAAGAATACAGCCACGGCGGTTTATCGCTTCAGGAGACATTGTTGCCCGTAGTCACTGTGACGCGCGCTGGTCAAGCAGGTGCCGCCGCCGGTTTGAGAATAACTTCGCTTCGTTGGAAAAATCTTCGACTCGTCGTCCATGTGGAGGGCGGTGTAGGATTGTGCGCCGACCTCCGCAAGCAAGCGGCCGACCCGACCACGTCCTGGCTCACAAGCGAATCACGGCTGCGTCCGGTCGCGGAAGACGGCAGCGTCTCCCTCTTGGTGGAAGACGATTCCCTGATGGGTCAAGGCGGTCAGTTGGTCTTGGTCAATCCGCAAGGCGAAATCATGTTGAAGCGCACGGTGGTGGTAGGAGAAAATTGATTATGGAACTCGATGCAATAGATAATTTGGCGGCCAAAGCCTTTGAAGGCGTGATTGTCCGAAAGGATTTGGTCCGAAAATTCAAGGGGCAGTATCCCGTCCCCACCTATGTCGGCGAGTTTTTGCTCGGACGCTATTGCTCCAGCACCAACCCGGATGAGATCCAGGAGGGCCTGGGCATTGTCCAAAAACAACTCGCCAGCCGCACTGTCAGGGCTGGCGAGGAAGAACTGTTCAAGGCTCGCGCTAAAGAACAGGGTCGCGTGAAACTCATTGATATCATTCGCGCGCGGTTGGATGCCAAGAATGATTGCTTCATTGCCGAACTCCCCAGCCTGCGCCTGACTGAAGTCCGAATCACCGAGGAACTCGTGCATGAACATGATCGTATGCTCACGGGAGGATTTTACGCTGAAATCGAGTTAATCTATGATCCCGTCATTGCTGAGGAAAAAAATGGCCGGCCGTTCGGAATCGTGAGCCTTCGGGAGATCCAACTCTCGCGTCGTGACGTTCTGGAAACCATGGAAACAGGCCGCGCGTTGTTTAGTTTTGATGAATGGCGTGACTTTCTGCTGCGCAGTATCGGTTTGGAGCCGTCGTCGCTGACACCGCGCACGCGTGACGCCATGCTGCTGCGCATGGTTCCGTTCGTGGAAAACAACTATAACATGATTGAGCTCGGGCCGCGCGGCACAGGCAAAAGCCATTTATTTCAACAAGTGTCCCCATACGCGCACTTGGTTTCCGGCGGCAAGGCCACTGTCGCCCGCATGTTTGTTAATAATAGCAACGGTCAGCGCGGCCTGGTTTGTCAATATGACGTGGTTTGCTTTGATGAGGTCTCCGGCATTTCCTTCGACCAAAAGGACGGTGTGAACATCATGAAGGGCTATATGGAATCCGGCGAATTCAGTCGTGGCAAAGAAAGCATCCGTGGGTTTGGCAGCGTGGTCATGGTTGGCAATTTTGATGTGGACGTTTCCCATCAACAACGCATTGGTCATTTGCTCGGTCCGCTACCGCCGGAAATGCGTGATGACACTGCCTTCATGGATCGTATTCATGCCTATTTACCGGGGTGGGATATTCCAAAAGTCAATCGTGAGCAGTTGACCGATCATTTCGGCCTGGTCAGCGATTTTCTTTCTTCCTGTTGGAACCATCTTCGTGCACAAAGCCGCTTAAACCGGTTACAGGGACGCATTCAGTTTGGCGGAGCGCTTAGTGGCCGCGATACGAACGCGGTGCAAAAGACCATGAGCGCACTTCTCAAGCTCATGTTTCCCGGGGCCGAATCCACTATTCCTGACGATGCCATTGAGTGGGCTGCACGTTTGGCGCTTGAGTGCCGCAGACGGGTAAAAGAGCAGCAGAAACGAATCGGTGCTGCCGAGTATCGCAATACGCACTTTAGCTATCAGCTCCTGCCGGAAGGTGTCGAAAAGTTTGTCGCCACGCCGGAACTTCAAAGCGAAGACAGCATTGGCGACGATCCGCTGCCTCCCGGCCAGGTTTGGACACTTTCTCCCGGTGGACAAGATGAACATCCCGGCCTTTTCCGCATTGATGTTACTGAAATGCCTGGATCTGGCTTGAAGATTCTGAACCAACCCGCCCCCCCAGCGTTCAAGGAAAGCGTCCGCTGCGCGGAACAGAATCTATATGCACGATGCAAAGAATTGGTTGGCGACCGTGATCCCCGTGCACATGAATTCTCCGTTCAATTGCGTGCATTTGATGCCGCCAAGAGTGGCGTTGCAACCGGGGTGGGCACGATTCTCGCCCTCTGTTCTGCCCTTCTACAAAAGAATCTGGCCGGTGGGCTTGCGGTTGTGGGTGGCCTCAATTTGGGTGGCTCCATTGAACCCGTTCACAACGCTGTCACCGTTGTTGAACTAGCTGCCGACAAAGGAGCCAAGGCTGTGCTCATGCCCATCTCAGCTCGCAAACAACTGGTCGAGTTACCAGATGAAGTCGCCACCCGGGTCACCATCCATTACTACTCTGATGTTCGCGACGCACTTCTTAAGGCGCTTGTCGAGTAAAAGGTCTGTTGTCGAATCACGTCAAATCATGAGGTTCAAACAAATAATAGCCGGACTCCAGATATGTTGTTTAGTCGCAGTCTGCCAGTCTGCTGAGGGGGACGGTTTATGCCTGTTCTTTACCAATATGTAAATCAGAACGGGTATTATATCAAAACCTGCATTGCCGGTGAGGTGAAGGTCTTTCAGGTCAGTCAATCGGGAGCCCACAAGATTCGAGCGCTCGGTTTCCGGCCAGGAGATACATTTTCGAGGGATATTCTAGTTCGTCTTTGGGTAGATGGCGACGCCTATACTGGACAAGCTGGACCCCATGCCTCGACAGAAGACACGAATCTCCAGGTGGAATTCGATTTCGCAGAAGACATGATAAGCGAGAGTCCGTTTCCAGTTTGCGATTGTGATTCATCGTTAGAGAAGCTCAGTTTGGTGATAGTTACTCCGCCAAACAAAATTTGCAAGGGCGAGATTGCCTGCGAAGTTTGCTTGGCTGCCTACGGTATTGCCACTGATTTAGTTACTACCCTTTATATTCGCAGGGAAAACAATCTTAACATTGCCCTGCGACTAAGCCAGCTCGACCACAGAAACAAGACAAAGAATGCTCTCAAGTTGGAGTTCTTGCTCCAAGGCATAATCCTGCCGCGTTGAGTCATGGACATCACCCAACCAGTTAAAGTAGTGGGTTGCCATTACCATGCCGGTGTAGGCGCTGTTCATCCGGGAATGGATTTGGTTTTGGTTCGCGAACCATCGAATCCTCACGATCGAAACGCTGTCAGGGTTCAGACCCTGTCCGGCACCAGTTTGGGACACCTGAGTCGAGATGACGCCATGCTCTTGGCTCCCATCATTGATGGTGGGGCAGTCGTTAAAGCATTTGTGATTTCAGTATCCCATAAGCCTGCTCGTTTTGACGCGCATGTCCTTTTTGACGAGCGTTGGCTTCACTCCCCACGAATATCGTCCTTAAAATCACCATCCGCCGCGAAGCCGTCGGGCGGTTGCCTGCCGGTTTGCATTTGTATGGCGATCATCATTGGCATCGTCTGTTTTATTCTGCATTCAAAATAACCATTCGAGAACCTCGAATGGTTTTGAAAATAAAATATTCCCGGCGCGGTCGTTTTTTATTTTGTAGTTCTTTTTACTTGGTCTGCCCACAACGCCTCCCGCAAACCGGATCGGCGACTGATTTTGCGGCGAACAGCGGTCTTGAAGATTTCCGGGTCGGACCAAAGTTCGACCCCGGTGCTGGCCCGGGTCAGCCCGGTGTAAACCAGTTCACGTGTCAGCACGGCACTGTCCTCCCTTGGCAGGATCAACAACACCCTATCAAATTCCGACCCCTGGCTTTTGTGAACGGTCATGGCGTAAGCCGTTTCGTGTTCAGGCAGGCGCAGCGGCATGACTTCGCGGAGGGTTTGCTCTGGTCCCGCAAAACACGCGCGAAGTTCCTTCGTTTCGTTAGTCCGAACGAACCCGATATCGCCGTTGAAAAGTTTGAGGTTGTAATCATTGCGAACGACCATCACCGGGCGGCCCGCATAAAAGTGCCCATCGGCATGGATCAGTCCGGCCTCTGACAGGATTTCTTCGACCAACCGGTTTAAGTTTTCCACGCCATAGGGACCATTCCGCAGGGCGCAGAGAATGCGGAACCGTCCAAAGGCATTGAGAGCTTCAGCCGGGTTCGCAGCCTGAAGGTAATCCTTGTAACGTGAAAGCACATGCGGTTTCAAAGCCCCCTTGAGTGCCGACGGCAACGGCAGCGTTTTCCAAGAAATTTGGCCGTTAGCCTCCCCGCCGGAGTCCCGGAGCGCCGCGAAGGCATTTTCAGAATTCCCCTCATTAACAGCTTGGCTCAGCCGATAAATGCCACTTTGGTCGCCGAAGCGATAATTCTTGCGCAGCTCAATAATACAATCGGCCAGCTCTGAAGCGTTGCCAGCGCATAGTTCGGACGGCAGTGTCTGGCCGGTGAGCGCTTTGAATTCTTTGTTGAACTGCTCAGAAAACCGGCGCTGTTCTCCGCCGTTGCAAAGGTCGGCGAGAACCGCTCCGGCTTCGACGGAAGCCAGTTGGTCTTTGTCTCCCAACAAAATGAGTCGCCCCGACAGCGGAATGGCCGCCACCAATTTGGCCATCAAAGCCAAGTCCACCATGCTGGCTTCGTCAACGATGACCGCATCGAACGGTAGCGGGTTATCTCCATTGTGACGGAAATAGGCGGAATCCGGGATGGAACCCAACAGCCGGTGAATCGTGCTGGCCTCCGCTGGTAGCCGGTCTTTGGTTGCCTGCTCGCAGGGCAGCGTGGCCTTGGCGTTTTTCACCGCTTCCTGAAGGCGAGCGGCGGCTTTTCCAGTCGGCGCGGCCATGGCAATCCTCATTGTCGGGTGATGTTCGAGCAATAGTGCCAACAGAACCACCACCGTGCGGGTTTTACCCGTGCCTGGCCCGCCGGAGATGATGCACAGCCTCCGGCGCATGGCGGCAAAAGCGGCGACCAACTGCCAATCAATTTCCTCCCCATTTGTTTTTGGAAACAACCTGATCAGGTCTTTCTTGAGTTCCTGCTGCCCCACGGCTGGGGCGTTTCCATTCGCCAGTCGGCCAATGGATTCCGCAAGTTCTGATTCATACTTCCAGTAGCGGTGGAGATAAAGTCGGCCTTGGTCATCCAGAATCATCGGCTTAAAATCGCCGGGGCGGCCCACGACCGGAGAGCCTTTGAGTCCCTTGAGCAAAATTGATTTGTCAGGCCAGACATCAAATCCCAGTTCAACGGCAATCTCCACTGGCGGTGGCTTGATTTTGTATTCGTCCAAGTCCACGCAGATGTTTCCCAGCCGGCGATAGTGGCTCACCAGAGCAGCGGCCAGCTTCACCTCGGGCACATTGCCTGATAATCTAGCCATCAAGCCGGAAAAGTGCCGGTCGATGGGGGTAAGGGTTTCGGCTGGTGGTGAGTGTTGAAATTTATTGATGTTCATTTGCCCTCCAGCAAGGCTGAGAGTTGTTCGACAGCGCTGCGCGATGGACGATCTCGATACGCCCCGCGCTCCGGGTGGGCAGGATCGAGCCCGCGCAGAAAAAGATAAATCACCCCGCCGAAGTGTCGCTCGTAGTCGTAGCCGGGAACACGCAAAGCCAGATATTTATGCAGGGCCACAGTGTAGAGGTGATACTGGACGAAATAATATTGCCGCCGCATTTCGTCCTTGATGGCCTCGGGCGAGTAATCCTCCATCCGATTGCCGAGCCAGTTGGATTTCCAATCCACGAGGTAATAGCGATCCTCAAATCTAAAAACGAGGTCGATGAATCCCTTGAGGAAGCCCTGGATCGGGTCAAATGCCAGTCGGTCAAGTTGCGCGGGCACAGCCGATGACCATCCCAGTTTCCCAAGTAATTCCTGCAAACGAGCCGGCGACACGTTCTGAATCGGGAAGTAGAACTCAAGCTCACTAAGCCGATCGGAGGCGTTGAGCTTCGACAGGGTGAAATCCTTTTGTCCAGGGTCGAGTGGAAACTGGACGAGTGCCTCCAACATCTGCTGAACCGCTTCGCAATGGCCCGGGCCGGCCAGACCATGTGCCGGCAACCGTTGATTGACGAGCTTGAGCATGTCTTCGCCGGTGGCATTGAAAGCAAGTTTCTCCAAAATTTCGTGGAGGCAAGTGCCGGCCTTCATTCCTCTTGGAAAAGCGAACATCCCTTTTCCGGGAGCCTCTTCCTTTGCCGGAGCGGCGACCGCATCGCGGTCAGGAAGTTCCTCGTGCAAACCCGCCTTGAAATAGGTGAAACTGGAGATGACCCAATCCCGCCGGATGAGCCCCTTAAACTGGCGGCATTCCAAGATTGCGCTGCCATCATTTTCAGGTTTGTAAACGGCTTTCGCTGGCTCGGGCAGGTCGGAGACGGCAAGAGCACCGTTCGACTTCTCCCCCAGCGGGATCAAGTCCTTCAGCATGGATTCATCGCTCAAGGATTTGAAGTGCGCTTCAAGTGTTTCCAGCAGCGGACCGGTTGTGGTCGGTGGGCGGTGGAGCAACCAAGAGGGTGCGGAAGTTGCAGCCCCTTTGACATCGCCCCAAGTGAAATAGCAGCGGTGACTGGCCCGCGTCAGTGCAACATATAGCAGGCGCACGTTTTCGGCCAGACGCTCCTGCTTGGCCTGTTGCCGATGCTCGTCGGCAATGTCAGGGCCCAAGTCGCGCACCAGCTTGTTTCCCTGCGCGGCGTCATGAAAATAAACCAGTTCCTCGGAGCCTCGCTTTATTTCCGAATCCTTCCATGAAAAGAGGCAGAAGGTCACGGGATACTCAAGTCCTTTGCTTTTATGCACGGTGACGATACGCACGGCGTTGTCGTCCCGTTCCAAACGCAACTGGTGGTCCTCCGGGGCTTCCTCAGACTGGCCCATTTGTTCGGCCAGCCATTTTTGCAGGCCGGTTACGCCCAGCCGTCGCTCGGTTTCAGCATTATGCAGAACCTCTCCGAGGTGAAGAATGTTGGTGAGCCGGCGTTCACCATCGGGAAAGGCCAGCAGGCGCTGCCGCACCTGTTGCCGTTGCAGGCAAAGTCGGAACATCCGGAAAAAGCCATGACGGTTCCAGACTTCGAGGTATTCGTGAAAGAGCAACAACCACTCGTGCCATTGGGCCTCGGAACATTCCGCCAACTGGCAGCCATCCATGCCGAAGATATCGGTGGCAAGGGCGGACTTGACGAGGCGCTCGTCGCCCGGCAGAGCAATGCCGGCCAGAACTCGGTGAAGTTCTGCCGCTTCATGGGATTCAAACAAGCTGGC
>Ga0187851_10002347_pt1 | contig 16917 bp, 5 predicted proteins | sample June2016WEW_6_10_FD_132997 | JGI IMG/M metagenome (GOLD analysis project Ga0187851, IMG submission 132997) | Peatland microbial communities from SPRUCE experiment site at the Marcell Experimental Forest, Minnesota, USA - June2016WEW_6_10 | ecosystem: Environmental > Terrestrial > Soil > Wetlands...
ATACTACTGGGTCCCGGGTTACTGGGTGGAGGCACCGTATGAGGGCGCGCTGTGGACTCCGGGGTACTGGGGCTTCTACGGCGGGTTCTACCGCTTCCACCACGGATACTGGGGACTGCACATCGGCTTCTATGGCGGAGTGGATTACGGGTACGGCTACATTGGGCATGGCTACTACGGCGGTTACTGGAACGGCGGCCACTTCTTCTACAACACGACGATCACACGCGTGAATGTGAACGTGATTCGCAATGTGTACGTCCACCCCGTGAGGATAAACAATGTGGTGATCACCGGGCGGATCGGCAATCGGGTGAGCTTCAACGGCGGGCGCGGCGGCGTTGTTGCACGACCGCTGGCGGCGGAGGTGCGCGTGCTGCACGAACAGCGCATTCCGCCGATGGCGACGCAGGTGCAGGCGCAGCATGCGGCGGCGCAGGACCGGCAACAGTTCTTCAGCCAGAACAAGGGGCGGCCCGCCGCGGCTGTGGCAGCTCGCCCGATCGCCAAGGACCGAGTGCTGCCGGCGGCAGTGCCTCGAACCGCCGCGCCGGCTGGTCAACCTGGAGTTCGCGGCAACACGCGGCCGGGGGCAGTGCAGGAGCCGTCACAGGGAGCGCGTCCTCAGCCTCAGGGTGGACAGCCGATGCGGCCCGCTCCAACGACTCCCGAGTCGCGGCCTGGGCCCGTCCAGCAAGAACGTGCCGTGCCGCAGTCGCAACTGCGGCAGGCGCAACCGCAGCAGGCCCAGCCGCAACCGCAGATGAGGCAGGCACAACCGCAGCCGCAGGATAGGCAGGCTCCGCCGCAACAGGCTGCACCTCAGCCGCAAATCAGGCAGGCGCAGCCCCAGCCCGAGGTGAGGCAGGCACAACCTCAGCCGCAGGAGAGGCAGGCTCAGCCGCAGATGAGGCAGGCACAGCCGCAACAGGCTGCACCTCAGCCCCAAATCAGGCAGGCGCAGCCCCAGCCCGAGGTGAGGCAGGCAGCGCCCCAACCGCAGGCGCGACCGCAGGAGCAGGCCAGGCCACAACCGGCTCCGCAACCGCAGGCTGCACCGCGTCCGCAACCTGCCCCAGCGGCACGTCCGGAGCCGAAGGACGAGCAGAAGCCTCGCTAATTGATGTAAGACAACAGCACGGATTATCAAATCAAGACAGCACGGCAGGCCGGGCAAATCAGGCTCGTCCTGCCGTGCTATTTTCTGGATGATTTGGAACCTGTCGCGGGTTGAGGGAAAGGCGACGCTCAGCGGATGGAGATGGGCTGTGCGAGTGCGGCATCTACGGCGTCCTTTGACTTCGCTCAGGACAGGCTCGTGAACCCGTGCCCTTAAGCAAAGCGGGGACCTTAATGGGTCTGTGGATTTAGAGTCCCAGAGCGAGCTGGCCGAGCAGGATGGCGTTCAAGGCGATGATGACAGTGACGGTGAGCCAGCCGGCGATGCGGGTGCGGCGCGCGCTGGCAAAGCTGTGCATCACATCCACGCGGCTGGTGAGCAGAAGCAGCGGGATGAGCGCGAAGGGAAGCGCGAAGCTGAGGACCACCTGCGAGAGAACGAGGATTTTGAATGGGGCGAGGCCGGTGGCGATGATGACGAGGGCCGGAATGACGGTGATGGCGCGGCGCAGAAAGATGGGGAACTTGATGTGGAGAAAGCCCTCGATGATGACCTGGCCGGCCATGACGCCGACGGTGGACGACGAGAGGCCGGAGCAGAGCAGCGCCACGGCGAAGACGACCGCGGCGGCGCGTCCGAAGAGCGGGCCGAGAGTGTGGTAGGCCTCTTCGATGGTGGGTTGCAGGTTGGTGGTGTGGACGAAGGCCACGGCGGCCATCAGGATCATGGCCGAGTTGATGAGCCATGCGCCGTTCATGGCGACGAAGACATCGATCAGTTCGTAGCGCAGGAAGCGGCTGAGGATGGAGCGGCGCGGAAGCTGGGTCGGCTGGTTGCGCGCCTTCAGGTTTTCCAGCGTCGCAGCGGCAGGCAGCGCGGAACCGGTGAGTTCTTTCAGGCGGGGCTGCACCAGCGCGGAGTGGAGATAGACGACGTGCGGCATCACGGTTGCGCCTAGCATGGCGACCGCGGCATAGATGCTGTTGTGGAAGTTCTGCGAGGAGGAGTGGTCCAGGGTGGGGAGCAGGGTGTAGAGGGTGGCGAGCTTCCAGTCGGGATGGACGAGGAAGATCTCGAATGCGTAGGAGACGCCGATGATGGCGACGAAGGCCATAATGCCGCGCTCCAGCCAGCGGAAGCCGGCGAGGTCGAGCGCGAGGATGGCGAAGACCAGGACGGTGGAGACGAGCGCGGCCACCAGCAGCGATTCCCTGGGGCTGAAGCCATGGGCGTAAAGCAGCGGACTGAAGAGGAGGTCGAGGCCAATGGCCGCGCCCAGGAACTCAGCGAGATCGGTGGCGACCGCCGCAATCTCGGCGGCGATCCAGAGGGCGATGGTCGTGGGCAGGGAGAAGTGCTTGCGGCAGTTCTGCGGCAGGGTGAGGCCGGTGACGATGCCCAGCTTGGCGGCTAGGTACTGGATGAGCATCGCCATGGCGTTGGACCACAGCAGCACCCAGAGAAGGCGGTAGCCAAACTGCGTGCCGCCCAGGATGTTGGTGGCGAAGTTTCCCGGGTCGATATACGCGACCGAGGCGACAAAGGCCGGACCGAAGTAGGTCCACATCTCGGTGCGGCTCAGGTTGGAGAAGAAGCCGCGCCGGGCAGGGAGTGCATCGGCAACCGCCGGACCTTCGCCAGAAGAGCCCGCGAGCGGTTCCGGACTCCCGGAAGCCGCAGGTTCCATTTGCATTGGCGAACGATCGGGCATTCATCTCCTGTGCAGGGCGCCGGGAAGTGGGTCTGGGGGACTCACGCCACAAATAAATTAGGTTTGCCTACGAATTAGGTATACCTAACTCCAGGATATGAGTCAAACTGAAATGGAGACGGGAGGCCACAACATGGCAGCGCGCCGGCGGGCGAATGGCAACACCGAATCGGTGGACAACTACCTGAAGGCCATCCTGTCTCTGGGAGGGGCGGAGGAGAGCCGCGTGACCATCAAGGCGCTGGCCGGCCGGTTGAGCGTGGCGCCTGCTTCGGTGACCAACATGCTGCAGAAGCTGGCTGGCTCGCCGGCGCCGCTGGTGGAGTATGAGCGGCACGGCGGGGTGCAGCTATCGTCCGCGGGAAAACGGCGCGCGCTGGAGGTGGTGCGCCATCACCGGCTGATCGAGACGTTTCTGTACCGGGTTCTGGATTACCCGATCGAAGAGCTGCATGAAGAGGCGGAACGGCTGGAGCACTTCATCTCGGAGCGCTTCGAGCAGCGGATCGCCGCCAAGCTGGGGCACCCCAGGATCGATCCTCACGGCCATTCGATCCCCACCGTGGAGGGGGAGATGCCGGAGGGGGAGAGACCGGCGCGGGAGTCCATTCTGCTGACAGATGTGGTCGAGGACGGGACGTTTGTGATCGACAGCATCTGCGACCGGGACGCGCACCGCCTGAGGTCGATTGAGGCCTGCGGGATCGCTCCGGGGGCGCGTCTGCGGGTGAGGAAAAGCGCGTCATCGGAGGGCTATTCGGTGAGGACCGGACGCTCTTCCAAGGTCTTCCATCTCTCCCGCGAGGTTGCACGGGAGATACGGGTCGTCCGTCTGCCGAAGTAACTGTTCGCCGTGGGACGTACGAGTTCAAGAACTCTTGCCGGCCTTTCTTCAGCAGAAACAGGAGAAGAGAGAATGGCGTGCAAAGAAAATGGCGGCCAGCAGATTGTCTGCTGGCCGCCACTCTTGAAGGTTGGAGGTTAGAACCGGAAGCGGCCTGCGAACTGCCAGTCGCGTGGAGCAATCTGCTGGTTCTGGCCGTTGACCTGGCCGAAAGTGCCGGACCAATTGGGATAGGGAGTGCTACCGGTTGTCGATAGGCCGAGAGCGCTGACGTTGTAGAAGGTGGAGTTGGTGGCGTTGCTTACGTCTGCCTCAACCTGGAAGGTGAGGTGGAGCGTTGCGGTCTCGCGAACGCTGAAGGTGCGCCGGAGGCCCAGGTCGACGTCCCACCATCCCGGTCCGTGGATTCCATCCGGAGCGGTACGCGCGATGTTGCCGATCTTGAAGGTCGTCCAGGGTTCCGTGGTTGTACCGGCGGTGTAGTCCGGGTCAGTTGGGGAAGAATCTGGACTTAGGAAGGCGTTCGGGTTGAGATAGTTGATGGTGTTGAAGTTGGTGGCATTGGACCCTGGACCGCGGCCCCATCTGCCATTGACGCGCGCCTGTCTCTTGTTGAAGCTGGGATTGTAGTCGGGCATGCAGATCCCCTGGCCGCCGGCTGCGTTGGCCATGCAGTTGGTGCCCAGATTGATCGAGAGCGGAACCCCATCGCGATACTTGTAGATGCCCGAGAACTCCCAGCCTCCGCCGATGAGACCGGCGATGCGGTTGGTCGCGAAGAAGGCCTGGCCGCGGCCGATTGGGAAGGCATAGCTCCAAGTCATGTTGAACCCGTTGGTCTGGTTGGAAGTTCCCAGGGCGCGGTCGACACGGTTGGCAGACATGTTTTGAACGAAGTTTCCATCCTGCGGACCCAGCGGGAACTCGGTCCTGTGATAGCCGGTGTTGTCGATCTCCTTGGCGCGAGTGTAGTTCATCATACCCTGGAGGTTGTGCCACGGGCGCTGGACCAGGGTCACCTGAAGCGAGTTGTAGTTTGCGTTTCCAGTCTGTCCCCAGAGGTCGTTACCGCAACCGTTGCCAGATTTGGCCATGTCCGAATTACTGCAACTCGAGAACTGGGGGAAGGGCCTCAGGGCCTGGGCAAAGGTAGCGCTGGAACCGGCGAAGCGTGGGAAGGGAGCTGTAACGCCACCCACTAATGCTGTGCCTGTGAGCGCGCCCGAAAACTGTTCGCTATAGTCCGGAGAGAAAGTATTGAAGGCGTAACCGCGCCCGGAGCCTCCCGGCAGGAAGTGGGTCTCTGAGCCGGAGTAGGCGACGGTTAGAACAGCCTTCTTGTTGATCATCTTCTGGATCGATAGGTTATAGCTGATATATTGTGGGCCGCGGCCGCCATAGTAGGGGTCGGCATAGTTGACGGCTTGGGTGGTGCAGGCGGTGCCTGAGGTGTTGCAGCCTAGATCGTTCAGGTGGTCTGCGTTGTAGGAAGAAAAGTCGTAGGCGCCGGTCGTTGCCAGCGGATTGACATTGACTCCGGGCGCAGTCCACGGCGGAATGGCGGAAAAGGCGCTGCAGGCCGGACTTGCCGAGAGGCATGCGATCGGAGATCCGAGAACCTGACCCAAGGGCGGCGTGCCCTGTGTGCCCTGGGTGGGGGGAATGTCAATGGCTGGCGGCGAAGACGACGCGGTGAAGTAGTTGGGATTCAGGAAGAAAGCCGGATTCCCGGTGCTTCCGTTCTGGCTGGGGCCGCTGCCGGCGCTGAACTCAGAGTTGTTGCCCGTGGCGTTGAGTGCACCCGCTCCGCCGCCTACGCCGCCGGAGTGGGTGAGCGAGAGGCTGAAGGCGCCACTGAAGACCGTAGACGGGGTGTAGGCGTAGGCAAAGCCCAGGCGCGGCTCCCAGTTGTTGTTATAGGGATGGACCGGCGTGGTGCAATGGCAGATGTAGGGCGAGTACATGGCCAATTCTTGGGCCGAAGTTAAGAAGGGCGCTGCCGTTTCTGGCGCGAAATTGTTGATATTGGGGAAGCCGGCATACTCCAGCACTCCGGGGACGCCCACGATGGGATTGATCATTGTGGGGTTGAGGAACGCGATGCGGTCCTGGACCTCGTGGTAGGGCTGGAGATAATCGTAGCGAATGCCGAGGTTCAGGGTGAGCTTGGGGCTGACCTGCCAGTTGTCCTGAACATAGGGCGACATGGGCCTGTATCGTGCCCCGACGTCCTGGATCGTTTGCGTATGGACGGAGTCGCTGTAGACGGCGCCGATCAGGAAGCTGGCGTATGTGTCGCCGTTTCCCGGGCCCGCCGTATCGTAGGCATGGTAGGTGAGACCGAGGCTCTGGCTGTATCCTCCGTAGCTTCCCCCGTTGTTCTCCAGCCACTGCACCTGGGCGCCGAATGTGATGTTATGGCGGCCCTTGATCCATGTCAGGTTGTCGATGACGGTGTAGGTATTTGTTGCTATGGGGCCAGTGCTTGAGGTGGATGCCCAGTTGGTGGGGGCCGTGGGGCCGCTGTCCGTGTTGAAGCTGACGGAGGGCATGTTCTCCGAAGCGCCGCCCGGGGGCAGGTTGTTGATGCCGGCGTTGGTCGCGGTATTGGCCGTGCCCTTGGTCAGGGAGAACCCTTCGCCCCAGTTGCGGGTGTATCCGTAGCTGAGCGAATTGATCAGGGATTGCGAGGCGATGAAGGTGTAGCGGATGATTCCGGTGGCCGTCTTTTGATTGGTATACTGCCCGGCCGCATAGGGGATGGGGAGCTGGTTGTAGCTGCTGTAGTCGGGCGCGCCGGCGTAGCCAACAAGACCGCCCAGGCTGGTGAGCGAGAACTTATTGCGCGAATCCAGCGTGTAGTCGATCTTGACATCGACGGTGTAATCCTGGTTGGAAAGCGGAAGGGAGGCAAGAAAGTTGCTGAAGGTGGCGTTATTGGTGGGGGGCGGAAGCGCGGCTTGCAGGGCCAGCGAGATGTTGGAGATCTCCGATGGGGGGATGACGTTCAGGGTCGGAATGCCGTTCAGCAGTCCCTGGAAGGCGGGACGCGAGCCGTTCGAGGCGTTTGTGGGGTCCGAGAGATTCTGGGAGACGGTGCCCAGTTTATCGGTGAAGTTGCCCACGCGATTGTCCATCGTGGGGACGGTGATGTACTGCGGCGTATTGCTGATCTTGGTGTAGTGGTAGCCTTCGTAGCTGCCGAAGAAGAAGAGCTTGTCCTTGATAATGGGACCGCCGATGGAGCCGCCGTAGGAGTTCTGGTGCTCGCCCGGCTTCTCCGCAAAACCGCTGGCCGAGGGCACCTTGGAGAAGTAGCCCCAGCTGTCGAACATGGTGTTGCGGACGAAGTCGAAGACGGTCCCGTGGAACGTGTTTCCACCGGAATTGATGGTGTAGTTGGTGACTCCGGCGCCGCCGAACGATGTGGACGCGCCGCTGGTCTGCACGGAGAACTGGTTGACCGCATCGACCGACACCGCATTGGCGACTGCAGTGCCGCTGCCCTGTGCGTTGATGTTGGATACGGGCACGCCTTCAACGTAGTTCGCATTCAGGTTGGTCTGGCCGGTGCCTCCGTAGATGCCCGAGCTGCCGGCGGTCGTTCCCTGGTTGGTATTGTTGCCGGGGTCCTCCTGCACGCCGGGCATCAGATACTGGAAGGCCGTGGGATCGCGCGGGCCGCCGTTCATCGAGAGGGGCAGCGAAGAATAGAGCTGGTTCTCGATCGTTCCGCCAAGCACGGCGTCGGTGGTGTCGAGCATCGGCGGAGCGGCGGTGATGGTGATGGTGGTCTCCCCGCCGCCGACGGTGAGCTTCAGGTTCAAGCCGACCACGGAGTCGTTGTCGACGTTGATGTTCTCCTGCAGCAGCCTCTGGAAGCCCTTGGCGACGACCTCGACGTTGTACGTGCCGACCGGCAACGGCTGGATGGAATAGGTCCCCGTGCCGCTGGTTGTGTGAACGGTCGCAACCCCGGTATCGGTATTTGTGGCGGTGACCTGCGCGTTGGCAACCGCAGCGCCGCTGGGATCGCTGATGGATCCCTGGATGCCGCCGCCGCTGGTACTCTGCGCCTGGAGCGGCAAGCCGCCGACGAGCGCTAGCCCGCAGACAACCATCAGGCAGGCGAACAGGGTGGCGAAGCACTGTGCGAGAAGACGGCGTGAAAGCCCGAGCGGCAAAGACCCAACTGTCGTGTTGCGATACATAGTTTTGCTCCATCTGATTTTGCGCTGGAAGGCGTTGGGCTTGGATTCCGGTTGTTTCCGGTTGAAGCATCCCCCAAAAAACCTTGCGCCGGTGACTAGAAAACTGAAAATACCGATGAGCCGGAACGCGAAAAAAGTATTTGTTTACAGGCGCGATTGTCAATAAGAAAATGTTTTCCCGTTGAAACGGCACGAGTCGGTCGAGTGGCCCCGTTCGGGGCGGCGCCCGACCGGGAGCCGGGCGGAGGACTGCCCGGAAGATTTAAGTTTTCAAAGCTTCACCCAACATGCTACTTTGTTTTTGCCCCGATTCAACACCGATTTTGTGTTTTCTGTGTTTTCATGGACAGGTGGGCAAAAGCCCAATCGGTTGGTTCCCGAATGTCTGGCGGCCAACGCGACACGGGGACCGGACAGGGGGGGGAAATCTGGAGAGCGGAATCCTAAGCAATCGGCACCGCGATGATGCGCAGGCAGGCAAGCCGGGCGGGCTTGTCCGAGCGGCGGGCCGCTCCAGCCGGAGCGGGGCCATGCGGCACCGCAGGACGATCCTTGCTCCGATTGCGGGTGCTGCGACCGCTGCGCGGGCGCAACGCGTTCCGCCGCCGCCGCCGTCCGATATCCATCCTGGTCTTCAGCCGGCCCCAACCATGGGCGCGGCTGGTGTTCTCTGGCCGGACGCTTCGCAACCGCTTCCCGTGGATCAGACCGCCATTGACAATAATAATGCTGAGGCGGGCACGCTGGGGACCGCGTTGGCGGCGACGAAAAGACCGGCTGCCGCGGCCGGCGAGTCTGGGGGAAACGGTGGCAATTAGACCCTTCTCTCCGTGAGGCAGGCGCGTTTGAAGATTTCTCTTGCAAGTGACTTCAGCGAACGCGTAGTATGCCGCTTATTTTGGAAACCGTTTCCCTTGGGAAATCAGCCAGGAAATTTGCCGGCGGTTGGGAGCATTGTTGCTCAGCCTGCCGGACCGCAATTGCACTTATCAAGGATCAGGTGACCCCGATGCTCTTCCGCAAACACATCGTCTCGACGCGAACTCTCCTCCAACTGACAGTGGCCGTGCTCTTCCTCGTGGCCGCAGTGGGAGCGGCAGTTGCCGCGAACACAGGCAACACGCCGGTGCTGGTTCCGTATACGGTCTACACGGTCGCCGGCACTCCGCAGTGGTCTTACGCGGCCACCCCCGCCATCATTGCTGGCTTCGGTTCCAGCACTTCGTCTCCCCCGACGGATGGCGGATATGCGGTCCCGTTCATTAACAGCGCGGGTGTACTGGTGCCGGGTGCGACGATGAACGGGCCGTATGGATTTGCGGTTGACGCGGTGGGCGACATCTACATCGCCGACAAAGGCAACGACCTCGTCCGCGAGGTCAACTACTCGACGGGACTCATCAACACCGTCGCGGGAGTGGTGACTGCCAGCAGCTGCAAAGTGGTGCCCAGCACGGTCAATTCGTGGACCTGCACGGCGAACCTCGGCTGCGCGGACGGCGTTCTAGCGTCTACAGCCAAGATCGGAGGCGGCATCACCGGCGTTGCCGTGGACGCGTATGGCAACGTGTACTTCGCCGATTCCACCAGCTCGACCGTCTCCGTGGTCTACCGCGCCGGCACGCAGGTTGCGAACTTCATCAAGCTGGTGAACCCGGCCGCGGTGGCGAACTCCCCCAACGGCCAGGTAACGGTGGGATATCTGTACCACATCGCGGGAGAGATCAACCTGACCACTTGCTCGGGCTCGAAAACCAACCCCGTCTCCCTCACCGTCATCGACAACGCGCCGGCATTCGAGAACACCGCCAGCCCGGGCGCCATCGCGGGCGCCACCCTGAACGGTCCCACCCAGGTTACGCTGGATAGCGCGGGAAATATCTATATCTCGGACGTTGGAAACTCAACGGTGCGTGTGATCAACACTCAGGCGACCCCCCAGACCTTCTTCCAGTACACGGTGCCGCCTGGGTACATGCAGTCGATCACCGACTGCGGCGTAATTCCCGCAACCTCCACACCCTGCGCCGCCACTAAGACGGCCGCGGTCGGCACCGGCATCAATGGCCCGGCGAACGCTATTCTCTTCAACAGCCAGTATGTGTATGGCGGCGCCGACGCGTACGGCAATGTATATCAACTCAATGGGACTGGGGGCAGTATCGCCGTTCCCGGATACTACGAAAATGTGGCGTACGCCGGCGGCGCTCCGCTGACCAACCTGCTGACCGTGGAGGTGCCGACGCTTTCGTCCGTCTATAGCGCGACCGAGACTGCTTACCCGGTCCCCTCCTCCGACTCAAAGACGCCCAATGAGTTGCCGCTCACCTATGGCAACGCGTACGTCGATATCAGCAACCCATCGCTCAACAGCGCCCTGCCTTCGGGATTCCTGAACATAATTGTCACGACCAGCAACGAGTTTCTCATTCGGCCGGTTTCGGTCAAGCCCGACAGCTTTGGCAACATCTACGCCTTCGACGCCCACTTTCAGGAAATCAGTCGAGTCGACCAGTACACCGCGGATGGGCTTCTTCTTCTTTCGAACTGGGCTGGGACGGTGAGAGCCTCGGCATCGGTCACTGGCCTCAACACCGTTACGAACTTGAACGCGGATGGTACGGTCAATAACTCCAGCAACTACAATCAGCCGGCCTCTTTGGGCGTTTCGGCCACTTCAACGCCCGTTTCGAACCCATGGGACTGCGTCTATGGCGTGACGGGCCATCCCTGGACCTGGGGTCCGCAATCCTTTGATCCTCCGGGAGATGGCTGCCCAGGGATGGTCGCCGCGCCTAGCACTGTCAAAGGTACCAGCGGCGGCAATTACTTTACCGATAACGACGGTCTGGGGAACCTGTATTTCGGGAACAACTATAACAATCTTATCCGCGAGATGCCGTTGGGCACTCAATTCCCAGCAACCCCAGTGGTGCCGGCGACGGCGGGCGCGTGGTCCGCGTCGGCCACCTACGCGCTGAACAATGTGGTGCAATATACGTTGCCCTGCCCGACCGGGGTGACCTGCACTGCTACCCCGCAGGCGTACTACATCTCGCTGACAGCGTCGAATACTGGGAACGTACCGAACACGAGTCCGACGAATTGGAAACTGGTGTCGGAGACCCAGCCGATCCAGGTGCACTTCGATTCCTCGAACCCTCCCTTCGCCGCGCTGGGGAAACAGGCCTCGACAGGGTTTACTTCGACATCGGTTCCGGACGGCCCCTCCCTTGGGTACACGACGAATGCATTCACAATTACAAGTTCCGGGGACTTCTCGATCGACACGACCGACCCGGAATATCCTATGGGCTCGCTGTGGCAGACGAGTGGGGCTGAGGGAGATACCCCACAGACAACCAACTTTGCGATGTACCCGGTGTATGGAAGCACCGGTTCTCCAACATGCACGCAACTGGGTGTCTCATCGCCCGACAACAGTTGGGACTGTCTGGTCTATGTGACCTTCGCTCCGACGCAGCCGGGGCTGAGGACTGGCCAGTTGGTGGTAACCACCGCGAACGGGTCCGTGTACAACTACCAGCTCACCGGTACTGGCACTGGCGGGCAGTTGGCGATCGATGGCGGCCAGCAACAAGCAGTTGCGACTTCTGCGGCCAATGGTCTGGGCGCCACCTCGTCCATCGCTTTGACCTCAGGCGGCATCGGCTACATCGCGGACCCGACGAACAACCGGATCGTGGTTGAGACTACCAGCGGTACCCCGCCGACGACGGTCCAGACCGTCATTGGTCCCAGCATCACGGTATCGAGCATGCTCTACGGCCAGACGACAACCGCCAAATCAACCTTGAGCAACCCGATGGGCGTCGCGGTCGATGCGGCTGGCAATGTCTACATCGCCGATACCGGCAACAGCCGGATCCTCGAGTACAACCCGATCACCGGCACGGCGACCCAGCTTGGCAATTACCTCTGGATTCCGGGCGCAACCTGCGACGGTGGTATTACACCGGCTGCCGCGGACTGCATTTTTACCGCATATACCTTGGCGGGGGCAGGGTACAGTTCATCGATCCTGAATGACCCTGGGGCCAGCGTAACGGCAACCACGCCCCCTCCGCAATATAAGTTCAAGAACCCTCAGGGCCTTGCCGTCGATCAGTGGGGTAACGTCTACGTTGCCGACACTGGCAATTCCGTGATTGTGGAGATTCCCTCCGACACCAAGCTGGGCGGCGCAACTCAACTCTTCCAGTATCCTGGCGCGCCCACATTCACGACTCCGGTCGCGGTTGCGATCGGTCCGGTGATCGGTTCAAAAGGACAAATCTTGCCCGGATACATCTTCGTTGCCGACTCGGGGAATCCGGCCGGTGAGGTTGTTCGCATACCGCCGGGCGGCGGCGACCTGCAGCCGGCGACGACGGGCGACGGCATCACCTCTGCGCTGTCGGTACTTACATCCCTCCCGCTCTTTGGCGGCCAGAACATCTCAACCCCGAACGGGGTTGCGGTGGACGCGGCCGGAAACGTCTATGTCTCGGACGGCACAGGCAACGCGGTCTGGGAGGCTCCCGCTGTGAACACCAGCGCTCCTTTCCCGCTCAGCTTTACTGGGCTGAATGCTCCGGCAGGTCTTGCTCTGGACGTGAGCGGAAACCTGTATGTCGCGGACTCAGGAAACAAACAAGTCCTGGAAATGAACCGGCAGAACCCGGTTGTTCCGTTTGGGACCGTGCCGGAGTCCATGGGAACTTCGGGTGTGGCCGGTACGCCGGCAGGTTGCCCGGTTCTCGGAAGCAACTCACCCTGCACGGGCGTGTTGACCGTCTCGAACATCGGCAACCAGCCTGTCACTCTGGCCTCGACCTTCCTGGGGGCAACCGGGAACGCGGCATACACCGTATCGAGCACGTGCAAGAGCCCGATTCCGGTGGGAACCACTTGCACCATCTCGCCGAAGTTCACTCCAACGACCACGGGCTCCAATGCTGCGACTGTCTCCGTGAACACGGTGAACGGGTCTCAGACGCTGTCCTTGCAGGCAAATGGTGCGAACCCAGAGGTCCTCATCACTCTGGCCCCCTCCACCGGTACGTTAATTACTGGAACGACGACGAACTACAGCACTGCTGTTGGCGCCGAGGCAATTACCGCGACCGTGAAGCCGTTCACAGGAAGTACCACACCCACCGGTACGGTCACCTTCTCCTGGACCGTATCCCCCACTGTAGGCGGAATCTCCTGCGGAGCGTCCGGTTCGGAGACGGACACGCTGAACGCCAGCGGCTTGGCGACGACCACTACCTTCCCCGCGCTCACTGCGGGCCAGTGGTTCACCGTCAGCGCAACCTACAACGGCGACACGAAGGACAGCTCAACGACCGCAACTCCGATCGTACTCAAAACCACTCCGGTAACAACTGCGGTGACGGTGACGTCCACGCTCGCCCAGCTCACCTATACCTATGGGGGAACGGTTCCTACCCCCGCCTGCACTGTGACTGCGGGTGGTGTTGCGGTGGCCGGGGCAACCTGCACCAGCGCCGCCAGTCAATACTCATCTGCCGCCAACAGCCCTTATCCCATTCAGGTTGTCTTTACCGGTGCCAGCGCCTGTAGCTATGGCTTCCCGGCTGTGTCCACGGGTCAAGCTAACGTGATTGAAAACCAGGCCCCTCTGACCGTTTCTTTTGTTGTCCCTGGAGCCAGCCCTGCAAATGAGTACACGACGCAGTACGGAGCTGCGACCTACAACTATGCCACGGATATGGTGATCGCCGGGGCCGTGGGCAGCGACCTCAAGAAGTTGAGCGCGACGTTCACGCCGGCCGATTCATCCGTTCTGGATGTAATCCCAGCATCTCCTGCGGTGAACCCATTCCCGGTGGTTCCAATCATGGGCGGCAAGCCCATCGGCAACTACGCGGTGACGGTCACCAACGGCCTGGATCTGGTAACTGCGGCGCCGGCGGGCGTCGCCGTCGCGCCAGCCAATACCTCTATCGCCATATCGGCTGCGGGTACGGCTTCCACCGTGAAGGGCGCTACCTACGCGATCACGCTCAGCTCCCTGGTCACGGCGGGCAAGGGAACGCCTACGGGTACGGTCTCTGTGACGGACTATTTTGTTCCCATCACATCGACTGTCTTCATCCCAACCCCAACGTCAGGGACCTTCCCAGTCATAAATGGCGCTATCACTTGGCCATCGACGACGGTTGTAATTCCTCCATGTTCGGCAACTGTAACCACTAACTGCAACCCTGTGGTGTTGTTCCCGTTTGGAAACGCTGGGCAAGGCACCTTCACTCTGCCCAACCTCAACAGCCCCAACGCTCCCCCGATCGGGACCCACTACCTGAGCTTCGCCTATAGCGGGGACCCAGCACCGGCCGTCAGCGGCGCGTCGGACGGTAAGGGCGACTTCGCGTGCTCGGTGGTTGGACAACTGGCAACCGCATCCTGCCCGACAACGAATCCGATTCCGTTCGCGCTGATTGTCGACAATCCGGACTTCACCTTAACCTCCACAACGGGCCCGATCAGTGTCATTCCGGGCAACGTCCCGAACGGTAACGGTCTGCCCTCGGCACCGAACCAGAACACCGCCAATCCGCAGTCAACGATTCTCACGATTGGCGGGATTCTGTCGTTTGCCGGCCAGGTCAATCTCAGCTGCGCGCCACAGAATCCGAGCTATGTGAGCTGCTTTGTTGGTCAGCTCGCAGTGGTTAATGGCGCGACGCAACCGGTGCCATCTGCGACATTGCCATATACGCCGCCGGGCGGTACGGCCACCGAGACGGTGCCAGTTGTCTTCGATGTCTCGACCCAGGCAACACTGCCGCTCGGCTTCAACACGTCTCGGATGCGGACTTCCGCAACCAGGACCGTGTTGGCGTTCCTGCCGTTTGGCGTCCTCGCCTTCTGCGTGCGCCGCCGGCGCAGACTGAGCAAGGCGTTGTGGATGCTGATTGCCATTGCTGCAGTGAGCGTTGGAATGAGCGGATGCGGCGGCAACTCGGTGGACTTCTACACCCCGATTCCCACCGGCCAGCAAACTGTAACCGTCAACGCCTCTTACACGGCCATAACCTCCGTGCCCACACAACCTTCGGTGACGCGCTCGTTCGTGGTTCCGATCACCATCAACTAGAAAGTGCTGATGAACGGGCCGGGCAAGATCCTTCGGGATATTGTCCGGCCCGTTCTTTTTGTATGCGGCGTGTCTCTCCCGCAAGTACGAAATGGACCGCCCCTGCGAACGGAGGCGGGCGGGCCCTCACGCGTCCGTCGCGAAGAAGGCTTCGACGTCTTCGATGGATTGGGTTTGGCGGTAGGGAGGCAGCGAGTCGAGGAAGATGCGGCCGTAGCGCTGGCGCTGGATGCGGGGGTCGAGCAGCATAAGCACGCCGCGGTCCTTGAGCGAGCGGATGAGGCGGCCGAAGCCCTGTTTCAGCGTGATGACCGCGCTGGGTACCTGGTAGTCGAAGAAGGCGTTGCCACCGGCGGCGGCCACCGCGTCCATGCGTGCCTTGACGATGGGGTCGGAGGGAACGGCGAAGGGCAGCTTGTCGATGATGACGCAACTGAGCTGCTCGCCCTGCACGTCCACGCCCTGCCAGAAGCTGGAGGTACCGAAGAGGACCGCGCCGGGAGTGTCGCGGAACTGCTCCAGCAGGACGGTGCGCGGGGCTGTGCCCTGCAGCAGCAGCGGGTAGGGCAGCTCGGCTGAGAGGTGCTGGTGCATGGCGCGCATCTGCGCGTGGCTGGTGAAGAGGCAGAAGGCGCGGCCGTGGGTGATCTCCAGCACGCGGCGGGTGCGTTCAGCGGCTTGGAGGAAGTACTCAGGCTCGCGCGGGTCGGGCATTCCGGGCGGCAGATAGAGCAGCGCCTGGCGCGGATAGTCGAAGTGCGAGGGGACGACCAGCTCGCGCGCCAGGGTGAGGCCGAGCCGCCGGGAGATGTGCTCGAAGCCGGAGACGGGGCTGCCTGACTCGTCGCTTCCCGATACTACGGCGAACGTGGCGGAGGCGAGACCAACCCACTTGTAGGCCTCGAAGAGCGTGGCGGCAAGGAGCTGGGAGACGTCGATGGGCGTGGCCTGGAGGTGGGTGTGGTGGCCGACGTGGCCGGCTCCGCGCGCCCCCTTTTGCGCAAGCGCGCGGACTCCGCCGGCGGCGCGGCGCTCGATCCAGAAGACGGTGTTGGGGTCCTGCGACTCGAGCAGAAACTTGAGGTGGGTTGCGATGTCGATGGTGCGCTTGCGCAGGCCTGGGGCCTCGTCGACGTTCTTCAGGCGGTCCAGCTCGCCCTCCAGAAGGCTGAGGGCGTTGAGCGCGCCGGTGTAGGTGTCGCCGCTACTTTCCAGGAACTCGGCGCGCTCGTCGAAGGGCATGCGGCCGAGGCCTGCGTAGGGGCTGGCGCTGGGCGGCGCGTCGAGTGAGGCGATGGAGTTTGCGGTGGAGTCCGCGGCCAGCCTCGATGGATCGTACGGCAGCGCGGCGAAGAAGAGGCGCGCGCGCTCGCGCAGGGTTGCGGTGGCACTCTCGATGGCGGTGGTGGAGGCATGCCTTGCGCGCAGCATGGTCTCCACATCGCGGGCCAGCTCGTCGAAGCGCTGGGTGCTGAGGTTGATGCCGAAGAAGTTGCTGGCGATGTCCTCCAGTTCGTGCGCCTCGTCGAAGATGACGGCTCCCGCGGCGGGCAGAACGCCTGCGTCGGGTGCTGCGCCGGCTTGCAGCTTGATGGCCATGTCGGCGAAGAAGAGGTGGTGGTTTACGATGACGATCTCCGACTCCAGCGCCTTGCGGCGCATGGCGGTGATGAAACAGTTCTCCCAGTCGGGACAGGTCTGGCCGAGGCATGCCTCGCCGCGCGCGTCCAGCTTGGGCCACAGCGCGGAGTTCTCCGGCAGCGCATCAATCTCGGCGCGGTCGCCGGTCGCGGTGGTCTTCTCCCAGGCGGCGATGGCGTGGAAGTGGCCGATCTCGTCGAGGCCGGTCAGCAGCGGCGAATCGCGCAGCGCATAGAGCTTGTGCTTGCACAGGTAGTTGTTGCG
>Ga0187851_10002349_pt1 | contig 16904 bp, 11 predicted proteins | sample June2016WEW_6_10_FD_132997 | JGI IMG/M metagenome (GOLD analysis project Ga0187851, IMG submission 132997) | Peatland microbial communities from SPRUCE experiment site at the Marcell Experimental Forest, Minnesota, USA - June2016WEW_6_10 | ecosystem: Environmental > Terrestrial > Soil >...
ATGGGAATTACAAGCATTCAAGGACTGATTTCACAGGGCAGAGGCGAAAGCTTTGATTACCTTATAGGCGAGCGGAGCACAGAGTCTGCCCTGTATGCTGAGATGGCAGCAGTTGCTGCTATTTTTCTAGCAAAGAAATCCGTGATTTCCATAAATGGTAACGTCGCAGCCTTAGCTCCTGAAAGAGTGGTTTCTTTAGCAGACATTACAGGGGCCAAGATTGAAGTGAATCTTTTTCATAGGACTGAAGCAAGGGTACACCTTATAATAGAGCAAATGAAAGCAAAAGGAGCTGGGGAAGTTCTCGGGAAAAATCCAGATGCATGCCTTGAGCTCTCCAGTGGCAGACGACTGGTAGAGAAAAAGGGAATCTATACCGCAGATGTCGTGCTTGTTCCACTAGAAGATGGAGACCGTTGTGAAAAACTAGTAAAAATGGGCAAAACTGTAATTACAATTGACCTAAATCCCCTTTCCAGAACCTCCAGAACAGCTACCATATCCATTGTTGATAACCTTATCCGAGCTCTTGATAACATGATCAGATTTGGAAGAGAGATGAAACAAGAAAAGAAAGAAGAGCTTGTAAAATTAATTCTGACCTACGATAATAAAAGAATCCTCACGGAGGCAATTTCTGAAATTCAGGAGCATCTAAAAATCATAATTGCCGAAATTGGATACTGAAAAAGGTTATTATGTAAAAAAAGGATATATTACATTTATTCTTGATTATTTATTAGGTACTTGAACCAATCGATGAGTACTGAGATTTGATGATATTGTTTTGTGAACAAATCAAAGTTGTGGTAGTGAACTTTTCTAAAACAATGGCATGCGCAATATAACTCTTATTTTCAAATAAAGGCATCAAGTTGGCTTTGTAACCATTTCCATATTTTCCTCTTATTCACAGAAATTAATAATAATCTCTTTAATGATCAAACTGTGATATTGTTTTTATGCATTAAGGAAAACAATGAATTTTTCTTGTAATCAAAATCTATCCCTTCTGTTCATGCTTTGTCCATTATTTGCAAAATTGAATTCACATTAGTCACATAAACCTGATGGTGTTTATCATGATAAATTCGCAACTGTTCCTCGGAAATATAAGGCTCCAATTCTGCATATCCATATTTCAAACTAGGTAATGTATACATTTACTTAGCTATATTTATCCCCCATTTTCTTAATTAATATTATTTACAAAATTTGTTCACAAATCTGATTATGTACATTCCAACTTAATAAATTAATTTGCAAATTCTGAGAACAAATTATATCCTGTAAATTTTTAAAAAAATGTCTATAAAGCCACTCTGAGCTTTATCAATCTAGATAAATATCAAAATACCGTGTGGCAATCCTGATGTAAAATAAAGTTATACATCAAACATATTTAAAGGTAAAAGGTAAAGCAGTATTTATAAATCTCGTCGATCTCTTGAATAGTTCCACAATTCATAAGTGTCGGATAAAATCATTTGAAGTAATAGAATCATTGATAATGGCAATGAAAAATTACTATGCTTCTAAATTTCTAAATGATGTCTATTCCCTGTCAATTCTCTATTTTATTTTTATCCTGATTCATTACATTTTCTTTGTTTTTTTCACTACATCTTTTTGCTTTTATATAATAAACCACAAAATATATTTGTTCAGCATTGCACAACACTTTTGAGTTTTTAGATCCTTTTATTTTCTGCTAGTACCACACCTTCATTTATGGTTGAGATTTCAGGATATGTACCCGAAGCTAGTAAAATCAAGTAGCAGAAGATTCCGACAGGTAAGATAAATTACAATTTATCTAGACCAATGTAATCGAACCAACTCCTTTTACTTTAAGATGATGATTTCACTCCAAGATGATAATTGCACTCCACTTATACAAAAAAACAAAGACGGAAGAAAGGTATTTTTTTCCCAAATAAGATTTATCAATATCGTTTCATCGACAATCAACTAGCTTGTGTTATGGGTTGCGAATTTCTTTGCTTCAGCCGTAGAGATTATACATCTGAAAGTTTCTTTTGAAAAAAAATCAGCAAGACAACATGCGATGAGCATTATTTATAGAGCATAACAGCGAAAAGATTAGATGCATCAAAAGATGCATCAAAAAAAGTAGATACAGGAATAATAAAATTAATGTAACAAAAGTCAGTAAATTTTGGCAAGTATAGACATGAATTTAATCATTCAGATAATTTTAGTATGAATAATTGTATTTCAATTGAATTTAAGCTTGCAAAATTCGAATGCATAAATTATAGTGAAAATGAATCCAAAATGAAGACAAAATAATTTCCTCAAATTGGCAGAATGCTAAATATAAAAAGAATACGTGTATATTCCAAAAAGGACGAAAATAGGAGTAAAGATGTGCGGAATAGCAGGAGCGTCTGGAACCCCTGATACGGATATTAAAGTGAAAAAAATGCTCGTAGCTCTGGAACACAGGGGACCTGATGCCCGCGGAATTTATAAAGCAGAAAATCTGAGCATAGGGAATACTTTGCTTAAAATTACAGGAGATATGCCCCAACCTTTGGCAGGAAAAGGGGCTCTCGTAATCAATGGAGAAATATTCAATTTCAGAGAACTAGCATCCGAATCCGGAATAAGAACAAATTCTGATACTGAAGCGCTTTTTTCCCTGATAGAAACCCGAATCAGTGAAGGATGTCTACCGATAGACGCTGTCTTTTCTGTACTTTCCTCAGTAAACGGAGACTATGCTTTAGCATATGCCTTTGATAACGAACTTGTATTGGCAAGAGACCCTGTAGGCGTCAAGCCCCTTTTTTATCTCACCAAAAAAAGAAAAGAAAAACAAAAAATCCTTTTCGCATCCGAAAAAAAGGCTCTGTTTGCCGCTGAAAGAGAAATAAAAGATTTGCCCCCCGGCAAAATTCTGAGTTTTAATATGAAGAATGGAAGTTTTAAAGAGCGGTCCCTCAAAATAAAGGAGCCTCAAAAACGAATCTCTGATGAATTTGAAGCTGTTTTTCATCTGAAAGCTGTCATTGAGAAAGCTTTGGAACTTCGGCTTACATCAGCTTCAGGTATCGCATTTTCCGGTGGTATTGACAGCACATTCTTAGCAGTACTTGCAAAAAGGATTAATCCAGCCATCTCTCTTTATACAGTGGGGTTACCTGATTCCCATGATATTACACAGGCTAAGAAAGCAGCTGAAGCTATTGGTATGAAAGATTCTCTGAAAATACATATCTTGTCGGTTAAAGAAATCGAAACCTTAGTCCCTCGAGTTATTCGTGCAACCGAATCTGTCGACCCTATGAAAATTGCAATCGGGATTCCTCTATACGTTGTTGCGAAAATTGCAAGAGAAACTGGAAAGAGGATAATCCTTACAGGACAGGGTGCGGATGAGCTTTTTGCTGGGTATCGGAGGCATGAGGTTTTCCTTGAACAGGGATCTGAAGTGATTGATAGAGAAATTTATTCTGACATTAAAAAAATTTCAACTGTAAACCTTGAAAGGGATGATATGGTTACTATGGCTAACTCTGTAGAACTCAGAGTGCCTTTTCTAGATAAGGATGTAATAAAAACAGGCCTTGCTATCATTCCAGAACTAAAAGTATTGAAAAAGGATGGCTTTTATATAAGGAAATATATTCTCAGAAAAACAGCAGAGTACCTCCTACCACCGGAACTTCTCTGGAAAGAAAAGAAAGCAATTCAGTATGGGACAGGAGTTCAAAAAATACTCAATAAGCTTGCCAGAGAAGCAGATTTTTCGCAAAGAGGTGAAAAACATATTGAAAAGTATCTCAGGAAAATTGCTTTAGAAAAAGGATTTGAGTTCATAAATTACTGAGAGTAGGTGCCAAGAAGTAGATCGCAAAAATCAAAATCAAATTAGAAAAATAACTCATAAAAATTGATTATTATTATCTTATTTCTTTTTAAAGCAAATTTATAGCCTACAATATAAAATAGAGAATCCAGTATACAATCAAAGTAATATTAGATAACTAAGATAAATATTTATAGTAAGTATAACGTACTTATATTGAAGTAAAAACGTAAAAAACTTTACAGTGGGGGAAAAACATGAAAATTAGAGTAGTCAGTTCTAGAGATGAAATCTTCACACTTAACCCTAATGAACGTGTTGTTCACATGGCTTTTAGGCCTTCGAACAAGGACATATTTGGATTAATCGAAACCTGCCCAAAAGTTGAGGTGATTCAATTACCTAAATCTTACATGAGCACAGTCTCAAAGTCCATTTTGATGTTTCTTGGGATGCAGAGAATAAAACTTATCGAAGGTGATGTGTGGGGCCACAGGAAGGACATTAATGAATATTACAGCATACCATCCTCAGTGGTTGAAAAAATACGAATGATGAAAAATGAAGGTAAATCTACTGAGGATATTGAATCAAAGATCTCAAGGGAGAGAAAGCTGAGCCCGGAGATGGTCGCCTATATATTGACAAAGGAAACTCCTGCCTGAATTCTCAAGGGTGAAACCGATTCCAACCATACTATTTAATTTTTTTAATAGAGAGAGTATAAATAGGATATTGAGTTCTCAAAAGTTAATTTTTTGTTACCGAATCTTTAGTTTGATCTAATATTTTTTATGAACTGTGTAGTTAAATCGAGGAATTAGTGTATGTGAATTCAAATTACAGGTTATCTACGGACTAAATACCTGTTGAAAAACAGTACTAATTTTTTCCCTGATAAATTTCATTATACTTGTACTTATTATTGTTTTATGAATGGCAATTGCACCAATAATCAACTTTGTGGTAGATTGTAGTGGTGATTTTAACCCAAAATTAACAAATTTTACTAATTAGAATAATTTTTTATTACAAAAACACAGAAGATGTGCCGATTTTCCTTAAAAATCGTTGAGCTTAAGAAATTGATGAGCAGAAAATTCCACATCGAAGGAAAAAAAATTAGACAGCATGAAAACATTTAATACTCAAGTTACAACAAATTCGAAATATGTGAAAAATCATATACATTCCTGGAGTTCGATCCATGAAACTCGCGATCCGAAGTAGTTCAGTACTTGAAAGAAGGGCGCTCACACATATTTTTTTAAACTTCAACCGGAACTAAAGAAATAAAATGAAATTGTAATTGATTTCCGGGATAAAATGTCAAGTGTTTCTATTTATTGGAAATACGATAATTGACACGATAAAACACTACATCAGCTATCTAGAAGAAACCGGAATAAGATTTTGAATCATCTAGATCAAAGAAATATGGTTAAAATATGAATCAATGATGTCTGAGTTTCGGCAAACTGGTAGGGCAACTCTCCAGTATCCCACCATTTAGGGTAGTGAACACACGCAATCTGATTTATCAGTCATGCAATGAAATATTGAAAATCTTAAACTTCAGAATCTCCTTATATCCTCCAAAAAATTTGATTCACACTAGCTTTTCAAATTTGATAAGTGAAAAAATAACCGATTTTTCAAAATATTTTTTCTACTATTTCCTCTTTTCTCCTATCCATCTAGGTCAATTTAATTTTTCTGAGTTTTAATTTTTTTATTTATATTTTTCTTTGCACACTAGTCTCAGGTAAGAATGGGCAAAATATAGATAAAGAAACGAAACATGATAAAAAGTAGTAATGACATGCTTGGCAGAAAATTAATGTGAAATTAAATATAATTACTTAACCCCTAAACAGGTATATTCATGTTTGCTTCGGATTATTAAAAATACGTAATTCCCAAACAATTCAAAACGAAAAAAATGCAATCTTCAAAATTGAAGAAAATGAGCTTAAAAGAAAATTTCATAACAATAAGAATAACTTAAATGGTTATGATGTTATTTTATTAATTTTAATTAGTTTCGATAAGATTGATTAATTTATAAACGAGATGATCCCATGAAAACCTATCTTCTAGTCTGGTTCAACAGTGACGGAGCTTGTCCATCAGAAATCAACCGAAGGATGATGTCTCTGGGTTTCGAATCTATGCAAGGCACCTACGACTTTGTATATAACTGGAATAACAACGTTAGCATCGACAAAGTTCTCGAATTCGGGGATAAAGTATACCTTAGCCTCCAGGGCACAGGCGTCATGTTTAAAATTGAGACAATGTGAAATGATAGAAATCGCAAAAAAATCATGACGCATCAATTAGCTAGGTCTATGTCGAAATTCAGCAACAAATTTTTCATTTCATGGGAATTAAATATTGAGTATGATGCTGAGATCGTCCTTTAATCAACATTTTTACTTGTAAATATTCCGTTCATTTTCGATTAATGAACAAGTTTTCTTTTCATTAACGCAACAATTTCAAGGTGAGTTTCATTACATAAAGGGTCTCTATCCCATTACATTAATACTATCACCTCGATCCATATTTCGATAGCATCGATTATTTATGTCTAGGAGTTTAACAGAATTCCATTTTATCCGAAATCTATTTTTCTCCATCTTAACTTAATGTTTCGTAAAATAATTTTCCTTGTGGATACTGAGGATTTCGATATATTCTTTTTTTAGCCGGTTGCTTATAAAATCTATATCTAAGATATGTTGAACTCTGATATTTATCAAAATTCTTAAGATTATCCGTAATCAATCGTTGACTCCGACTTTAGATATTTTCCAATATCCAATAAATTCACTTATTGTGCAAAATCTGCCTTGAATCTTTTTTGTGATCTGAGTCACCCTTTTTCTCGCTTTGAGTCCTAATGGAGTGATATATCTGCTGTTCTACTCATGATATATTCATAACTCATTTTTCCGAGTTTATAGGCTTCATGGGGATGATCGTTCATTTATCCTTAAGAAATTGCTTTGGGCCCTTTTCAAGGCAGAGCAGGAATTTTGGTGTTTATTTTTGTTCGTACTAGCCAACAATGCTATGCATTTGATTTTACATTTAGGATAGTTGTCTTAATACACCATATAAATCTCAACCAAAGTTTAACTTTGTTTTTTAGAATAAGCCTTAGTAACTCCTTGTTTATTGTTTTAAACTCCTCTTTTCCCTTCATTTTTCCAGTAAGCAATGTAAACCTTCACATCTACTTTTACCAAGATAACAAGTAAATTTTAGTGCTATTATTTGTACAACATGTTTCTTAGTATCTTTTTCATCGACTACGTACCACTTTATACATCTTTGAGATGGTTATCAGTCGCAGGATATTGAATCTAGTTAGTGATCTTGTTCTTTCAGATCTCTCTAAGAAAGTCCATTAGAAAATTTATATCAACAGTTTCAATCTTAATTTCAAAAATGAAGAAATTAAGGGGTTCAGAGTTTATCCCGATGATCAATAATTAAACTATTTGGCACGAGTGTAAAGACTTAATTGAGGAATTATATAGTATCAAGTGAAATTAATCCTGAATTATTAATGAAATTTGATAAAGAAAGAAGTGCAACTCTTCACTCTCAGTTTAATAAATACATAATCTCAAAAATATACTCAAAAGAATCACAAGATAGTTTAGTGTATCCCTGTTATAATCCATCTTAGAACTCCACAATATAAATCTTAGAGAAGTCTACAGAAAAAAAACTAAGATTTATTGATGAATTTTTTACTTGTTAACTATTTAGAAAATATTGTAAACTAATAAGTATAATCATTCTGAAATAAAGCAAATAGAAACTATGTATGGATTTTATAGAAATCCCTATATTTTAGTGTTTACTGAAATTCTCTATATAAAATTGATCAAACATTTACATTACAAAGCCATTATTAATACTTAATTTTGATTATAAATCCTTTTTAGGTTTTTATCACCATTACAAGTTAGCTAAGTCTTGCTTCATTTAGATCTTTTTCAGTTCAGTGGTTTTTACGAGGATTTAAGAACTTCATATACTTGCAAAAGTCCCCCTCGAGGGTAATTATCCTGACGTTTATATTTTTATTCTCAATTGTGAGTTCTACAACGCTGGGACTTGACATCCTGGGTTCAGTAGGAGATCCAGGGCAAATAAGTATGGAATCATTTTTTTCAATCAAAGGACGGTGCAGATGCCCGAATATCAGGAGATCTACATCCATTTCTTTTGCGAGATAATTCTGTGCAGTTGTATCATTAAGCGAAAGTCCTCCTTCATGCACCAATCCAATTTTCAACCCTTCAACTTCGAATATAACTCTTTTGGGAAGAAGCCTTTTTATCTCGGTAACATCAGCATTTCCGAAAACAGCTTTTAGTTTGTTGTAGGCGTTAAAAGACTGATAAGCTTCCATAGTACTGAAATCTCCTGCATGGACAATTAGGTCACACTTATCAAGAAATTTTTGTAATTGCAGAGGGATCTCTCCTGTTTTTAGATGAGTATCGGAAAGTGCAATAAGATTCATAGAAAATTTCCAGATTTTGAAATAAAACGACCTTGGAAGTTAAAATATGAAATAAACTCAGGAAATATGAAATATACAGCAAATGTAACTGTTCTGTATGAATATCAGAAGATTTTAATAAACATTTAATTTTCACTAATACTTATATACAAATAATAAGCTTGTGACAAAATGTAAGTATTAATGCAAATACCAAATCTTTAATGCTCAAACACTGAGAATTTGGAATATATTACTCGAGAGAATTTCGTAGACACAAAAATTTCGTCATGTGCTTATAAATGGCATATAACTAATTCATGAAAATCAAAGATTTATCGAAATCTTCTCTAAATTAAAAATCCAAAATAAATTACTCAACTGTCAGATCTACAATTTCGTATTCAAGATTCTCAGTTTCTAATCTACTAAGGAGCAAAGAAACCTGCTCGTCCACCGAAACTACAAGAGACGAAAGCCCGTGGTATGCAGCTTCGATAACTGACTCGTTGGTTCCAAACATAACATTTGGATTTATCCCAACCTTACGCAGAGCAATAAGCGCTTCCACACCAATAGCTGCTATATAAGGTTTTGAGTTTGCCAGCATTTTCAAGCGTTCAAGCTGCACTTTTCTTGACCCCCCACGCCCAACTCTGGGAACTTTGCATATCGTAATGGTCGCATTTTCCATGTCAATGAGACCTTGCAAACTGGATACCCCTACATCTTCTCCTACCGATGCATCGGATATTACATTGCCTGAAGCACCTGTATTTCCCATACTGCTTACATATAGAAGTCCGTTTTCCATTTTCAGGTAAACCTGCTGACCTTCTTTTACTTCTTCCGTTGTAATAGCTGTCCAGGTAGAAACATGGCTTATTATATCCTCCATTACAAAAAGAGCATACCTTTTCATTTCTATAGCATTTTCAAGGACCCATTCAACACCCTCTTTTGTTATCCTATATCTAACTCGGCCCTCAGTGATAATCAGTCCATCACTTACAAGTTCTTTAATATATTCTGAAACCGCTTGAGGAGTTATTCCAATTTTTGTGGCAATTTCTTTTTGTTTTACATTAGGCTGGTGTGCTGCAATTTCAATAAGGACCTGAAATTTGGTTACTCCGCTTTTGGTCTGGAGAATTTTTATCATCAATCGTAGTTCTCCTCAACATCTTCAATTAATTTCAATCTCTGACCCATTACAGAAAGTCTTTCAGATCTACGAGCAACAGCACATATATAAAAAGGGTTTTTATTAAGGGTCCTCGTTAGGTTGCTCATGGAAGTGTTGCCCTCATCAACAAGCCTTTCCAGTTCTTCCATAGCATCTTTAACCTCTTCATATGGCTTGAAAGTCAACATTATGATATCGCTTAGATCTTCGAAAGAACACTGAAAGTTGACCTGAACCTTGGAATAAGAACTGTGATACTCTTTTGAGGGTTTTTGTCCTGCCTCTGGAACTCTCCACTGACTCTCAAGAAGTCCGGCTTTTTTCAGTATATGAAGGCTTTTTGATGAGTCTGCACCCATGAATTCGTCTATTTCTGCCCTGGTCATCCATTTATTTGAAAGTGTATCAAATATTTTTTTGTGAGTTCTTGACCCAAAAGTCCTGAGTAATGGTACTAAATAGGAAGGATCGTTAATTATTCGAGTTCGTTTACCCATTTATTCCTCTCCTTCTCGTCTTATATATAAGTTTTCAAATATAATAAAGATTTGTGGTGTGTTTATTCGCTATATACAATATTAAGCTCTTCGGACCCTTCCCAGTTAAAAATAGGGGCATTGCGCTTAAGTCCATGACATTTTTCATCCAAGGCGTGGGCAACTATTGGAAGAGCAATTGTAGCATCTACAAAAATTTGCACTTTTTTTGCTTGGACTGCAATTTTTCCCCAGGAAACAGCTTCATCAAAAGTACAGCCTGAAAGCCCTCCCCAGTGCGGAGAATCGGAAGTATACTGAATTGCATAATCGTGCCCAAAGGTATTCATTCCTAGAATGGAAGCTATCACTTCAGTTTGCTGAATAAAATTTTTTGGAACTCCGCCTCCAACATAGATGACTCCGGTTTTTCCTGATTTTTCTACAATTTGTGTAATCTCGTCAACATCTTTGATCTGGTCTACCACAAGTTTTGATCCTCTTCTTCTTGCAATAGTAAGCCCTATGCCAATTGAACTATCTGAGAGTGCCGGAACAAAGATCGGAACTTTATGCCTATATGCACTTACAACTATAGAATCCTCTGCTGCTCCACAGCCTACAAGTTTCTTCCCTAGCAAATACACAAACTCCCTTGATGAGCAAGAAATTTCTCCGATTTCTTCTGCAAAATCCGCAATCAGGTCATCTGCCGCTCTGAACTCCTCTTCCACCGCAAAGACATCGTATATTCTATCCACACCACAATCGAAGAGTTTTTCATCATCAGCTAGATGTGAACCCATATAATGCTTTTTGCCTAGAGCTTCATGCGAATCATGGAATAGATTTGCTCCTGTGCTTACTAGGCAATCTATCATTCTCTCCCCAATCATATAGGAAATGACCTTGCGCATACCAGCAGGAACCATTGCTCCGGATAGGCCCATAAACACTGTTATATTATTTTCTTTGAGCATGTTATGCCATATCTGTACGGATTCTGCCAATTTCCTTCCCTGAAAGCCAGTTTTGAGCATCCCATCCAGCAATTCGCTTATTGATCTTTTCTTTACATCTACAGGGACTGTGGGATTTTCTGTGAATACATCATGATGCATGCAAATTCTCCATAATAAACAGATATTTATGGTGGCCTGTGACTCCTAAAGCCTGTAGACTTCCGACAACAGACGGTCAGAAACACAAAAACATTATTTGATATATAAATTTTATTAAATATCAATATATGTTGACTCTCTAACAGAATTATATACGTAAGGATGAACAATTTTCAAGGGAACTTATTTACCAAGTTCGATAAATTTGGTCGAAAGTATATAATCTCAAAGGATGATCTTTTTTAGTAGTCTTAGTGATGACTAAAGTAATCTCGGAAATGAATGTGAACATATATATAATATCCAGATTATGAAAACTACTATTTACTTCATAGTCTTCCCAATCTCCTTACAGTCTTGCTAAGATAGTTGTTGAATGCTGAAGGGCTTCATAGGTACATAGTTAATCCACTTGCTGTACATGCTTCTATCAAGTTTCCTGCAAGTTCCCAGATATCTTGTGCTTTTTCTAATACTGATATTCTCAGAAATGATCGTCGTTTTTATTGTATTAAGGATTTAGCTAAACCTCTAAATTTAAAATATGCTTGCAAATGATATCTAGATGACTCCAGAAAAGCAGAGATTTATAAAATTATTTATTATATCAGTATTTACCACACGGCAGTGATAAGTGCATTTCCAATTTAGATGATGCAAATCCCGATATATCAGAAATTTAATTGCTTTAATCCTCCCTCTGAACACAATTTTGCATTTATGCTAGGATATAGCTCCGGTCAAAAAATTTAATTTTTAAATACGTGCATCTCGGAATCAAATTTCATACATTCAATATATTTCGATTTATACCAACTCCACTATATAGATACCTTCCTGCAAACTAGTTCTGATATAACTTTAAATCCTCGTGAGATCATAAAAATAAGCTTAATTCACATGGCAATTATTACTTTTAAACATTGTCCTTCAATTTTGCCATGAAGAAACTCAATTTTCAATTATTCAAGTTTCACCAGTATAATGAGCTCATATTTTTGATATTATTTTCTGATCTCGTTTCTCTACGAGGCTTACAGATTAGAGAGAATTTCAATAAATTCCTAACTTTCACAAAATACTTACTTACCATTATGAGCATAGGAAGAAATTTAGCACATTCGAAATCCTCTAAAATTTCACGATAAATTTTCCCATTAAGATTAAAGAAATCAAACAAAATATAGATACTATAAATCTACTAATAAAATTTTAAATTTATTTAATAGTCGACAATTTCGAACTTTTTCATAAGATTTATATTATCTAGAAGAATTATACAGTTTTATTACATCCCTTAAATTTCTTGCTAACTTATCTTTCAGGACATTAAATTTTCCTGCATTTTTCCAAATTTTCAGAAAAAATAAAGTTGAGTGTGTTTAAATTACTTGGGTGATAGATCATTTTTTACTGCCCCAATGCCTGATAAATTAACTACGAACAATTAACCTTGATGTCGGTATAGATGGAAAAAAAGCTCAACCTTAAGCTTCTTGAACTACTTGAAGGCAGACAGCTTTCAATTAGTGGGCTAACTAGAGAACTAAAAGTCGACGGCATAGATGAACATCGTCTAGTCCTAACAGGCTACCTCAGGGCACTCAGGGATCTTAAAATTCTGGAGGAAATTAAAGTTCCGCCCTCCAAAATTTATTATCTACCTGAAAAAATCAATGAATCTTTGTCCCAAAAAGGTAAGGACATCAGGACTTCGGATTCTGAAGATGTTTATTCTATATTCAGAACTCAGCTCCTCAAAATTGACCTGGAACTCAGGATCCCAGTTGGAGTATACGTAGTTTCCAGATTATTTGAAAGGCCATGCTTCCGTAAGGAGTTGAAACTTATAGGAATCACTCAAAAACATCTTGATCAGTACCTGGAAAAGCCAAGCTTAGTCTGTGAGGTTCCAGATACTCGTCTACGAAAGGCAAGAGCAGATATCACAAAAATTGAGATTCCTACAGGTAACCCAGCATATGAAATCAGGGAGTACGGGGAAGAGGTAACAAGACTTGCAAATGAAGTATTTGTAGGGCTGATAAAACATATTATTAACTTTGAGGGCCTGCTAGCAAAAAGTAAACAAACTACATTGACTCCTTAAAAAATGATTATGTGATTATATTCTGAAAGTTGATGCTGATCAGACTCAAAAATGAACCTGAAAGTCAAAATATAGGGTTGTATTTGTCCAGAGAGAAGTACATAGATACAAAAGTAGAAAATAGGCTATACTGAACTCCTCAATTCTATGCAAATAATTAATTGGCTCTGCAGAAATTCTTAATTTGATGCAAATTATTTCTATAACTTTTTTGTTTATTTCACATGTTATTAATTTAATTTTAACCTCCTTTATTTTATAACGGAATTTCCTTGCCCCAAGTATTTCTCCTAATTTTCTTTTAACGACAGAAAATATTGTCTCCACAATATTTCTTTGATTATATTTAATTTTGTCAAAGAACAGGTTCAATAGTTTTCCGTATTTTCCACTTATTTTCTTCCTCTTTTTCTCTCTTACAGGTATAATTGAATCTGCTTTGATTTCTTCTTTAATTATAAAATGTATTTTTTCTGAATCGTATCCTTTATCCATTATACAACAATCAGACTTTCTCATCTCATTTGATTGGCTTATCAGAGCACTTGCATGTTTGATTTCATTGTCTGTTCTTTGACCAATTTTCCATCCCAATATTACCTTTTTACTTGTATCTACTGATATTGAAGTTTTCGGGAAGGCTCTCCGAAGCTTCCCTGTTCTTCTGGAATAATAATAATAACTTGCATATGGACTCTTAAATCCTGTTGCATCAATCGCTGCAACAGAAACATTTTCTCCATATGAATCAAACAGCTTTAGAATACTTGACACAAGAAAGTTAAACAGAGAGGAAGGAATCCTAGTTACAAATTTCGAAAGGGTAGTGAAATGTGGAATCTTATCAAGAGCAAGTTTTTCTTTCATATCGCTCATGAGGTCAATGAGTTCTACAAAATCTCGATAGTCTGTGCTAATATACTCTTTCGATAAAACCAGTACAAGAAGCTGATGCTGGATATAAACGTGTTTTGAATGCTTGCAGGAATAAAGCTTCAGTCCCGAAGGCTGAACAGTCTCAAGGCTAGTATCAACAAATTTAATGCACTTATTAAATTTTAATATTGAATATTCCTTCGTTTTTAGCGAAAAAATAAGAAGAATATTATATCTGAATAGTTATGATACTATAGTGTAAAAGTTCAATTTAGAACATTTCTGAAGAGCTGTTATTTTCACTCATCAAATAATAAAACTAGACTAAAAATCTGTAAACAACATCTTAGATCCGACTTTTTAGGAACTGCAACTCATTTTTATAAACATATTTAATTTGTTAGTTTACTATAGATTATATCGTTATTTTGGTTGAACACCACCCTGCTCGCAGCTGAGTATGCCACAGCATTAGACCTGATGAAATTATTCGATATCAAATAATTTAATTCGCCTATTTACTTCTTTTTCTTCCTGGTTTCGCTAATTTCCGTACAATTTTTAATGACATCTGGAATTCTACCCTCATTAAACTGTTCCAATATAACCACAATCACTCCAAAATTCACCATCCAATAAAGTTTTAAGTTCAATGTTGGATATTAAAATATTTTTTCCTGTAGTATATCATATAATCTCATAATTCTTAAAGGGGAAAATTTTATTTCAGCATAATCGAGGAGATTTACGTGATAACAATTAACACAACTTGCATAACATTCAAAACAGTACAGTTTACTAATTTCACCGCATTTACATTTCAATAGTTGATAGTGTCATTGTCTAAATAATTCCTTACAGTAGTTCATATAAAAATTTAATCTGTATTTCATTTTATAGACATAATAGTTTCAATTACGTGTTTAAATTTTATGTTGCGTAGGCAGCTAAGGGAAATTTTTATAAACTCTAATTTTTAGTTATTTACATATAATTTACATGCATCGGACGAAATTTATGGTATATCAGAATCCTTTAAAATATAAACCAGTTAGTAAACAAAATTTTATGAGGAAGGTTATATCCCCGCTACAAGAAGCCGAGTATTGACTGAAATAACCCATAATTGTTTCACTTTTAAACACCTATAAATCTGGGCAGGAATATAAAGGTAAAATATGCCTAGAGAATTTACAACAAAAGATGTTGAGATTTTTAACAAGCTTGCTCCAGAAGCCGGAAATAAACTCATTTCCAAAGAAGCAGGACATCAGTTCCCTTTCATCCTGCGCCCAATTTCGCACAAATTTGCCGAGTCTCCTGAAGATTTCAAAGAAAGGTTGAGGAGACTTAGCCCTGAAGAACTCGATTATTTAGTAGAGCTTGTACTAGAAGGAAAGGAGGACGTCCAATCAATGGTGGATGAAGACCTTGAAGAGCTGGTTGCAGTAATTTTTGAAAAACTATCGTTTGAAAGAGCAAACCAGTTAAAAGATTTTGTAGAATCTCACTGAAAAGGATAATGGAATGGCCTCGAAAAAACTGCTTTTCGGAACAGCTGGAATTCCAGAGAGTACAAAAGGAAAAAATAGTATCTCAGGAATCGAAAGAATCCATGAACTTGGCCTTGACTGCATGGAACTGGAGTTCGTCCAGGGAATTCGCATGAGCGAAAAAGGAGCAAGAAATGTGATGGAAGTTGGAAATAAACAAAAGATAGGCCTTAGTGCTCATGCACCTTATTATATCAATCTGAATTCTCCTGAAGAAGAAAAGTTCAAGGCAAGTATGGAGAGGATTTACCAGGCCGCAAGGATAGGTAGCCTCTGCGGGGCTGAGTCCATTGTTTTACATGCGGCTTTTTATCAGAAAAACAGCAAGCAGGGTACCTACGATATGGTATCAAAAGCTCTGCAAAAACTTACAGAACAACTCCTTGATGAAGAAATTTCTGCAGTCCTGCGCCCTGAAACCATGGGCAAGCGTACTCAATTTGGAACTCTTGAGGAGGTGCTTTCCCTGAGTTCAGAAATAGAAAGGGTGCTGCCATGCCTAGACTTTTCTCATATGCATGCAAGGGATGGAAAAGAAAATTCCTACTCTGAGTTTATCACGATACTATCGAAAGTAGAAGAAATCCTTGGAAAAGAAGGCCTTTTAAACATGCATATGCATATTTCGGGGATAGAATACAACAGTAACGGGGAAAAAAAACATCTGACTTTGAAAGAATCTGACTTTAATTATTCAGAACTTTTAGCAGCTCTTAAAGAGTTCAAAATTAAAGGAATGATAATATGTGAAAGTCCAAATCTAGAAGAAGATGGGCTTCTGCTCAAAAATATTTACTACAAGTAATATTTCTTATAATCTTTTTTTGAATGCCCCATACAAGGAAAAAAGACTTTTTATTACTTTCTGGGGTTTTGATTATTGCAGTCAATTACCAGCGTAATTAATGATAAAATTTGACGATCCCAGAAAATATTAAAAAATCTCTAAAAATAATACAACTATGAAAATGCGATTCGAGTTTATATAATTAGAGATTTACTTGGAATACGTTGAATTATTAGTTATCAGACACTAAAAATAATTTGAAAATTAAACATTTCAAATTACTTGAAAAATATTCAAATGGAACTATTGAAGAAACCAAATAATTGATTAACATATTTGACTTCATTAAAAACAGAGTAATTTAGATCATTTACTTGTCCTTTTTTGATCATATTCATAGCTTCAATTCCTTTTTCAGTTCATGTATGGCAATAG
>Ga0187851_10002350_pt1 | contig 16873 bp, 16 predicted proteins | sample June2016WEW_6_10_FD_132997 | JGI IMG/M metagenome (GOLD analysis project Ga0187851, IMG submission 132997) | Peatland microbial communities from SPRUCE experiment site at the Marcell Experimental Forest, Minnesota, USA - June2016WEW_6_10 | ecosystem: Environmental > Terrestrial > Soil >...
TTCAAAAGGAAGCAAGTAAGTCATGGCGTTATATAACTTAGTGACTGAAAGATTTTGATTATATTATTATAGTCAGGCTGATTTAAATAATTTGAAAGTGTATAGCTATCATTATTCGCAAATTGCTGGCTTGAATTAGTTAAGTATGCACTCATTTCATAGTAAAATGCATTATCTCCTGAACCCATCTGTATGCAGCTATTTACATAGCTTACTGTTTCTCCAGTCGTATATTTTTGCTGTGTTAAAGCAAGAGAATATGCATTGGTTGAATTAGTGTAATTATCAGTATAAGCAACAACATATAATTGTGGTGTGTTTGGATTTATTTTTAATTGAGTAACATCGAGCACAGTTTGAGTACCTAAATCTGCTCCTGCTGGAGCGGGGCATGTATTATAGTTAAGTAAATAAACATACGGTATGTTACTTATTACAGGAGATGTAAGTGACCAACCTTCTCCTCCAGCGGGCACACTATTTGTGCCACATCCAGCTACAGTAGCACTTTGTGTCCAATTAGACGGATACTTAAATGTAATATTATCTGAAGTATCATTGCACGTCGCCCAACCTACATAGGGGTTGGTTACTGTAGGCGCTGTGGTGTCTGGCTTAGTTGTAGTAGTGGTTTTTGTTGATGTCTTGCTAGTAGAAGTTGAAGACACTGTTGAAGCTAGTGTTGATTTATGGTGATTCTTATAAACTAACCAACCTGAAATACCTATTAAAACTACAATTACTATTACTAAAACTAACTCAATAGCACTGAATCCAGTTTCATTACTTCTAAGTTTTTTCATAATCTAATTTAAGCACAAACTGAAGATAATAAGTAAATAATAAGCATAAGCTTATTAGTGGGAATCTCTATGTCGCAATGGCACCAAATTAAGTCATATTTAGTGGAAGTCTTTAAGTCAGCACAGATACTAACTGAAGTACATGACATTAGCAACTACCAGTTTCTTATAGAACCTAGATTAGAAGTTAAATTTTATTGATTGGGCAATACTAGTAAATTCGCTGTTAAATATAGAATCTGAAGTTATTGGGTTTGTTTGACTTCCGTCTGGTTGAATGTGCTCATCAAATACAGCAAGGTAACCGTCGTGCTCTATAACATAGAACGCAAATACAGACTGTTTTGTTATCGGAGGCCCATAATAACCCTCTATATAATGTGCACTATAACCATTTATAGGGATATTATTCTCTGCAATTGTGTCAGCAGCGCTGAACCCTCCAACCTCATTTATTGCTTCAGCCATAGTCCATTGTGTTTTTTCAACTTCAAGCGTCCAGGAATCATTCCCTACGGGTGAGGAGGGGTCTGTTATGCTACCATAAATGCCATCAACTATAGTCTTTGGCAAGAAACCAGTCTCGTAAGTACAAGGATTTGGGTCATTAATATTGATACATCCGTTTGTGCTTGTTGCCAAATTGATGATAGGGGCATTGTTATTTAAATACTGTGACGAAACCTCCCAATCATTAGGTAATTTAATGGATACCTTACCATCTACAGTTGAAACTATGGTTGAACTAATAGTCTTTGGGATTGAAGTAGTGGTTGTCTTAATATTGGTTGCTGCGGTTTTAGATTTATTATGAATCTTATATACAAGCCAACCCGAAATACCAATTAAAACTACGATTACAATTATTAGAACTAACTCAATAACACTGAACCCAGCTTCATTACTTCTAAGTTTTTTCATAATCTAATTTAAGCACAAACTGAAGATAATAAGCATAAGCTTATTGGTGGGGATGGTTGGATTTGAACCAACGGCCAATCGGTTATGAGCCGACTGCTCTAACCACTGAGCTACATCCCCGCAACAGATGTGAGTATATCAGACTACACTATATAGTTTATAATAAATCATGATGCTTAATAAAATAAAAAATTATTATCAATCTGTAAAAATGCATTCACAATGGAATATGCGTGTCCTTGGTCAGTTAGTATTTTTAGTCATAGTTTTGTTAATTAGTTGGAGTGGCGTTAAAGCTATTCAATCAAACTATGAATTACAAAAACAAGTTACAACGCTCCAGCAACAAAACCAAGTCCAACAACTTGAGAATAACAAGCTTCGGCTTCAAAATAATTATTTCAATACTAAACAATATCTTGAACTTTCAGCGCGCCAAGAATTAGGCCTAGGCGACCCCGGTGAAACTGAATTAATAGTGCCCCAAAACGTTGCTTTAGCCACTCTTGTAAATTTAACATCTTCTCAAAACTCTTCTAGTAAAAATACTACTCAGTTACCTTGGTACGAGCGGAACGTTAAGTCTTGGTTTGATTTCTTCTTGCACCGTAATGCTACAGCCAACGATTGACATATCTACCTCTGTTTGTTAAAGTTAATAGTTGAATTTCACTCAATACTTGATAAGGTTAATGATTTTTTTCAAGCAGTATATCGCGGGGTGGAGCAGCGGCAGCTCGTGTGGCTCATAACCACAAGGTCAGAGGTTCGAGTCCTCTCCCCGCAACCATAAGTATTTTAACCTCTGTATTAATTACAGAGGTTTATTAATTTCAATTAACTTACTAAATTTGTTTCATATGTAACTGTCCAAATTGTTTTCTATTTCATCTATACTGGTTTTATGCTTCGCAAACAAATAAAGACAATTATTTCGCAATTATCATCGAATAATTACCAAACACTTAATCGTATTGAATTAAATAAGAACAATGTATTATCAAATATCAAGCTAATACAAACCCAACACCTTAATTTTGGGATTATTCCAGTCTTAAAAGCCAACGCCTATGGGCATGGCTTAGAAAAAATGGCGACTATATTAAACAATGCCGATTGTAAATTTTTGGCGGTAGACGGTTACTTTGAGGCAGCCAGGATAAGAGACTTAACTAAACATCCTATCCTAATAATGGGATATATTAAGCCAGAAAATACCGCACTATTAGATACGGTGAAATGTTCATTTGTGGTGCAAGATATAGATGGATTAAGAGCATTTGGTGAACTTCGTAAACCAGTTCGCGTACATTTAGAGTTAAATACGGGAATGAATCGCTTGGGTTTATCGGCTACCGAACTTCCTATGTATCTACAAACAATAAAAAAATATCCTAACCTAATACTAGAGGGAGTAATGACACACTTAGCTGATGCCGATAATGAGTCGGATGATAGTTTCACAAAGCACCAAGTTAAAGAATTTGACTTTAGGGTAGATGAAATTAAAAAAAGTGGCTTTAGCCCAACGTACATTCATGTAGCTCAAACTGCTGGCAGTACAAAAGTCCAAAGCAACCATGCAAATACTATTAGATTGGGAATTGGTTTGTATGGCATTAACCCACTTAATAAGGCCGATAATCACTACAAGGATTTAAAATTACTGAAACCAGTGCTGGAGTTAAAGAGCACCATCATTAAAATAATTGAATTAAAGAAGGGTGACAAAGTTAGCTATAACGGGACATATACCGCGCCTGGGGATATAACAATCGGCGTCTTACCGCTCGGCTATTACGAAGGCATACCACGGGAACTTGGTAATAAGGGAGTGGTTACTCGTAATAAAATCGAGTTACCAATAATTGGTAAAATATGCATGAATCACACCATGGTTCAACTTAAAGGCTATGATTTCCAAGTTGGCGATGAAGTAACAGTTATAAGTAAAGATCCATCCCAACCCAATTCTGTGGAGCGAATTTGCAATGACCACAAGCTTTTTAATTATTATTTAATTACCAAGCTTTCAAGTAGCATAAGGCGAATTATTGTCTAAATATGATGCTAGGTTACTACTTAAAAACAAGTTATTCGCCAAAATTAATAATTACTCTTTACAATACTATAAGTATCAGCTACATTAGACTTAAGCGTAAGCTAAAATAAAAACTTTTAAATATTAACAGAGTGTCGCGTAAGCTCATTTTGCTGATATACAAAAACAAAAAGGGGATAAAAAAATATGGATTATTTAACCGAACCCAATGGGCTGGTTTTCGAACTCATGCCGGCGATGAACCAAGATTTATCATCTGTCGATGAAATAATCAAAGAAATACTTGAAAAGCATTAAAAATTCTCTCTGCTTTTAGTAAAAAATCCTCATTTACGAGGACTTTTTATTATTATAAATCAGTAAATTAAGTATCTTTAACGTTTTATTGTACAAACTCAATTTAGTGCCTTATTCTTAATTACGTATGGATAATGACCAAATAGCACCAACTCCAACGAATAACAGGACTAGCGCAGTCTGCAGTGGTTTATCTGGCAATGAAATGTACTGTGCGGCTCTCATCGGTTTAAAACCAGGGAATTTGCTCATTGGTAATAGTGTGTTTTCAATGGGTATTTTAGGCGGGTTACGGTCATCGGTAAAAACAACCATTGGCGGGGAAATCCGCGCCTATACGGATATGATTAAACAGGGACGGGAGTTGGCCTTTAACCGCTTGAAAGCCGAGCAACAGCAACACCAGGATTGTGGGGTTACTGGTGTAAGTAATGAGTTGGTTTTCCATGCCAACAATATTGAATTCCTCTCAATTGGCTCAGCGGTACATTCTGAAACGCAAGTTGGTAGCTTCACGACGTCAGCTGATGCCCAAGAATTATTCTGCCAAGTTGACGCCGGCTATCAACCCATATCGTTTGTCTTTGGCAATGTAGCCTATTCAATTGGTTTTGCTGGTCACATCATGGCCAATATTCGACAATTAGCTAGGGGTGAAGTTAGAGCCTATAGTGACCTATTTAACACGACGAGAAATTTAGCTCTGCAAAGAATTGTCGAAGATGCGAAGCTAGTCAATGCCAATGCTGTGATTGGTATTGAAACAACTATTCTGCCTTTTGGTACCAGCGGCGTCCAGGAAATGGTAATGATCGGGACCGCCTCTCAACACCCGTTGGTCTCAAGTGTCATGCCTAACGGTATTGTAACTAGCGATCTAACAGCAGAAGAAACCTGGAATATAGCTAAGCTAGGTTATATGCCTATGCAACTAGTGCTCGGGACATCAGTTTATTCATTAGGAGTAGTTGGTGGTTTAAAATCAGCCTTGAAAGAAATGGTCCATGGAGAAGTTAGCGCCCTTACCCAGATGATATATGGCGCCCGAGAAAACTCGATTGCCAAGCTTCAGAACCAAGCTTCAGCTGTCAATGCCGATGATGTACTTGGGATAAAAACCTATGTTTATCAGCTTGGTGGTGATCTCATTGAACTTCTGGCGATAGGCACAGCTGTTAAACGGATGGAAGGGCTTACTACTAGATCACCTCAATTACCGCCTCAAGCTATTATTCGCGATAAGGACACATTTATAAATACAGCTGAACTACATTTCGGCGTAGATCTAAATACCGAGTCGGTTAACAGTTAATCCAGTTTTAAGCCTGGGTATAAATCAATTATTTTAGGCAATAAATAGGGTATAAATACACTTTCTTCATACTCAATATCATCCATATCATCTGCTAATGAGTAACAAGGCATATCTGTAATAGGACCGTAAGCATCGGGGTTTTGATAATATCTTCGTAACTCTTCAACTGTGTATAATTCACAAACTGATAAATCAGCATTACTACTTACAATTAAAGTCTCGGGTTTAATTTCGGGCAATTCGCTGAACATTTTGTCGCATCTTCTACATGGGATTCTGGTAGGTGAATGGTTAGGGTTAGCGTCTAAGTCGGTCGGATCCCCCCAAACCGCAATGCCGAAAATACAATTTAATTTTATCTTTCTAGCCTTAGCCAAAGCGATTTGTTCGGCATGAAGGTTAAGCCCTCCAGTTTGTTCGGGCTTGATATTCCCGCCTACCGTAGCTCCCATTGCAGGGGTATCAAGGTTATAAGCAAGTACGGCGGCGCCGACGATATAGTTTCGCCACGACACTGCGATTTCTGAACTTTTAGCAGCTGACCGAATTAATGATACAAAATTATTTATCGATGCCAATGCAATTAGAGCCGGATCATATCCTTCAGGCTTGAGTTCTCTGGATAGTAAAGGGATATAGTGATCGAGCTCATGAGATTGCAGATACACTTCCGGTACCTCAGACAATAAATCACTCATAACTTACAATTCTCAATTGATTTACTTTCTTATGCAAGCATAAACGAGATGAATTTATACTTGTGCCGATATCTATTTCAGAGAAAGTAAATAGATTTAAGCAAGTATCGTATCCTAACTGTAAGCGTATATAAACTACAATGTATTCTTGTATACAGGGCCAGGAGGTAGAGGTGGAACTCCAATACCCGACTGGTTAGCTAGTTCGTAAGCATCGGGTGCGTAGATCGTAAAACTTAAGTTATAGTTATCTGGTATACATATCGACTGGCAATTACGTTTCCAATCAAACTGGTCAGTATTAATAGTCAGAGTCTTATTTTGTACAACTGTTTTGACTTTAGATAAGTTTGGATGGCTGTAATAAGTTAGAGAAATTGAGTAATTGTTAGCGGTTATAAAATTGACGTTAGTCCAAGGACCATTTATGTTTAGATAATTGAACGGTTGCAGGGAACGTACCGTAGTGTGGACGTTAGCATTGTACCGGTCCCTGACGTTAGGATAGATATTGCCAGCTAGTGCTCCGCCAACTGCTAAACCAATGAGTCCTAAACCTACTAAAGTACCAGTTGCCCAGGTTTTAATAGGCCACTTCCGCCTAAACATAGCAATACCAAATAAAATTATGAGAGCCGCGATGAGGGCTACAACAACCATAGCTATATCAAGTAGTAAGTGTTCACGAAAGCCTATTGGGAAAATATTATCCTGAGCCCATGTTTTTCCATCGACGAGCAGGTAAGTCTCGGCCGCAATTAGACCGAATACGACACTTAAACCAAAAGCGATTAGAACTATCCCAAGTAGTTTAATCAGGAATCTGAAGAGCGAGTTAATAAAATCGGCTACTGAAGAATGGGCTCGATGGGCCGCACCATTAATGTCTACTTTCTCTACAATCTCCTTTAGGCTGCCAACATTTACTGGTTTTCCGGCCATCTGCAACCTGTCACTAGGTGTTTTAGCTTCCGGCACCAACAACCATAGGATTATGTAAAGTAGGATTCCCCAGCCAAACGTGACTAGCACCAATAGGATAAACAGTATTCTTATAATGACAGCATCAATCCCAAAATATTGAGCAAGACCGGAAGCAACACCGGCTATGATAGCGTTATTTGTGTCTCGGAATAGTCTTTTTGGCTCGTATTGTTTCTTGCTTGAGGTATCCTCTATCTCCTCGTCGGTTTTAAAGTCTATCGGATTTCCGAGTTGTTTTTTTAGATACTTAATATCACTACTTAAAACCACCTTGTTGTTTGTTACGCCTCGCTCTATAAGCAACTCAGCCATTCTTAGTTCAATTTCTTGAAGCACTTCCTTGTCGTTGACTTCCTTATTGATTGCTTCCAAGTAATTTTTAAGTTCAACATGAGCATCGATAGAGACTGTGAATGCCTGACGACCCAAATGGATTTTAGTAATCTCGTTCATATCTTTTCTCCTTCTAGCTTAATAATTGATGCGTGAAGGCGGTGATAAGTAGTCTTCAGATCATTCAATAATGTCTTTCCTTCATCTGTAAGCCAATAGTATTTACGCGGTGGCCCTTGTTCACTTTCCTGCCATTCGTAAGCTAATATTTTTTCTTTTGCTAAACGGTTGAGCAGGGGATAAAGTGTCCCCTCAACAACTATAAGTTCAGCCTGTCTAAGCGATCTAATTATTTCTGATGTATATACTTTGCCGTCTTTTAACAGTAACAATACACAGTAAACCAGCATTCCTTTTCGCATCTGAGTTTCAGACTGGTATGAATCAGTACTTTCATTCATATACTACCATGTTATACAAGGTATTATGTTATGTCAATGGCTATTTATGTAATGTGTCAAAATATAAAATATTCTAAAGGTGGAATTTAAAAATAATCGATATGGTAGGCGTGCCTTTGACGAGATGGAACCAGATAAAGTCTGAACTAATAGATGCGTGGCAAATAGTCCTAATCTCGGGCTGCAATCGTCTAATTTCTCTTAAGACGAACAGCCTCTAACCAGTTGCTGGCTAATTCAAGCTGGTATCGACCCATGCGACTCACAAGAGCAGAATGACTTCCGGGTATTTGCTCTGTATTTATATTAAATGAAGCTTCTCCTAAGCTCTTTCTGTACTCTTCAACTGTAAAGAGTCTATCGTTTACTCCCAAAAACACCCTTACAGGATGGTTTTGTGATAATTGTCCAACACTTTGGGCTAAATCAAGGCTAAGTGCTAATTCCAATTTAGATTTTAATCTATGGGCCAATAGATCTTTTGATATTCTGGCGGCGAATTCATAGAAAGAAATTAGATTGCTCGGGTCAGATAAGGGATTATGGTCTTGCTTAATATTATTTAATACCGTAATTCTCCATAAATAGTTACGAATTCTTTCGTTCGGTGTAGACCCTAATAATTCATTCGTGATACCGATGGGCCCAATTAGACCAAAAGCCCCAAAACGTTCTGGTGCTTCATTGCCAGCTACTAGCAGCGCACCAGCGCCCTTCGAGTGGGCAATGACATCAATTTTTGCATCACTAACCCTGTCTGCTCTTTCATTAAACCATTGCGCTACAGCTAGGGGTGCTTCTTTTGCAACAAGTTCAAGGGAATCCCTATTTTTTATATTTCCATCAGGTAGATTTACGGCAATTGAAGCTCTTCTCAACTCATTTAGGGATTTGACGGCAGCTCTCAGAGCAAATTTTTCTTCACTATAACCACCAAATATATATACAGGTTCTGAATCTGGGGCGAGTGCTTCATTGCTAACTAGACATTGGATAGGTATATTTTCTCTTCCATTACCTATTACTGGTTGCCAATCGACAGTTTCCCAATGACCTATATCTCTCAACATTAATATAAAATTACATAATAAGCATAAAAGGTCAATACTGGTAGGCGTGCTAGGAACGAACTGGAACCAAATTAAACGAGAACTGATAACCATGTGGAAGATAGTTCAACAGGTGAGAGAAGAAACCTCTGTTGCAGTCTAAGCGGGTGTTCTTAAACCAAGCTAGTGTAGGGAAAGGAGAGGGTTGAACTTTAGAAGTCTAACTAAAGACCCCAAATTCATTATCTATATCATATATGATAACTAAGTTTTTTAAGTACAGACACCATCTATTACATAACTTCTGAGTAATAATATTATGCAATTAAAACTAGAAATGCCTACGTCAGTTAAGATATAAGAATGAGTTATATTAGTAAGATAGCCGTACTAAAAACAATTATCCAGTAGCCCCCATAGCCACTTTAGCAGCAGTTTGTCCTACTCTCATTAAAAGCCTCATATCGTTTAGGGGGCTAGCATTTTGATAGTCCACAATATCTGATTCAGCTCGTCTACGATAAGACGCTACAAGCTCACGTTCTGAAGCGTGTGAATCGTGTCCAAAACTAGATATACAACCTGGTCCTGCTGCCGTATAAATGTCATACCAAGGGTCAAACAATTCTGGCTCTAGCACCTCTTGCATATCCTTGATTTCATCTTCTATTAATGCTCTTGGACCGATTAAAGAAAGGTCGCCAGAAAATATATTATAAATTTGGGGTATTTCATCAATAGCAGCAAGTCGTAGTAACCTACCTAGCTTGCTTGCCCTATTGTCTAAAGCCCCTACACTAGGTGTGTCTTCTGAGCAGTTTGGCATTGTTCTAATTTTACGGATTGTAAATAACTCGCCATGCTTACCTACACGCTCTTGACCAAATAGTGGGTTAGGACCATCAACTAAGCGACTTAACAAAAGACCCGTAGAGCCTAGTGGTGCTGCTAGTGGAAGTACCGAAGCAGCAAGCAGAACATCTCGTTTACGGCGCAAGCCACTATGAACCCATTCGTTAGTTTGTACTTGTGGCATTAGTGGCTCCTTCTAAACCAGCTATTGCAGGTAGACTAAATCTTGGTTGATAGTCCGTTAAGCGACCATATATTTTATACTTCACTTCAATCAACCTTTTAGCAGCAGCATATATAACTGATTGTCTATGAGTTAATAATACTCCACCTTCCTCGTATGACAGTTGAGCCTCTTTGGTTAGCACGTCTCTAGCAGCTCTACGGTTCCTAGCATTATTACCTTGTTGGTCTAGTAGTAGAGTCGCATAAGAAACTGAGCCTTCTGTAATATCTTTTTTAATCTCATAGGCATTATCAAGACACTGGGCATAGCCCCCAATACCTCTAGCTGCCTCAATAAGACTAGGATAATCAGTGCCGTCAACTGACTCGGTTGCTACTGCTGCTATAACACCACAGTTTGCACCGATTGCTCTTGTTAGGGTTAGTTGTCTTGCTAGGTCTCTGCTAGTAAATTGTTCTTTAATGTCGTCTACTAATGGCTCTATAACAGCGCTCAACGACTCTATGCCACCTAAGTCTGATAGCCTTTGATGTAAGTAGGTTGCAAGGTCAAAAGAAGCTCTCATAGCCTGTATATTGCCGTTTGCAGCGTAAGCCGTTTCTGGTGGCGCAACTTCACCATATAAAAGACTACTCATACCTTGGTCTAAGTATCGGAACTTTTCTTCAAGTGGCATATCAGGAATATCAACTTGGTCATCAACAATATCGGTGAGCAGAAGCGCTAAACCCCCTAGACTTGCAGCATTTTCTCTGCCTTCACCGTAGTCAGAGTCTTCAATATGAGCCATATCGTAAACCTGTTTTACTAGTAGACCCATAGCTGCAATTCGGGTCTTGGACTGTCCTAGTAGGTAGCTTTGGGTTGCAACATCTTCAGAGACACTTAATAAAGTATCTTGATATTGGTTTCTATCAGCTATTAATTCAGCCGAATAGGTACAAAAGCGACCCACAGCCGTATCTGGTATAGACATATTGTTACTGTTATAATATAAATGAGGATATTTTTCAAGTGGCAACAGAGTTTAAGCAATTTCAGAAGTTCATAGAGCTACGAGTTGAAAACGTTAGCTATTCTAAGATTGCCAAAGAATTAAAGGTCAGTAAAACTACCCTGATTAACTGGGCGAAGGACGCTGAACCTGAAATAGAGAACCGCAGAGCAATAACCTACGAAGCCTTAAATGAGCAATACAAAGTTGGGCAACAGCACCGCTTGCAGCTCTGGGCAGAGCAGTTAGAGGCTGTTAGAACTGAGATTAAGGAGCGTGGATTAAAAGATATACCAACTGTAAAACTCTTTGAAATGTTGGACACTTTAACCGAAAAACTAAGGGGTGAAGCCTACACCGTACAATTTAAATCAAAGCCAGTAACTAAGCCTTATGAAATTGAGCCACTGACAACTACTCACCAAGATGTGTGGCATGGTTAGTACCAAAAGTTGACCAAAACTGTACCGTTTTACTGCAAGTAACACCTATCAAGTGGAAGCTATAGCTGAAGCTAAACAACAAGCGTGATAATAATACAACAATATTTTATTGATAGTCTCCATGTCCTTTGATATGCTAGTGGTTAATAGATGAGTCAAGCTCACTAACTGTAGCTCTACTATTGCCTACTAATACTCTAACCAAGATAGTATGCCGTAGTCACTGTCTAGGGTTAGCTGTTGTACTTACGGCTCTCTAAAGCCTCTTGAGGGCTTCACAAAGGTGTGTTGTTGCACTGTGAGGATATGTTTCATCATACCAAGCAGACGGGAGCGATAACCCGACCTAACTGAACTTATTACAATTCCTCTGTTAATGACAGTGTCGTTCTACTGTGTCGCAAAGGGTTTAGTTGGTTAGTTAGGGTCTTAGGGTAATGACTCCCACTCCTGTTATTAGCGTGAAAGAAGCTAGAAAACTTCTTGGTAAATCCTACAGAACTTTTAGCGATAGTGAGGTTGAGCAAATAGTTGTTCTTCTAAACGTTGTTGCGACTGAAGCTGTTCAGTCAAAGAGTTCCAAAATAACTAAAATATAGATACAAAAATATCTAGTATAGAAGTATAATGGTTCCATGAACAATGGAATTATCTATATCCGTGTGTCTTCTAAAGAACAAACTGAAGGATTGAGCCTTCCAAACCAAGAAAAGGAATGCAAAGCGTTTGCCCGTAAGGGTGAGCAAGGAATAATCGTACCAGACGCAAATGTGTTCAGAGATGAAGGTGAATCAGCAAAATTTTTAGACCGTCCAGCGCTACAAAGAATGCTCAAATTTGTCCAAGACAACAAGGGTAAAATAGATTTTCTGTACATTTGGAAGATTGACAGATTAGCCAGAAATCTTGGGGATTACTATGGTATTAAGGTGGCGCTTGCAAAGTACGGTGTAAAGATTATTTCTGTGACCGAACCTATTGATGATGACCCAGTTGGCAGATTTCTTGAAGCTATACTGGCAGCAGCAGCGCAGTTTGATAATGAAATCAGAGCCATTAGAAGCCTTACTGGCATGAGAATGAGAGTGGAGCAAGGTGAATGGCCTCACAGCGCTACAATAGGCTATACGAAGGTCAACAAGTCAGTTGTGATTGATGATAAGTATGCTGATACTATTCGTTTCTTACTTACCGAGTTTTCAACTGGCATATATACCGTTGCAGCTATGTCTCGTCTAGCTTTTGAAAAGGGCATTAAAACTAAGTCTGGTAAACCAAAGTCTAGTGAAGCCATGAAGAAAATCCTTAAAAACTTGTTCTACGCTGGTTATACCAAAAATAAGTTGAGCGACAAGATAATAAAAGGTAGACACACCCCACTTGTTGACGAGGAAATAATTCTTAAAAACGTAGAAATTATCAATAAAAATAAAAAGGTGATTGTGATAACAGGAGACGACTTATACTCCTTACGAGGAACGTTATTATGCACAAATTGTCATCAGTACCTAAGTGCAAGTACACCTCACGGTAACGGCGGTCATTATCAAAAATATCATTGTAGTCGTCCAACCTGTACGCAGAAAATTACTGGTAGAAAAGTGGTTAGTGGAGATGTTGATGTAATCCATAAAGAATTTAGGGAACTACTTGAAGCTAAACGTCCACTAAATGCTGGAATCACAAGGCTATACAAGAACCTTGTTCTAAGGGCTTGGAACGATGAGTACGGAGAGGCACTTAAAAATGCGAGACAGATTAACCATGATATTGAAGTTCATAAAGAACTACGATTTTCTACTAACGAGAAGTTCATAGCGGACAAGATTACAGAGAAAGACAGAGATGAGCAACTTAAACGTATAGATGAGAAAATTGAAATATTAGAGCAGGAGAAGGTAGAAATGGACGCTTACGTTAAAGAAAAAGAACAGATTGTAGATGATTCCATGACCTTCATTAAGACACCTGACATCTTTTGGAACCAAGCAAGCACAAGAAGTAGACAGGTAATTCAGAAGTTACTGTTTCCGTCTGGAATCCCTTACGACTTTGAAACTGGGTTTGGAACCACCAAGCAGATAGACTCTTATATGTTATTGGAAGAAATAAGTGAAAATAATGATGAAAAAAGTGCTATGGTAGCGGCGGTAGGGATTGAACCTACGACCTCGGGCTTATGAGTCCCGCGCTCTAACCAACTGAGCTACACCGCCATAAATTTAAGATTTAAGTTACTCGCAATAACTACTTAACTATTATAGATAATTAACAAAATATATTAAGCTATAAAAATGTAGCATATTTCCTGTCTTTTACCTATTAAGTTAAGATAGTAATCATAATGCAAACTTTACATATATCTCCAGGTCGATACATAGTTGCCGTTAGTGGCGGCGTTGACTCTGTCGTATTGCTTGATATGCTTAGTAAACAAACTGACCTTGATCTAATTGTTGCTCATTTTGATCATGGTATTCGTAAGGACTCACATAAAGATTGTCTGCTTGTGAAAAAATTAGCAAAATACTATGGATTGGCATGTGTTTGTAAAGAGGCTAAACTTGGCCCAGTCACTAGCGAAGAAACTGCTCGTAATGCTCGCTATGCTTTTCTAAAGTCAACTATGCACGAGTATCATGCCGACGCCATTATTACTGCCCATCACCAGGATGATAGTATCGAAACGGCGATCATAAACCTAGTTAGGGGAACAAATCGGCGCGGCCTTAGTTCATTGCGTTCAACCGCAACTATTAAACGGCCGCTGTTAGCATTTACAAAGACTGAATTAGTTAATTACGCCTTAAAGCATAATTTATCGTGGCGCGAAGATATTACTAACTATAATGAAAATTATTTAAGAAATAAGATTAGGCATCAATTAGCCCAAGCCTCTAAAACTAACAAAAATCAATTTTTAACATTAATTCAAACTGAAGCGAAATTAAATGATGAAATTGATTCAATTATTGATAATTTAATTAATTGTTACATTAAATCAAAAAATCTTAATCGACAATGGTTTGTGGCCTTGCCATTTGTGGTGTCGAAAGAGATTTTAGCCAGATGGTTATCATCAAATAATGTTTCAAATATTAATCGAAAACGGCTGGAACAATTAGCCGCCAACTTAAAAACAGCCACGCCCGGTAAGCTATTAGATGTTAACAAAAACGAGGTAATAGCGGTAAATAAGTATTATTTAGCACTCAAGTCCCGAGACCGCTAGCTAAAACTAAAAACGTCTAGTATAATCATCTGTTATGGATAATAAACCTTTTCGCCCAAACCAAGGACGACCATCAAATACCAATCGCCGAGGATTTAAAAACGCCGGTTTTATTGCCTTAGTTGTATTGCTGGCATTAATTATTTTTGCCGCCTACGGTCAGCCCAGCAGTTTAAAAAATATTCCCCTAACCCAAGCTATTAGCAGTGCTAACAGTGGGAAATACCAAGAAATTGTTGTTCACGGTAATGAGCTGGATATCACCCTTAAAGGTCAAAGCCAGGCTACATTAAAAGCATATACTGATCCAAACACCAGCCTAAAAGCCATCGGTTTTAATTTCAGTAAAACCACTATTGAATATACTTCAACTAGTACCGGCTCTGCTTGGCTAACGCTTGGCCTTGAATATGTCTTGCCAATTGTTATTATCGGGCTACTTTTCTTCTGGATGCTGCGCAGCGCTCAAGGGCAAGGTAATCAAGCCTTAAGTTTTGGGAAAAGCCGCGCTCGACTATATGGTAACGAAAAGGATAAAGTAAGTTTTAAAGATGTAGCCGGTAGCAATGAAGCCAAGCAAGATTTACAGGAAATTGTTGAATTTTTGAAATTCCCGAAGAAATTTTCATCAGTTGGCGCTCGTATACCAAAAGGCGTTTTATTAGTTGGTCCACCCGGAACTGGTAAAACAATGTTAGCCCGTGCCGTGGCTGGTGAAGCTAATGTCCCTTTCTTTAGTATTTCCGGGTCAGAATTTGTGGAAATGTTTGTTGGAGTGGGAGCCTCACGGGTTCGCGACTTATTCGCCAAAGCCAAAAAGAATGCCCCATGTATTATCTTTATTGATGAAATTGACGCCGTCGGCCGACGTCGTGGTTCTGGCATGGGCGGTGGACATGATGAACGTGAACAAACCCTAAATCAAATTTTGGTGGAAATGGACGGCTTTGAACAGGGGCAGAATACTATCGTTATGGCTGCCACTAACCGAGCCGATGTACTTGACCCAGCATTGCTGCGTCCTGGCCGTTTTGACCGTCGGGTAGATATTGACTTGCCTGACCGTAAAGACCGCGAAGCAATCTTAGAAGTTCACTTTGCTGCTAAACCAACGGATAAAGATGTTGATCTTGATTCGTTAGCCGCTAAATCAGCTGGTTCATCAGGAGCTGATCTAGCTAATATTGCTAACGAGGCTGCCATCATAGCGGCCAGAAAAAACCACGACAAGATTAATAATATAGACGTAACTGAAGCTTTTGAAAAAGTCGCCATCGGACCGGAACGCAAGAGTAAGGTAATGAGCGACAAAGAGAAAGAGTTAACGGCTTACCATGAGTCAGGACATGCGCTGGTTGGGCATGTCTTACCAGATAGTGATATGGTCCACAAAGTAACAATTATCCCTAGAGGTGGCACCGGTGGCGTAACTTGGTTTATCCCACCCGAAGATAAAAGTTACCATTCAATTATTGAATATAAAGACGTGTTGGCTCGGATGCTTGGTGGCAGAATAGCTGAAGAAATTGTTTATGGGCATGATCGGGTAACTACCGGAGCTGGTAATGACCTGCAAAAAGCGGCTGAATTAGCGAGGGACATGATCGTTAACCAGGGAATGGGTAAGAAATTGCGGGATCAGGTGTTTCATACCGACGAAGGTATTATGATTGAACGCCTAGTTCATGAGCGGGAATATTCCGATGAGACAGCGAAAGTTATAGACGATGAAGTTGAAAACTTAATTACTGAAGCAGCTAACCGGGCTAGGATAGTTATTAAAGCTAACCGGGATAAACTGGATACCCTCAAAGACCGCCTACTGGAGAAGGAAACTGTTGACGCTTCTGAAGCTGAGGAAATTCTCAAAGGCTCAACTATGCCGAAAGCAGCGGCACTATATTAAGCTTAACTGGTGGACCCTATATTTTAATCTGATGAAGTGGGACAATAAAGCAGTGGCTGTTAAAATATTTGATGATAGATTATGAGCATACTTAATCCAAAAAATAATAATACCGATGAACGATCCAGTGATGGAGTCGTGCTGCTTTTACAGGTGCCACGTACTAACGAAAAAAAAGAATTAGCCGCCGAACAAATGTTTGCTTCGCTACACGGTCTACTGACAATGCCAAGTAATGGTATGTTTAGTAGTGCCAGGCGCGAGAAACTTAGCTTCGAGATCGCTGTTTTAAAAAAAAGAATAGGTTTTTATGTTTGGACACCTGATTATTTAAAA
>Ga0187851_10002351_pt1 | contig 16872 bp, 12 predicted proteins | sample June2016WEW_6_10_FD_132997 | JGI IMG/M metagenome (GOLD analysis project Ga0187851, IMG submission 132997) | Peatland microbial communities from SPRUCE experiment site at the Marcell Experimental Forest, Minnesota, USA - June2016WEW_6_10 | ecosystem: Environmental > Terrestrial > Soil >...
CTGCAATGCGCCTTGTGTGCGTGCGTGCCGCAGTGTGTCCGCATGCACCTAAAGCAGTTGCCAACCTCCCGAAACGCCATCCCATTTTCCTCGTAATCGGTCGCTCCGCACCATCACAACCCTTCGCTTACATCCCCTGCAATGTGCTTCTTCGCTCTCCGCACCACAACAAACCCATTCAAAACCCATAGGGCCTGGGTTCCCGGAAGCGGCTTAGTCCAAATCGCCCTATCGTCAATGCTCCGCCTCGACTGCCCGCCTTCAACACAGCTCTATCTGCGGAGCACTGTCGATACGGCACTACAGATTTATCGCCAACTATCAGACAAGAACCAAGGTAAGTCCTGCTGGATTAGGATGGAATCCGGCAGGAACCCTTCCGCCGCATGGGGGGTGCAATTTGGCCGCTACATTTCCGATCTATCCGGCTCACACCGCCGTCCTGAGCATGGATTGCCAAACCGGCATCGTTTCCATCTACACCAAAGACGACAAAGACGCCTTCTTGACTCGTGCCGCAAGCGTCCTCAATCACGCGCGTGCCGCCGGCATGACCGTTATCCATGTCCAAGTCGGCTTTCGTCCCGGGCTCCCGGAGGTCAGTTCTCGAAACGTTCTCTTCGGCGCCATTAAATCCTCGGCGCAGCATCAGAAATTGTTTCAGGAGCCGCTCGGAGCGATCCCCGCGGTCATCGCGCCGAAAGAAGGCGAAATTGTCATCACCAAGCATCGCGTCAGTGCCTTTACCGGCACCGACCTCGCCATGATCGTCCGCGCCAATGACATTGACACGCTGGTTCTCTACGGCATTGCCACCAGCGGCGTTGTCCTCTCCACTCTGGTCGAAGCAGCCGACGCCGATTTCCGTCTGGCGGTCATTAAGGACTGCTGCGCCGACCTCGACTCCAATCTCCATGATTGCCTCATCAACAAGTTCTTCCCCTCCCGTGCATCGGTGCTCTCGGCTCGGGAATTCATCGAAGCGCCGTGATCATCGACAGTAGTCCCCGGCCCGCCTGGGATTTGGGGCGCTAGTGTGGGATCGTGAGTGTAATGGCGATTTTTCGCCAACCATCGTTCTGTCTGGTTAACGGCCAAGAGAGGCTCCTTATCTTCTTGAACGCCTACCGCACTCCGTCCACCAGGAACAAATCTGACAGCTCTCTGGCGAACGAGCAGCCATAAGTCTTGCCGTCGGCCGTCATGCGCACATTCATTATGGTCGTGCGGAACGTGATTGCGGGATGACAATCTCGGCTCACGGATAGATCCCGGATCACGAGCGAACTGAACGTTGGGACTTGCTGTCGCGGTTTAATCGGGTGTGCCAAAATCCCTTTTCCCGTCCGATTCCAGTGCTGTTGAAAAGATGCCGCTTAGTATCTCTAGATTTGCGGTTTGATGTTGTACCGGAATCTACAGTCTTTGGCTACCCTGGCGGCCACCCCATATCACGCCCGCCGAGCAGATGTAGGTGTAGATGGAAGACGGATTGGCCTGCTCCGGAACCGGTGTTACAAACAATCCGGAACTCGTCCAGGTGGCGATCAGCGGCGATCTTTGCTGCGACCAGATTACAGTAGCCAATTTCCACGGCATGTTCTGGCTTCGCGGCTTGCAGTCCGGCAATGTGTGCCTTTGGTACGATCAGGATGCGTGTCGGTGCCTGCGGGTTGACGTCCTCGAAGGCATAAACCCGCGCATCCTCATAGACCTTACTTGAAGGCCGCTCACCCCTAACGATTCGGCAAAAGAGACAATCAACCATGGAGGCCTCCAGAAAAAGGGCGATCGTCTGCGAGGTGTGAGAACATTCTTTCACAGTTTGCCAAGCCCGCGAAGTAATTCAGAGTCACAGGGAGGCAGTCCTTGGACCCGGCCTTCGCCGTAAACAGAGAAGACGAGACCAGCCCCATCAGGTTCCACTCGGAGCAGATTACGGCAAGTTTTCTCTCGCCCGATGGATCAGAAGTGATGAAGTCTCTGGAAGTGAGGTTTGACCCGCTGCTGGGGACCTCGTCTCGGATTGCCGAAGGTGTCGTACTCTCGAAGGCTGATGAGGACGCACTAGCTCCTCTACAAGCTCCCAATTCCGGCTGCCCATTCTGCCCAGATCGAATCAGCAGGGTCACTCCCAAAGTGTTGGAGGCAATTCACCACAGCGGACGCCTAGAGCGGGGAGAGTCGGTGTTGTTTCCCAACCTCGTTCCTTACTCTCAGTATGCTGCGGTCGCAGTTGTGTCGCAGCGCCATTGGCTTGCATTGAGCGGGTTCACGCGGCAACGACTGTTTGACAACCTCTCGGTTGCCGTGGATTACGTCCGCAAGGTGCATGCTTTCGATCCGAGAGCCGAGAACTGCGCCTACAACATAAATTACTTGTATCCCTCCGGCGGATCGTTGCCACATCCGCACGCGCAGGTATATCTCGATCCTCACCCGACAACTCTCATGCGATTACAGCGTGAGGCCAGTATCGCTTATTGGACTGCCCATGGCCGGGCGTATTGGGAAGACCTGGCGGAAACCGAAGAGGCCCGAGGGCTGCGATTCGTGGCCCGGGTTGGCCGTACCCGGTGGATTACCGCGTTTGCTCCGATGGGCTTCAATGAAGTGAGGGCGGTTGTTCCGGACTGCGAGACGATTCTCGACCTCACGGATGACGACCTCAATTCACTTTCCGCCGGTATCGCGCGCGTCCTCCAGTGGTACGAATTGACGAGGTACAACAGCTTTAACTTGGCGCTCTATTCGGGCCCCCTGAACGCCTCCCGTGGTTGGCGCGTCCATCTGTCGATGATCAGTCGCACGGCGATGCTCCCTTATTACCGGAGCGATGCAATGCACATGGAACGGTTGCACTGGGAAGCGGCAGTTGATCGACCGCCAGAGCGCATCGCCGACGACCTTCGCGCACATTTCGCGGCAGCTTAATTCGGTTCCCATAACTCAAGTTCGGAAGATTGCAACCCTGGTTGCTGGAGATAAGCTCCGAACCACCCTCGTGAGCATGAACGCGAACAATTCCTCGTCAAGAAAGAGATTTGTACGCAAATCCAATCCGGCGTTGAGTGCCGTAGCGGAGTAATGCATCTTCGACAATCGGGTATGCGCCAGCCTCGGCGTCCCGATGGCGAACGCCGTCCGCTACGATCCTGCGAATTACCGGGGTGTCTACGCAGCTCTGGCCCAGAACACGAACGTGTTCTCAGCCGGCGCAGCCCGAGCCGTAGGCGACTTCTTCAAAGGAAGAGCCGCGGGTATCAAGAAGTCTTAAAAGGCTAGTCGAACGGCCGCCCGGTGAACGCGTTGTATACCGCGACCGTGTTGGTGTCCCTCTGCAGCAGTCACGCAGACGCCTGCGACATCATGTCCGCCATGACGTCGTGTGCCGTCCGCCGCAAACGCCAGCGACTTCGCCCAAATCACCCTATCGCAACTGCCCCGGCGTGAAACAGTTGGGCCCGCGCGGACACTCCGCGCCAGCGCACTTGTCGATAGGGCACTAAGGTTTTGCGCCAACCATCCAATGTAGCAGTCAGGCGCCTTCGCTTCTTGTCTCCCGCGACGACGCCGAAACCGCTCGGTCTCGTGCCCATGCGCGTAGTTTCTCAATTTCCTCGGCGCGGGTGATGGACAGCGGCACTGTGGACGAGAGCGCGGTGAGCAGGTCTTCGGTGCTCAATTCCTGCTCGCGAGCAAAGGCGGCATAGAGTGCGGTTTGCACGCTGGATTCGATCTCTGCTCCGGAAAAGCCTTCGGCGGCGGTTGCTACTCGATCCAGATCATAGCCGGCTGGATTGCGCTTGTGCTTTTTCAGCTGGATGGAGAATACCTGCCGCCGTTCGGCTGCACTGGGCAGGTCTACGAAGAAAAGTTCATCGAAGCGTCCCTTGCGAATCAGCTCCGGGGGCAGCACGGTTATGTTGTTGCAGGTGGCGGCTACGAAGACTGCGGGCTTGCGCTCTTGCATCCAGGAGAGAAACGACGCCAGCAGGCGCGAAGAAACGCCTGCGTCGGCGGAGGCGGAATCGGGGCCGCTTCCAGCGAAGACTTTTTCCAGTTCGTCGATCCACAACACGCAGGGGGCTAAGCCCTCAGCTACTCGGAAAACTCTCTGGATTCGCTTTTCGGTTTCGCCAATGAATTTGTCGTACACAGCAGCGGTGTCGAATTTGACCAGCGGCAGTTTCCATTCTCCGGCTGCAGCTCGCTCGCAGAGACTCTTGCCGCATCCTTGGACGCCTAGAATGATTACGCCTTTGGGCGGGTCTAGGCCGAACTGGCAGGCGCGGTCGTCCCAGGAGCCTTGGCGCTGCTGTAGCCAGCGTTTCAGATTCTCCAGGCCGCCGACACTTGACATGCTATCGGTAGTGTCCACGAATTCCAGCATTTCTGATCGTTTCAGCAGAGCTTTCTTGGCATCAAGCACATCCGTGATGCACTCCGGGGACAGCGCGAGGCGTCCAACCACCGTCTGCGAGATGGCGCGCTCGGCGGTTTCTTCAGTCAGTCCGCGCAGATTGCCAGCCATGGCGTCCACGCCGTTCGCATCGAGCTGGAGTTTCAGGGTGTGGGTAGCTGCCATCCGGGTATAGGTTTCACGGATGATCTCACGCAGCCGGTTACGGTCGGGCAGCGGGAGATCGAGAAATTCCACCAGACCCGCCAGTTCGGCCGGCATCTCGATGGCGGGGGCGGTGAGCACCAAGGTTCTTCGGTTGGTGGAGAATTTCTGGCCTACGTCGCGGAGGCGGCGCACCACTACCGGGCTATCCATGTGGCGATGGAAATCTTTGAGCACGAAGACGGCTTCGATGGTCATGGTCTCCAGGTTCGCGAGCGCCTGCACGGGGTCGGTGGTGTTGTAAATCGCGGATCTCGGAGCGGCGCCGGCATCGGAACCAACCGATGACAGGACGGCTCGGGCCAATCGATCGGCTTCGCTGTTGCCTCGTGGAAGCGCGCCCGATCGATAGTCCGGCCGCGGCTGCGCCGAAGGATGAGGGACAGGCTGCGGAGCGGCGGCACCGTTGCCGGAGCGGATGAGGCCGTCGGCGATGGTCCATTCGAAGACCGCCAAACTCAGCTCTGAGCAAGCCATACGCACCAGCGAAACGGCGCGCATTTCTTCGACCGTCTCTATCACGACGATCGGAGTCGAGGAGTTGAGTAGAACCTTCAGCCGGTCGATTGGACTTTGGGGCGAACTCATATGGATTTGACCCGATCCCGTACAATGATAGCTGCGGTCCCCACCGGAATATCCTCCTAGCGCAATTTAGGAGAAACAAAGGTAATCAATAGCGGTGCCCCAAAGAACCTTGCGAGGTTTGTGGTCAGCGTCCGTGCGTGTGCAGGAGAAAGGCGAAAGTGAAGCTGACCGACGGGAAAGAACGTGCGATTCAGCACATGGTATCCACGGCCTTCTGGCACCCCGATGGCACACCGATGTCCGCACAGCAATTCATGGAGTCACTGTTTGGAAAGCTGCCGGAGTTCTTCAGGGACGAGGCCGAGCTACGCGCATTGTGGAGCGCCCCTCACACAAGGAAGATGCTCTTGAACGGAGTCGCAGAGAAGGGATTTGGCCATGAACGACTGGTAGAAATGCAAAAAATCATCGACGCCGAGAAGGGCGATCTCTTCGATGTCCTCGCGTATGTTGCCTACGCTCTGCCGCCGCTCACGCGCGAAGAACGCGCTGGTCGGGCAAAGCTGGCCATCAGGGCGCATTTCGATAGCAAGCAGCAGGCATTTCTGGACTTTGTCTTGGCCCACTACGTTGGCGTCGGGGTGGACGAACTCGACCAAGAGAAGCTAACGCCGTTGCTCCGCCTGAAGTATTCCAACTCCATTTCCGACGCCATTGCCGACCTCGGAAGGCCGGAAGAGATCAGCAAGGTATTCGTGGGATTTCAAAAATATCTGTACCAACCAGTCTCTGCGTAAGCGCGGCTCGCTCAACTGCTCACGACGGGAGCCATCGAAATGTGAAACCCTCATCCGATCTGCCATAATCTCCCAATGTGCGGACGCTATCGATTTCGTCTCCCGAGAAGAGTTTAGGAGGCCGCTTTAGGCGAAATATCGGGTAGCGGGAAATGTTGCAGTATAAACAACCGAATCATTGTGAGCGGCCTAATAGCCGCATCGACTCCGTCGATAAAGAACATATCTCGTAGCACATCATCCGCCTCGATTCCCTCGACCGCAGCGGAATTTAATGCCAGTGCCGTCGGGTGAGCGAACTTGGAAAATAGCTTATTGAGCGATGAAAAGTTCTTGCCTTGACCCACCTCCACCGCCGCTTCTGAAACGCGCTTGAAGTCATCATTAAGGCCCGTCACGTCAAAAGGGAAATAGCTCTGAGTAGTTGCCAATAAAGTTTAGCTGATGGGGCTCGGAAGAGGTGATTCTTTGGCACGCCAACTCCGAAACTCGGATGCCTCGGGAAAACCTCCATTCAGTCCGTTTAACCTAGCGATACAGGGCTCAAAGCTGTTCAGTCAAGAATTGTCACTGAACCGGTACCAATGTCGTAATAACCGGCAACGACCTTGACCTTGCCTTGCTTCACCATGCCTGAGATCACAGTCGAGGACTCCCGCAACAGAGCCGCCTGGATCTTAGCGTTCGCTTTGGTAGTCGCTTCAAGATTCGGTCCCGCCTGATCGACCGCCGGTTGAATGTGCGGAAAAAGCGCGCTGATTTGTCCGGCGGCCTCCTTGCCCTGGATCGTCGCCTTGACCGCGCCACAGTTAGCGTGCCCCATGACCAGAATCACCTCAGTACCCAGCACCGCGACACCATATTCAAGGCTGGCAATGATTTCCGGGGTAACGAAATTTCCCGCAATCCGTGTAACAAATAGATGGCCTATGGTCTGATCGAAGATGAGTTCGACGGGCACTCGAGAATCGGCGCACGACAGCAAGGCGGCAAACGGCTCCTGCTTATCAATCGTCTTTTCCTTAAGAATCGCAAGATCGTGCTCATTAGAAGTCATGCGACCTGTAACGAATCGCTTGTTGCCCGCCATCAACTCAGCCAACGCCCCATCCGGAGTGAGCGTACTCTGCGCCCGCACCTCCGGAGGGAGCGCAAGTTCAAGGCCGCCCGTCAGCAAGCCGACAACCGCCCCTGTTACGCCCATATGCAAGAATCGCCGCCTGGACTCTGCCTGATTCGAAAAAGATGTACTCATGTCTTTCCTCTCTTCTCTCGGCCAACGAGCGTGCTGCTGTCCACATCTGGTCTCTTGCGTTTTCGGATAGGCCAGCATTGTAGATCGATGTTCACCGGGTGCTCAAGTTTCCCGATTCACGGGCAAACCGCAAGTGACAGTTGACGTAACCAGGCGATGTCACAAGCTTGCGCCGTCTGTTCGCCCGTCAGCTGGGGTTTTGAGCGTAATGGCGATGTTTCAACACTTTCAACACCTATCAGGGAGGAACTAGCCGTGTTGGTTTCTGGCCCGAAGTTCCATACAATTGCGGACTCTTACTGGGCTTTCATTTGTGCTTCAAGAAAGGCCAGCACATCAGCTCCCCACACGTCTGTTGCCGAGGAACAGAATCCCCAATGTCCATCCTGATGGCTCCTGCCGAAGGCCGGGTAGATCTTTGATTGAAAGTCTTTGTGCTTCTTATTTGCTTCCTTGCTCAAGACATGGCTGGGATCAAGACTGTAATCGTTCTGTGCCTGAATCAGAAACACGGGCGCTGTGGCACGATCGACCGCGCGAATTAGGAGGTCTTGGAGCAACTGGTTTTGCCCCCACGACATCGCACCCGGAGCGAACGGCACGAGCGCCTTTACGCCCAGGTCGCGCTCACCAGCGAGCAAGGTTTGGATGCCACCGTAGGAGCACCCCGAAATGGCGATCCGAGCAGGATCAACGAAGGTCCGAGACCTCAGATAGTTTAGGCCAGCAATTACATCGTCAACCTCGGCCTGCTGAAGCTCGACCACGCGTAGGGCGCGCTCGCTTGGAGGCGTCTGCGCGACCTGATCTTGGATGTAGTCACCCGGAGAGCGACCTTGCCCTCGGCGATGCGGAACAAAGAACACGTAGGAATGCGCGGTGTAGAAATTGGCCAACGCCGGTTGAGAACCCGGCAGCTTCTCGCTGCCATGATTCCACACGATTGCCCGAAAAGGGCCACTGCCCTCAGGCTTCCAAAGAAACCCGTGCAACTGCCGTCCACCGCTAGAAAAGACAACTTCTTCAGGCTTGGATTGGGCAACGGCTCCCCCGGCTGCGGGGAGAGCGATGAAAGCAAACAACATTAGTGCCCGGATTTTCATGCAAACGCTATTGTAGCTATGGATTTGAAGGGGGTGTTGTGATCAGCCGATTCGCTCAGAACCCGGTCAATGAGTAGTATCGCGATGTTATGCCAGTTATTGAATGTACAACACACGGCAGCTATCATCTGAACGGCAGCCCGGATTGTCTCAGATATAATCACGCGTGCGCGCTCACGCAACGCCTCGAACCTTTCATACGGCCTTCCGACTGATCGAGAAGTATTTGCTGTTGGGACTGATGGTCGCGATCGCGCTCAGAGCACAACAAAGTTCGCCGTTTGCGTCGGCCTGGGCTGGCGTGGTACGCACGGCTGCCGGAGAACCTGTGGCCGGCGCGAAGGTAACTGTATTCGCACCCGCCGCTAAAGAGAACCTAACCGCAGTTACAGGGACCGATGGAAGGTTCGCGATCGCGGACATTCGACTCGGGCCACATAGCGTGAGCGTGCAACTTCCCGGGCAAGGTCCGACAGCGCCAGTGTCGGTGAATATTATTGGCGTAACAGTTGTGCTGACGGTATCCGATCAAAACGTGCTGTCAATTGCAGCCAATCCGCAGACTCCTGCAGCAGGGGTGTCGAATGGAAACCCGAACGCGACTTCGAATGCCGTTAGCGGAACAAGCGGGGAGAAACTCTCCAGCCAAAAGGTAAATGAGTTGCCGTTGAATGGACGCGACTTCAGCACGCTGTTGTTGTTAGCAGCGGGCACTATGACCGACGTGAATGGGCAGACAAATTTCACTCAGCAGTTTGCCATCAACGGACAACGCGGCGTGGAAGCCGTGTTCGCTATGGACGCCGCGGATGTTAGCGATCCCGAAATGGGTGGGAGCACATTCACGAATTTCAACGTGGATGCGATTCAGGAGCTGCAGTCAAGCTCGGGGTGGATGCCGGCCGACATCGGGCGAGGCGCGGCAGGTTTCACGAACATCGTGACACGATCTGGGAAAGGCGGATTTCACGGGTCCTTCTTCGAGTTCTTAAGAAACTCTGCTCTCGATGCGCGGAATTATTTCGATCATCCGTCGATTGCCGAGCCAGGCCGGATACCCCCGTTCCGGAGGAACGAGTTCGGATTTACGAACGGTGGCCCGATTGTGTTGCCGAATGTTTATGACGGGCGGGACCGGACCTTTTATTTTGTGCAGTATCAGGGATTCAGGCAGGTGTTGGGAACGACCCAGGTGCTGGCCGTGCCTACGGCGGCAGAGAGGGCGGGCCAGGACGTGGTGACGTACCTGGACGGCAGCACGGACACGCTGCAAATAGCGGGGAATCCGAATAGCCCGGGAGTAAACCCGGCGATTGGTGCTGTACTTGCGCACTATCCACTGCCCAATAATCCCACAGGCGCGTATGGTGCGCGTACGTACGCTGCACCATCGAATGTGGTGACGAATGCAGATCAATTCTCTGTTCGCATCGATCAGAAATTGGGGACAAAAGGACAACTATTTGGTCGATTCAATTACGACAATCTGACGGGACCGACCACAAATCCGGATCAGACACTGCTTGATCCGAGCTTCGGCGTAACGTATGTGGATCGCCAGCGGAACGGAGTGATCAAATACACGCGCACCGTTTCTCCACGGTTTCTCTGGTCGGCATCGCTGAGTCTCACGCGGACAACGCCTTCCTTTGTGACGCCGAACCACACCGATCCGGCTCTCAAGTTCAATGACGGTCTTTACGAGGCGTACAACAGTGCGGCGGGTTCGGTGATCTCATCGTTTGGAAATCTGTTCCAGGGACAATTGAATTTTGCGTGGACGACCGCGCGACACGCAGTGAAATGGGGTGTGGAGGGCCGGCTGAATCGGGACACGACATACTTTGGGATCAGCCCGAACGGAGAATATGATTTCGGCGGCGGGACGGTTTATTCCCTAGCGTTCATCCCTTCTGCGAGTGGACAGCACGACGTGCAGGTGGGTCAGCCTCTACCAGACACGCTGAGCAGTCTGTTGCTCGGGTATCCGTATGGATACACGATCGCAGTCGCGCCGCCTCACGCATCGAACGGCGCGCATATTGGACCGGCAGCGATCAATCGAAACAATGTGAACGCCTACCTCGAGGACACGTGGAAGATCACTCTGCACTGGACGCTCGACTATGGACTGCGGTACGAGGTCTACACGCCGATTTCGGAGCGGGCGAACCGGACGTCGAGTTTTCTGAATCCGTTTCCGCCCGCGGGTGTTGGGCAAGAGTACTTGATCAATCCTCAACCCACCTATCAGACAAGCTGGAACGGCTGGGGTCCCCGTGTGCAGCTGGACTGGAATGCGCCACGAGCCGTGCATCTGCACGTGGGCGGGGCGATTACAGTGATTCCTCCGAATATCTGGCAAGACAATCTTCTGACAGGGTCAACGCCGTACGTTGTGTATCCGCGCGTGAATGCGGCACAGAACGGGGAGATTGCCTATGGATTCCAAATCACACCGGACGAATTGCCGCAGGTCTACAACACAGCGGGTGTAAACGTACTGGCCAGCGGCGATCCGAAAAAAGTGCCGGCGAACACGGTTATGGACGTGGATCGATACCAGCAAGATTTGGCAGCACTGTCGCCGAGCCATCAGCTTTCGCTGCTGAGTCTGGCCGGCATCGACCGGCGCTTTGGCAATGCATATTTGCAGACTTGGACGTTAGGGCTGGAGCGCGCCTTCGGCGGCCTGACGGCCGATGTCGCGTATGTTGGAACATCGGCGTTTCGACTTCCCAGAATGTCATATCCCAACGCCTATCCCGGAGCGGATTCGGAATTTTCGCGGTTTACAAACTTCGACACCAGCGGAGCGGTGATGGGAGGATTCGGCTTCGAGTCGGTGATGACGGCAACATCGCACTCGTCGTACAACGCATTGCAGACCTCATTCTCGGGAAATGTTGGGCACAATGGTCCGTCGTTGCAAGCGGGCTACACCTGGGGCAAATCTCTCGATGATGTCAGCGGCATCCTCGGAGGGACTGGGTCCACTGGCGCCGTGACATTGTTCAGCCCGCAAGACCCGTTCGATACGCAAGCAGAGCGAGGGCCATCGAGCTTTGACGTGACGCACGCCTTCACGTTGAGTGCGGCGCAGGATTTGCATCTGCAGCATTTCGGATTCCAGTCGGATCGAGCCCGCCTCTTGACCAAGGGCTGGGAGTTGTTGAGCATCTCGACGATCACGGGTGGCTCACCGTTTACGGTGTACTCGGGGATTCAGCAGACGGGGGCGGGGACGATTGGCGCAGACCGGCCGGACCAGACCGGGAAGCCGGACCTCTCGACCGCCGGCAGTTCTACGCGCCCGCGGGACGATTATTTTGGGCTTGGTGCGAACAACGCAAGTTTCTTTTCTATTCCCATCGGCATAGCGGGGGGAACCGGACCAAACTCGGGGCGCTTTGGAACGCTCGGTCGTAATACATTTCGCGGCCCTGCATATTACGATTTTGATTTTGCGATCATCAAGACAACTCCGATTGGCCACCGAGAAAGCGGTCTGGAGCGCGCAGACTTGCAGTTTCGTGGGGAGTTTTTCAATCTGTTCAACATCGTGAATATGGGGCTGCCCGCGAACATCATCAAGGGTACAGGGTTTGGCATGATCAGCAAGACCGCGGGAACTTCGCGGCAAATTCAGTTTTCGCTAAAGCTCATCTATTGAGCCTGTCCTGCAGTGAGTCAGGTTTACGGAAGGACAGAAACATGCCTTTTCCGGTCACTCAGTAGCAATGAAGCACTCCTGTGACGGCATCTCTTAACGGCCAGGGCTGTATCTTCTGTGCATCTAGGTCGTGATAACCCGACAGTTCAAAATGCGGCGCGGACTTGAGGTCGAAACATCCGTTTGATAACCCCCAGGTCACGAGCAAACGGGGGTCAATTGGCGAAACCAGGCGATGTCACTATAAGCTTGCGCCGTCTGTTCGCCCGTCAGCTCGGGTTTTGAGCGTAATCGGGGTTTTCATCAACTGACTTCCAACACGGCGCGCAAGCCTGTCCCACTGATCGAGTTGACCTATCTTCCCGCCGAGAAACTACGCATAGCACGCATGACGGCTTGAACTGATTGCTAGCTCCGCCCGCAGCTACAAAGAAATTCTTGGTTCAGATGTCGTCTTTTGCCTGCGGTTTCCGATTTCCTCAGTAGAGACGGGAATTTTCCCCCTCCCGTGGTTCCCTGGGGCTCTCGAAAATTCAGCGCGATACAGGAGGATGTTATGACCACCGCTCGACGTTTGTTCTTGCTCTGCCTGGCGGTTTTGTTTAGCTCGCTGGCAGCCGCTCAATCAGCCGGTTCCTCTCAATCGTTTGCCGTTGTGCCGCGACTGGTGAATTTCTCCGGCAAAGCGGTGGATGGCGGAAAAGTCACCGTCGGCGTGGCAGGCGCGACCTTCGCGATCTACAGCGAAGAGTCCAGCGGATCTCCGCTGTGGCTGGAAACCCAAAACATCCAGGCCGACACCAAAGGCAATTACACGGTTCAACTGGGAGCGACGAAGCCAGATGGCTTACCGCTCGATCTCTTTACTTCTGGCGAAGCCCGCTGGCTGGGCGTGACCATCAATAGTGGCCAAGAACAGCCGCGGGTATTGCTATTGAGCGTTCCATACGCGTTGAAGGCAGCCGATGCAGAAACTATCGGCGGATTGCCACCATCCGCATTCATGCTGGCCGCGCCGCCGGCGGTGGCCGGTTCTTCGAACGATGGGAGCGCGAACAGCGCAAATAATGGCGTTACGCCCGCAGTAACCGGCACAGGAACGACGGACTTTATTGCGCTCTGGAAAAGCGATGCCGGCGCCCTAGGCAACTCAGCTCTGTTTCAGAGCGGCACCGGGAGCACCGCAAAAGTCGGCATCAATTCCACGACGCCAGCTTCAACTCTGGATGTAAATGGCGCCGTGACCGCACGCGGTAACTTGAGCCTGCCCGCGACCGGCGCGGCGACAGCCACCACAGGCAAGAATTCGCAGCCTCTGAGCTTCGCAGCATCTTCTTACAACAAAGGGACGGGATCCGCAGTCAGTCAGAACTTCCGCTGGCAAGCCGAGCCAGCGGGGAACGACACAGCCGCTCCCAGCGGAACCTTGAACCTGCTTCACTCCTCCGGAACCGCAACGCCAGCGGAAACGGGACTGAAGATTGCGGGCAACGGGCAGATCAGCTTCGCCTCCGGACAGAAGTTTCCCGACGCCGGCACGGTCAGCAGCGTGGCGCTTAGCGCACCGAGTTCCGACTTTACCGTCAGTGGATCGCCTGTCTTGGGCAGCGGAACACTGGCTCTAAATTGGAACACGGCTCCGACCAGCACAGATACGGCCAATGCCATCGTCAAGCGTGACGGCACAGGCAGTTTCGGCGCTGGATCGATCACGGCTACCTCCTCTAGTTCTGGCGGTACCGGGGTGTACGCCAACGCCGGTTCCAGTACCGCCAGTAACGGGGTAATAGCCGTCGGCGCGACCGGCGTAGCGGGCTACACGACCGTTGGCGGCAGCATCGCAGTGTACGGCTATGCGGGAAGCAGCGGTGGCAGCAACGGGGTGGTCGGCTATGGTGCCACCGGCGTAGCGGGCAACAGCACCGGCACTGGCGCCGGCGTCTCCGGAAGTGGCGGAACCTATGGAGCGTATGGAACGGCGAGCTCCGGCTATGGAGTTTATGGCACGGTACCGTCGTCCGGAGTCGACGGAGTGCATGGAATATCGGCTAGTGAAAACTCGGGCGTGGCGGGAATTAACAATAACAGCACAAGCGGTTACGGCGTGTACGGTCAAGCCGAGAGCCCCGGCGGCGTCGGCGGCGGATTCTACAATACCTCGACTGGCGACGCTCTGTTTGCCGAGAACCAGAATAGCGGAGCCTATGCTGCGTTTTTCCTTGGCAATGTCGACGTTGACGGCAACCTTTCCAAAGCTGCCGGGTCGTTCAAGATCGATCATCCTCTTGATCCGGCGAACAAGTATCTCTACCACTCCTTCGTCGAATCACCTGACATGATGAACGTCTACAACGGCAATGTGACGACCAACGCCGAGGGCGAGGCGGTCGTGACACTTCCCGACTGGTTCGAGGCGCTCAACAGTGATTTCCGCTATCAACTCACCGTGATTGGCCAGTTCGCCCAAGCTATCGTGGAGAGCGAAGTCGCCAATCACCAGTTCACCATCAAGACCGACAAACCCAGTGTGAAGGTCTCATGGCAGGTGACGGGCATTCGCCAAGATGCCTGGGCCAACGCTCACCGGATTCCGGTGGAAGCCCCGAAAGCGCAGGCTGACCGGGGATTTTATCTGCATCCGGAACTTTTCGGCGCACCACCTGAGAAATCCATCGCGGTGGCGCACCATCCGATGATTCTGAAGCTGCAGAAGCAGGCTGCAGCCAAACAGGAGGCCTCAACCAGGTAGCTACTGAGATTCCCACCCTTGCTTGCTCCCAAGGGTGGGAAGTTTTGATTCTTAGGGAAGCATGAAAAATGAGCAGTCAGATACCGATATCGGAGTACGAGCTAACCGGAGGTAATCCGGCCTCGGGAGAAAACTGGATTTACAACAAGCTTGGATTGGGTATTTGATGAAGGCGATAACGCTCACCGAGAATTGCCCGACACCCGTCCGGGTCAAAAAGTTACAACAATGTAGTTGACCTTGGGGGGGCAGTCGGGTTGCAATAGTCAGCGTGAACAGGCTACATGCGATTCTGGTTGGCTTGATTTTGGGCCTGCCAATGCTGGCGCAGGGCAGATCACCTGAGGAGAACTCGGCAGCTATGTCCGACCGCGTACAAGCGGGCCTACGTGGCCCGGTAAAATCCAGCACCGAAGAGAGCACTTACCCGAATATGACGGACGCTGCGGGAAAAGCTCGGGAGGTCCGTTTTGCACACACAACTGTATACGATCTTGATGGCCGCATACTGAGCACCCGTAGGCGCAACACTGACGGCTCAGAATGGGTAATGCGGTACGAATATTCCAATTCAGGTCAGTTGCGCAAGACCGCCTCAGGAATCGACGGACAAACCCTGACCGAAACTACTTACTCGCACGACCCACGGGGCAGGCTCGAGAAGATTACGACCGATAGCAAGAGCGAGACCCCAGTATGCTTTCGATACGACGAGCATGGAGGAAAAACCAAGATACAAACCTCACGTCCATCAGACTACCGTCCTAATACGGCATCCGGCGGATCCCCGTTCGAGGCCGCAGACATGGCGCCGAATCTGCCGGACGGAGGGATCACGACCACAATCTACGATGAACACGATAGGCCGACAGAAGTTCAGGTACGCGATACCAGCGGTGAGTTGGTAAAACGCGCATTACGCACTTACGATGCACAAGGGCACGTCAGCGAAGAAAAGCAGATTCATGACAACCTTGTGGCGATGTTTCCTTCGGAAACTCGGCAGAAGCTGCTGGACGACTCAGGTCTTTCCGCGGACCAGTTACGGCAGGAGTTACACGCGCAGCTTACGAAACTGATGAAGGGACAGGCCGGGCCCTACTCGGTTAGCAACCGTTACGATTCCAGGGGGCGTTTGATCCACACCGACCGGAGAATTTTCAATCAGGAAGATGAAATCGACACCATGTACAACGAACATGGGGACCCGGAATCAGAGATCACACGCAGCACGCGACCGGAGGCAGAAAATGAACCCACCACTCTGGGATCTCCGTCTTCCTACTCCGAGACGCGATACTCCCATGAGTATGATCAGCACGGAAATTGGACGGAAAAGACCGTCTCATACCGCTCCAGTTCTGACGCTGTATTCCAGTCTTCAATTGTGATCAAGCGCTCGTTGACCTACTACTGACCCATCGGCATCTGGATGCTTCCGATGCATCTAACTGTTGTGAACAGGCATCTCTGACAATGTCGGCGGTGTCAAGCGTTTTTTTGAGCGTACTGCTCCGTGCACTCCGAAGAGCACGCCATTTCGCTCTTGTTGAAGATGTGCCCATCCAACCAAGGCTCGCTCGCAATCCGTTTCAGGTCAGGAATCAGTCCGACCCATGCATCTCTTCGGTCACAACGTCGATCATGATTACTACTTCGAACTCCTCCGTGAAGAGGAGCGGGATACCCAATCAATTACTCGATGTTCTACTTCACACCATCGCCTGTTCCGGGCTTTCCCGCGTGTCAACTAGGGCCTTCTGCCCGCGAAATTTCATGAAAATAACTCAGAGTCGAAGGCCAATTCCTGTTGTAACCAGAGATTTTTCGCCAACAGTCGCTCTGAAACGCCTCCAAGGTCACGGCTTTCATTGACTTGCCCCTTTTGCCCCACGTAAGATTCGCAGCACATGATCGACCAGACTATCTCGCACTACCGCATCGTCGAAAAGCTCGGTGGAGGCGGGATGGGCGTTGTCTACAAGGCCGAGGATGTAAAGCTGCACCGCTTTGTGGCCCTAAAGTTTCTGCCGGATGAGGTAGCTAAAGACCCTCAGGCATTGGCCCGCTTTCAACGGGAGGCGCAGGCCGCGTCGGCTCTCAATCACCCCAACATCTGCACCATCCACGAAATTGACGA
>Ga0187851_10002354_pt1 | contig 16851 bp, 17 predicted proteins | sample June2016WEW_6_10_FD_132997 | JGI IMG/M metagenome (GOLD analysis project Ga0187851, IMG submission 132997) | Peatland microbial communities from SPRUCE experiment site at the Marcell Experimental Forest, Minnesota, USA - June2016WEW_6_10 | ecosystem: Environmental > Terrestrial > Soil >...
CCCGGGCGGAAAAACTTGCTGTGGTTGTCGGCGGCGTTTCCCCTGGAGGTCGGTACGGCGCAACGGACCAGAGCGCCGGGCGTCGGGTATTCCGGGCCGCAAGATCAGTGGCGAACGTTCGGCGTGGAGATGAAGCGAACCATGGCGGCCTTGAACGATGCCAACGTTTCGGTCTATCCCATAGACGCCCGCGGCCTTTCCATAAGCTCCGCCGCCAGCATCAACATCAGCACCATGAACAGCATCGCGGCTGAAACCGGCGGGGTGGCGTATGTCAACCGGAACGACCTGGACCGGGGCGTGCGCAAGGCGCTCGACGACTCGCGCGAGGTCTACGTGATGACTTACTACCCGAAAGCCATCGCCGAGGATGGCGCTTACCACCAGATTCGCGTCAGAACTGGTCGCCCGGGAGTGCAACTCCGCTTTCGCCGCGGCTACTACGCCACGGGGATGGAAGAAGATTCGAGCGTCGCGGCGGTGGATCGCCTGGCGCGCGCGCTCGCATCGCCTCTCGATGGCCCGGAGATCGGGATTCAGGCAAGCGTGGAACCAGCGGGCGACGATGCCAGCGCCCTGGCGGTGGTGATCCACCTGGATCCCGCGGACCTCAGCCTGGCGCATGATTCGGAACGATGGACGGGAGCGGTGCGCCTGCAGTGGCTGCAAACGGGCGCGGCTGGCGAGCGCTACGAAGGCCCCAGCCGGACCGTGCCGGTGGATTTACCGCAGGCGAGTTACCAAGAAGCGCTGAAGCAGGGTGTCCGGCTGGAACTGAGGATACATCGCGACCCGTCAGCCGTCGCGATGCGAATTGCCGTGGTCGACGAACGGGGCGCGCGCGTGGGTTCGCTCTCGGTTCCGCTGCCGAATCTCGCGCAACCTGTGGCCCAATAGGGGAAGTAGGGTTCGGAGGGACGGCCAGGCAGAATGCCGGCGACGCGCCGGCATAGCCGCCTGAGAGGCTGCTACGGTGATCCGAAGGCGCGCGGGGAAGTGCGAGGCGAACCTCGTTGCTCTATAATGATCCCGAATCGGACCGCCGCCCGCCTTCCATGCCGCCCGGGAAACAGAAACTTTATTGCTACGTCGATGAGACCGGGCAGGACGACGCGTCGCGCGTCTTTGTGGTCGTGGCCGTGGTGAGCGAACGCGAGCAGGAAGAACTCCGCCGGGCGCTCACCGACATCGAGCGGATCGCTGGAACCGGCAACCGGAAATGGCACAAGTCGCGGGCGCTGCGCCGCCTGCGGTACCTCGAACTCGCGCTCGAACGGGACCTTGGCCGGAAAGATGTTTTCTTCGGTTCGTACCCGAAGCCGCTGCCGTATTTCTTTCCGTTGATCGATGTTGTGGTGCACGCCATCAAACGGAAGGCGGGGCCCTCATACATGGCGAGGGTCTTCGTGGACGGCATCGACCGCAAGAAAGCTGCCGAACTCACCAACGCTCTGCGGCTCCGCGGCATCTCGCTTGAGATGGTGAGAAGCCGGCGCGACGAGAGCGAGCCCATCATCCGCCTGGCAGACATGTGGGCCGGCTGCATTCGCGCGGCGATCATGGGGAGGAGTGCGGAGGGGGATCTCCTGCGGCGCGCGGTGGAGACGAATTTTATCACCCCCACAAAAGAAAAAACCCCTTGAAACAAGGGGCTCTTCTTCATCTCGGCTATTCCCCGTGAAGGAGACCAATCTCTGCCACGCGGGCAGGCCTTCACCGAGACTACGCTTTCATGGTAAGCGGTTGAAAATAGGAAGTCAAGCTCGCTGTGAGGCAGTTCCCCGCCCGGCGAGGGAACGGCGGATTGCCGGACATAATGCCACCTTGGCAGGCGGAAGCGCCTGCCCCACCTTCGGAAAGCCGCCTATGGGCGCGCTACCGCTTCAGAATCCAGGCCGCGACTTTCTCCAGCACGGTCGGAGACATAGTCTCTTCGACCTGCTCGTATTCGCCCACGCCGCCGGTCTTGGCGGTCTGGAAGAGGTGATTCAGGCCGGGCATTTCCACCACTTCGAAGTCCTTGTTGCCGGAGGCTTCCAGGGTCTTGCGGATCACCGGCAGATTGATTTTGGCCGAAACCTGCGTGTCCTTTTCGCCGTTCAGGGCCAGCACCGGAACCTTCACCTTGGCCAGCGCGGGGGCCGGATCGTAGGCGATGAAGTAGCGATACCAGGGCGACGTGAGCGGGTTGAGCTGATCGTCGGGGATGGCCGAGCCAATCTTCTCCTTGATCTTCGCCTGCAGGGCAGCCGGATCCTTTTCCTGCTTCACAAGGTCAAGCACGTCGCGCTCCATCCCTGCATTCGTGTTGGCCTGTTCGTCGGATGCGCCGCTCAGTTTGGCCACCATGCGGACCTGTTCGACGATCACCTGGTCGCCGGGCACGGCCGGGCCCGCCAGCATCACGATGAACGCCACGTCCGCGTTGCGCGCCGCCACCATGGGCGCGATCACGCCGCCTTCGCTGTGCCCGAGCAGGCCCATTTTCCGTGGGTTCACTTCGGCGCGGGTTTTGAGATAGGCCAGACCGGCTTCGGCGTCGGTGGCGAGATCGGCCGTGGTGGAAGTCGCCAGGCTGCCGCCGGATTTGCCCACGCCACGGTCGTCCGCGCGCAGCACCACGATGCCCTTGCGGGTGAGATAGTCGGCCAGCACCAGGAACGGGTGATGGCCGAAGATTGTCTCATTGCGATCCTGCGCTCCGGAACCGGGGATCAGCACCACCGCCGGGAATGGTCCTTTTCCTTGGGGGACGGTAAGGGTCGCGGCCAGGCGGATGCCGGCGGTCTTGTTTTCATATTCGACCTCCTGCTCCTGGTACGGATACGGTTTGACGGGCTCCTGCGGCCGGCGCAGGGCCTGGGCGGCGAATCGCTCGAACACGAGGGGAAACGGCTGGCCCCCTTGCGTCCAGGTTCCCGAAAGCGACTTGCCGTCCACGCTCAGGGTAGCTTCATAAACGCCCATGATCGCCTTAACGTCGAGCTTCAGCTTGGAACCCGTGAGCGAAACCGATGCGATAGGGATGCCGTTGGCCCCCTGGTCCACGCTGTCCATGGTTCCCGTGAAGCCGCCGGTGGCCGTGTTGGCGAAATGCAACCGAAGACGCAGCTCGGCCGCACCCGCCTTGAGAGTTCCCTGCCAATCGCCGGAAATGTCCTGCGCCATCACGGGCAGGGCCAGTGCGGCCAGCGCCGCGATTCGTAGAATGCCTTTCATTGCAACCTCTCCTTTTCTATTGCAATATGCAATCATAATATTGCAAATTGCGATTGTTGTCAAGAAAAAAAGGGCAAAAAAATTGCCGGGTGAAACCCTGCGCCACCCCGCCGTAGCGGGCCTGGCCCATAGGCGCTCATCTAGCGCCTTCACGTTGCTTCGCGGGGTGGGTTGTGTTATTTATGTCTTCAAGTCGGAAATACGATCCAACTTGAGCCGCCCGCCCAGGGCTGGCGACGGCCAATCATAGTCACATCAAAGGATGGCAATCCGTGGAAGCTGTCAACCGTAAACTCATTCGTCCTTCTCTGAACGAAATCAAGGAACAGATTGCGCCGCCGCGCCGGGCGCCGCAGCCGCAATCGCAGCAAAAGAAGCCTGTCCCCCCGGACCAGACCAACGCCGAGAATTTCTATTACGTCAAACAGATGCAGGCCAAGACAGCCATGGTTTTCGTGCTCAAGGACGGGGAGACGCTGCACGGAACGATCGAGTGGTACGACAAGTGTTGTCTGAAGGTGAACCGGACCGAGGGGCCCAATTTACTCCTGTACAAGCCCAACATCAAGTACATGTATAAAGAGGCCTGATCGGGCCGCGCCTCTACTTCTTCACCCGGTTGCGCATGGCGAGGCGGTACTCGCGTCTTTCACCGGCTTCGCGATAACGCCGCTTTTCTATCTCCGTTTCCGGGATTACCGGGGGAATCGGAGTCGGTTTCCCGTTTTCGTCCAGCGCCACAAAGGTCAGATAGGCCGAGCAGGTATGCACCTTCTGACCAGTCATCAGGTTCTCGGTCTCCACGTTGACGCCGGCTTCGAGCGAGGTGTGGAAAACGCGGTTCACCGAGGAGCGCAGCGTGATCAAATCCCCAATGTGGCCGGGGTGATGAAACACCAGGCTATCCACGGCGGCGGTGACGGCCGGACGTCGCGCGTGGCGCATGGCGGCCAGGGCGCCGGCCAGGTCGACCAAGTGCATCACCTTCCCGCCCAGCACGTTGCCGAGCCCGTTGGCGTCGGTGGGCAGCGCCAACTCGGCGTATTCGGAGATGGATTCGCGTACGGGCTTTCCCTCCATAGTCATGCGGCCGCGGCCTTTCGGCGAAGATAGCTTCGGACGTAAGCCAGCGCCTGGCGGCCCAGCCATTGGCCATGGGGCGGATTCATCAGCGCTCCCGAGGCGAGCGAAAACTCCAGTGGGCCATGCGCAAAGGGATGGTGGTCGCGTTCCACCACGTAGTAAAGACGCAGCCCGGTTTCCTCCACCGCCTGAACGGTGAAACGCACGGCGTCGGGGCCCTCGCCGTTGGGAAAGCGGGGGCACGCGCCGCGCGCATAGCCGAGGTTGCACAAGCCCGCGTCATCCGGTTGGACTGGCGCAGCGGGCTCGGCGCGGCACAACCCCGCCCACTCGCCTCCCAGCGGCAGCATGGCGGATCCGCCGGCGCCGCGTGGTTGGGTGGGGTCGAAGTAGGGGCAGCACATCCCGAGGTATAGTAGCACAAGAGATGGCAACCTCCCGGCTGGAAGTCCTCAAAAGCATGGTGGCGCAGAATCCCGGCGACAGCTTCGCCCGTTACGGCCTGGCCATGGAGTATCGAAACGCGGGTGGCCTGGAAGCCGCGGCCGCCGAATTCCAGGCGCTGCTTGAAGCCGACCCGGATTACGCCGGCGCCTACTTTCATTACGGCCAGACCCTGCTGCGCGCGGGCCGCAAAGACGAAGCGCGCGAGGTCTATCGCAAGGGAGTCGAAGTCACCACCCGGCTGGGCAACGCTCACGCGCGAAGCGAGCTGGAGGGGGCGTTGGAGCTGTTGGGGTAGGATCTGCAGATGAAGCGGACCACCTTCGGCGATTTGGAATAACAGAAGGTATACGGGTATATCGATATTGGTAGAATGGTTCTATGGGACTGAACATCAAGAACCCAGAGACCGAGGGACTGGTCCGCGACCTGGCGGCCATCACCGGGGAGAACCTCACCGCTGCAATCACTCATGCTCTGCGCGAGCGCCTGGACCGCCTCCGCCACGAGCGCGGGGAAGGGCTTGCCGGGCGCCTGGTGGAGATCGGCCGCGACTGCGCGCCCCGTCTCAAAGAGCCGTTCCGCTCCACGCCGCATGGCGATCTGCTCTACGACGAACTGGGGCTGCCGCGATGATCGTGGATTCCTCGGCCATGCTGGCCATCCTGCGCGCCGAACCGGAGATGCTCGCTTGCGCGCAAGCGATCGAAGCCGCCGCCCGCCGGCGAATCTCGGCGGCCAACTTCCTCGAGACCGCCATGGTGATCGATGGCAGCCGCGACCCGGTCGCCAGCCGCCGCCTTGACGACCTGCTTCGGGCGGCCGATCTGACAATCGAGCCGGTAACGGAGGCGCAAGCCAGAATCGCGCGCGAGGCCTACCGCGATTTCGGCAAGGGCAGCGGGCATCCGGCGCAATTGAACTACGGCGACTGTTTCTCCTACGCTCTCGCCAAGGTCACCGGCGAGCCGCTGCTTTTCAAAGGCAATGATTTCAGCCAGACGGACATAGCCTCGGGCCTCGATGGTCCGGATCGAGTGGCTTCATAAGCCACACGGCTGCCTGCCGGCGTCGGCGCCGGTATTTGGGCATAGCCGCCGCAGTGGGGGGCCGCGCCCTGTATTTCTCTTTTGTTTTCAATAGATTCTGCAGTGGCGCCATTTTTGCCCTGCGTTCTGCGGCGCGTATGCTCAAGATTACCCTGTTCGATTCGCCCGAGGAGCTTCGGCTGGGCCTGGAAGGCAGCCTGTCCGGTCCGTGGGCGGGCGAACTGCGGCGGTGCTGGAGAGCCGCTGTCTCCGCCGCCCCTTCCCGCAAGACGGTTGTGGACTTGCGCGAAGTGGATTTCGTGGATGGCGAAGGGGAGTCCGCACTGGCGGAAATGCACCGGGCCGGCGCGCGGCTGTTGGCGCGGACGCCCGTTATTCGAGCCGTGGTGCGAAAGATCTCCCGCGCGACCCGGTGTGGTACGGTTGAAGAACAACCGGCGCCACGCACCGATGTCTGAGTCTGCCCCGACACCCCCGGACGAGACCCGCGCACGTTATGAGGCGCTGCTGGCAGTGGCGGAGTTCATCGGTACGCGGCGGCAGTTGTCGGCGCTATTCGCGGACCTCAGCCGCTGCCTCAAGCCGCTGGTCTCATTCGATTTCATAGCCCTCACGCTGCTCTACGAGAGCGAGCGGGTGGTGCGGCTGCACATTCTGGAGACCGACCACCCGGCCCCGGCATACACGGCGCCGGTTCCTTTCGACGATACGCCCACCGTGCTGGCGCTCGAAAACCGCCAGCCTTTCTATGCGCCGGATCTTGCGAGCGAGTCGCGCTTTCCCGTGATCCGCGAAATATTGGCGCCGTTCGGCGTGCAGAGCTTCTGCACATTCCCCCTGTTCACGGCGCAGCGGGACCTGGGCGGGCTGAATTTCGGCTCGGTTCAAAAGGATGCGTACTCCTCCCAAGATATCGAGTTCATGCAGTTGATTGCGCGGCAGGTGGCCGTAGCGGTGGACAACGCGCTTTCCTACCAGCGGATCGAGGAGTTGAACGCGCGCCTGGCGGAGGAGAAGGTCTACCTCGAAGACGAGATCCGCACGGACAGCCGGTTCGAGGAGATCGTCGGCCAGAGCCGCGCTTTGAAGGCGATTCTCAAGCAGGTGGAGACGGTGGCGCCCACCGATTCCACGGTGCTGATCTCCGGCGAAACCGGAACCGGCAAGGAACTGCTGGCGCGCGCCATCCACGACCTGAGCGGGCGGCGCCAGGGCGCCTTCGTGAAGCTGAATTGCGCGGCCATCCCCACCGGGCTACTCGAAAGCGAGATGTTCGGGCACGAGAAGGGAGCGTTCACCGGGGCCATCGCCCAGCGCATCGGCCGCTTCGAGTTGGCCCACCGGGGCACCATGTTTCTGGACGAGGTGGGCGAGATCCCGCTCGAGCTTCAGACCAAGCTGCTGCGCGTTTTGCAGGAGCGGGAGTTCGAGAGACTGGGCAGCTCGCGAACCATCCGCACCGATGCGCGGCTGGTGGCGGCCACCAACCGCGACCTGGCGGCCCTGGTGGAGGAGCGCCAGTTTCGTGCGGACCTCTATTACCGCCTGCACGTGTTCCCCATCACCGCGCCGCCGCTGCGCGAGCGGCGCGAGGACATCCCGCTACTGGTGCGCTATTTCGTGCAGCAGAACGCCCGCCGCATGAACAAACACATCACCGCGATTCCCGCGCAAACCATGCAGGCGCTTGCCCACTACCACTGGCCCGGCAACATTCGCGAGCTGCAGAACTTCATCGAGCGCGCGGTGATTCTCTCGCCCGGCCGAAAGCTCGAAGCGCCGCTCGGCGAGCTGAAACGGCCGAAAGCGGCCGCCGCGGCCAGTTCCGCGCCGACCCTGGCCGAAGCCGAGCGCGAAGCCATTGTGCGCGCGCTCCGCGATGCGGGCGGCCGGGTGGGCGGCGCAAATGGCGCCGCCGCCCTCCTGGGGATGAAGCGCACCACCCTGCAGGCCAAGATGCGCAAGCTGGGCGTTGCGCGGAACGCATAGTTGGGTCGGGCCTTCGGGCCTTAGGAACGCCAGCTCGAAGCCGGCGGCAGGCCAGAAGGCCTGACCCCACGTTATTCACCGCAAGATGTGCGGCGAATAAGGCGCCTAATCACCGCACCCCGCTCCCGCCCCGTCTGCCATCATTTTGTCTAGCGCCCAAATATTGGCAGATCCCGGGGTTGCCGGCTTAATCCTTCCAATTGGTTAGCTACAATTTGAATGGCGACCAAGATGCAATTATCGAGACTCTCTATGAACCGGAGCATCCTTATATTACTCGCGCTGGCCTCCGGCGGCCTGGCGCAAGACGCGGCTTCCCTGAAGCTCACGCTGCGCGACGCCGTGAACCTGGCGCTCAAACAGAGCCCGCAGGTAATTCTGGCCAACCTGGAGGTGGCGCGCGGCGAGCAGGCGCGCCTGATGGCCCGCTCCGGCCTCTTGCCGCAAGCCGGCGCCGATGTTTCGGAAATCGTGCACCGGTTGAACGTGCAGGCCATGCTGGGCTTGAGCTTTCCCGGCCTCCCGCAGCACGTGGGCCCGTACGAAACCTTCCAGGCGGGCGTCTCCGTCGATGCGCCGATCTTCGACCTGACGCTGTGGGAGCGGTACCGCTCCTCGCGGCTGGGAGTGGAGGCCGACCGCGCGCAGGAAACCGGCGCGCGCGAGGAAAGCGTTTTGCTGGTGGTCTCCCAGTACCTTGGCGGCCAACGCGCGGCCGCGGATGTCTCGGCGGCGCAATCGCGCGTGGACCTGGCCCAGGCGCTCTATAATCAGGCGGCGGATCTGCAGAAGAACGGGGTGGGCACGGGTATAGACACGCTGCGCTCCAACGTCGAGCTGCAAAACGAAAAGCAGCGACTGATTGTGGCGCGGACCGGCCTCGATACGGCCCTGTTCGGGTTGGCGCGGCTGCTCAATATCGATCCGCTGCGGCGCATCGAGCTGGCCGACCAGGTGAGCTTCTTCGAGACGCCTCCCACAGCGGTCAATGAAACCCTCGAGCGGGCTTACGCCACGCGGCCCGAGCTGCGCCAGATCGCGACCCGCCAGCAGCAGGCCGAACTGGCGCTGCGCACCGCCGGCGACGAGCGCCTGCCGCGCGTTTCGTTCAGCGGCTTCTGGATGCAGTTGGGCCTGGCGCCGGCGAGCGTCATCCCCACGTACCAATATCAATTCAGTCTGGACGTTCCTATCTTCACCGGAGGCCGCATCGAGGCGCAGCGCGCCGATGCGGGCCTGGCGCTGCAACAGCTCAAGCAGCAGGAGCAGGACATTCGCGGCCGCATCGCGCTCGAAGTGAAGACCGCCATTGCGCGCCTGGACGCCGCCCGCGGAGAAGTGGATGTGGCCAACCAGGGCGTCGAGCTCGCGCGTCAGGAAGTGGAACAGGCGCGCGACCGTTTTCAGGCTGGCGTGACCAACAATATCGAGGTAATCAGCGCCCAGGACGCCCTGGCGCGCGCCAACGACAACCAGATTGCGGCGCTCTACCGCTACAACCAGTCGCGCGCGGACCTGGCCCACTCGGCCGGGCAGATGGAGGCGCTCTACGCCAGATAACCCGCCGGCGGCCGCGCCGGGAAGATGGGCCGCCATGCGCAATGGGCTGCCCGCCGAGCGCAGCCACGCCACCATCAATCCGTGGATCGTGGCCGGAGTGGTCATGCTGGCCACTTTCATGGAGGTGCTCGACACGACCGTGGTCAACGTTTGCCTGCCGCACATCGCGGGCAGCCTTTCGGCCAGCGTGGACGAAGCCACCTGGGCTCTGACTTCCTATCTGGTTTCCAACGCTATCATTCTCCCCATGGGCGGATGGTTCTCCATGGCCATCGGACGGAAACGCTTCTACATGATCTGCGTGGCGCTGTTTACGGTGAGCTCCGCCATGTGCGGCTTGGCGCCGTCGCTCGGGTTGCTGATTCTGTTCCGCATCATGCAGGGGTTGGGCGGCGGGGCGCTGCAGCCCATATCGCAGGCCATCCTGGTGGAGAGCTTCCCCATCGAAAAGCGGGGCATGGCGATGGCTATTTTCGGCATCGGAGTGGTGTTCGCGCCCATCATCGGCCCCACTCTGGGCGGCTGGATCACGGACAACTACAGTTGGCGCTGGGTCTTCTTCATCAACATCCCGGTGGGACTCCTCTCGCTGTTGTTGAGCTGGTTCCTGGTTTTCGATCCGCCCTACCTGGTACGCAGAGGATTCAAGCAAGGCCTCAAGATCGATTACATCGGCTTCGGCCTTCTGGCGCTCGGCCTCGGCGCGCTCGAAGTGGTGCTGGACGAAGGGCAGAAATACGATTGGTTCGGCTCGCGGTTCATCACCACGTTCGCCGTCATCATGGTGGCTGCCCTGGTCGGCGTGGTGTTGTGGGAGCTGCGGCAGAAGCAGCCGGTGATTGATTTCCACGTCCTCAAGGATCGTAACTTCATGCTGTGCACCTCCACCATGCTGATCATGGGGATTGTGCTTTATGGAAGCACGACCTTGATGCCGCTTCTTCTTCAGACCCTGCTGGGCTACACCTCCACAATCAGCGGGCTGGTGCTTTCGCCGGGCGGCTTCGTGGTGATTTTCTGCATGCCTATCGTGGGGCTGTTGCTGCGGCGCGTGCAGCCGCGGTGGCTGATGATTTTCGGCGTGCTCGCTTGCAGCACGGGGCTGTTCATCATGTCCGGGTTCAACCTGTACATCGACTACAAGACGGCCGTATGGAGCCGCATGGTGCAGAGCCTGGGCTTCGGGTTTTTGTTCGTCCCCATCAGCACGGCGGCATTCGCGTTTGTTTCCAAGGCGCGGACCCAGTACGCCACCGGGCTCTTCAACCTGGCGCGGAACATCGGGGGCAGCATCGGCATCGCCACCGTGACCACCATGCTGACGCGCCGCGCGCAACTGCATTCGAGCCGGCTGGTGGAACATCTCACGCCCCTCGATGCAGCCTACCGGCAGTCTCTGTATGGGGCGTCACATCTCATGACCGTGCACGGCGCCTCTCCGCCGGACGCCGCCGCGGCCGCGCAAGGATTGATTTACGGGTCCATGCTCCGCCAGGCCAATATGCTGGCGTTCGTCGACACGTTCTGGTTCATGGGGATGCTGTTTCTGGGAATCATCCCGCTGATGTTGCTGATAAAGAATGTCAAGTCCACCACGCGTCCCATGGCGGCGGAGTGAGGAACGCGTAAGAAGGTAACCTGGAAGGTAAGATCGATGCCCAACCCTACTGAAGAATTCGCCCAGCCCGAGAGCCCCGAGACAGTTTCGGATTCGCGCTCCGCCGCCCGAACCAGGATTGCGATCATCGTCGTCCTGCTTGCCATTGCGGGAGCGGCCTACGCCGTCTACATGCACTATCGCGACCAGGTCTCCACGGATGACGCCGAAGTGGATGGTCATATCGGCGCTATCGCGCCCAAGATCTCGGGCAACGTGCTCGAAGTGCTGGTCGACGACAACCAGGAGGTCGCCGTCGGGCAGCCGCTGGTGCGCATCGATCCTCGCGATTACCAGGCGCGCGTGGACATAGCCAAGGCGGAGCTCGCGCGCGCGGAAAGCCAGTTGCGTTCCGCGCGCGTAGTGGTGCCGTGGACCGACGCCACTACCCAGTCGGGCTCGGGCGTTGCCGCGGCCCAACTGGCCGACGCCGAGGCCGAACTGGCGCGCGCCCGCCTGGCGCAGCAGCAATCCGCCGGGTCCGACCTGGCCTACGCCGAGGCGAATATGCGCGCCAAGCAGGCCAAGAGCGATCGGGCGCAGGCGGATCTGGCGCGAATGAAACCTCTGGCCGATAAGGCCGAGATTTCGCAACTGCAATTCGACGCCTACGCGGAGAAGGCCAAGGAGGCGGAGAGCGATCTCGAAGCCGCGCGGGAAAAGCTGGCCTCCGCCCGCGAGGACGCCGCCATTCGCAAGTCGGGGGTGGACGCCGCCGCCACGCGCGTCAGCCAGGCGCAGGCGGAGGTGGCGGCGGCGCTGGCCAATCGCCAGCAGGTGGGCATTCGCTCAGCCGACGCCGGCACGGCCGCGGCCGCGGTGGAGACGGCGCGCGCCAACCTGGCGGCCGCGGAGCTGCAGCTCAGCTATTGCGCGATTGTCTCGCCCATCGAGGGCGTGGTCACGCGCAAGAGCGTCGAGGTGGGCCAGATCGTCGCTCCCGGCCAGGGTTTGATGACCGTCATCCCGCTGCACGACACTTGGGTCACGGCCAACTTCAAAGAGACCCAGTTGGAAAATGTCCACACCGGGCAGCGCGCCGAAATCCACGTGGATATGTACGGCCGAAGTATCGCCGGGCGCGTCGATTCCATAGCCGGCTCCACCGGCTCGCGCATGAGCCTGCTCCCGCCCGAGAACGCCACCGGCAACTTCGTGAAGGTGGTGCAGCGCATTCCCGTGAAGATCCTGGTGGACCGCAACGAACGCCTGATCCTGCGGCCGGGCATGAACGCCGACGTGACCATATTCACCAAATAGCGCGGGTGTCTTGGCCGAGCTTGGCTCGAGGTTGGCAGGCGGAAGCGCCGGCCCCACAGCGCCCTCCGTGCCGTAGTAGCATTACTACTTGATCCCCAAAGGCACGGAGGCATACTCATGCAGCGAGTCTGTTTCATCTTGCAGGTCCGCCCGGAGCGCCTGGCGGAATATAAAGAGCGGCACCTTCGGGTGTGGCCGGAAATGCGCGCGGCGCTTTCCGCCACCGGATGGGGCAACTATTCCCTGTTCCTGCGCGACGACGGCCTGCTGATCGGCTACCTGGAGACGCCCGATTTCCAGGCCGCCCTCAAAGGCATGGAGGCGTTCGAGGTGAACGCGCGCTGGCAGAAGGAAATGGCTCCCTTCTTCACCGCCCTGGCCGGCCGGCCAGACGAGAACATGGCCCCGCTCGAAGAAGTATTCCATCTGGACTGATCCCGCGATGACTCATCGACTCGATATTCCCGTTCTCGATCTGGCGATCATCGTGCTCTACATGCTCGCCATCATGGCGGCCGGCGTGTGGTCCACGCGGCGCATGAAAGTCACCGGCCAGGTTTTCTTTCTGGCCGGGCGTTCCCTGCCCTGGGGCATCGTGGGCGCGGCCCTGTTCGCCTCCAACATCTCCACCATCCACCTGGTGGGCCTCACCGCTTCCGGCTACAACGAAGGGTTGGTCTGGGGCAACTTCGAATGGGCCGCTGTCTTCACCCTGGTGCTGCTCGCCCTGGTATTCGCGCCGTTCTACTTCCGCAGCCGGATTTCCACGCTGCCCGAATTCCTGGAGCGGCGCTACAGCCCGGCCTCGCGATCTTTTCTGGCCTTCATGGCCATCGTGGCCGCGCTCTTCATCCACATCGGGATGAGCATCTTCGCCGGGGCGGCCGTGTTCCAGCGGTTCTTCGGAATCGACGTGGTGACTTCCATCGTTGCCGTGGCCGTGGTGGTATCGGTGTACACGCTCCTGGGCGGGCTGCGCGCCGTGGTGGTCACCGAAACCATCAACACCGTCTTCCTGCTGGCGGGCGCCTGCACCATTACGGCCTTCGCCGTCCTGGCCCTTCCCCAGCACGGAATCCACAGCATCGCGCAGTTCAAGGCGGCCCTCAAGCCCGATCAGCTTTCCATGCTGCACACCCACAGCGCCGTGGGCTTGAACTGGTATGAGATCCTGCTCGGCTTTCCCATTCTGGGAATCTGGTACTGGTGCACGGACCAGACCATCGTGCAGCGGGTTCTAGGCGCGCGCAGCGAGCGCGACGCGCAGCTTGGCCCGCTGATGGCCGGGTTCCTGAAAATCCTCCCTGTGTTTGTCCTGGTGCTGCCGGGAACCATCGCCTGGGTGCTCTTCCGCGACCAGATCGGCGCGGCCAGCAACCAGACGCTGCCCGTGCTGATCACCCAGCTCATACCCTCCGGGCTGAAGGGTCTCATTTCGGCGGCCGTGCTGGCCGCTCTGATGAGCGCCGTCTCGGCGGCCCTCAACAGCTCCGGCACGCTGGTCGCCGTGGATATCGTGGGGCGCCTGCGGCCGGGCTTGAGCGACCGCGCGCAGGTCAACATCGCGCGCGTGAGCTCCGCGGTGGTCATGATCCTCGCCGTGGCGTGGTCTACCCAGGGCGGCCGATACTCCAGCATCTTCGAAGCCATCAACGCCATCGCGTCCAACATCGCGCCGCCCATCACCACCGTGTTCCTATTCGGCGTGTTCTGGCGGCGCGGCACCAAGGAAGCTTCGCTGGCCACTTTGATTTTCGGATTCTCGTTGGGAGCGGTCTGCTTCCTGCTGGACTTGCCCGCGTTCGGAACCGAGAAGCTCATCACCACCGGGCTGGGGATTCCTTTCCTGATGCAGGCCTGGTGGGGCTTCTGCCTCTGTTCGATCGTCTTCGTGGTGGTCAGCCTGCTCACTCCGCCGCCGCCTCCTGAGAAGGTCGAGGGCCTCACTTGGGAGCATCCCCTCGAGGTGATCCTTCGCGCCAAGCTGGCCGGCGCGTTCGATCCGCGCATTGTGGCGGCGGTATTGACCGCGGTGATGGTGGCGCTCTACTGGATCTTCCGCTAGCACGTAGAGCGGGCCGGAGGTCCGCTCTACCGGATTCGTCGACCCTGTTCCTTCGCGGCGAGATGGTCGTGAGCGCGCGATGCAACGCGAAAGAAGTCAAAACCCAACGCGTCATGCATTTTTCTCTTGACTTTCCTCGCGAACAACCTTATATATGAATCACATTGCGATTTTCCAAATCGCAAAATTTGATGTTAGGGAGAATCAATCGATGAAAAGCGCAACCAAGAAAGCCGCCCCCAAGAAGAAAGCTGCTCCGAAGAAAAAGAAGTAGCTTGGGCGCGCCCTGAACAAGGGCTGCAAAACAGGATCCACTTCGAGGCCCCGGTTTTCGGGGCCTTTTTTTTGTGCAGGCTCCTTCCCGTCCCGCCGATATCCGAAATCCCCAGCAGCATGGATCGTGCCGCTATCCATCCACTTCTTCGCGAGCCGCGGGCTTCCGCCCGTGGAGCGGGCCTCCGGCCTGCCACGCCGGCGTCCGCCGGCGTTCTTCCGGCGGCGTCCGAGCTTCGCTCGGGTTGGCAGGCGGAACCGGCTGCCCCACCGGAGATCACCGAACACGCCGCTGCAGCAGCACGCGGAACGTCTCGCCCATTCCGAACAACAACGTCTTAAGCTGCATGCGCCGCCGCCGGTTCTCGCGCGGATCGTCGGATTCGAGCGCGGCGGCGAACTGGTCGGGCTCGCCGGCCGCAAGCAATGTCTGCGCCAGCGTCTCCAGCCGTTCCTTCCGCAATCCGTGCGCGGCTCCCGTTTCTTCGAGCGCGGCAAAGTTCACGTGCGCCGTGAGGTCCCGTTCGCCGGGATCCTCCAGCACGTCCTCGCGCGCCGTGTGCCTTCGATAGCTCATCAACGTGCCGGCTGGGAAACGCGCCGATTCCGCGCGCGTGTAGCCGTAGTCGATGGTGAGCGCAAAGCCGCGCTCCATCGCGCCCGCGATGCGTTCCACCCAGCGCGGCGCATCGAGGGAAGCTTCATACCAGCGGCCCTCCTCGGGCGGCGCCGCCCAGGCGCGCAGCCACCGCTCCACCTCCGGCGGCGCGGCCCCGCCCGCGCTCCAGTGGAAGCGTCCCTCCGCGAAGCCCACGCGCTGCTCGCGGAACGCGCCGTCGCGGTACACCGCTACGTCCACCGGCAAAGCGTCGAAAAACTCGTTGCTGAACGCCACGCCCACGAAGCGCTCCGGCAGCGCGCCGCAACCGATGTCCACCGGAACGTAGCGCCACTCGGAGAACGCCTCCGCCATTTCCCCTCGCCCGGCGCCCAATTCCACCACCGTGAAATCGCGCGGGGCGCCCATCTCCTCATAGAGCTGACGGATTCGCGCCGCCATGAGAATGCCGAACACCGGCTGGATCTGCTCCGCCGTAAAGAAGTCGCCGGCTTTGCCGAATGGATCCCGCCCCCGGCGGTAGTAGCCGTGTTGCGGATGATACAATGCCGCCTCCATGAAGCGGCAAAAGGGGATGGGTCCTTCGCGGCGTATCTCTTCCGACAGCAGCTCACCCAATGGCGTCACGGACCTATGCTAGCGTGAAATCGGAACCATGGCATTGCCGCAAACCGTTCGCGTCAAGATAAGCTCGGAGGCCGCCGAAGCCATCACGCTCACGGCGGTGGTGGTTCAGGAGCTGCCGCTCGGCGAGTTGATCGAGCACATGCTCCCAGTGGCCGGCAAAGACGAGCCGCGCATCCGCGAAATCCTGCTCCGCGGCACGCTGGTGGCGGGAGCGTCGCGTCTTCGCTGGGCCGGTTGGGAAGCCGCCGCGGAAGATCTGCGCGCCTTGCTGGCGGCGTTCCCCGACCCGGACCCGTCGTTGCCCTTCGATCCCCAGCGCTGCTTCCGCGCGGTGCTGCGCGGCGGCCGGCGCGCCATCGAGATCCCCCGCGAGGCGGCCGCGCGCAAGGGCCTCTTCCGGCGGGCGACGTTTTGGGACGCGCTGATGGAGGTCGCCGGCGCCGGCGGCGCCGTCTATTCCACTTACTCGTACCGCAGCCGCGCCGACCTTTACGTGCGCCACTTTAGCGCCGCCGAGGTCGCGCGCCTCCGCGCCGCCACCCAAGCCCTCCGCTATTCCACGCTTCGGGATAAAATCCATGTCGCCGGTTTTGGGATGGCGGAACTATACGCCAGCCGCTAGGCTCCAGTCCAATCGAGCGGGGTAAGCCTCCAGGCTTGCCAAAAGGCTACCCTGCGCAGGCCGGGTCGCCCGCGGAGATGTGCGAAAGGCGAAAGCCCAGCTCCGAGCTTCGCTCGGATTGACAAGCCTGGAGGCTTATCCCACTACTCCTCCGGCAATTCTCCCGTGTCTCCGGCCCGATTCTCGAATTTGGTCTGCGCGTGCAGGAAGACCAGGTTCTGAGTTCCGATGGGTCCGTTGCGCTGTTTGGCGATGATCAGCTCGGCCAGGCCCTTCAGATCCTCGCGGTCCTTCTGGTAAATTTCCTCGCGGAAAATGAACGCCACCACGTCCGCGTCCTGCTCGATGGACCCGGATTCGCGCAGGTCGCTGAGCTGCGGGCGA
>Ga0187851_10002355_pt1 | contig 16849 bp, 13 predicted proteins | sample June2016WEW_6_10_FD_132997 | JGI IMG/M metagenome (GOLD analysis project Ga0187851, IMG submission 132997) | Peatland microbial communities from SPRUCE experiment site at the Marcell Experimental Forest, Minnesota, USA - June2016WEW_6_10 | ecosystem: Environmental > Terrestrial > Soil >...
AGTACTGCCTGGGCTTCGGACAGAGTTTGGAAAGCCTCTTTCGACCGGCTTTCTTGAAAAAGAATCCAGCTCTCCAGCACGCGCATCACGGCCGCCATCGACAATTGGCCGCACTGCAGAGCCAGATCGCGGCCCTTGATGGCGTGCCGAAGAGCGTGATCGTATTCGCCTCGCTTGCGCTGGCAGCGCGCTTTCCAGTAGTGCGCGATGGCCACCAAATCCGAGTCGTTCAGATCGTTAGCCAGGGTAAGAACTACGTTCAGATGGCCAATGGCTGATTCGGCTTCTTCTTCCGACATCGCCAGCATTGCTTCCGCCATGCGGAGATGCACGTAGCTTGAGAGCGCCAATCCCGACCGTGATTCTTTGCTGTAGCAGGTCAGCAGCCGCTTCACCAAGTCAGAATCGCGATAGCCAATGTCCACCCATTGCGCCAGATATCCAAGGAACGGCGCGGAGTTGGGGAGCGAAGCATCGAAGTTATCAAGAACAGGCGCGCAGTGGTCCAGCAGAGAGATGCCGTGCGCGATGCGGCGTTGGGCGATGTCGTCCTTCAGCTCAGCCAGGAGTTCGGTGGAAATCTGGGCACAGGTCAATCAAGGTAATTGTACGCCACTAGCGTCAGAAACTCCGGAAATTCCACGCCGGTCATCAGCTTCTCGAGCAGATCCGCAGCTAGGCGGAAGGAACCGTTATTGATTGAGCGCGGCCCGCGTTCTTGCGCCATTTTCGAGACTTGTTCGGCAATCATTTCCTGCACCAGTTGGTCAGTGACTTTGCGGCCGTCCGCGAGCGTTGCGCAAAACTCCACCCACTGCCATACCTGGGCGCGGCAGATCTCGGCTGTTGCGGCGTCTTCCATTAAGTTGTAGATGGGAACGCAGCCTTGGCCATTTAACCAGGATTCCAGGTATTGCAGTCCGACATCAATGTTCCAGCGCAAGCCCGCCTCGGTGATCTCGCCTTCGGGAACCGCGAGTAGATCCTTGGCCTTGACGTCCACATCGTCGCGCTTGCGTGCGATCTGGTTCTGCTCCGGCATATGCTGATCGAAGATCGCTTTGGCAATCGGCACCAGGCCGGGATGGGCCACCCATGTTCCATCGTGCCCCGCGCGCACCTCGCGCAGCTTGTCCTGGCGCACTTTTTCGAGAGCCTGCTCGTTCGCCACCGGATCGCTCTTGATCGGGATCTGCGCCGCCATTCCTCCCATGGCATGAATGCCCCGGCGGTGGCAGGTCTTGATCAGCAACTGCACGTAAGAATGCAGAAAATGGCGGTCCATGGTTACGAGCGACCGGTTCGGAAGCACGAACTCCGGACGCTTGCGGAATTTTTTGATGAAGCTGAAAATGTAGTCCCAGCGGCCACAATTCAATCCGGCTGAGTGCTCGCGCAGCTCCCACAGAATTTCATCCATTTCGAAAGTCGCGAGAATAGTTTCGATCAGCACGGTCGCCCGAACGGTTCCCTTCGGGATGGATAGCCGTTCCTGGGCAAAAAGAAACACGTCGTTCCAGAGCCGCGCTTCCAAGTGGCTCTCCAGTTTCGGCAAATAAAAATACGGACCCGTTCCGCGCTTCATAAGCTGCCAGGCGTTGTGGAAGAAGAACAGCCCGAAGTCGAACAGCGATGCGGAAATCGGCTGGCCATCCACCAGAACATGCTTTTCCACCAGGTGCCAGCCGCGTGGCCGCACCATCAATGTCGCGGTCTTCTCCGCCAGTTCGTACTTCTTACCCTCGGGACTCACCAGGCGGATGGTTCGGTTCACCGCATCGCGCAGATTGATCTGGCCTTCGACGACGTTAGCCCAAGTGGGCGAATTGGCGTCCTCGAAATCAGCCATGAAAACGCTGGCCCCGGAGTTCAACGCGTTGATCACCATCTTGCGATCCACCGGACCCGTGATTTCCGTTCTTCGATCCAGCATGTCTTGCGGGATGGGAGACACGGTCCACTCGGATTCGCGGATAGATGCGGTTTCGGGTAGAAAATCGGGAAGCGCGCCGTGATCGAACGTTTTTTGGCGTTCGACCCGTGCGCGAAGCAGCTCTACCCGGCGCTTTTCGAAATTCCGCGCCAGGGCGCCTAGAAACTCGACGGCCTGGGGAGTCAAAATCTCCGAGTAGGGGCCATTTACGGGTGCAGTGATCTCAATCGACTTCTCTTGAACTGTTGCCATCATCGCTCCGATCTTACAGCAGAGTTTGGTATTCGAGAAAACGAACTGGATCCAATCGGGCTGGTGGTCCATTTCGGACCACAGAAGCCGATCTAGGCCACGTCGGCCAATTGGTCCGATTCGGACCAGTTCGTTTGCTTAATCGCTTATTTTCACGTCTACTAGAGTGCATGACATACCCGCTTCGCACGACCGAATTGGAAAACAACTGGGCCCTAGATCCACGCTGGTCCGACATCCGGCGTCCTTATACTGCCCAGGATGTCGACCGCCTGCGGGGCACCATCCACGTGGAGCACACGCTGGCGAGCCTAGGCGCCAAACGCTTCTGGAAACTGCTTCTCGAAGAGCCTTTTGTACCGGCGCTTGGCGCTCTCACCGGCAACCAAGCGATCCAGCAGGTGCAAGCTGGACTCAAGGCCATTTACCTCAGCGGCTGGCAGGTAGCCGCCGACGCCAATTTAGCCGGCGAGATGTATCCGGATCAGAGTCTCTATCCCGCTAACAGTGTGCCACAGGTTGTGCGCGCAATAAACAACGCATTTCTTCGCGCGGATCAGATTCATCGCAGCGAAGGCCATAACGGTACCTATTGGTTCGCTCCCATCGTAGCAGACGCCGAGGCAGGATTTGGTGGTCCACTGAACGCATTTGAGCTGATGAAGGACATGATTGAAGCGGGCGCCGCGGCCGTCCACTTTGAAGATCAGCTAGCTTCCGCCAAGAAGTGCGGGCATATGGGCGGCAAAGTTGTTATCCCCACGCAGATGTTCGTTCAGAAGTTGATTGCCGCGCGCCTGGCCGCCGACGTGATGGCGGTTCCGACGGTGCTGATCGCCCGCACGGATGCGAACAGCGCGCGCTTGCTCACCAGTGGCATCGATGCACAGGATGAGCCGTTCCTCACGGGCGAAAACACCGCGGACGGATTCCTGGGATTCACGGGTGGAATAGATGCCGCCATCGCGCGCGGACTCGCCTACGCGCCTTATGCCGATGTGTTGTGGTGCGAAACATCCGAACCGAATATCGAGGAAGCCCGCCGCTTCGCCGAAGGCATCCACGAACAATTCCCGGGCAAGTTGCTGGCCTACAACTGTTCGCCGTCGTTCCACTGGAAGCGCAAACTGGATGATGCAACCATCGCGCGGTTCCAACGTGAGCTGGGCGCCATGGGATACAAGTTCCAGTTCGTGACGTTGGCTGGGTTCCACTCACTGAACCTTAGTATGTTCGAGCTGGCGCGCGGCTATGCGCAGACGGGCATGAGCGCCTATTCCGCGCTGCAGGAACGTGAATTCGCCGAGACCAGCCTGGGTTATGAGGGCGTCCGGCATCAGCGCTTTGTGGGTACCGGATATTTCGATCAGGTGACGCAAGTGGTGGGGCAGGGCATGGCGTCCACGGCCGCGCTGAAGGGATCCACTGAGGAAGAGCAGTTCGACATTCGAGCCACGGCGTAATTGTAGCCCGTCGTTTCTCGTTAGGGACTATCGAGCGCACTTAACGAGAAACGAGAAACGAGAAACGACGCCTGCTACGATTAGAGCATGTCAGTTGTCGTAGTTGGATCCGTCGCATACGACGGTATCGAAACCCCGCATGGGAGCGTGGATCGCATCCTGGGCGGCGCATGTACTTACATCTCGCTGGCCTCCAGTTACTTCGCCAAGACCAGCATTGTCGCGGTGGTGGGGGATGACTTCGCAAAGGAAGACGAGGAGTTTCTGCGAAGCCGCGGTATCGGCCTGGAGGGCCTCGAGCGGGTACCAGGCAAAACATTTTTCTGGTCCGGCGTTTATTCGAACGACATGAATGACCGGACCACCACGCGAACGGATCTCAACGTATTCGCCGGCTTCGATCCTAAACTGCCGGCGAGTTATCGCGCGGCGCCGTACTTGATTCTGGGAAATATCCAGCCTGCCTTGCAGCGCAGCGTGCGCGAGCAGATGAACGGTTTGCGCCTGGCAGGCGGCGATACCATGAACTACTGGATCAAGGATTACCGCGAGGAGCTGCTAGGCACCATTCGGAGCTGGGACTTTTTGCTCATCAACGATTCCGAGGCGCGCATGCTTTCGGGTGAAAACAACCTGAAGCGCGCCGCGGCCAAGATCCTGGGCATGGGCCCGCACACGCTGGTGATCAAGCGCGGCGAATATGGCGCCATCCTGTTCCATCGCGATGCCCATTTCATCGTTCCCGGCTATTTGCTGGAAGAAGTATTCGATCCTACCGGTGCGGGAGATTGTTTTGCCGGCGGTTTCATCGGCTATCTAGCCGAACAGGGCTACGATCTGAAAAACGGACACGTCGGCGGAAAAGAGCTCAGCCGCGCAGTGATCTATGGATCGGTGATGGGCAGCTTCTGCTGCGAGAAATTCGGCGTGGATCGTTTCCGCACGCTAAGCCGCGCCGCGATTGACGCCCGCTTCCACGAGTTCAAAGCCTTCACCGAATTTTGAAACGCGCGTATATTGAGCTGGCCCTGGTGTTGATCGCGCTCGCTGCCGTCAGCGCGGCTGCCACTCGATTCGTAAATCAATCCGGCTGGACGTTATATTACGGTGACGCCGAGGCGCATCTCAACATTGCGCGGCGCATTGTGGATTCGCGCACTCCCGGTTACGACCAGATCGGGTCGCCCTGGCTGCCCCTGCCGCCGGTATTGACCTTAATATTCGTGCAGTACGACCCGTGGTGGCGCAATGGACTGGCCGGAGCGATTCCGTCGTCGGCCTGTTTCGTGTTGGCGGGTTTGTTTCTTTTTGCGGCCGTGCGCCGCGCTCTGCGATCGTCCTCCGCCGCGTTCGTAGCTCTCTGGATTCTCGCTTTAAACCCCAATCTCTTGTACCTGCAGGCTACGCCCATGACGGAGCCAGTCTTTCTGGCCGCGTTCATGGCCCTGCTGTACTCAACCATTCTGTTTCGTGATACGCAATCGCTATGGGCCGTCGCGGGCGCCGGGCTCGCGAGCGTGGCCGCTTCGCTCTCGCGCTACGAAGGATGGTTTCTGATTCCGTTCGTCACCCTCTATTTCCTGTTTGCCGCGCGCCGGCGAAGACTGGTGGCCGCGCTGATCTTCGGAGCGATTGCATCGCTCGCTCCCATTTACTGGCTGGCCCACAATGATTGGTTGTACGGAAATCCCTTGGAGTTTTACAACGGGCCGTACTCGGCCAAGGGCATCTACCAGCGCGCGCTCGCGCAACATATGCCTCCCAGCCCGGGCGATCACGATTGGAAAAAAGCGTGGCTGTTTTTTCGCACGACAGTAAGAATATGCACTGGATGGGGCGCACTCCTGGTTGCGGCAGTGGGACTGGCGGGCGCGATTTGGAAGCGCGCATTTTGGCCGCTGGCGCTGGTTGCGATCCCACCATTGTTTTATCTCTGGCGTATGTATGCCGGTGAGTCGCCGATTTTCGTGCCTGAGCTTTGGTTCAGCAGCTACTACAACACGCGCTATGCGCTGTCGGTGCTGCCGCTATTGGCCATCGCGGGCGCGGGCGTGGTAATGCTGGCGCCGAATAGGCTGCGCCCCGTTATCGCGCTGTGCGCGATCGCGGCAGCCGCGACGCCGTGGCTGATTCATCGGAAGCCGGACGATTGGATTTGCTGGAAAGAATCGCAGGTGAACTCCGTGGGACGGCGCGCTTGGACGCGCCAGGCTTCACAGTTATTGGCCGCCGAATACCGTCCGGGTACCGGCATCTACACCAGCCTGGGCGATGATGGCTTGGCGATCCTTCGCGAGGCGGGGATTCCGCTGCGAGAAGCCCTGCGCGATGCGAACGAACCAGCCTGGATGGCCGCCACTACGCGTCCCGATTTGTTCCTGCACGAAGAATGGGCGCTGTCCACTTCCGGCGATCCGGTTGCGACTGCCGTCCAAAGGGCAACTTTCAAGAAGGGCCCACGCTATTATCGTGTTCTGATCATTATGGTGAAAGGCGAGCCGGTAATTGAAATTTACAAACGAGACTGATGCATGACCATCCCGTTCATCAAAGCGCACGGCGCGGGAAACGATTTCTTGCTGACCTGGGCCGACAGAATAACGGCTGGCGACTTGCCGGCAGTGGCGCGCGCGATTTGCAATCGCCACACCGGCATCGGCGCGGATGGCTGGATTCTGATTCGAGACACCACGATTCGTTTGTTTAACGCCGACGGCAGCGAAGCCGAAATTTCCGGCAACGGGACGCGCTGCGCGGCGGCGCTGCTGATCGATTCCGGCCGCGCTGCGAACGAAGTCACCATCTCGACCGGCGCCGGAGCAAAGCACCTGCGGCTGATCGAGCGGGCCGGCCGTCATTTCCTATTCGAAATGAACATGGGACGGCCCGTCTTCCACGAGCACCAGGTTCATTTCCTTCTGCCGCTCCGGAGCGGTCCGTTGGAAGTGACCATTCTAGATGTTGGTAATCCACAGTGCGCCGTGTTGGTGGATCAATTTCCACCCAACTGGGAGGCGATCGGCGCCGAGATTGAGGCTCACCCGCATTTTCCAAAACGAACCAACGTGTCGTTCGTGCGGCCGGTGGATCAGCACACTATCGACGTGCGGTTCTATGAGCGCGGCGTGGGAGTAACGCTGAGTTCGGGCACCGGTTCCACGGGCGCAGCCGTCGCCGCCATTTTGCGCAAGGTAGCAACCAGCCCAGTGCGAGTGTTGACACCGGCCGGTGAGTCACTGCAAGTCCGGTGGGACGATTCGGTGTATTTGACCGGTCCAGCCGAGATCATAGGATCCGGGGAGTTTTCCGCCATCGAATAAAGCCCTTGCATTTCGCCTTTTGTTCGCTTATACTGGAGGCGAATACAAGGAGAAAGTATGCCCCTCCCCCCTACTCTCTATTGTGGGCCTTCCGGCTGGTCCTACCCGCATTGGAACGGCGTAGTTTACCCGCGCCAGAAACCGCGGGGCTTTCATGCGCTCGAGGATTTATCACGATACTTCGATGCGGTTGAGATCAACACTACCTTTTATCAACCGCTTCGTCCGGAGATTTCCCGGCTGTGGCTGCGGAAGGTTGCCGGCAACTCCAAATTTCTGTTTACGGCAAAACTAGGCCGGCGTTTCACGCATGAGCGTCTTCTCGCGCCGGGCGATATCGCCTTGTTCAAAGACGGCTTGTGGCCGTTGCTGCGAGCGCGGAAACTGGGCTGCCTGTTGATGCAGTTTCCCTGGACATTTCGCTACACCGTGGAAAATCGCGAATATCTGATCGCGCTGCGCCGGGCCTTTCATGAGTTTCCGCTCGTAGCGGAGATGCGGCACGGAAGCTGGATGCATGAAGAAGCGCTGGGCACGCTCATCGATTATCACGTCGGCTTCGCGAATATCGACCAGGCCGTGTACACCAAAGCGATGCCACCGGCGTCGTTCGTCACTTCGCCAATTGGATATGTGCGCCTGCACGGGCGCAACCCCGAAGACTGGCAGCGCGAGTTCGGACGCGGCACCCGGCCCATCGCCGCGCACGATTATCTGTATTCGCAAAAAGAGCTGCTGGAGTGGAAACCGCGCATCGAGCATGTCCAGAAGCACTCCGTCATGACTTTCGTATTCGCCAATAACGATGTCGGCGGCAAGTCCGTAACGAACGCGCTCCAATTGAAGCAAATTCTGGGTGATGAGCGTAGGCTCGCCCCGCCCGATTTGATCGCGCAGTTTCCCGATGAGCTGGCCGATTTTCATTCCGATCGTCCGATGCAGAACGCTTTGTTCTCGAGCTACGAACCGGAACGGCGCGCCGTGGCTTAGGAGTCGTCACTTCCCGCGGAAGGGATCGAACACCGGAACCCCGAAGGTTTTGAAATCCCGCGTATTGCGAGTCACAACTGTCAAGCGATGGATGCGGGCAGTGGCAGCCAGCATCGCGTCCTCGATGAGGTGATCCGGCTGGCCATCCATCAGCCGAGCCCCTTCGCGGAATGTTCGGCCGTCCATGGGCAAAATTTGATAGGACTCCGCCGCTTGATCCGGCCAGGCTTCGATCTGCGCGGCGTCAACTCACGCCGGCCTGGAGTTCTCCAAGCGTCACGGCAGAAAGACAGGTCCGTCCGTTGTCGCGCCTTCTTCCGACGCACGCTCTCAGGAGGATTACTCAAAGGCAAACGGGCGGACGGCGTTTCAATCGGTGGCGAGGCAACCCCAGATTCTCGAAACGAGGCTCGGGAGCGAGCAACAATTGCTTGAGGCTGGGGCGGGACAATTGCTGGAGTCTGCGCCATTGCTCGATGGGAACCAGAACGGCAACCTCCACTCCGCGGCGCGTCACGATTTGCGGCCCCTTCGTCATGCTCGCCTCCAGGAATTCGTTGAAGCGGGATTCTGCGTCTTGCTCTCGCCAGGAACTCATGGTCGCTCTCACCAGATATAGTACTAGAAATCCGTCTTCTCCCTCGGCGGTATCGCGACCCGCAGCGCATTCAAGACCGCGGCGAGATCGATTACTTCCTGCGCTAGCGCTCCTGTCACCGGCGCCAGGTGGCCGGTGGCGGCTGCCAGCATACCCAACATGCTGAGCGCCATGCCGCCGACGGCGCTTTGCAGTGCGATCTTGCGCATGTGCCGGCTGATGTGCATCAGCTCGTCAATCTTCGTGAGCGATGGCTCCAGCAGTACCGCGTCGGCCGCCTCGGCCGTGATTTCATTCTCATGTCCGAAGGCTACGCCCGCTGTTGCGGCCAACATTGCCGGCGCGTCGTTGATGCCGTCGCCCACGTACAAGGTCTTCTGGTGAAGCGTTTCCTGCTTCACGATGGCGACTTTCTCTTCCGGAGTCTTACTGGCATGCACTTCCGTGATGCCCACCGCATCCGCCAGATAGCGGACTTCCGACTCGCGGTCGCCCGAAAGCAGAATCACCTTATGTGCCCGGTGCTTGGGTTTCAGGTGTGATACAAACGCTGTGCTCTCATGGCGAGGTTCATTCCGGAAGCGAAATGCCGCGGCGAACCGGCCGCCGATGAAGACCAGACATTCCAATCCGGAGCCCACGGGCGGCAACTCTTCGCCCAACGCACTGCCAGACCCGAGAATCTTGTTTCGACCGGTAATTTCGACGGTGTCATCGCCCGCCACTCCTCGCAACCCTGCGCCCGGCTTCTCGCTGATCAGACGGACGGGGACCAGCGTAAAATGCCGGGACTCCGCGGCAGCCAGAATGGCGCCCGCCAACGGATGTTTGGAGTACTGCTCCAGGCTGGCGGCAAGCCGCAACACGGCATCGGCGTCGAATCCGGGGCCGGCCACAATTTCGGTGAGCGCGGGTCTGCCGTACGTCAGCGTTCCGGTTTTGTCGAAGATCAGCGTGCGGCAGCGGTCGATCTGTTCCAGTACGCCCGGATTCTTGATGATGATGCCGGTTCGCGCCGAAACGGAAATGGCGCCGATAATGGCAATCGGAATGGCAATCAATAGCGGACAGGGCGTGGCGATCACCATCACGGCCAGGAATCGATGGGGATCGCCGCCTATGGCCCAGCCCAGCAGAGCCACCGCGACCGCGAGCGGCGTGTACCAAGCTCCCAGCCGGTCCGCGATGCGGCGCAGGCGTGGACGATCCTGTTCCGAGGCCCGCATTACCTGCATGATTTTTGCGTAGCGGGAATCTACCGGTAATCTGGCTACCGAGATGGTGAGTGCGTTGTCTCCGTTGATGGAGCCGGAGAGCACTTGCGAACCCGGCGTTTTGGACATCACAAACGGCTCGCCCGTCAGATAGGATTCGTCCATTGTTCCGAGTCCTTCCAGCACCGTTCCATCCACCGGGCAGATTTCGTGCGGGAGTACGATCAGAAAGTCCCCGACGGCAATGTCGCTCAGGGCGACATCACTGAACGTCTGGCCGAGCCTGCGGTGCGCGACGTTAGGCATGCGTTTGGCAAGCGCGCCCAGCACCGAGGAAGCGCGGTGGGTGGCGTATTGTTCCAGCGCCGTGCCGCCTGAAAGCATTAGGACAACGATGGTTCCCACCAGGTACTCGCCCATCGCCACCGCAGTGACAATGGATGCGCCGGCCAGCAGGTCCGATCCAAATTCGCCGCGTCCGAGACGCTTGGCTAGGTCGATTATGAGTGGTATTCCTCCCGCGGCAAGAGCGACTACCAGCGGCAGAGTGTACGCAAAAGGACTCGAAGCAAAGCCATATCGCAAAACCAGGTGGATTCCGATCGACAAAGCAGCGAGTCCCGCGATGTATGCTTCGCGTTGAATGCGGCTTCGATCGGGCCTCGGCTGTTCAGTAGACAACGGTCCGGTTTCTTCTTGCACATTGTGACCAGTCTCGGTCCGGGCCATATCGTTTCCTCCGTGCAACTTGCGGCCCAGTCTCCTGGGGATACCCCCAGGGGGTAGGGGGTTGAGGAAAAACGCTGGGGGATTTAACCCACTCTAGGTTCTTGCCCCAATTTCATGGGCCCTGTGGCTTCTCAGCCGGCTTGTAACCTATTGAACCTATGTCTGCTTCCTTTGGACTACCGCCTGCACGAGAGGCGTGCAATGGGAAGGAGTTATACCATGAGCTTTATCTCTCCGGGCCGACTGACCCGAATCTTTCTCGCCTTCGCCTTGTTGATAGGTGCAATCGGACTGCAGAGCGGGAGCAAATCCCCCTACAACAAGCATCAGAAGGCGTTTTACGCGGCACAGAGCGTCATCGATTTTGCACGGCCGGGACTGGTGATTACCATTAACTCGGCGAAAATCGCGAGCGACGGCACCATAACCGCAACATACACGCTGACAGATCCCTCTGGGCTGCCTTTAGATGCAGCCGGCGTGACCACGCCGGGCGCAGTTTCGCTGGCCTATATCGCATCTTACATCCCCACGGGCCAGACGCAATATGTGGCCTACACCACCTCGACCGTAAGTGGCAAGGCACTGGGCACGATCACCCGCCCGGATTTCGAACTTGGCAATCCACCCACATCGTTGGGTAATGGGCAGTATTCGTATACCTTCACTGCCAAGGCTCCGGCGGGATTTGACGCCGCCGCGACTACCACGGTCGCCATCGACGGTAATCGCGATCTCACGGCATTCAACCTGGGTATCAGCTACGCTGGCACGACTTTCAACTTCGTCCCCAATGGCGCGGCGGTTACCGTAACGCGCGATGTGATCCGCACCGCGAGTTGCAACACCTGCCACGATCAATTGGCGTTCCACGGCGGATATGCTCACGGCATGGAGATGTGTGTTCTTTGCCATCAGCCGCAGAACGCAGACCCGACGACTGGCAATTCGCTGGATCTCAAAGTGATGGCGCATAAGATTCACATGGGCTCCTCGTTACCCAGCGTGGTTGGCACCGCCACGACAAAGGGCGTGCCTTACGAGATTGCCGGTTACATGAATTTCCTCACCGACTTTTCTACGGTGGTAGATCCCTCCCAAGCCCAGCGTTGCGAAGTGTGCCACAGCCAGACCACCGGCGCGGCGCAGGCAACGGCCTATATGATTACGCCGAGCAGGGTTGCCTGCGGGTCCTGCCATGACGATGTCAACTTCGCCACCGGCGTTAACCACCCTGGCGGATTCCAACCGGATGACACTCAGTGCCACAACTGCCACGTTCCTCAAGGCGAGCTGCCTTTCGATGCCTCCATCAAGGGAGCGCACGTGGTGGCCAGCGACACGGCAGTCTCATATCCGCAGAACCCGGATACACTCATAACGAGCATCCAGGTAACTATCACGGGCGTAACCAATACGTTGGCCGGGGAAAAGCCGGTGGTTGCATACACAGTAAAGGACCTGAAGGGGAATCCGATTGCCCTAAACGATCCCACGCTGGAGGACATGCAGTTCACCATGGCTGGTCCTACCACCGATTATGGCTACACCAGCTTCGGCAGCGATGTAACAACTCCCGGCTACGTTGGCGAAGACGGGACGCAAGGAAAGTGCGATTCGAGCGGCAACTGCACGTACACCTTCCTGCACGCGATTCCGGCCAAGGCCACGGGAACATATGCCATCGGAGTAGAATCCGAGCGGCTGGAGAACATTCTGACGGGCACCACTTCGGCCCAGCAAGTTGAGAGTGGAACTCCTAATCAGGTCTTCTACTTCTCCGTGGACGGCTCAACGGTGCAGCCACGCCGTACTGTGGTGGCTGAGACCAACTGCAATCAATGCCACACACATCTTACTCTGCACGGAAATCGGCGCAACGAACCTGAATACTGCGTGATGTGCCACAATCCGTCGGATACAGACTTTTCGCAGCGTCCGGCCGGGCAAACTGCGCAGACCATTAACTTTGCCGTTATGGTTCACCGCATTCACGACGGCGTGAATGTTGTGCCCGCGGGCGGCAAGCCGTTCATCATCATAGGTCATGGCGGGAATCCGTCGAACTTCTCCGGTGTGCTCTACCCGGCCATGAGCCCGGCGGGTGACGCGACATATATGCAAAACTGTGCGATGTGCCACACCGCCAGCAGCGAGGCGAACCTGCCGATCGGGCTGAATCAGGTGGTCGATCCCCAAGGCTGGATCAATCCGGTGCAGGCAACGGCTTCAGCTTGCAGTGGATGTCACGTTTCGAAGGGTGAGGCTGCCCACTTCCTGGCGAATACCGATTCGTTGGGTGAGAGCTGTGCCACATGCCATGCCACCGGAGCCGCATACGATGTCGACAAGGTGCATGCCCAATAGCTGCCTCCAGGCAGTAAGTAGCGTAGTCGCAGGTATCGTGCTGGCCTTCGGCCTCACGATACCTGCGGCCGCTGCCGAGTCTCCGGGTTATGCCGGCTCGGAGACTTGCAAAACCTGCCACGAAGAAATCTACAACAATCTACAGAAAACTCCGCATTTTGCAATCGAGACCGGCCCGGGGAAGGGCTGGGATAAGAACACCTGCGAGGCCTGTCACGGCCCTGGCGCCAAACACGCCGAATCTGCTTCCGCCGACGATATCAAGAATCCTGCCAAACTGACGGCGATTGAAACCGATCGTACCTGTCTTACCTGCCACTTGAACCAACACACCCAGGGCGGCCGCATAGCTAGCGGGCACGCTAAGGATCAAGTGGGCTGCACTACCTGTCATTTTGTACATGGAGCCGGAGGCGCCAAGCTGGTGGAACACAAGAAATCGGAAATCAACGCGCGCTGCTCCACTTGCCATATATCGCAATGGGCTGCCTTCAACCGGCCTTATAAACATCGGTTGCCCGAGGGAGCCATGTCCTGTGTGGATTGCCACAATCCCCACGCAACATTTAACGCAGACACTATGCGCACTTCCTTCGGCAATGAGCCCGGGTGCTTACAATGCCACAGCGACAAACGCGGTCCGTTTGTTTTCGAGCATGCGCCCATGCGGCTGGAGGGATGCACGGCCTGCCATGAGCCGCACGGCTCCGCGAATCCAAGAATGCTGGTGCGTCACGAGCAAAGCCTGGTATGCCTGGAGTGCCACGCCAACATTTCCATGCCGGTCGGGCAGAACGCCAAAATTGGTGGAGTTCCGCCGGCGTTTCACGACCTGAGAAATTCGCGGTTTCAAAACTGCACTGTCTGTCATGTGAAAGTTCACGGATCGTACGTGGATAGAGAGCTGTTGCGATGAGACTACTAGCGACATTGTTATGGCTGGTTCCACTGGCTGCGCAGGAGCCCGCCACGCCCGCCCCGGCGCCAGCTAAGCCAGCCGACCAAGCGGCCGATCAAACAGCCGCGCCGCCTCCCGCACCGCCCTCTCAACCGACCGGCGACAACTGGCTCCAAGGGAGCATCGAGCTTGGCTATCGCTGGATTCCGAGCAACGACGGAAATTACGACGCCTATCGCAGCGTGGTGAATCTCGGCCAAGGCCCTAAGCTGCTGGATGCGGATTTTACCCTGCTGAATCCGTCCAAAATCCTGTTCGACCGCGCCGATGTGCATGCCACTTCCTGGGGAGGCGATCCCTACAACACGCTGCGCGTCGACATACAAAAGGACAAGATTTATCGGCTGATAGCGGATTATCGCAATATCGCCTATTACAACTTCCTGCCTTCCTACGCTGATCCGACGCTCAGTCAGGGAGTCCAGCTGAACCAAAACGCGTACGACACGGCCATCCGGACCTTGAATGTCCAGCTAGACTTGATGCCCGGCAAATGGATCACTCCTTACGTGGCTTTTGGAAGAAACACGCAGTTCGGAAGCGGGATCACGGAGTTCTATACCGATCAGAACAACTATGCGGTGGCGAGCCTATACTCCGACCAGACCAACGATTACCGGGCCGGAGTGCGCATGGAAATGGGGCGCTATCACGTCACGATCGAACAAGGCGGCACTACGTTTAAAGACGATCAGGGCGCTTCCAACAATGAGGCCAACGCGGGGAACGTCCCCGGTCTGTTCAATGGGCAGCCGCTCGTACTGGATCAACTGCAAGAGCAGTACCGCGTCCGCAGCAACTCGGTTTACACCAAGGTGCTGGGCGCGGCAAATCCGTATTCCTGGATGACCGTGTCCGGCCAATTCGTCTACGAGCGTCCGCACACAGATGTCAACTACGTCCAAACCTCCGCAGGAAATTTCTTTCTGAACGACCTTTTCCAGTTTTACAGCGGAGGACAAGATGTTCTGACCGGCTATGCGAATATGCCGCATAGCTTCGGAAACGTCACGGTTGAACTCCGCCCATGGAAGCGCGTGCGCATCGTCGAATACTGGAATACGGACCGTTATCACAACGCATCGAACGCTCTGCTGGCGGAGAATTTACTGTTGACGGGAACCGCGCCACTGACGGATCAACAACTCGCCACCGATCGCTTGAATTTGAATTACAGCCAGGAAGAGATCGATGCGTTCTACGATGTGACGTCGCACTTCACTCTTCGCGGCGGCTACCGGTACGTGTGGGGCAATACGGACCTCGGCGCACCGATTCTCTCCGGTGTGATGCTTGAAACTGGCAGCGTCCGCCAGAACATTGGAATCGCTGGAATCAATTATCGTCTGGGCCAGAAGTTTCGGGTAGTGGCGGACGCCGAAGGATCGAGTTCGGGGCAGACTTTCTTCCGGACAGGCCTGCAGCAGTACCAGAAGGCGCATATCCGCGCCAGTTACGACTTGATTACTTCTCTGCACTTCGCCGGCGACTTCAACCTACTGAATAACAACAATCCAGATCCCACCGTGAAGCTCGATTTTTCGAGCAAGGTGGAGTCTGCGTCGATGTTTTGGACACCCAAAGGCGGTAAGTGGGCAAATTTGCTACTGGATTACTCGCGGTCCGCGATCAGCTCGAATATCCTGTACCTGGTTCCGGAGACTCTTGCACCGGTGCCCTCCATTTACAAAGAGAACGCCCACGCGTTGACCGCGGTCGTCACTGTCAAATGGTTTACCTTCGGCGGATCGCTGTTTACATCTTCCGGCAGCCGCCCAACGCAGTACTACCAGCCGCTGGCGCGTCTTTCGATCCCCTTGAATAAGCACATTCGCTGGAATACGGAGTGGCGTTGGTATTCCATGTCGGAAGCGTTCTATGCCTATGAAGACTTCCGCAGCAACCAGTTGATGACCAGCCTGCGGTTCACCAGATAGCTTGCCCATTGGACAAGCCGGGGGCTCATCCTACTGAGATCAACTCATCCTGCTCTACCGCGGCACTGGAACCTACAACATGCACATCCATGTGCGGGGGTGTGTGCAAGGTATTCGTGATCAGGCAGGCATCCACGGCGCGAAGCAATCCATCCCGATGCCGTTGGGTCAGCCCTGGTGCGATCACATCTACCTGGATAGAGTTAATGCGGGCAGGTTTTTCGCTCTTGCGCGCTGCAATACGGATCTCAAGATCCTCATCCGGCAACGCTCGCACTCGCAGATACTCTTCCGCATAATACGCGGCGCACGCGCCCAACGAGCTCAAGAACAGCTCGGGCGGCGTCATGGCCGAATCCGTTCCGTCGTTATCGAATGGCTGATCGGATAGAACCTTGTGGTTACGGGCCGTCATCTCAAATTTCTTGCCACCCAGACAGCGAACTTTCACGTTCATATAATCCTCCTCTGGTACAGCAGCACGCGTTCAGCCAGTCCTTCAACGCGGAGGATATTGGTTTTTTCCGTATGCTTGATTACTGATTGCGGACTATGCCTCACCCAGGGGCGCGAACCTTGCCCCGTTCCGCCGTTTGGTACTAATCCTGCTACGCGTAATGAATATGGATTCAGCGCTAGCTATACACCGCCTCCACTTTGCCTTCACGGTCACGTTTCACTACCTGTTTCCGCAACTCACCATGGGGCTGGCGTTGTTGATCGTAATTCTGAAGACGGCCGCGCTCAGAACCGGCGATGAGCATTACAATCGGGCCGCGCGTTTCTGGGTGAAGATCTTCGCCATCAATTTCGCCATGGGAGTTGTAACAGGAATTCCGATGGAATTCCAGTTCGGCACCAGTTGGGCGCGTTTCTCGAAAGCCGCCGGAGGCGTAATCGGGCAGACGCTGGCGATGGAGGGAGTTTTTTCGTTCTTTCTGGAATCGAGCTTTCTGGGACTGTTCGTGTTTGGCGAGAAGCGGCTAAGCCCTCGTCTCCACTGGCTCTCGGCCGTAATGGTTTGCGCCGGCGCATGGCTCTCGGGATTCTTTATCATCGCCACCGACGCGTGGATGCAACATCCCACT